>JACCDR010939745.1_pt1 | contig 11356 bp, 28 predicted proteins | sample 7446431 | NCBI WGS metagenome assembly JACCDR01 (sample SAMN15323443, study PRJNA562643) | freshwater metagenome | isolation source: river surface water | place: USA:Blue River Watershed | collected 2017-08-17
TTGAGGGTTATTGGTGGGGTGATAGCTGTATGCGTGGATATGAGGATGGGATAGGTTTGGATGAATTGTTGGAGGAGATATGGAATTGTGGGGGTTAAAAGTAATTGACTAGTGGGGGTGGAGTCATAGCAGCGCGCTTACTATGCTTAATCCCAGACTTGGTGTTCTAGGTGCTAATTTAACGCCATTAAACAGGGAGCTGCGCGCGAGAATAGTTTACCAATAAATGACTAAATATGATAATATATTTGCTTGTTCGCAGTGTAAGTTTATTTTAATGCTTAGAATTAACTCCGTCGCACTGCGAGCATCACACATTAACAGGAGTAATTGTTATGGATTTATCACCACAAGCAGAGCCTACCGAATTAACCAAAGCCCAAAAAGATGCGTTAAATAAAATAGCTGAGGCTGAGAAAGAATACTTAAAAGTTATCAAAGAGATTGCTAACAACCTATTAGTTAACACAGATAGTTTTAAGCGTGCCAAAGATTTAATAGTATTGGCAACGATGCTGTATCGTCGTGGTGTATGCAATCCTAACGAACAGTAAGCAATGATGAAGTACGGGCATATATTCTTTCAGCTCAATCATAACTATATGCGTATGTTTAACCGTAGAGACATAGAGAAAATACATGCATGGCTTAAGCGGCAAGAGATAGATTTGTATTTTTATATACGCGACTCCATACTAAAGGCAGCTAATGACAGCCATATAAATGTTAAGGAATAAGTTATATGTTTGAAGTGCATATCAAGACAGGTGAAGGCGAAACAATCACAAGACAGGTAGAAGAATCAGAGTATCGCACATGGCTTGCTGGTGAGTGTCGTCACATGTCAGACACTAAGCGTGAAGAATATATCAACGAACAGGTGAGAGCGCATAAGATGCGAAGCGGTAGCATGAGTCAGATAGACCTAGCCAAGATTGACCGAGAGAACCGGCGAGTAGAAAAAGAATTAGCCAACCCTAACAGCTTACATAATATCCTCAATCGATACTAAGTAAATGTATATACGGATACCGTACAGGTTAGATCCGTATCATTACCAATACGATGCACTCCGCGCTATCAATCAAGGCTTAAATGTTAACTCGGTTATTCATAGACGCGGCGGTAAGGATACCTACTGTATGCAAGCGTGGCTGCTACGCGGATTAAAACGCGTCGGCACACATATCTATTTGTTCCCGTTACAAAAACAAGCACGTGAAGTTATCTGGCTCGGCATGGACTTCAAAGGAATGCCATACCTTGATTACATACCACAAGCATTGATTGCATCTAAGAATCAAGCACGCATGACGATAGAATTAATCAATGGTTCTCGATTAGTTCTAGCTGGAAGTAATAACTTCAATAGCCATATGGGTACAAATCCTGTAACAATTATTAATTCTGAATACTCTCTGCACAACCCATTAGCCCGTCAATACATGAACCCAATCTTAATCCAAAACGGTGGCATTGAAATCAATCAATACACACCACGCGGCATGAATCATGGCTGGGAAACACTAGAGCAAGTTAGAGATAACCCAGAATATTTTGTACAAGTATTAGATGTTGAGCATACATTCAAACATGATGGCACACGTGTTGTAACTGAAGAAATGATACAGCGCGCTAAAGCTATGGGCATGTCAGATGAAACTATCCGTCAAGAATTTTACTGTGATTTCCAGGTAGGTAACATCGGCGCATACTTTACCCGTGAAATGGCACGCATGATATCTGAAGGCAGGCTCGTATCTAATCTGCCTGTTGATCCAAATCTACCCCTACATACCGTATGGGACTTAGGCTTCAGCGATGCAACAGCGGTGTGGTTCTTCCAAGTGGTTGGTAAGTTTGTACATCTTGTACATTACTATCAAGAATCAGATAGACCAATGAAATTCTTTTTAGATTATGCTGAAAGCTACAGGAAATCTAGGGGTTGCAGATGGGGTACACACTTCGGGCCACATGATATAGACCAACAACATCAAGGCTGGGAGACTACCGAGTCAAGACTTAAACGTGCAAGACAAGCAGGTTATATCTTTGCAGTCACCCCCAAGGTTAACTTCGCCGATGGTATTGAGTCACTACGATTCTTGCTTGACCGCGTAAGGATTGATAAGAATCAATGCGCTCTCGGCGTAAGAGCAATACGCGAGTATGCACGCAAGTTTGATGAGGCAAACAATAAATATTCCGACAAGCCCCAAGAAGGCTGGTATCTACACGGGGTAGATGCGCTGCGTTATCTTGGCGTGAACTATCAACGCTTGTTCTTAACACCATCTCTTGCTACCACCTATGATGTAGACATGTCGGTGATGTCTGGCTTCTGGCCAACAGGTACGCTTTAAAATAATAGCCCCACTACACTCCAATGCCTACAACTCGGTTGCAGGTGGCTGGAATCGAACCAGCATTGCTTACGGTGTTTTTGCCCAATCTCGGCCAGCGAGCGGAGTCGAACCGCATAACCTTTAAAGCTCAGACTCAAAACTATTTTCTCTTGCTCTACGCTCGCGCTCTTGCTGCTCAAGATAACGTGGCACGCCAGCTTCAAGGAAGTACTCAGCAAATGATTCGGCGATGTCTTTGAAATTCATAAGCCTTAAACAATGCGTACACATTACCATTGCAGTTGCTTTCTTTCCCTCAGACACCGACCACGTCACTGGAATAAAATTATGCTGCTCGCATCTAATGGAGCGCATGTAATCTTTAATGATGGCCTTGGTTGTAGACATTAATAATCCTCCAATCGTTCCCACAATTCTTCAGCAGTTAGAACAGACTCAACAATAATATGCTGCCCAGTTTCCAACAACTCCTGCTTCGATGCTGCACGATACCAATTAAACATTGGCAAGCCAGCTTCATTAATAACTTCTTTAAAGACGCTAATCCTATTAGCTGCGTCATGGTTGATTGATTGCATCGGCGGAAACTCAGGCGGTGAAACGGCCTACTATTCTGCCGATGTTCAATCAAGACAGCAACTAAGATTTCTTAGGCGCTACCACTTCACCCGTCTTTTTGTTTACTACCGTATCATCTTGCATCATAGTCATTGTAGTTCCCTCGGCTTTCTTAGAGTCAATGGCCTTATGTATGGCAGTCGATGCGTCTTCTTCTTCTTTAGTTAAATCTAAATCAAAGAACTCACGGCGGTCGGTGATACCATCCTTAATAGATTTGTATACACCACGTAGAGTTACCAGCTCTTGCTCGATGGTTGCTTCCATCTTATGACCTAAGCGCTTCTCTAAATGTTCCACGGTAATACCAAACTCACTGAAGGCCATGATAAGCTTACGAATGCGGTCAGCTATTGGCTCGTCTTTATTTTGCTGGGTCTTGCCGCAGCGTTCGACCGCAGCTTCGACCACGTCTCCTGGCACTACAGTTAGGATACAAGCACGCAGTCTTCGTGCGCCTTGGTTGGCTACCATCTCATAGATGTCACGCTGGTCTGTTATCTTGTACGAACCTTTTTTAGTGTTACGCACATGTGGCACTTGGAATATCTTTGTACACTGCACGTTAGTTTCTAAGTCCCATGCGAATGCTTCTACCTCCGATACGCCATTGGACTGTGACAGCTCACGGATACCCATTGATACGTTACCCCAGTTCTGCGCTATCACTTCGGCTAATCTAATGGATGGACCAGTGACAATACTATCGCCGCGCTTATACGCATACATCGCTTGGTCCGCCAAGTGCGGACGGTCGCAAGCCTGCATGATACGTTGAAAAGATGCGGACTGATTTCGTGGGAACTTTTGGGCAATCGTAAGGGCAGCTTGTATTTCCTGTACAGCCTTGTTAGCCTGCGCCTCAGCGAGTGCCGTTGTTCTAGGTGCGGATGTTTCTTCATTAAATCCATATGATATTTCCGTTGTCATTATTTGCGAGCCTCTCTTACAATATTTTCCACTTCATCGGCCAAATCTTTTGCATCGCCACGCTGAAGAACATCGTGTAATTTTCTTACCTTTGCAACCGATGGCAAGCCTAAGGTAGTAAACGTATCATTTATTTCTTTCTCTAAACGCACAAGCATCTTGGTCATTTCTTTAGTGTATGTATCATGCCTATGCTCAATGGCTACAAACGCAGACACTGTGCCTGCCAACCCATTAATAACTTTTTTGCTATCATCTCTTAAACCTTCACTCATCATCCTCTCTCTCTGTTAATTGCATAATTTGGAAGCGTTACAATTTGTGGCGCATACTGTGGCCACACATCCGTATCTAAACATTTTCTTAATTTAAATAAAGATTCTTTAAACTCGTAGATGCCTTGGAGTAATGCGGTTTCATCTAACGGGTACAAACCTATAGCATATGGTGGTTCTTTTTCTATTACAACGTAATGAAAATTTACCATGTTAATTTTAAATAGATTCCAAAAACATTCATGAATCATTGCAGCTTGTATATGATAACCGAATGCTACTACATCTCGTGCGAAGTCTTTTGGTCTGGCACATGCTGCTGTTTTAATATCGGCAACAAATCCCGAATGAATAATATCCGGACGTATCTTACAAGGGATACCAGTATCAGGATCAGTCCAAAAGAAGCTACGCTCATAGGTTCCTCCTTCGATTAAGCCTTTAGCTAAATCATATCCATTAATTGATGCAGCCATTGCTCTTATGATTTTATATGCGTTGACATCTAAAACTAATTGATCATCTTTGTCGGCGAGTAATTCTTTCCACGCATCTTTGCCGGCATTAGTATTGCGCGGAATGCCGTGCCAAATATAATATTGCATGTCAAATAAATCTGGTTCGAGTACATATGTATGAAACGCATTACCAAACTCCTTGGCGTTTCTAACGGTTATTATCTCTGGTGGTGGTACATCGATTCTATCTTCGCGCACATGATTGTACCAAAAATGTAATGGAGAATAGTTAATGATGTCCATCAACTGTGAGCGCGAGAATCCACTACCACTATGGTATTCATGCGCCCACATAACCTTACCCGTATCTATGTGTGCATCAGTTAGCATTGTTCATGTCCTTTGCACGCTCACGGCAATCATCAATCCAGTTCTGCTGGTACTCAGACAGCTCGTCTTCGTTAACAACAATGCCTTCATCCTCATCTATATGTCTTTGCCAAGGTAATTTATCTTCATCGCGACACGCTAAAACTTTTAGCAGGTCTGCGCACATCCGCATGTCCATAATCTTATTCAAAGTCTTACTCAGGTCGCTCATGTATTTCACCTTGATTAATTATCCTAAATTACGTATCATTGTATTCACTAGTAAATGATTTGTCAAGGGGATATATGTATGTTAAAGACGATGAAGGCGTTTAGTGTAAGTGCTAGACCTGAAGTGATGAAGAAGTTAGATACGATTGCGGAGAAGCATAATATTAAGCGGAGCACACTAGCTCGTGCGATATTGGTTGTGGCTTTGAAGGATAAAGATTTATTGCAGAAAGCGTTAGAGATACTATGATTTAGTTAGGCCGCCAGTCTCCACGATTCAGGAGAGTTGACCGTCAAATCATTCTTGCTATGGCGGCCTGTCACACCACTACATCTTGTAGATGCACCTAGATATTTGATCTGGTACTATTGATTGGTTAATAAAAAAGCCGATGCTATTAACACCGGCTTTTGGCGGACTAATTACGCTTTCCCAAACGCAGTACTAATTATGTCCGAGAAGGGAAATGTAGTCAAGTGATGTTTGGGGACTTGGCTTAAGCTCGGAGCTACTATGTCAATCAGATTAATGTCATTGGTATGGCAAGACCATACAGGAACTCTTACCGGTATAGAAAAGGCAGTTCTACTTCGCATGGCAGACTTTGCCGCAGACAACGGAACCCAAATCTTTCCTACGATTAAACGGATCGCCGCAGACATTGGGTTTAGTGAGACAGCAGTCAAGGATGCAATCAAAAACCTCGTCAAGAAAAAATACATTAGCAAAACAATTCGTACTTCCAAGGCAGTCCACATCAGTAACCTTTATCGTATCAACACTACAACTTTAAACAATGCCACTGTGGATAAACCTGTGAAAAAGTCAGGTATAAGTAAGGGGGGTGGGTCGCCAGACGACCCAGGGGTGGGTCGCCAGACGACCCAGGGTGGGTCGCCAGACGACTGTGATCCTCCACCTAACCATCACTTAGATCCATCACCAGCTAAGGACGACAATAATTGTTCAAAAAATGAACAGCAAGAACCAGAGCCGGAGCGCCCATCCAAGATATCCACGGCTGAAAAGAAAAAGATTATGCAAGACATGGCTCAGTTGCTAAGGCAAACTAAGACCAAACCCAGGAGCACAAGAAGATGACGAAGCTAACAGAGATACAAGCAGCTACGATTGTAGTGTTCGTTGTCTGGTTCTTTATGCTAGGGGTAGGTGTATGGGTAGGCACAGATAAAAACCTAGCCACGACCTCTACAGTGCGTTTAACGGGCATATTGCAACCTGGTTTCGACGATCGTATTCTACCCATCGAAAGGTATTAACCAAGGAAGAAAATGGAAACCAGCAACGATAAACCCCATGTAACTGCTACAAAACTGAACCCAATTCAGAGGGCAAAGACCAAACCTAAATCAAAATCACTCGCCATCAAAGCCAAGTGCTATGAATGCATGGGTGGCCCCACTCCTGACAGAGGGTGGCGTGACTTGATAACAAACTGCACGGCATGTGAGTGCCCACTGTACGACCACAGGCCATATCAAAAACGAACAGGAGAAAATAATCATGGCTAAGCCAACAACAGAATCCATACTGGGAGGTAACCGTCCACTTGGAGCCACAGCTAAGAGTGCATTTAGTCCGGCGACTTCGATGGTTAACACGGCAAAAGGGTTGCAAGAACAGCAGCGCACAGTTCAACCTTCAACGCTTCGGCCGAACAATGTGCTAGCTGGTAGTGGGCCGGGAAGTAATACTCTAGGTTGATGCGTCAGAGCTTGGGTTGTAGAGCTGTCGGAAGGTATGCTCGTTCACCCAGTAGACGCTCTCATCGATACCCTTCACGACATATGCGCCGTGAGGTATGGCTTTGCCTTGGAACATTAAAACTTTGCCATGCTTGGTGGCTTCCAAGAACAGATGTTCACCTGGTGGGCCAAACAATTTTTTGAATGTGCCAAAAGATTTTTCAAGCTCAGGCTTCCACTGGATTGCTTCAATCACAGTCGGCTTATGTTTAAATTTTTTAAGCACATGTAGGTTTTCTACGGTCATCTAAGGTTATCCTTTCTTGCGTCTAATCAATTGAACTTTATCATAAAAATGCTGGCGTATCTGCCGCTGCTTTGATGGGTCTTTGTGTTTGTACACGAGCATGCAGCTTGGTAAAATAATCTTTACCACCCATAGCTTGTCATTGAATTTAATTATATCGTCAACTTCAAACATCTTCAGGCTTAGGCGCATGTGCCGGATTAAATCTTTCAAACAACTGTAGCAATGAAATCGTTAATGAGTACTGACGTGCAAGCATAACTTCTTTTGGGTTCATCTGTGCGGCAATGCTTAATGCTGTTTGTCTTTCTTGCAAAGCTTTAAAGATTTCTCGGCAGTGCTCAAGCGGTAATTCAATTGTGTAAATCTTTTTTAAGTCTTCCATCTTAAGCTCCAATTTGGTTGAAAGTATCAGGGAAAATAAATGACTCAGTCATCTCGTCGATGCCATCGTATTCGTTTAATCTTTGCTCAATGTAATTTAATCTATCGTTATGGTCTTGCACTTCAGATACAAAGAAGTAACCCGTGAGCAGTGTTAACATACAGAGCAGCGTTATGATTGTCGAGGTCATGTTTCATCTTCCTTTACTTTAACAATTTTGTATCCGATCCCTTTGCTGTTCCACCCGTAGATTACATACGATAATCCTTTGCCTGGGGGTGACAATAGCATCCCTAGCTTAGTAGGCTTAACATACTTAATACCCAAAGGCATTCGGCATTCGTGTATGTATTTAATGCCGTCAAACATTTTTTAATTCTCAATCCATTCCGCAATCTTGTTGCATTCTTTAGCGAGCTGCAAGAATTGCTGGAAGCTTAGGTTTAAGTTGTAATCGACCTTAAACCATATCTGGCCATCTTCTAAATAGATATGATAATTGTTAGCTGCCGTGCCTTCCAGCTTGGCTTCAGGAAATGGTTTCTCGGTACACCTGTCAATAGCTTTACTAACATCGTCAACGTACCATGCGCCATCCTCGTGCGGTGTGGCAGCCAATGGAATAGTAGCTAAGAAATGCTGCTTCAACATCTCAGCTTGTTCTTTAGTTAATTTTTTCACTCTCGATTCTCCTTAACGTCTGTTCAATGCAGCCAATTACTGCATCTTCCCATTGATGTGGATGCAAGAAACATCTACCGCATATGTCTTTTGCCATCTGTCTAATGACATCGGCATTAAAGTCATGCTGCTTAAGTTTCAACAGCATCAAATCAACTTGATGCGCGTGTTCTTTCATGGCTGCAAGCTCACGCTCAGCAGTTAGACTAACAATCAGATAGATAACAACAGCGATTAGAAATATGTTTACTGCTATAGAAATTATCATGCGCGTTTGTTCCTACTGCATTGCTGCATCTATATTTACCTCTATCGCCTCTTGAATTAGCTCAGATGCTTTCTTGAATAATTCTTCACCAAGCAATTCTTTTAAGTCGTCATCTTCTAGCAGTGCAGCAGTAATTACAGAGCGGCAATCATTAAAGCCTTCCCAGTATTCAGCTAAGCTTGAATGCCTACTGTTCCATAATCGAATGGCTTCTAGCTTATCTTCATCAGAGTCTGCACAAGCCTCGCACCATCCACAGCGAACATGCCATGATGAGTTGTCTTTAATTAATTCAGGGAAGCATTTGTTTTCTATGCTGCCGCAATCAAACGGACACGGCTTTAGTTCTTCATTCATATAGCTTCTCCATAAATACATGCCCACAATACATACAATGATAATCTCCGTTAGGCGCTATGCCTGGGCAATCATTATGGCAATCTGGGCACTCAGTAGAATCATCATCAGCCATCACTTAAACCCTTCCAATAAAGCCCTATGCATTGCGTTAACCGTATCAATCAATTGCTCTTTGTTTAAATTTAAAATCCTGCCATGCTCCACTAATAGATAGCCGCAAAAGTTTGTCAATATATTTGGAACAATTTGCATGTTGATATCACGCACACGCGCTTCTTTAATCATTTGTTTTTTAAACTCAGCCATTAGCTTAGCTGTTACTCTATGTATTTGTTTGTTCATTATTTCTTCGTTCATTATATTCATTCCATTTTTGCACAGATACGTGCGGTGTATGCCCTGTAGGTATTACACCATCCCAATGACATGGCTCGCAATACGTTATGTAACTATCGTGTAATAAAACATAATGCGTAAGAGGAATGCGTCCACATTTCTTGCATGGCTTAGCTGTCAATTTCTTCATCAACAAATCCCGGCTTTAAATAATCTGGCATAGGAAATCTACTGGTATATTTAATTTCATCACGCTCTACCATATCAATATTTTGCGCTTCAGGCCAAAGCTTTAATAAAGTTTTTTTACTGTCTACATACGCAATAATTATATAATTATCATTGGAGTCGTAGCCTGATATCCAGTATGGCCATTTAATCGGCCATACTTTAGATACTGGTCTAGGGTCTTCCGAGTCACTAACAAATCTTGCTCTGTACAGCTTACCCATTAATAACCTCTCTTAGCATTCCTCTTTGCCTCCACTCCTCTTTTGAATGCCTCAATCTGCGAGTTCATTACAGAGTCTATATTATCATACAATGCCTCAGGCTTATCACTAGTAAACACCGCGCCTGTTTCAAGGTAACAATTGAATTCACGCGACCATGCTTTAATACTCATAAGCAAATCGCGAGCCTCAATAACGTCAAGCAGTTTAAATTCAACACGCGGCCTTTCAAAACCTAATGACTCTAGCTTTAAGATAATGTTTTTAATTTTATCTAACATTCTATAATCACCTTATCGATATGTTCCTCAACTATAACCTGCTCATGATTATAATTTTTTACAATTTTAATATTTTTAATTTCAAAAGTTTCATTGCCGCATTGCATTTTTATCTCAACTTCAATCGGCAAGTCAGCGCAGCTTGCCTCACATCTTTGAATTTGTTCAATCAAACGTATCAAACCATTCAATGTCATATTACCCCTCGTGCACACAGTGCTTCTAATATTTTGCCAACACATGCATAAAGCATTACCCATCCGCACAAACCTATAATCAAAGCGCCAATGAATGCTATAGTTTTAGCTTTCCATTTAATATGCATCACTGTTGTCTTCATCAATGCCATCCTTCATAACCAACCCAACATCCGATGCTTGAGATAATATATCTCCCAAGCGCTCAAGCCATACACTATGCTTACGAATTTTGTATTTCTCCGGGTCAAGGTGTGCAATACCTATACCCTCATGCTCGCTGAATAAATGATCGTTTGTCTCCGCATCATACCTATCTATCATCTCTTGGTATCGGCGCTTACACTTTTCCTCTGCCTCTGCGGTTGGCCTATCCCAAAGCGTACAGGTAGAATGTATAACATCAAACGCCTTGAAAGCTTCATATGATTCTAATAGATCTATGTCAAAGTAATAACGAATCTCACTAAGCTTTAAGTCTTCACGGTGCTTTTGATCTTCTGTTGACGTTGCCATTACAGCTACGTATTTTAAATATTTAAAAATATCGGTATGTAACATGTGCGCAATCTGTAGGGAGATATCAGGCCGACATAATCTACCCCTAAAATAATATGCACATATAAAATGTGCTGCTGTATGCAATCTTCTAATGTTATCATTACCACGCATACCTGCCATACCTCTTAAGAATTGTTCTAAGCTCATCGAGTATTACTCCCTCTCGTTTTTAAATACTGTAGCGCGCAATGCTGCGTCACGTGATTCTAATAGTTTGCGTAATGCTGTGGTAGTTTCTGGATTGTCAGGCAATAGCTTACACAGTTGCTTTGCTGCCATTTGATACGGCTCACAGATTAATTGGAGGTCATGGGTTAATGGTCTGGTTTCAAAGAATTGCATTAAGTAATGAGAGTACATATTATATATTCATCCTAAATAATTGAGTGTTAGTGCCGCATTGTATCGTTGGTGACAATAATCAATGCGGCAGTTCTAATTGTAATGACTCCACCCCCACTAGTCAATTACTTTTAACCCCCACAATTCCATATCTCCTCCAACAATTCATCCAAACCTATCCCATCCTCATATCCACGCATACAGCTATCACCCCACCAATAACCCTCAA
>JACCDR011372773.1_pt1 | contig 11356 bp, 13 predicted proteins | sample 7446431 | NCBI WGS metagenome assembly JACCDR01 (sample SAMN15323443, study PRJNA562643) | freshwater metagenome | isolation source: river surface water | place: USA:Blue River Watershed | collected 2017-08-17
AGCAGGGCCAGTAAGGCAGCAATTGTTTCAAACAGATTCATATAAGAGTGTGTCTGCATTATGGCATAATACTAGTATGATTCGTGCTCCTCAGACGGGTAACATCCTCCCTGCCACCATGGCCGCCAGTGCCCTCATGGCGCTCCTCAGTAGTGTTGGGTACTACTGGTTAGCGGATACTAGCGACCGCTACATGACACGGATGGATATAGTGCCCACCTCAGCCGTTGTCACCTTTGGTGAAGAGTTCAAGACGAGTGTCGTACTCGGCGCTGATACGCCAATCAATGCCTTTACCGGTATTGTGACCTTTGATGCCACTCAGCTCCAAGTAGCCAAAATCGACTACAACACCTCAATTGCCGATTTATGGGCGGAAGAACCCTGGTATAAAAATGGCGAGGGTACTATTCACTTTGCTGGCGGTACCACTGATACCGGAGGATTCACTGGCGAGGGTACTATCCTCACCATCACGTTTCGGGGTATTGGCACTGGAGACGCAAGTGTTCGTATTACCAATGCATCGGTACTTCGCTCGGACGGTCGCGGCACTCCGACGGCACTCCGACCCTCAATTGACGCACTATTTTCAGTAGCAGAAAAATCCGAACAACCCGTCCTGACCAGTCAACCCGTGACCACTGTGACGATACGCGCTGAGGCATTACTCGGGGACCTCAATGGTGACGGACGGGTTGGTATCGGTGACATGAGTAGCTTCTTGGCGCACCTTGCCTCAGGCGACCAACGTGGTGACCTCAACGGTGACGAGCGAGTCTCAGTGACCGACTTGAGTATTCTCGTCACTCAATTCTAAACCCTACACACCACTCTACTACCCGGAAAAGTTATGGGTAACCGTGAGAATTTCATTGAACTCATTTGTGCGCACTACCGTCACCATGACCGGCGCACCCATTGGTGAAATAATACCATCGCGACTCACTACCTCATCATTACGGCCTTCATCAAGCGCAATACCCATATGCTCAAGTCCGGCGAGCAATAGAGCGCGCAAGCGCGGACTACGTTCGGCTGCCGTCGCCGTAAATACCACTGCGTCAAGCCCACCGAGGATAGCCTGGTAGGCACCGAGCGTCTTTTGAAAACGATACACGCACTGCGCAAAAGCCGCCACAACCGCATCGTCGCCCGCTTCATAGCGAGCGAGCAGATGCCGAAAATCAGATTCGCCAGTTTGCCCCTGAAAACCGCCTCGCGTCTGGAGGTACCGCTGCATATCAAACGGTTTCATGTGGTGAATCCGCATAAGCTCGAGGAGGACGGCGGGTTCTAAATCCCCCACTCGCGTCCCCATCATGAGACCACTCCCGGGACCAAAGCCCATCGTTGTATCGATACTCTGACCATGTCGGAGTGCGCACATACTCATACCACTCCCAATATGGCAAGCAACCACTTTCGAGGCGTGACCACGGAGTAGTTGTGGTAGCTGCCGAGAAAGCGACGCGTAGGACAACCCATGGTAACCAAACCGATACAAATCATGTGTTGTTGTATCTACTGCCTCAATCGCATACTCACGCGCTGCTCGTGGCATAGTCTGATGAAACGCACTGTCTGAGACACCGACTATCCGAGCCGCTGGAAGCAGTCGCCTGACCGCTTGCAACTCACTGACTGTATGCGGGATATGAAGTGGTGCCACTGGTTCTCGTGCCTTCAAGGCAGCGACGTACGCGTCATCGACCAGCCGATGCGTCTGAAAAAAAGTCCCAGGGGCAACAATACGTACACCAACCCGGTCAATGTCAGTGGGAGCAGTGATGATGGAGTCAGATACAGCAACTGCCAAAACATGTTCGAGCGCAGAACCATACGTCGTCGCGGTTACTCCTTCACACTTTTGCTCAGCCCCGTTGTGCTCACGACATAATTCGTATGACTGTTCATTACGCTCAAAGCGAAAGGTCGACACTGGTCGACCATCGCGCACGAGCGAGTATTTTTTGGATGATGATCCAGGATTGATGATTAACGTGGCTGCCATGACCAATTGGTAATTTCGATAGGATCGTCTCCATGCTCGATGATGTAATCGCGATGTTCTTGGAGCTTCGCTTCGTAACTATCTTTAAGTCGCTTGGCATCCTGAGCACTGATGACCCGAGCGTGTTCGGCAATCGCAAACGCCTCCATAGCGAGATGGTACCGATCAACATGGTTGCGCACCATCATATCGAAGGCGGTCGTCGTTGAGCCACTCTCCTCATACCCATGCACCGTAAAGCGCGATGAGTCGCCACCATAGTCAAAAAGTATTTGTTTGATGGTTTGTGGGTAGCCATGGAAATTGATACGAACGGGCTTGTCTTCGGTGAAGTAATCCTCGAACTCATGCCGCAACACGAGGTGTTCTGAGTTACCAAGGCCACCACCCGAGAGCGCACTGATATTCACATAGCGCATCCGGAACGCCGGTATCTCAGAGCGGACAATACTCATCGCGGCCAATGTCTCCTGAGTCGGGTAGTCTCCCGCCGAGGCAAAGACCATATGCGGATCATCGTCAGAAGCGAAGTCCCAAATTGCAATTCCCTTTTCGATATCCTTGGCCGCCTCACGCGCAGTGCGCCAAATAGGAAGCGGGCGCTTTTCGCAGACCATGACGTTGATTTCTTGTTCACTCGCCATCATACGCGCGAAGGCCGCGACGGCAAGATTCGCATCAGCCGGGAAATACACGTTAGTGAAGTCACTCTGGCGCTGGAGTACACCATCAATAAAGCCGGGGTTTTGGTGTGAGAAGCCATTGTGTTCCTGTCGCCAGCCGGTCGAGGTAAGAATATAGTTCAGTGACGCAATTGTTCCTCGCCACGGTACTTGCCGAGCAATCTTGAGAAACTTGGCATACTGGTCAGTCATACTCGCCACAATTTGTGCGAAGGCTTCATATGATACAAGCAATCCGTGCCGACCGGTCAGTACATAGCCTTGGAGCAACCCCTGCAATGTATGTTCAGAAAGCATCTCAAGTACCCGTCCATCACGGGAGATATCTTTGTCCCACGGACGCAGTGGCCAGACAAATGACCGTGTCGTGTACTCAAAGACGGCATGAATTTTATTCGAATACGTCTCATCAGGAGACATGAGGCGAAGATTTCGGTGATTGGCGTTTTGCTCCATCATATCGCGCAGATATGCACCAATTTTTTCCATACTACTCTCCATACCACAAATCGGGTCATCAAGGTTGCAAGTATTGGTCGCACTATAGGCACTCGGGTCTGGAAGGGTGAGCTTCTGGTAATGTGGCGCTCCACCACGCGCATGTGCATTGTTCCCCATGCGACGCTCAGGTCGCGGGACCAGTGATTCGATTTCTGGAATAAAGTGCTCGCCATCAAACAGCTCCTCAAAGTGATACGAACTGAGCCAGTCGCGGAGAGCTTCGAGGTGATTGGGTTTGGTCTTCGCAAATTCAGCAACTACCTGGTGTGAAGCGTGATTGTCCTCCATGCGCTTACCGTCGAGCTCTTTGATACTGTGCCAACCTTTTGGGGTACGGAGAATAATCATTGGCCAGCGTGGCGGCTTGTGAAGATTCCCTTCCCTCGCGACATGCTGTGTGAAGCGGATAGAAGCGATAGCAGTATCAAGTGCGGCCATCATCTGCCCATGCACATCATCGCTTTCATACGCATCAACAATATGGGGTTCGTAACCATACCCCGTGAACAACGCCGTCAGCTCTTCGTCACTCATCCGACCGTAAATGGTCGGTCCAGAAATCTTGTACCCATTAAGATGCAAGATTGGCAGCACTGCTCCGTTGTGTGCTGGGTCGATAAACTTATTGGTGTGCCAAGCTGTTGCGGTTGGACCGGTTTCAGCTTCACCATCACCAATCAGACAGGCGGCGATTAGTTGCGGATTATCGAGAATAGCGCCATACGCGGTCGCAAGGGCGTACCCCAACTCACCACCTTCGAGGATGACTCCTGGAGCTTCGGGATTGCTGTGGCTCGGAAAGCCATACGGCCAACTAAACTGCCCGGCCATATAGGCAATCCCCGCCTCGGTTCGCGGCATCCGTGGGTAAAATTGACTGAGCGTTCCCTCGAGGAAGAGGTTGGCCTGAATCGCTGGGAAGCGGTGACCAGGTCCAAGCACAAAGAGCATATCGAGATCGTGCTCGATGATGGCCCGATTGAGATGTGCGTAGGTAAAGTTGATACCGGGACAGGTGCCCCAGTGTCCAAGTAGGCGAGCCTTTATATGCTCAGCCGTGAGTGGCTCCTCGAGGAGGAAGTTATCTTGCAGATAAATCTGGATGGCTGATAAATAATCGGCGGCGCGAATGTACTTGGAAAGAGCGTCTTGCATACATGAGCAGTATACCAGGATACGATATGGGTTGATGACCAAAACCTGTTTACAAAAAATATTATTTGGTTCAAAGATGACCTGTGATATACTCACCGACATTATGCTTTCACCTGACACCTTTGCCGTACGCCGCGGTACCCACGGACTAGGACTTTTTGCCCTTCATCCAATTGCCAAAGGCGCAAAAATTATTGAATACACCGGCGAAAAAATCACCACCGACGAAGCCAACCGGCGCGGCGGGCAATACCTTTTTGAAATTAATAATGATTGGACCGTCGATGGTCGTGGCCGTGAGAACAAAGCCCGGTACATCAACCACTCTTGCCGCCCCAACTGCTACCCAGAGATTGATGAGGCTGAGCAGCATATCTACATCTATGCCAAACGCGCTATCAAAGCCGGCGAAGAACTCACCTACGACTATGGTAAAGAATTCTGGAATACATATATAAAGCCGAAGGGTTGCCGCTGTAGCAAATGTACTGAAAAGAAAAACGACTAAGAAAACGACCGACATATCTGTCGGTCGATTCTGTTTCTGTCTCACTAGGTACTGACTTCAGGTGAAGCATCTGGTGTGGTCTCAGCTGCTGGTTCGGCTGGTGTTACGTCAGTGGAGGTGGCGGTACCGTCATCAGTTGAAGTCGAAACGACGTCGGTCGTTGTCGCCGTGTCGACGACGGGCGGCGGGATAGCACTTGGGTCAGCCGGGACGAGACCACCATTCGGGCGGATATCCGAATTTTGCACCGGTACCGAAATAGCACTCTCACCCTCACGGACCTCGCCGCGATTGACTCGTTCGTTACGCTCGTTGACGACCGCCACCACATCAATCTGTCCACTATCAGACATACCAATGCCGATTCCTATACCAGTACAAACCACAAAAAAGAGCGCGACAATGATGAGGGACCGACGACTTTTTGCCTGAGCACTGCGTTCGGCACGTAGTGGCGTCGGAGCCCGCCGGTCACTGGTCACATCGGCGACTCGAACTGGCTCCTCTATCGTTGGAGCGACGGCAGCTTTACGCCGTGGGGCACGCGGGCGAGGAGTAGCGACCTCACCATCCACAGCTGGTACGCGCTTGCGCGGAGCGCGCTTTTTTGGCACGTCCAATAGCTCATCTTCTGTTGTCGTAGTACGCGCGCGCGGCATGTCACATTATTCTAGCATCTGTTACACTATATCCATATGGCCACAACCCTTCTTATCAACATCTTACTCTTTGCGTTGGTTACCTTTTCGCTCGTCACCATAGTCTTTTTTGTAGCCCAGCTCAAACGAGACAACAGCATTATGGATATCGCTTACGGACCACTCGTGGCGCTTGGGGCTTGGTCGACACTTATTATTGGCGAGGTGACGACACCTCTCGCTATCCTCATTACTGTACTCACCACGCTCTGGGCAACCCGACTATCCATACGTATCCTCCGCAAAAACTGGGGTCAGCCCGAAGATGCCCGCTACCGGGCTTGGCGGGAGGAGTGGATGCAGCGCGGTCCGGGGTACTTTGCACTCCGGAGCTATCTCCAGATTAATCTCCTCCAGGGTCTCGTCATAGTAGTTATCTCCCTCCCCTTCTTGGTAGCGCTCAGTCACGGTCCAGCGCTCGGTGGTATCTACACTATTATTGGTACTATAGTGATGCTCTTTGGGCTCTCGTACGAAACAATTGCCGACTGGCAACTCGACCGCTTTGTCGCCCGCAAGCGCGCGGGAACTGAACCAGCACTACTGATGCAAACGGGTCTCTTCCGCTACAGTCGGCGACCAAACTACTTTGGTGAATCACTCATCTGGTGGGGACTCGCGATTATCGCCTATCCGTTGTCCTTTGGACCAGTCGCGTTTTTGAGCCCCCTCCTCATCACGTATATTCTCACCAAAGTCACCGGGCCGATGCTCGAACGAATTTTCCTCGAGAAGTACCCCGAAGCCTATCGCACCTATATGGCATCAACCAATTACTTCATCCCTGGTCGACCAAAGGTAGCGAAATAAAAAAACAGAAGTACATCTAGTATAAAAAGAAATCGCCGGCAGGTTTTACCCTGCCGGCGATTATTTTCTTCTCCGTACGACCTGAGCCGACTAAGGATTGTCTGGCATCAAGCCAATCGGCTCGACGACCTCGGTGTAGAGGCCGTCAACCGGCTTCATGAAGAGTAGCACGAAGTGTGCCAGACCAGTTGGGGTTTGGGCCCGATACAGTCCGAGCATCACTTCCTGACCAGAAATGATCCGCTCTTCTTCGTTGATTTTTTCGAAACCGCTCAGGGTCTTGAAGTAGAGGATCTTGCCCTCTGCGTCGCGCAGGTAGTCGCACTGGTTCTTCTGCGACTCTTTTCCGGCCAGGTATACTGACCGCTTATCGACCTGGTCAGCCGGCTCTTGCATGAGACCGGTAACCACATCGAGGACGGCTTCAGGATTGTTGCAGACGAACACCTGCTGCGCCTCGCGCAATGGGAGTTCGTACTGAACCGCTTGCGCACTCGCAGTAGTCGCGATAGCCAGCAGCACTCCAGCCAAAAGAACAGTCTTCATGTCAGTCTCTCCTTCTGAGATTACGGTTGTTTCAACGTTTCAAGGTTCTCAAGAATCGGACTCTTGTATTCGACCGGGTAGAAGACAGCTCGCACAATATCGTCAAGGCGATGAGCATTCACCACCACGATAAATGCACAAATGCCGGCAATCAACTTCCCTATCGTCTTGATGAGGTCCCCCATACGGACCATCCTTTCATCTTTGGTACCGTATGAAACCATACTACAAAAATTTAAAAAAGCAACCTCCGCTTCAAAAGAAGAACCCACGCGTTGTCGCGTGGGTTTGAGGAGAAAATCTGCAATAGACAAATACACTACCGCTACGTGTTGATTCTTGCCATGTAGTCAAAGACGATATTGGCATTCTCGCCGGCGACAGACGGGTGCCCCACCGCCACAAAGAACGGTAGCTGGTCGAGATCAAAGCCCTGGTAAACCGCTACCGTGACCTGCCCACCGATATCATCAAGGAATGGCGGATACTGCTTCACCATTACCATGCCGTAGAGTTCTTGCACCAAAGCGGCTTGGCCAGTGACCGCATTGCCGAGATAGCTGCAGGGCGCCACGCCATCCTTTGCTGGGGCGCTTTTGGCGTCAATCTGCTGCAGTGCGGCCGCATTTGAAGGCGACTCAATGATGTCGAGCAGGTCGACCAGTGTCGAGCAGTTGTAGACCAGCTGCGGCGGCGACATAATGAGCGTCCCACCCGGGAACGGAGCCGGCGGTTGCTGGGTCGGATCATTCACCGTCTGGGCAATGGCCGACGTCAGGAACGCGAACAACAGCGTACAAGCGAGCATGAAGTGCTTCATCGGTAGACTCCTTGGTAGCCAGACAAATGCTGGCGGTTGCGAGAAAGAACGAACGCTGTCTTCTGGTTCGTAGCGTTAGAGAAGAAACTGTACAATAAAAAACGAGACTTCGCAACAATGATAATTAAAGACCCCTAGCGTTACCGCTAGGGGTCATCATCTTTTGCATCACTGCCCATAGGCAAGGGTCAGATAGTCGATAGCCCAGTCTTGGTAGACCCCATCGATCTTCGGATGAGCAAGAAGCAAGAAATGGGGCTGACTGCCAATCATCATCATATAGATGCGGCCCGAAAGTTCTGCCCCCTCGTAAGGACCAAGACTCGGGTCGGCTGGCAGCACGAAGGCTTCGCGGACAAACGTCAGGTTGAGCGCGCCGCTCACTTTGACGAACTGACCATTCTGTCCAAGATAGTCACATCGGGGCAGGCTGTTCACTCCTGGTACTCGCATACTCGCATACATGTTTTTTCTGGCCACCTCACTCGAAGCGGCCAGAATTTCGTCCAGATAGACTTCCTGTTGACAGACGAGCACATACTGCGGAGGAGAGATGGTCACCGCATACTGACCAAAGGGTTTCATCGCCGGTGAACCGAACACACTCGGCAGCAGTTCAGGGCCGTACCGGTACACGTTACCGACCAGCAACACCAGAATTGCCACCCACCAGTACTTAGTAAGAACGTCTAGAACGTTACGCATGCTTGACTCCCAAGCTAGTTAAAACAAAAGACCATGACAACCATACAACGATATTACGATTTGCGCAAGACTCCTTAATTCACGTCACCTGACCTATCCCTTCCCTGTCCTACACCGCTCACTGCAGTACACTACCTGCTCCCACTGCCCACGCAACTTCCAACTCTTGCGATTGGTAAACGGCTTTCCGCAGCGGATGCATCGTTTTGATTCTTTCATACTATCAATACCTACTTCCGTGTTCCGTCTCGTTTGTAAAATGTCCAAAAGTAGTAGTCTTCAACCTTTTGCCGCGCCCAGTGAGTCTTTCGTAGGAACGTGAGACTCGAGTTCACCGACGGCTTGTCTATGAAACACTTGATCTTTATCTTGCTTGCGAGACCCGTCCAGCCATATTTGGCTTCGAGTTCTTCAACCATCATTTTGAGCGTCACGCCATGGAGTGGGTTGTTGGGTTGTGGGACAGGTGTCGGCATAGGTGACAGTATTGTATCAGTATGGGAGTGCATTTCGGTCGCAGTAGATGCTACAGGTTATGAATGGCTTATCAAATGGCAGACGAATTTATTTGCGCACGCTATCCCCATTTGACACTCATGCATCCGACCGCTATCATCGACCGTTCCGCTGTACCGGTATACAGACGGAAAAGAAGCATAAAAAGAGGTCTCGATGACAACGACAACACAGCCCACCCTGGCCGAACCGGCCAAAACGCGGGCGCTTCGGATCTTCGAGGGGATCCATTTGTTCTTTCAACGCCGCACCAAGCACGAACACCCAGCTGTGCTGACGCACGAACAGAGCGTTCGGGAAATCACCCAGGCGCTCGGTTGCAAATGTGGCGGTCGGTGCCAGAGCTGCCAACATATCATCAGGGATGTGCTCGGCAACCCATAATCAACTGCAAGTGTGATTGCACACCACCACGGCCGAGGTTTACCCTCGGCCGTTTTGTAATTATTCCTTTACAGAACAAAAGACCCGCCGCCAGAGTGCTCTGGCGGCGGTATTTTTATTTCTGTAAAAAATGCCCTGCGGATTTGGGCCGCATGGCATTAATTCGTTGCTACACTGATGTGTGCCCCTACTCGATACCAGTTGGCATCAGACGGCGAAGATGTGGAATCGAGTCAAATGGAATACGCACATTGCCACCGCTTGTGAGCACGCCACTGAGGGTACCGCAGACTTCATACCACTTGGCACACGACCGCGAGCAGAAGTACTGCGGGCCGGCGACGGCATCATCTTGCATATAGACACTCCGTGGTGACATCGGCAGCGGGTTTCGGCAACCCGGACGATTGCAAGCCACCGGCGGAATGGGTGCTTTGAGCATGGCTGGCATAGTGTCCTCCAAAGACCAATTTCTTCCTGACAAAAACTATACGCCGTTTTTTGGTGAACGCAACACAGCATACCTACACACCACGACCCTATTGAAGTCTGTAAAAAACGGCGTATCGTAGAGAGTAGAGGCGGCGACCCTTCTACGCAGCGCTCTTCACAACGAGGGAACAATGACCCAAAAAGCTTCAGTTCAAAAACCACCCCCACTCCTCCTCACCAATCGTCTCACCCCCTTCCCCTGGGAAGCTCTCCTGCCGAACAAACCACACTACCGTGGGTCACACGACATCGGTATCATGTGGGAATGGCACAATCACCGTCGTCGTTGGTGCTTCGTCTACCGACTCGACGGTCGACCCCTTTTCAAGAAGTGGTACGACGAGGTCAGACACTTCGAGAACGGCTTTGCCGCCGTGCGCGAAAAAGCCCGTTGGCACTTCATCACTGAAGCCGGCAAGATTGCTTGCCACCACCGCTTTTGTGAGGTTGGCAATATCAGGGAAGACGGCTGGGTGCGCGTGCTCCATCTAAAGTATCGCTGCGATGTGACCGGAGCTCTCGAGTGGGTACGGTACAAGCTGCCGACCAGCTTCTTTGGGGCAGACTCGTAGCCGATGGCAACCAGTCATACCAATCACCCTCGCCATAAACAGCCGTGACCACAAACCTTGGGTCACGGCGGTTTTCTTTGCTACCAACTGTGACTTTACCTTTTGCGCTCATTGCCGTACCTTTGATAGTAGGAAAAACCCCTGGACCACGAAAGGAGGTCATGATGGAACGCTATCTTGCTCACCTACCTGCTGTACTGGCCATGCTCTTTTTGGTCTTTGGCAGCGCACCACTCGCTCGGGCAGAAAGTGACGCAAAGCCCTCCCACCTCATCATCGCCGCAGACCACAGTGGCAGCATGCACAACATACGTGCAATCCATGTGCAGACCGAGGCGATTATCACCGCCCTCTACGAGTACGTCAGCGGCTGTGGCAACACCACGATCACCTATATTGCTTGGGGGGCTGACGTACGCCCGCCGGTGTCCGCAGACTTCAACAATCGAGAAGAGTTGGAGGGCCTCATGGTAGCGATTAGTGAGCTCAGTCACGTAAACATGCTTGGTTCCAATCACAACCTAGCATTCTTCGCTGCTCAGGCAGCTATTCTGCCGAATGAGCGCGCCGTTGTCATCTTTCTCACCGATGACAAAGCGAGCAAGTACGAACTGGAGGGAATCGACTACGAACTGCACAAAGTGGCCATCATGCGACCAGGCGTGGCCGAAACGCTCCGCAGGTACTTCCTACCAGGAGAAGGTACTGTGCACGAAGTGTACTCAACTGATGAGCTCGAAGCGCTCATAAAAGAGCTCCTCGAAGAAGTCCGCACAGAACTTTGCCTCGGCTAAACCTCGCCGTACGCTGTCCTCTTTGGACTGCGTGCGGGTTTGTGTTTGGAAATGAAAGTACCCCGGTCGCATGCGACCGGGGGTTGGGCCGTCTGGGCCTGAGACGGATGGCGCCGTGATGTTGGGGTGGGTTACCGCAATGGTATAGCTTAGGCCTC
>JACCDR011126148.1_pt1 | contig 11354 bp, 6 predicted proteins | sample 7446431 | NCBI WGS metagenome assembly JACCDR01 (sample SAMN15323443, study PRJNA562643) | freshwater metagenome | isolation source: river surface water | place: USA:Blue River Watershed | collected 2017-08-17
CCTGAAGAAGGGCGCCACGGTGATCTACGAAAGCACGGTCTACCCGGGAGCCACCGAGGAGGTCTGCATCCCGGTGCTCGAGCGCGAATCGGGCCTGAAGTGGAAGCAGGATTTCTTCGTCGGCTACAGCCCCGAGCGCATCAACCCCGGCGACCGCGAGCACCCGCTGACCAAGATCCTGAAGATCGTCCGCGGCGACACGCCCGAGACGCTGCAGAAGGTGGCCGCGCTGTACGAGCTGATCGTCGAGCCCGGCGTGCACCGCGCCAGCAGCATCAAGGCGGCCGAGGCGGCCAAGGTGATCGAGAACACCCAGCGCGACCTGAACATCGCGCTGATGAACGAGCTGGCCATCATCTTCGACAAGATCGGCATCGACACCTCCGAGGTGCTGGAGGCCGCCGGCACGAAGTGGAACTTCCTGAAGTTCAAGCCGGGCCTGGTGGGCGGCCACTGCATCGGCGTGGACCCGTACTACCTCACGCACAAGGCCGACATGCTGGGCTACCACCCGCAGGTGATCCTGGCCGGCCGGCGCATCAACGACGGCATGGGCAAGTTCATCGCCGAGCAGACCATCAAGCACATGATCGCGTCGGGCAGCTACATCAAGGGCGCCCGCGTCAACGTGCTGGGCCTGACCTTCAAGGAAAACTGCGGCGACCTGCGCAACAGCAAGGTCATCGACATCATCAAGGAACTGCGCAGCTACGGCGTGGAGGTGCACGTCACCGACCCGCAGGCCACCAGCGAGGAGGCGATGCACGAGTACGGCGTGCCGCTGACGCCCTGGAACGAACTGCCGCGCGCCGATGCCATCGTGGCCGCGGTGGCGCACCGCGAGTTCATGGGCCTGTCGCTGGAGGACATCGGCAAGAAGCTGGTCAAGGGCGGGGCCTTCATCGACGTGAAGGCCTGCTTCGACGCCGGCGCCATCACGGGCGCCGGCTACCGGCTCTGGAGGCTGTGACCGGCCGACTCGCGGGCTAGCGCTGGCGCCCGCCCGCGGCCGGCGGGCTGGAGCAGCTGGTTCAGACCCAGTCGGCGGCTGGCTTCCAGTAGTAGGTGCGGGTCCCGCCGCCCGAGCCGTATTCGGCGATGAGCACGCCGCCGCCCGTGGGGTGTGGCAGCGCAATCGTGTTGTTCGTCGCCATCGGGGCGGGGATGGGTGCCCGGTCCGTCCAGGTGTCGGTCTGCCAGTTGTAGGTCCAGATGCGGCGGCTCTGGCGGTCGAACAGGATCGACAGCGGCAAGGTCGCGTGCGGGAAGAACGGCCCGCCACTGGTGCCGCTGCAGGTCATCGACACCGGGCAGGCGGAGCGGGTCAGCGAGATGCCGCCGTTGGCGTCGATGATGGCGAGGCGGCGCTGCACCTCCTGCGTCGAGGCGCCCGCGATCATCTTTCCGACAACCGGGTGGTAGTGCCCGTTGATGTGCTGGTTGGACCACTCGCCGTCGAAGTTGCCAAGGGCACTCCACGTCAAGGTGGCCCAGTCGAAACGGCAGATCCGGCTGCGCGAGCTGTTCACGAACACCAGCGAGCCCCGCGATCCGAGCGTGGGGTGCCAGCAGATGAACATCGCCCCCTGCCAGCTGTTGGTGAAGCCGCCCAGGTTGTTCGGTGCGTGAGGGATGGATGCGTAGCGCCGGGCGCCGTCGATGTCCCAGAGCTCGATGGTCCGCGAGCCGTCGAGGTTCTCGACGGACGGCAGGTAGGCCACCACACGGTGTTCCGGGATCACGGTGGTGGCCCTGTACAGGTGCCCGCACGAGCTGTTGGGCGACCAGCGGTCCACCGAGCTCCATTGGTTCTCGAGTTCGTCGTAGATGACCAGCTTCAGCGGCTCGTTGTATTGACGCGGACGCCCGCCCGACACGAAGTAGCGGCGGGTCGCGGTGTCGTAGTCCATCATGGTCGCCCAGTCCAGCAGCTGGACGGCGCCGATGTCGGCCCGCACGGCGGCCAGAGGGGGGTCGAACGGATAGCTGCCCGTGCGCGTGTTGTCCGCCAGAGACGGTGCGGCGAACTCCTGCCACTCGCCGGGCAGCACCGTCGAGGCGAAGCGTTCCAGAGCCGTCGGCGATCCGGCGAATGGCGGCCTGGGCGGCAGCGGCGGTGGCAACTCGACCGGTGGCAGCGGGGGAGGCGGGGGCGCCGGTGGTGGTGGCGCGGGCGGCCCAGGTGGCGAGGGCGGGGGCGGCGGTGAGGTCGGCGGGGTTGGCGAAGGCGACGGCGACGGCGAAGGACCGCCGCCGACGGCGCCCGTTGCGTCGGCACTGGCCGATCCACCGCCGCCACAGGCCGTGAAGACGGCCGTGCCGACACAGGCTGCCACCACCCCGAGGATGTGGCGGCGCGAGTTGCTCGATGTGCTCATGAAGGTGTCGATCTCTACGCTTTCGGGGCCGGAGCCGCAGCTGCCGCAAGGCTGCATGGCCCGACAGGGAACCGGTGGCGGCGGCCCGTCGGGCCCGTCAGGCAAGGGTCATCACAACGATCTCGGCGTGAAGTGCGTGGCCGGGAAGTTCCTGTAGTTGTCCGTCGAGTCCGGGTGGCTGACCGTGGGCGAGGTCTGAAGCCTCAGCCACGCCTCGCGGGCGCCGGCCACACCGCGGTCGACGGCCAGCGCCAGCGACGACCGACGCTGCAGAGCGTTGGAGTTCAGCTGCGCCCCCGACCGCGGATCGCGTTGGACGAGTTCCCAACCCTTGGTGTCCGACCACTCTGCGAGTGGCTGACCCTCGGCGTCGGGCAGCTCCGCGAGCCCCAGGGAGAGCTTGCTGCGCGTGGCCGCCCAGACCTCGGCGTAGTTCGCGTACCAGGTCACGGGCGGGAACTGGACGGCCGCGCCGCCCGCCCTCGGTCCCACCGGCATGTGCTGGAAACCGTAGCGATAGTTCCAGCCGCTGCCGCTCCAGGTGCCGGCCTGCTGCACGACGCGGAACATCGCGAACTTGTGGAGCTCGACGAGGTCTGTGCGCCCCACCGGGCTCAGAGGCAGGTCGAGGTCCAGCGCAGCGTCGAGCACGAAGCAGACATAGGTCTGCATGAAGTTGTCGCCCCAGATGTGAGGCTGCTCGCGGTAGCTGCTCAGGTAGGCCGGCGACCAGGACACCACGCCCAGGTTGTTCTTGTAGAGGCCTCCTTCGATCGTTCCCAGCTGGAACGCGGCGCGAAGGTTGGTGACGAAGGCTTCGGTCCGTGCCGCCAGCGCGCTCGCGAAGGCGGCGTCGGCGGCGGGGGGTGTCGTGCCACCCAGGCTCTGAGGCGACCAGGCGGTCTGGTTGATGTAGGCCCATTGGGTCCAGGCGCCCGCCCGCACGTCCGGCGTGATCGAGGTCGGGCCGTAGGGGCCGCCCAGGCGGTAGCCGTCGCGCGCGGTGCCGGTGGTGTTCAGGTCCAGCGCCTGGGCGTTGGCCACCTGCTGCAACTGCTCCAGGCATGAATAGCGACCGGTCAGCAGGTAGGCGCCGCTGCCCAGCGGCAAGGCGTGCGATGGCTTCCAGCCGGCATTGCGGCTGGAGCCCGCGCTCCAGTAGCCCCCCGTGTAGCCCTGCCCGCTCCGGACGGTGGGATGGTCCTGGATGTTCCAGGCGCGGCCGGTGAGCGGGTCGCGCACGTGGATGGGATACCGGCCCGCGGTGCGCGCGTGCGCCTCCACCGACCAGTAGACGTCGGCACCGGCCGCGTGGGCGGCCTCGATGTTGGTGCGCAGCAGGCCGCCGGTGCCGGTGGCGCCCACTTCATTGGGCCACTGCAACTGCGCCTCGGGGTTGTTGATCGGCGGCGCCATGGCCTCGGCGAAGGTGTTGCCCACCAGCGCCTGCGCGGCCATGCCGTAGTTCAGCGCGTCGCGGTTCGGCACGCCCAGGTTGTTGTAGGGGAACGCGTAGGCGCGCAGGTACTTCGTGTCGTGCAGCGGCTTCACCTGCGGTGGCTCGGTGCCCAGCCAGTCCACCCGCGCCCAGCGGGTGCGCCCGTAGTGCTGCACGGCCTGGTTGACGAGCTTGTCGACGCCGCCGACGCGCACCGTCACGGTGTAGTCGCGCCGGCCGCCCGCGGCCACGCTCACCCAGGGCGTGCACTCCACCATGGTCTCGATCTCGCGCGCGCCGTTGCTGTAGGCCCGCACGTACCACCACACCGCGAGGTGCCGTTCGCCGGCCACGGGTGCGTAGTAGTGGTACTCGGTCATCACCGCGCCGGGGATCTTGCGCACCAGGCCGGCCACGTGGGCCGCCGGGTTGGCGCCGAACACCGCAGGCGCCTCACCGTTGGGCATGGTCACCGTCACCGGGCCCGGCAGCATCGCCGCGTTGCTGGGATCGAGGATGTCGGCGAACGTCACGCTCGCCGCCACCGCGCCGAGCGCGACCGAGCCGCCATAGCCCTCGGTCGACGGTCGCAGGCTGAGCTTGCCGCCGCCGATGCCCGACAACACGGCGAATTTCACCGAGCCGTCCGACCACCGGTTGCGGACGTCGGCCTGGAAGGCCGCCAGCGTGCCGGTCGTGGCCACCGCACCCACCTGCTGCGGGAAGTCGCCGCGGCGGAACACCTGGCCGAAGGTCCAGGCCTTGCCGTCGCCGCCGCCATCCAGATGCAACGCCAGCTGGCCGTTGAAGCCTTCCGAGGGCGCGGCGCTGGTGGGCGGCGGGGGTGGTGGCGGGATCGGCGCGTGTGGCGGGCTGGGCGGTGGTGGCGACACCGGCCCGGACGGCGGCGACGGCGGGTTCGGCGCCGGCGGGCCGCCCACGGGGGGCGCCGGGCTCGGGCCTGCGGATGGGGGCTCGGTCCCGCCGCCCCCGCCACCGCCACAGGCGGGAAGCGCCGCACTGCCCAGCCAGGCGGAGGCCAGGCCGATGAATCGGCGCCGGGTCGTGTCGGTCGGGTGGATCGGTGCGGTCGGTGGTTTCATGGTCTGGCCATATCGATGGCGTGTGCCGAGCGTTGATCGTCGCAAACTTTGCTCGCGGCAGTCACCAGAAAAAGACGGCGGGTCTGCAGATGCGCCGCCGAGTGTTGCCGAGTGTCGCCAAGCGTTGCCTCGTTCCCAGGGCTGGCCAACGCGGCTCGACCCTGGCGTCCCTGGAGCATCGCGCCCTGATCCGGCGCGAACACCCTCTCGCCGGGGTACGGCGGCTCCGGTGCCGACTCGTTTTCGAGACTTCGACCACGGCCCGGGGCCACTTGAGCCGGCGTTCCTTTGCTTTCGTCTTTCGCAGTGCCGCTACGCTCCGGCATGACTCTGTGCCTGACAGACGGGGCCACGCGGTGATCCATCCGGGGCGACCGTCTCTGCGCCGAGCAATCCTTCACGAAATCCGCGCTTCCGGTCGGGCGAACGGCAGGCCAGGCCCCGTGCCGCGGACCGCCGCACCCCGCCCTCCCAGATGACCCCGCTGCCGACCCCCCCCGCCGCCGCCACGCAGCCGCCCCTGGTGATGCACGTGCTGCACCGCCTGGACACGGGCGGCCTGGAGAATGGCGTCGTCAACCTCATCAACCGGATGCCGGCCGACGCCTTCCGCCACATGGTGGTGGCGCTCACCGAGGTGACCGAGTTCCGCCGCCGCATCACGCGGCCCGACGTCCCGTGCATCGCGCTGCACAAGCCGCCCGGCCATGGCGTGAAGCTGTACCCGCGCTTCTGGCAGCTGCTGCGCGAGCATCGCCCGGCCATCGTGCACACCCGCAACCTGGCGGCGCTGGAGATGCAGGTGCCCAGCTGGGCCGCCGGCGTGCGGGGCCGCCTGCACGGCGAGCACGGCCGCGACATGAGCGACCTGGACGGCAGCAACCCGCGCTTCCAGCGCATCCGCCGCCTCTACGCGCCCTTCGTGCAGCGCCACGTGGCCCTGTCGCAGGACCTGCAGCACTACCTGCTCGACAAGGTCGGCCTGCGCCCCGGGCGCGTGGTGCAGATCTACAACGGCGTCGACACGGCCCGCTTCCGCCCGCGCCTGGCCGCCGACGCGCCGCCCGAGGGCCTGCCGTTCCTGCCGGGCCAGGGCCTGTGCGTGGTGGGCACGGTGGGCCGCATGCAGACGGTGAAGAACCAGCTGCTGCTGGCCCGTGCCTTCGTGCGGCTGCTGCAGGCGCAGCCGGCGCTGCAGCAGACGCTGCGCCTGGTGCTGGTGGGCGACGGCCCGCAGCGCCAGCCGGTGGCCACGGTGCTGGCCGAGGCCGGGCTCGCCCACCTGGCCTGGCTGCCCGGCGAGCGCAGCGACGTGCCGGCACTGATGCGCTGCCTGGACGTCTTCGTGCTGCCCTCGCTGGCCGAGGGCATCTCCAACACCATCCTCGAGGCCATGGCCAGCGGCCTGCCCGTGGTGGCCACGCGCGTGGGCGGCAACGCCGAGCTGGTGGACGACGGCACCAGCGGCCTCGTCGTGCCGTCCGACGACGAGGCCGCGCTGGCCGCCGCGCTGGCCCGGCTGGCCTGCGAGCCGGCGTTGGCCGCCCGCATGGGTGAGGCAGCGCGCGCGCAGGCCCAGAGCCGCTTCAGCCTGGACGCGATGGTGCAGGCCTACCAGGGCCTCTACGAGCGCACGCTGCGCATCTAGGCCGGCGGGCCGGCACGCGGGGCCGGCCCCGGCGGCCGCAGGACGCGGTGGTGCCGCCGTGGCAGAAGTCATGCAGGCCGCGCACGCGTGGCCCCGGGCCGGCAACGCCCGGGGGGTGCTCCCCTACCATCCCGGTTTGCGCCCGCCCCGGGCCCGGCGCGTCCTCGTCACCCCAACGGTCTGCGGACCCAGCCTACCCATGTGCGGCATCACCGGCCTGTTCGATACCCGTCACGCGCGCGACGTCGCCCAGCCGGTGCTGCACCGCATGAACGAGTCGCAGCTGCACCGCGGCCCCGACGAAGGCAGCCTGCACATCGAGCCGGGCCTGGGCCTGGGCCACCGGCGGCTTTCGATCATCGACGTCGCCACCGGGCAGCAGCCCCTCTTCAACGAAGACCACTCGGTGGTCATCGTGTTCAACGGGGAGATCTACAACTACCAGGAGCTGATCCCCGAGCTGCAGGCGCTGGGCCACGTGTTCCGCACGCGCAGCGACACCGAGGTGATCGTGCACGCCTGGGAGGCCTGGGGCGAGGCCTGCGTGAGCCGCCTGCGCGGCATGTTCGCCTTCGCCCTCTGGGACCGCAACCGCCAGAGCTTCTTCATGGCGCGCGACCGCCTGGGCGTGAAGCCGATGTTCTACGCGCTGCTCGACGACGGCTGGCTGCTGTTCGGCTCGGAGCTCAAGTCGGTGCTGGCGCACGGCGGGCTCAAGCGCGAGATCGACCCCCAGGCCGTGGAGGAGTACTTCGCGCTGGGCTACGTGGCCGAGCCGCGCACGGTGTTCCGCCAGGCGCGCAAGCTGGAGCCGGGCCACAGCCTGCTCATCCGCCGCGGCCAGCCGGTGCCCGCGCCCAAGCCGTACTGGGACATCCGCTTCACGCTCGACCAGCCCATCGGCGTGGAGGAGGCCTGCGAAGAGCTGCGACGGCGCCTGCGCGAGTCGGTGAAGCTGCGCATGATCGCCGAGGTGCCGCTGGGCGCCTTCCTCTCGGGCGGCGTCGACAGCAGCGCGGTGGTGGCCACGATGGCCGGCCTGTCGCAGCAGCCGGTGCAGACCTGCTCCATCGGCTTCGACGACCCGGCCTTCAACGAGACCGCCTTTGCCAAGATGGTGGCCGACCGCTACGCCACCGACCACTACCTGGAGGTCGTGCGCAGCGACGACTTCGACCTCATCGACACGCTGGCCCGGCTGTACGACGAGCCCTACGCCGACAGCAGCGCCATCCCCACCTACCGCGTGTGCCAGCTGGCGCGCAAGCGCGTGACGGTGGCGCTGTCGGGCGACGGCGGCGACGAGAGCTTCGGCGGCTACCGCCGCTACCGGCTGCACCTGATGGAAGAGCGCATGCGCGCGGCGCTGCCCAGCGCCATCCGCAAGCCGCTGTTCGGCTTTCTGGGCCAGGCCTACCCCAAGGCCGACTGGGCGCCGCGCATGTTCCGCGCCAAGACCACCTTCGAGGGCCTGGCGCGCAGCTCGGTCGAGGCCTACCTGCACAGCGTCAGCATCCTGCGCCGGCCGCAGCGCCAGGCGCTGTACTCGGCCGCGTTCCGGCGCCAGCTGGGCGGCTACGACGCCAGCGCCGTGTTCGATCGCCATGCCGCCAACGCCGGCACCGACGATCCCCTCGCGCTGATCCAGTACCTGGACCTCAAGACCTACCTGGTGGGCGACATCAACACCAAGGTCGACCGCGCCAGCATGGCCCACAGCCTGGAGGTGCGCGAGCCGCTGATGGACCACCCGCTGCTGGAGTGGCTGGCCACGCTGCCGTCGAACCTGAAGGTGCGCGGCAACGAGGGCAAGTTCCTGCTCAAGAAGGCGATGGAGCCGATGCTGCCGAACGACGTGCTGTACCGCCCGAAGATGGGCTTCGCGGTGCCGCTGGCGCGCTGGTTCCGCGGGCCGCTGAAGCAGCGCGTGCGCGACGCCGTGCTCGGCGAGCGGCTGCTCGACACCGGCTGGTTCGAGCCCGCGCTGCTGCGCCAGCTGGTCGACCAGCACCAGGCCGGCTCGCACAACCACAGCGCGCCGCTGTGGACGCTGCTGATGTTCGAGGCCTTCCTGCGGCAGTCGGTGGATGGTGGCGCCGGAGCCGCGCGCCGCAGCGACGAGGCCGTGGCGGCCGTGGCGACCTGACGATGCGCGTCCTTCACGTCCTCGACCACTCGATCCCGCTTCACAGCGGCTACACCTTCCGCAGCCTCGCCCTGCTGCGCGAGCAGCGGCGCCTGGGCTGGGAGACCTTCCACGTCACCAGCCCCAAGCACACCGCGCCCTCGGGCGACGAGGAGCAGGTCGACGGCTGGCACTTCTTCCGCACCGCGCACGCGCCGACGACGAGCCTGCCGGGCCTGGCCGAGTGGCGCCTGATGCAGAGCCTCGAGCGCAGGCTGGAGCAGGTGGCGCGGCAGGTGAAGCCCGACGTGATCCACGCGCACTCCCCGGTGCTCAACGCCATCCCGGCGCTGCGCGTGGCCCGCCGCCTGGGGCTGCCGGTGGTGTACGAGATCCGCGCGTTCTGGGAAGACGCCGCCGTCGACCACGGCACCACCCGGGAGGGCAGCCTGCGCTACCGGGCCACGCGCGCGCTCGAGACCTGGGCGCTGCGCCGCGTGGACCACGCCTTCACGATCTGCGAGGGCCTGCGGGCCGACATCGTGGGCCGCGGCATCCCGTCGTCGAAGGTCACGGTGATCCCGAACGCCGTTGACGTGGCCGACTTCGAGCTCGGCGGCGAACCCGATGCGGCCCTCGTCCAGCGCCTGGGTCTGCAGGACTGCACCGTCATCGGCTTCATCGGCTCGTTCTACGCCTACGAGGGCCTGGACCTGCTGCTCGACGCGGTGCCCGAGCTGCTCGGTCGCCGCCCGGAGTTGCGCGTGCTGCTGGTGGGCGGTGGCCCGCAGGAGGCCGCGCTCAAGCAGCAGGCGCAGCGCCTGGGCATCGCCGACAAGGTGCTGTTCACCGGGCGGGTGCCCCATGCCCAGGTGCAGTCCTACTACGACCTGGTGCACGTGCTCGCCTATCCGCGCCACGCCATGCGACTGACCGAGCTGGTGACGCCGCTGAAGCCGCTCGAAGCCATGGCGCAGGGGCGACTGTTCGTGGCCAGCGACGTGGGCGGCCACCGCGAGCTGGTGCGCCACGGCGAGACCGGCTGGCTCTTCAAGGCCGGCAGCGTGCCCGATCTCGTGCAGGCGGTGGAGCAGCTGCTCGCCCGGCGCGCCGAATGGCCGCAGCTGCGCACCCACGGGCGCCGCTTCGTCGAGACCGAGCGCCACTGGGCGCGCTCCGCGCAAGGCTACGTGCAGCCCTACGGACGGCTCACCAAAGCGCGGGCATGAGCGGGCAGGCCCTGCACGTGGCCCTCGTCGGCCCGCTGCCACCGCCGGCCGGCGGCATGGCGAACCAGACGCGCCAGCTGGCCGAGCTGCTGCGTGGCGAGGGGCTGGAGGTGACGCTGGTGCAGACCAACCGTCCCTACGTGCCGGCCTGGCTGGGCGCCGTGCGCGGGCTGCGGGCGCTGGGCCGGCTGCTGCCGTACCTGGCGGACCTGTGGCAGGCCTGCGGCCGGGCCGACGTGATGCACCTGATGGCCAACTCCGGCTGGGCCTGGCACCTGTTCGCCGCGCCGGCGCTGTGGGTGGCGCGCCGGCGCCAGGTGCCGGTGGTCGTGAACTACCGGGGCGGCGGCGCGCCGGACTTCCTGGCGCGCTCGGCCGGCCGCGTGAGGCCGCAGATGCAGCGCGCCGCGGCGCTGGTGGTGCCCTCGGGCTTTCTGCAGGACGTGTTCGCGCGCTTCGGCATCACGGCCTCCATCGTGCCCAACGTGGTCGACCTGCGCCGCTTCAGCCCCGGCGGCGGCCCGACGCCCGCGCCGGCCGACGGTGGCGGCCCGCACCTCGTGGTGACGCGCAACCTGGAGCCGGTGTACGACAACGCCACGGCGCTGCGGGCCTTTGCCATCGTGCACCAGCGCCACGCGGCGGCGCGCCTCACCGTGGCCGGCAGCGGCCCCGAGCGCCCGGCGCTGGAGGCGCTGGCGGCCGAGCTGGGCATTGCCGCGCAGGTGGTGTTCGCCGGCCGGCTGGACCGTGGCGACATGGCCAACCTCTACCGCAGCGCGACCCTGATGCTCAACCCCAGCCGCACCGACAACACGCCCAACTCCGTGCTCGAGGCCTGGGCCTGCGCGGTGCCGGTGGTGAGCACCCGCGTCGGTGGCGTGCCCTACCTGGTGGACGACGGCCGCACCGGCATCCTTGTGCCGCCGCAGGACCCGGCCGCGATGGCCGCCGCGGCGCTGTCGGTGATCGAGCAGCCGGCGCTGCGCGCCGGCCTGGCCGAGGCCGGCCGGCGCGAGGCCCAGCGCTACACCTGGGAGCAGGTGCGCCCGCAGCTGCTGGCCACCTACCGGCGCGTGCTGCCGCCCGCCGCCGCCCGCCGGGCCTGAACGCCATGGACACCTACACCCGCCTGGTCTCGGGCCTGCTGTTCCCGTTGCACGAGCGGCTGAAGAAGCACGACACCGTCCGCGTGCGCCGCCGGCTGGAACAGACGCAATGGCTCCCGCCCGAGGCGCTTCGTGCGCTGCAGGTCGAGCGGTTGCGCGAGCTGCTGCGGGCCGCGGCGCAGACGCCCTACTACGCCCGCGTCTTCGCCGAGGCCGGTTTCGATCCGGCCGGGGTGGATTCGCTCGAGGCCCTGCAGCGCCTGCCCTTCCTGACCAAGCCGCTGATCCGCCAGCACAGCCGCGCGCTGGAACACCCGGGCGCCG
>JACCDR011608015.1_pt1 | contig 11353 bp, 12 predicted proteins | sample 7446431 | NCBI WGS metagenome assembly JACCDR01 (sample SAMN15323443, study PRJNA562643) | freshwater metagenome | isolation source: river surface water | place: USA:Blue River Watershed | collected 2017-08-17
GGCCACGACTGCCCCGGCTCCTACGGCACCTCCTGCCAACGTCACGCAGCAGCCGGTCCCGGCTGCGGCACCGCAGCCTCAAGCCCCGGCGGCACCGCCCCGGAGCGCGGCGGTCCCGCTTTCCGGCACTCCTGCCAGCGTGAATCCCGTCATGGGCATCCAGCAGCCCAACGCCCCGCAAGATTTCATGGCACAACTTCCCAAAACGGGAGCCATTGAAAACGCGGATGCGTTTGGCGAGCAGATGCTGTCCGCATTCTTCGGAGGCCCAGCTGCCCCGTTGCCTGCCTTCCGCGCGGCCGCATAACTGTGCGTCCACGTCACCTGACGGACCCCGCCACGGCCCTTTGAGGCCACGGCACCCCACCCACCACCCGGCCCCGATCTCATCGCTCCGCCTGGCGCATCATCGCGTCTGCAGGCGGGCCGGCGTGAGGCACGAGCCATCACATCCACACCTCACGGGGCGGGTCATGCCCCGACGCAAACACCCACCCACACACCACCGTTATGCCTACCGTTTCTTATCCCGTCGCGGCCACCACCGCGCAACTCGTTGCCTCCATCGGCACCACCTACCAGGAGCAGGCCTGGGCCGCCGGCGTCGTCATCGGCGCTGCTGCCCGTCACCCGCTTTCCGCCCTCAAGCAGGGCTCCAACAACCTCAACAAGCAGGCGCCCAACAGCGCCATCGTCACCACCTCGACGCTCACCAATGGCATCTTCGGCCAGCAGGCGAACTTCCAGGTGCGCGCTCCGCTGGGCGGCTTCGGCACCCAGGGCGCGGGCGGCTACCGCTCGGGCAAGGGCGAACAGGCCAAGGACAAGATGTATTCCCTCACCACGGGCATCCATCACCACTCCCGCCAGCAGAACAACCTCTCCGCCGCGCAGACGCGCATCGGCGTGGGTTCCTTCGACGTGGAAACCAATGCCATGCTGAAGGAATGGTATGGCTGGGCCACCGGCAACTTCATCGAGGCCGAAATCATCCGTGCCACCAGCATTGACAGCAATGTCACGCAGCGCTGCGTGCGCTACGCAGGCGGCAAAACCAGCCTCGATGAGCTCACCAGCGCCGACGTGATCACGCTCGACGACGTGACCATCCTCGAAAACACGCTGTCGGAAAACATGGGGCAGCCCTTCAGCCTCACCACCGATGGCGTGTCCGATATTCAGGAATACCTGATCATGGGACCGCACTTCGGTTGGGACGCCCTGCGTGCCACCGATGAGTGGAAAGGCCTCCTGAAATACGCCGACGACCGCGGCCAGGGCAATCGCCTGTTCAAAGGCGGCCTGCCGAAATGGGGCGGTTCCCGCCTCATGGACTGGCGCATTCAGGTCCCGGACAGCTACGGCCCCGCCGGCGCGTTCGCGGCCCCGTTTGCCTTCCTCGGCGAGGCCATCAGTTCGGGCACCACGGCCTTCACCATCAAAGGTGGTGGCAGCGCCGCCGCCGCCGCGCTGACAGATCGCGCTTACTTCATCCACTTCCCGAACAGCCAGTTCAAGATGTTCGAGCAGGAGAAAATTGAGCGCGACACCTCCACGGTGCGTTACTGCATCGCCAAGCACGCCACGCAGAAGAAGTGGGCCTTTGCCTCCTACAAGGTGACGGCGGCCGGCGACTTCGACGACGCCACCGGCACCATCGCCCCGGCCAACACGCTCACCACCTTCCAGTTCCTCGCGGCTGCCGCCTCCGGCGATGCCGTGACCACGCTGGGCAGCGTGACGTGGGACACCGGAGTGTGGAATGGCCTGCATTGCGCCTGGTCTGACCTGCCTGTGGGCAGCAAGATCTACCCGTGCAACGCCAAGGGCCAGCCCTTCGTGCAGTTTTACGGCCTCGGCCAGCACGCCATCGTGGACGGCTACGGCCGCATCACGAAGGACGGCAGCCGCGGCATGGGCGAGCGCACGGAGAACCTCGTGACCGACATGGGACGCATTTCCCAGATCGGCATGGCGATGTCCTACGGCGCCAACGCCGTGGTGGACACCAACGGCACCCCGCGCGGGCTGGTCCGCATGTATGCGGCCTACAACCCGCCCGGCCTGCCCACCATCGAGTAAGCGAGTAATCCCGCAATACCGCTTGAAATCCGCAGCCCGGCACGCACAGTGCCGGGCTGTTTGACGTTGATCCCCATGAGCACCCCCGATTCCGCCACCTCTGCTCTGACTCCCGTGTGGGAGTTGCGCTTTCTTATCTGCCGCAGCAAGGCGGTCGGCCCTCAGCCGGTGACGCTTGGCGGCGGCGTGCGCCGCTACACCAGCCTGGACCCGGTGCATGCCTGCCAGAGCTACATTTGCAAAAGCGCCGCCGAGTTCGAGGAACTGCAGCGCCAGGTGGTCGCCAAGCCCGAAAAGTCTTTTTTTGCCGCCGTGGAACTCTACAACCCGGACACCAAGGAGCGCCGGAAGATCACGAGCGACATGCGTTTCACCATTACACAGCAGGATGGACAAGCGGTCAATTCGCCGGGCTCATATCCCGGAGTCGCGGGTTCGAGTCCCGCTCCTGCAACCAGTTTGAAGCCAGTGCCCTTTTCGGTCCCAACGCGTTTGATTGAAAAGCAGGCGTTGATTGTGGCAGTTCAAGCGGCGGACTTGCAAGACCCCGATTGGGTTTATACGTTGGTCGAGCAAATCGCCAATCCGGAAGCCAAGGGCTATTTGAATGCCTGCCTTTCGCAACTCAACGAAACCCACGATTTCAGCAAGCAGGAGTTCCGCGAGGCATTTCTAGAGCGCGTTGAACTGGCTTTTCCTCAAACGGACAAGGGCACCCAATCGGGCGGCGAGCAATCGCCGGCGGTGCCTGAGTCCACCCTTTCCGCGTCGGACACGGACGCGGGCACTTCTGAAGCGGCTCCCGAGCCGGAAACCGCGCCAGCGCCTCAATCTGGGGAGAGTGAAAGCGAGGCGTCGGAGCCGGAATCATCCGCCCCAAGGAGTGCCCGCGCCCCTGCCCCCACGCCTGAGCCCAAACGCAAACCGGGCCGACCGGCCAAGAAGTAAATTCGTTCCATGTGGAACCCACTTTAACCCCTCCATACCATCATGGCCTCTGCTGCTGATTCCCGCGACCACTGTCTGCCCTACCTCGGCCTGCCGGTCGGGGCTACGCTCACGGCAGAAGATGATGAGGCTCTGAAAGTGGCCCTCAACGCCAGCCTTCAGGAACTACTCGGCACCGGGGAGCGCCGCCGCGAACGCCGCGCCGAGCTGGTGCGCGCACCGGAAACCGTCACGCTGGGCGCGGTGACTGCCAACAACAAGGCCATCACGTTCTCGGGTTATGCGTCCTACATGAAGGGCTGCACGATCAAGATCGGCGATGATGAGATTTACAATCGCCTCGTGGCTCCCAATGGCACCGTGGCGCTGGAATCGCCTTACACGGGAGACACGGCCACCAATGTGTCGGCCACGGTGTATTTTGACTGCATCACGCTCGATGGCCGCTATGAATCCGCCACCGTGCCGGTGCTGTGGGATGGCACCACCACCGTGGAGCTCGTGCCCTCGCTGCACATGCTGAGCAAACTCCGCCTGTATCGCGCGGGCTCCAGCGCCCCCACGCCGCCGCAGGGCGTGCCGCAATACGCCCTCATCGAGGACGATCTGGCCGACGACGCCACGCCGGGCATGCGCGTGGTGTTTGACTCGCTGCCCACCCAGCGCGCCACGTTCTCTTTCATGGCGGCCCTGCGCCCGCCGCAGATCACGAGCTGGAGTGATACGACGCCCTTTTTCCTGCCCGGCCAGCGCGATCCGCTTGTGCTTTACCCGGTGATGCTGTTTCACCTGCGCACCTACCCGCTGTTCATCGGCGATGCCAAGGAGGTCGAGGCGAATTATCAGGTCGCCAAGACCCTGTGGAGCCAGTTCCACCAAAAAGGCCCCCTGCCACGGCCCGTCAACGCCGCCACCCCTGCCACCCCTAAATAAGCCGCCATGCCCGCCGCCTCCAATCTCCGCGACCATTTGATGGCCTACATCGGCCTGCCGATTGGCTCCACCCTTCCCCAGGCTGACCACTACGCCCTCATGGCGGCCGGCAATGCCGCACTCTATGAACTGCTGGGCACTGGGGAACGCCGCCAGGAACGCCGCGCCGAGCTGGTGCGCGAGCCGGAAACCGTGACGCTGGGTGCCGTGACGGCCAATAGCAAGGCCATCACGTTTTCCGGCTATGCGTCCTACATGAAGGGCTGCACGATCAAGATCGGAGGCGGCGGGCATGGCGGCTACAACCGCCTCGTGGCCCCCAGCGGCAGCGTGGCGCTGGAATCGCCTTACACCGGCACCACGGGCACCAATGTATCGGCCACGGTGTATTTTGACTGCATCACGCTCGATGCCACCTACGACAACGTGATCCTGCCGGTGATGCTGGATGACACGCACGCGCTGCAACTGGTGCCCAACCTGAATGAACTCACCAACATGCGTGCTCAGCGTTCCGCCCTGCCGACGCCCGCCACCGGCCTGCCGCAATATGCGCTCATGGAGGATAGCTTGTCGGACAACGCCACACCGTCCACCCGCTTCCTGTTCGATTCACTGCCGCTCCAGCGCCATGTGCTTTCGTTCCTCGCCAGCATCAAACCCCCGCAAATCGCCAGTTGGAGTGATGCGACGCCCTTTTTCCTGCCCGGCCAGCGCGACTCCCTCGTGCTCTACCCGGTGGCTCGCTACCACCTCCGCGGCTATCAAAATTTCAAGGGCAACATTGACGTGGCCGAAAAGGATTACGCCCTCGCCATGCAGCACTGGGCCGCCTTCCGCACCAAAGGCCCGCAACCCGGCGTGCTCGACATCCATGGCTGACCCCCTCCAGAAGCCACGCCTCGAGCCACCGCGGCGCCCGCCGCAACCTCAGCGGGGCACCTGCGATCAGTGCCTGAAACCTGGCGTGCGCCTTCGCGAAGCCACTCGTCCCGGTGATGTGGGACTTTATCGCGTATGTGCTGTGTGCGCCGCCAATTTCATCTGAGCACTGAGCACTGAGCAGTTTTCCACCATGGCCCGCCCCCAACAGCCGCAGCTTCTGCCCGCCTTCAAGCCCATCGACGGCCTGACGGAGACGACGCAGATCGGCGAGGCCTGTCTCACGCTCAAAAACGTGCTCCTGCGACCCGTGGGCGGGTTCAAAGGCCCGCCCAAGTATGAGCGCCTGTGGGGCATCGGCAGCGCGGCCACGATCTACGCCACCATCACGGCGCTGAATCACCCCAGCATCGCCCGCACGCTGAACGACACGGACAACACCGTGGCGCTGCGCGTGGCCCGCCAAGGCAAAAACTTCCTGCTCTTATACAACCTACCGAACCGGCAGTGTCGCGGCCTGTTCTACCTCGGTGATGACGGCAGCTACACGAGCGGCAGTTATTCCTTCACCGCCAGCAGCGGCCTCGCCTGGGAGGTGCTGGCGACCGATCTCGACGACACCGCGCGCTGGTATGGCACGCGCATTTTCAAGGCCCTCTTCCTCGGGAATGGCGTGAACGACCCCGTGGTGGCCCAGCTTGGCCGCTCTGCCACGCCGGGGAAGTGGCGCAAGGCGGCCAGCAATGCCGCGCCCGCCGCTCCTGTGATCAGCGCCACGACGCCGGCGGCCACGACGAATGTCCAGAGCTACCTCACCTTCACCCGCACGAGCGGTAAGCTGCTCACGTTCCGCGCCAAGGACACCCTTTTTCCAGGCATCGCGGGCAATAACAAAATCCGCATCCGCATCACCAACACCGGCTCCGCCGATGCGCTGACCTCCAGCTTGTCCGGCCAGGGCACCGTGGCCGATCCCTACTACTACACGCTGGTGGCCGGCAGCACGTCGCTGAACTCGAGCACGGATGCCGTGGTGACGTATGTGAATGCCGATTCCCGCGTGGCCGCCATTTTGACCGCCAGCAAGGATATGGCGGACGCCGCGGTGGACCCCGCCAGCTACGGCCCCAGCAATGTGGACAACGGATCCGGCACGGGCACATCGGAAGGCTACACGAACCGCACCGTGACCTTCTACGCTCGCTACTGGGACCCCGGCGCGGAAGGCTACGGCTACGAGGGCGTTTCCTCGCCCATCTCGAATGAACTCATCATCCCCAGCAGCGCGAACAATGACATCCGCGTGCTCGTGCCGGTGGACAGCACCGCCGAGGGGGGGCGCTTTGGCTACATCCGGCTTTACATGCAGTTTGAGGAGGCACCGAATGCGGTGTGGCTGCTGATCAATCCTGACAACCCGGTGCCGAACGGCCTCACGGGCACCTTCACCCGCTACGCCAGCACCGATGAAATTACCCTGACCGGCAGCCAATGGAGCCAGAATGACGTGGTGAGGCTCACCACCACCGGCACACTGCCCACCGGGGTTTCCACCGGCACCGATTACTACCTGCAGCCCGGCACCGCCACGGGACGCTGGTATCTCTCCGCCACAGCGGACGGCCCCGCCCTTGTGCTGTCCAGTGCGGGCACCGGCACGCACACGGCCACCCTGCGCTCGAAATGCGTGCAGGTCGGCACGCAAACACCTTTCCTGCCTGCGGCGGAAGGTGGCGAAATGTTTGCCGACCAAAACCGCCCGCTGCCGCACACGCTGCATGCGTTCGCCGCCGATCAGGTGTGGCGCGGGGGCGTGACCGACTACCCCGAGCGCCTTTACGCCTCGAAACCGAGCAGCGCCGATGAAGTGGCCCCCGAGGGCGTGAGCCTCGACGACCAGGCGTTTGTGCCCGTGTTCAACCAAAGCCAGCGCGGCGGCACCAACAAGATGACGGCCCTCATGGCGAGCCAGAATCGCATTGATGTCCACTACGACACCGGAATCACGATGCTGGACCCATCCGACACCGAGCAGCGGAATTACACCACCACCGCCGCCGGCGCGGTGAATGCCACGTGCATCACCCACATGGAAGGAAAGGGCACCTTTTTCCTCGCCAAGGACCTGCAACTCCGCCTCCACAATGTGGAGCAGACCGGCGCGGGCTTTGCCGCCGCCGTGGCCTCGTCCACCTTTGCGGCCCTCACGGCTGTGAAGCACCTGAGAGATCGCGTGGACCTCGCCGAACTGGCGCGGAAGCCGCAGCGCACCTTTGTGTTTCCAGATGCCATCTCGCAGCACCTATGGATGAGCCTGCCCGGCGTCGATGGCAGCCTAAAGCTGTTTGGCTACGACCTGCTGAATGCCGGTATCGTGGGAGAAATCGATTACCCGCAGATCTACGCCGCCTGCCAGATGGAGCCGGACCGGCCGGAAATCGTGTTCGCCGATGAATCGGGGAATTTGTTCATCTACGACCCCACCGCGCAGCAGGACAGCGGCGACACCCTCGGCGTGCAATCCGCCTTCACCACTTACTCGCCCAGCGATCCCATCCCGGTGCAATACGCCGGCTACGGCTACGTGGACAGAGGCGGCGTGCGCTACTACCAGGCCGCTACCAGCGTGCTCGAAACCGGCATGTTGAACCTCAGCAACCCCGACATGCGCAAAGCCCTCGTCGGCCTGCTGTTCCGCTGTGTGAAAGGCAGCCGCGGCATCGTCACCGTCACCGTCACCACCCTCGACGGCACCACCCGCAGCCTCACGCTCAGCGAGTCGCTGTTCTACGCCAACGTGGAGCACCGCCTGAACCTCCTGCTCGGACGCACCACCGCCCTCAAGCTGAAGTTTGAAATCCTCGGAGCCGAGCAAAAAGGCTGGATCATCCGTGATGTGGCGGCGCTGTGGACCACGGCGGGCCGGGTATGAAAGACGCCACTCCAGCACCGATGTTTGCCTGCCTGTATCCAGGGTTGTGCGATGTGTCGCGGCGTCTGGGCTACGCCCTTGCCATTCACGGCAGTGTCGTGACTGATTTGGATTTGATCGCCGTGCCGTGGATTGATACCGCTGTCCCCGCCGAGGAACTGATGCAGGCATTGATGCACCACTTGGGAGCGATGAACTACCGCGAACTTTTGGAGCGCGATTGTGCTTCATGGGCCACCGTTAAAGACATTGACCAGATGGTGACCGGCGAACGCGCCCGCAATGGTGATCCACGCGGCCCGCTGGATTGCGCGTTGAAACCACATGGGAGGAAAGCGTGGAACCTGTATTTGCAGGCCGGCGTGAAGATTGATTTGTCAGTGATGCCGCTGCAAAAGGTATGTCGGGATTAAAAAACGCTTGCGCAAAAGCGGTTTAGCGGGACAATGGCGCTACCCGATGAAAACACCTTTTCGCTTCTACCTAGCCGCGCCCATTTATCTGGCGCAGTGGTTCATCGGTGTTTGGTTGTCCGAGTTAGAATTAACGCTTGGATTTTGGTCACGTCCTAAACGCGGATGGTGGAGTGATCGGTTGTTTGATGCCTCTCAATGGCTTTCTAAAGTGCGCTGCATGTGGATCAACCAATCCATTGATTGGTTTACGGGTGAGGACGGCATGATCTGCGATTGCTACGAATTTGAAGCACAGTTTGAAAGGCGGTCCAGTTATCAAAAAGCATTTTGGCTGGTCAAAAAACTAACGCCGCGCGGCTGGAGAAAACCAAAAAAATTGCGATGAACTTTCCCACTGGTTTTACGGAATGGACGCGCACGCCACCGAGCAAGCCCGGCGTGTATGTGTGGGTGCATTCCATCCCCAAGAAACCACGCACCGTGCGATGGGCCAAGGTGCATCTTTACTGCTTTGTGCGCTTGAAAGGCGTGCTGGTCGATGACGCAAATTGCTTCTTGGATGAGTCCGGAAAAGGCTTTCCATTCGATCATCCGCGCTACGCCTGCGGATACTGGAGCGGACCCTTGAAGCTGCCCGAGGTGAAAAAAGCGGTGCCCGTGGCTCCATCCGCCATCCGCTACCCCGAAATCCGCGTGGGCAGCTACACCCTCTCGCCCCGCCTCGGTGGCAAAATCTGGCTCCAGCACACTTCCGGCGAAGGCATGATGACCGATGCCGCCAAGCTCGAAAAACACCTCACCACCTTCTGGAACAAGGAGTTTTGATTCCCTATGCCTTCCCCCGTCCATCCCGAACGCGAGCCGCTGCTGCGTGCCATTGACGAACTGCGGCAACGGCCCGGCTTGACGCCGGAAGCCGATGAACTGCTGCGCCTGGCTCAAGAAAGCACCATGGGCAGGCCCCTCACAGAGATCATGGAGCAGGCCGACATCTTGCGGCGACTTTGCGACCAGCACCGGTGCCTGTTTCTCGACTGGCTGAAGCTGTGTGTGACCAACAAGGAGATGCTGGCCCAGTATGACCGCCTGCGGGGCACCAATTTGAGTTGCTCAGGTGCTCCCATGGATCTGCTCATTGATCAATCTACGGGCCGCCTGGAAGCCGAGGCGCTGCCCTTCTTTGAGTTCTGTCACGACCTTTTCCTGCGCATTGATCCCGCCAGCTTGTTCGCCACCAAGGCTTGATTTTGATTCCCCACCATGCCCGACCTCCTCACCTACCGCGCCCACGCCAACGCCACCCGCTTTCTCCCGCTGCTCCGTCAGGCCGCTGGCGTGTGGAATGACGTGCTTTCCGACCTCGTGGAACTTCGCGAATGGGTGCCGCCGGCGCCTTATTTCTCCACCACCGTTGCCACGGCCTGCAACATCGTCCTGGTCATGGGCCAGGCCGGCCAGGTGCGTAATGCCGACCACCCCACCCGCGTGGCCGTGTGCCGTCGCATCGCCACGGACTACTGGCAGATCAGCGTGGCCCCGGAGGTGAAATGGGCCGTGTCGTGGTGGAGTCGCCTCACTGGAAACGGCGAGAACGCGCTGGCCTGCCTCGTCCACGAGCTCGGGCACGTCTTCCAGCTCCCGCACGCCACCGATCCCGCCTACGTCATGCACCCCGAGATCGGCGGCACCGGCAAGCTCCCCCGCCGCGAAAAAGAGCACTACCGCACCCATTTCCTGCAACTCCTTGAAGACGAGTAATCCCGAAACACCATGAATCCCCTCCCATCCCTCATTGCGATTGACTTTGACGGCACCTGCGTCACCCACGAATACCCGAAGGTCGGGCGCGACATCGGCGCGGCTCCGGTGCTGTTGGAACTCGTGCAACGCGGCTGCAAGCTCATCCTGTGGACCATGCGCAGCGACGGCTGCGAGCACGGCGACATGCTTGCCGAGGCCGTGAAATGGTTTGAAGAGCGCGGCATCCCGCTTTTCGGCATCAATCGCAATCCCGAGCAGGACACCTGGACGAGCAGCCCCAAGGCCTACGCCAAGCTCTACATCGACGATGCCGCCCTCGGCGTGCCGCTGTGTCCCGGTTTGAAGGGCGAGCGCCCGTTTGTGGACTGGGATGCCGTCCGCCGGATGCTGCTGCCCGACACCATCCACCGCGAGGCTACCGGCAAAACCTACCAGTTCACGACGCTGCAAGAACTGTTTGATGTCGTTCCAGCAGATCGCATGCGCGAGTGCTTTCAGGAGCTGGGTGAATGCCTTGCCCCGATGAAAAAAGTGGCTGAAGTCACTTCCGAGATGTTGAAAGCGCTGAACCCGGCTCTTGAGGTGCCCACCTCGCTGGCGGAACTGCCCAAGCCCATGGAATGGATCGACGACGGGCTTGGCGAGATCAAACCAACCCTGCGCACCGATGACGAGGGCTTTTCCCTGACTGTCCACAAAAAGCGCGGCTAACAACAACCCTCCGTCCTCCGCTCCTTATGCCAAAGAAAAACCCTCACGCCGTCGCCCTGGGCCGCCGAGCCAAAGGCAAGCCCAAGACCATGACGCCCGCCGCGGTGAAAGCCCGCTCCGCCGGCGGCAAGGCCACCGCCGCGAAACGTCGCGCCATCGCGATGAAGATCGCGCAGGACCTGCATGCGCAAGACCTTGAACCGCTGCAGCCGGGTCCGGTGGTGCCGTATGAGGATGATGAGGACTGACCGCGCCGACTAATCCCACCCAGACCAGCGGGCAGGAGTGCCCGCATCCCTTTACCCCAAACACTACCCCTCCATCCCGCCTCATGCTTTCTTTCACCTGCCCCTCTCTTTCCACCCTCCCGCTCGACCTCACCGCCGGCGGTCGCTATCTCGCCGATGACGCTCTGGTGGCCGACCTCATCAAGGCTGTGCCCGGCCTCGATTACCAGCGAGAAACCTTCCGCCCGCTGGCCGAGGTGCTGGAGCAGCCGCACACGGCCGCCGCGCCGCGTCGCGTGCTGATCGTGAGGGCTGGCGGCATCGGGGATCTGTTGTTTATGACGCCCGCGCTGGCGCATCTCATTGAGCAGCACACGGATGTGGAATGGACGCTCGCCAGCCGGGCGCAGTATCACCCGGCGATTTCCCATCCGCGACTTGATACGCTGAAGCTGTTTGAC
>JACCDR012118450.1_pt1 | contig 11353 bp, 10 predicted proteins | sample 7446431 | NCBI WGS metagenome assembly JACCDR01 (sample SAMN15323443, study PRJNA562643) | freshwater metagenome | isolation source: river surface water | place: USA:Blue River Watershed | collected 2017-08-17
ACAATACTCAATACCATTCGACCAATAATTCCGAAGCGATTTCTTAAAAGAGAACCTCAGTCATTACCAGATTACTCATAACGAGCATGAACATTCCAGAAAATATTAAAAAGCTACTCCGCCCATTCTATGTGCCTGTAGCCAGCTGGTATTACGATACCTTCAAGGCGCCTAAGCGATATCACCATCTCTTTGATACTATCCATGCCACTCACGCACAACACATTTTTGAGATTGGTGTCTGGAACGGAAAGCGCGGAGTTGAGATGATTAAAGAGGCACAGAAACATGCATCCGATGTTTCATATTATGGCTTCGACCTTTTTGAGGATCTTGGTAATGAAGGGTATATTGCAGAACTTTCAAAAATGCCTCCTACTGAAGCAGAGGTACGGACACTCCTCGAATCTACTGGCGCACGCGTCACACTTTTCCGTGGTAATACCCTTGAGACACTCCCCAAAAACGCTCCTACACTCCCTGTAATGGATTTTATTTTTATTGATGGAGGACATAGCGTAGAAACGATACTGAGCGATTGGAATTCTATTCAGAACCTTATCGGTAAAAACACAGTAGTACTCTTTGATGATTATTGGAGAAATAGAACTGACGCAGGATGCAAAGTGGTTGTCGATGCGATTGATCGATCGCAGTTTGATGTGACGATTCTCCCCGAAATAGACATATTCAATAATAAAGATTTTGGAAGACTTGAAATTAGCTTTGCCCGCGTCGTTAGAAAGTAATGTGCCGACTTATGTCCGAAGACAAAAAGGTGATTTTTATCACAGCCCTCCATCCGCAAATATCAAAAAATATTCTCAGTACGAAAGCTTTTTCACTTTTGACAGAGTCTGAACATATTCAAATTGTGCTTATCGTCCCTGAGACGAAGAAGCATTTTTTTGAGCGTCATTATGTGCATCCACGAGTGATAATTGAAGGTATCGAGATGCAGCGTTTTGTTGAATCACAGCCAGAAAATATCCTTAACACCATAAGTCGGTTACTTATTGATACACACTATCTTCATTATAAGCGACATGAACTCCTTGATGCACGCAAATCTATATGCGCGTACATTCAGTACTTTGTGCGCGAAAGCCTAGTTTTTCTTTTTGCTGATCGTCGGTTACCGCAAACGTTCTTTCGATTTGTTGATAAAAGGCTATCTCGCAAAAAAATCTTTAGTTCACTGTTTGCTACATATCGACCTGACGCAGTCTTTACAACTGACTTGTTTGAGCAACTTGGCTTACAAATGATTCGTGAGGCGCACGCCCTAGGGATCGAAACTATCGGCATGGTGCGATCATGGGACAACTGTCTGAGTAAAGGGTTGCTTCGCTTTATACCAGACAAAATTATTGTGAATAATGAAGTACTGAAAGAAGAGGCAATATCCATTCACGGTGTGCACAAAGACGCAGTGTCAGTTGTTGGGTTGCCACAATTTGATGCGTTCATCAATGGTGTACCTACAGACAGAGAGACTTTTTTTAGAGAAAATGGTCTCGATCCACAGAAGCGACTCGTCGTATTTGCACCAGCAGGAACGATTCTTTCAGACACTGATGCAGATATCTGCGATATGCTTATCTCGCTTCGAGAAGAAGGGCGTCTTCCACGAGATGTACAGTTTTTTGTTCGTAATCATCCGCAACATCCAGCGAATCTTAAACGATTTGATCACGTTCCTGACCTTTTTGTTCAAATGCCGGGAGAAATACTTGATCCTAAGACACACAAAGAAACAGAACTGGCACCTCACGAGCAAGTCTTTCTTCGTGATCTTATGGCATATACCGATGCGCTTGTGTGGGTAGCGACGTCACTCTGCCTCGATGCACTTGTTTTTGATGTACCACAAGTTGTAGTCAATTTTGATGGATATAAAACGAAAAATTACTATCAGAGCGTAAAGCGTTACCATAATGAAGATCATATGAAAAAGATGTTTCTCTCGGATCCATTTAGGGTTGTGCGAAATAAGGATGAACTATGTACGGGCATTATTGAGTGCCTTGATACGCCCGAACTTCGATCGAAAGGGCGTAGGCGTATACGTGAGCTACAACTTGAGCCACTTGATGGAAGAGCAGGGGAGCGTATTGCTCATGTAGTGGGAGGAGTGTAGGAAACTATGATAGTCGATGCCGCCTGAATTTGTCGTATGCGATGTGCCAGTCCTCCTCACTGTTTATGTCTGCATCAAACACATCATCCATGAGGTAGAGTTTGACTTTGTCACCGTAGAGGTTCGAAGGTGATTCATAGAGATTTTCCGGCTTGATGACATACACAATATCATTTCGAGAATACGAAGGAGGCAAGTCTTGGCTACGTGCAATGATATGTTTGAGCGGCGTATCATTAAAAAATCGTACACCATTCTCATCATTTTTCAGGAGCCAGTGAGGGTTTCTGTTGCCAAGTGCTTGATGTACAGCAACCACAGATGTTGCACCCGATTCCTCAAAGAGTTTTATTGCTTCATTGAGATGTGTCGATGTTCGAAGAGGGTTTGTCGCCATAAGGAGTACTATTGCATCAACCGTCATTCCTGATGCTTGCATGGTCTCGAGTGCATGTATGAGTACTGGTTCGATTTTTGTTGTATCTTCAGCAAGTTCCTGTGGTCGGATGAATGGCACCTCTGCGCCATGTACTTGAGCCACATTCGCAATTTCTTCGTCATTGGTTGATACAATTGTTCGTGAAATACGAGAGGCCCCTCTTGATGCCGCGATGGCCCATGCAATTAGAGGCTTGCCGTGGAAGTCTCTAATATTTTTATTTGGGACACGCTTTGATCCACTGCGAGCTGGTATTACGGCAAGAATATTCATGATGGATATAATGGCTTTTCTACAGTATTATTGCAACAATGCACATAACGGAATGGAACGTCAGTGAAGTGTTAAGGTCTGAACTGAAAGATCACTATAAGACTGCCTTTTCACTCTCACTTAAGAATGAAGAACCACTTGAGATTGCTCGGGCGCTCACATTTGATGGTCTTCCTTCTCGTATAACCAAAAATGATCTCACAGAGTTTCTTACGTTACTTAATGAGAAGTTCCTGGGGGGAAAAATACAAGGGGTGGGGGTCGAGGTAGGCTCTGGCCCAGGCACTTTTGTTGCCGCACTTGCTACTATGCCATTGGTTACAAAAGTATATGGCGTTGAGGCGTGTGAAGCAATTGTACATGAATTGATGCCAAGGGTAACAGCTGAGATAGCTGGAGAAGACGAAGGGAAAGTGGTCGGTGCGGTTGCTGATTTCGATCACCTCAATCTCCCAGACGAATCAGTCGACTTTATTTTTGATTTTTTCTCACTCCATCATTCACCAGATCCTCTCATTACGATAAAAGAACTTTCTCGTGTTCTGCGAAAGGGGGGTGTCGTCATTTGTGTTGATAAGGCACGAGCAGACAGTCTTTCAAAAGAAGAACTTGATGCACTTCTCGATATCGAATATCCACAAGAGACAAAGGTGGCCATGGGTCTTCCAGGAACTGTGCGACATACGCGTCGAATGAATGGTGAGCATGAATACAGACTCAAAGATTGGAATGAGTATTTTGTACGTGCAGGATTTCTCCTGGTCACTCATTTCAATGTCACGAAGATAGGTGGGAACGGAATAAGCCGATTTGTAAAAAAGATTTTTTCATTCCTCCCTATTCCGGTGCAACGTCAATTATCGTCCTCATTTTCTCGTGTCGTCGTGAACCATCTTGAACCAAGTAATCGGATATTCACCAATATCTTCCCGGCGTACCCAAGAGACTTCTCTCTTATGATTGCACAAAAGTGATCGCTTCACTGTATGATGTCTATAATCGACAGGGCACTTCATTGGTTAGGCATCTTTGTTCGCTGTTTTAAATTTGGATATATCTCTGGAAATAACTACATTTCACTTCGTGCAACGATTAGGCATCCACAAAGTTTGACAATTGGAAGGGGTGCTCGCATTCGTGAGTACGTTTATGTGCTAGGGCATTCGTCAGGAGCTATCACTATAGGCGAGCGCTCCAATGTGGGCCCATTTGTGATGCTTGAAGCGCAAGAAAATGGTTTTATCACGATCGGTAAAGAGTGCGGAATAAATCCTTTTGGGATGATTTATGGAGCGGGGGGAGTCACCATCGGGGATTATACAAGAATAGCAGCGCATGTAGTAATTGTTTCGAGTAACCATGGTTTTGATGATGTCACGAGGAATATTAAAGATCAGGAAAGCATAGCTCGCGGGGTCATTATTGGTTCCGATGTATGGATTGGTACTGGAGCACGTATCCTTGATGGAGTACGTATAGGTGATCACGCTGTTATCGGTGCGGGAGCTGTAGTAACGAAAGATATCCCTGAGTACGCAGTTGCAGTCGGTGTTCCTGCGAAGGTTTTACGGTATCGAGGAGAGCAACCAACTGTATGAAAAAAATGCTAATGAATGAAACACGCTATAGGGAAATGTATGCTGAATCTTTGAATGATCCGGCAGGGTTTTGGGCTGCTCAAGCAGAAGAATTTGTTACGTGGAATAAAAAATGGGATCAGGTCCTTTCTGGATCTATAAGTACTGGTGATTGTAAATGGTTTCCTGGAGCAGAGCTTAATGTAAGTTATAACTGCATTGATCGACATGTTGTCAGTGGACATGGAGACACCGTCGCTTTCCATTGGGAGGGAAATGATGGTGATACACAGACGATTACGTACGAGAAACTTCTCGATGAAGTGTGCCGTTTAGCAAACATGTTTCGAGCACGTGGTGTGAAGAAAGGAGAAAGAGTATGTATCTATATGCCCATGATCCCTGAGGCTGTGTATGCAATGCTTGCATGTGCACGCATTGGTGCGGTACATACCGTTGTGTTCGGCGGATTCTCTGCTGAAGCGCTCCAGTCACGTATCCTTGATGCGGGGTGCTCATTCGTTATTACTGCAAATTTTGGAAAGCGAGGAGACAAGATTATTCCATTATACGAACGTGTGCAGGAAATTGTTTCGCAATGTCCAAGTCTTCACACAGTCTGTGTGGTAAATAATTCAGAAATTGCTCTCCCCGATGACGATCTTACTATTGACTACCGCAAAGCAGTAAGTAGTCTTGATACGTTTTGTGAGCCTGAGCGTATGGAAGCGGAAGATCCACTCTTCATCCTCTACACGTCAGGCTCAACCGGGAAACCTAAGGGCGTTCTTCATTCAACAGGTGGATATCTCCTCTATGCTGCAATGACCTTTCGATACAACTTCAGCTATACCAGTGAAGATGTGTATTGGTGTACAGCGGACATAGGGTGGATTACTGGACATTCATACGTCGTCTATGGTCCACTCTGTAATCGTGCAACGTCTGTCATGTTTGAGGGTGTGCCAACTTATCCGAACGCGTCCCGGTATTGGGATATTGTTGATAAATACAAAGTAACTACTCTATACAGCACTCCAACAACTATCCGCATGCTTATGGCACAGGGAGACGCATACGTAACAAGCACTTCACGTAAAAGTCTTTCCATACTCGGAACGGTAGGGGAACCAATCAACCCAGAAGCATGGCGGTGGTATCACGATATTGTTGGGAGACAGCAGTGCTTCATTACTGATACGTGGTGGCAGACTGAAACTGGCGGTCATGCGATTGCTCCTATGCCGGGTGTTGGTTCACCAAAGCCTGGGGCAGCTATGATGCCGTTTTTTGGTATCGAACCTGTCATTGTTGATTTAAAGGGGGCACCAATTCATAATACAGATGAAGGTATACTCTTACTTCGAGGTTCATGGCCAGGTCAGATGCGTGATCTCTATGGAGATCATGAACGCTTCCTCAACGTTTACACGCGCCCATATCCAGGCTTCTTCTATACTGGTGACGGGGCGAGGCGTGATGAAGATGGTGCGGTATGGATAACAGGTCGAATTGACGACACAATGAACATTGCAGGACGTCTTATTGGAACTGCCGAAGTCGAAGGGGTACTAGCTACACATCCAGCAGTCGCCGAAGCGGCTGTTGTTGCAATTGAGCACCCAGTCACTGGCTATTACATGCATGCGTTTGTATGTTTGAAGCATAGCGAATCACCGAGTGCCCCACTAAGAGAAACGCTCAAGACCACTGTTGGTAGCGCAATTGGCTCATTCGCCAAACCAAGTAAGATATCCTTTGTACCAGCTCTCCCTAAAACACGCTCCGGTAAGATTATGCGGCGGATACTCCGAAAGATTGTGGTTGGTGATATAGCTAGCATCGGAGACGTAACCACACTCGCTGATCCTGAGGTAATTGGATTACTAGTTGAGTCTCTTGAAACAAGTCAGTCATAGAAAATTATTCAATATCGTTCTCAATAAATAATATATGAGTAACTTCAGTGTTTCATTTTTCGATAATCTTAAAGCAAGTAGAAGTATTTCTAAGACAGGGGTTCGTCATGGTTTTTGTGATTCCGTATTCAAGCCCGATATCTATGAACGACTTAAAGCTGAATTTCCAGACCCGACAAAGTTTACACTCGTAGATAAGAATGATTCAGGAGGTGGACACAAACGTTTCTATGTTGGTCCAGAGTATGTTGCGGCGCGTGACTATGACTCACTTCATGGTGTCCAGAGCGTGTCCTCGCTCTGGAAGTCAATCATTGATGAAGTGGCAAGCCATCACTTTATTGAAGGCGTCGCGACGGCGACTGGTGTGACGTGTAATTCCATTTGTAATTTTGGTTTTGCATACGGTAATGAAGGTTGCATTCAAGAGCCACATCTAGATGGTGCTATACGGAAGGGAGCGAAATCACGTGTGAAAAGCACAGTGGCGTTACTCCTCTACATTAATGAGGCTAAAGATCCAGTGTCTGCAACAGAACTCTACGATACTGATCGAAAAACCATTCTCGCGAAGGGAACAACGATGCAAAACTCACTTTTCTTTTTTGAGCAACACCCTGACTCGTGGCACGGATTCCCACTGGTACCAAAGGGGCATACTCGTCAAATTGTGAGCCTCTCGTATGGATGGGAAGATGTGGTCAGTGAGCCGAGATGGGGTATTGTGCCATACATGAAAATGCAATCGCGAAAGTTTATCGATCACTTTCATCACCAATAATAAAGAAGAGCCGCTTCTGAAGCGGCTCTTTCGTCACTAGACGAAATTTCTAGAGGTCAAGCACACGTTCGAGCTCGCCAGCATCGATGTACTTTCGTGCCTGAAGGAAGATTTCCTCTGGCATCGCGGAAAAGTTTAACGGTTTCCCGTCCTTCCCGTGGAGCACCTTCGTTGCATCGTCGAGTTCTTCGACGTAATGACGCATAGCATCGTTACACACCGGCTCTCCGTTCTTGAGGAACGAAAGGCCAAAGTGCCTTTGAAGCATGTCCTGGACCTCAGGGTCCTTGAACATGTCGGTGCCGGGATAGGCAGTTGCTGTGAACAGCTTGCGGTTCACAGACCGTAGTGCGGCGGCGTACTCAGGTGTTCCCGGGGTGAGGCCTTGGGTGTAGAGCCCTTCCTGCCACTTGATGAAGGCGACCGATGTTTTGAGGTCTTCGAGTGTTTCGCCCGGGTAGGCCATCATCCAGGTTGCGTTGGTGTGGATTCCCACCTCTCGGCAATTCTGGATGCCCTCCATCATCATGGTGGGGAACTCGTAGTCACCAACCTTGGTCATGCGCTCCACACCACCCTTGCGGATGATATGGCCACCCTTTTTCATGCGGTAGAGAGTAGCCTTTGCGGCACTCTCTGCGCCGACCCCGATGTAGATACAGCCAGACTGTGCCATCGGCTCGAGTCGGTCCATGGTGCATTCATCGAGTCGCGTGTGTGTTCCCCAACGGAACTCGAGACCGGCGAAGGCCTCAGGAAGTGCTTGGCAGCGTCTCTTATCGACAGCGAAGTTGTCGTCGGGGAAACCGACAAAATCCACGCCATACGTCTTGATGAGCCATTCGACTTCCGCCCGAAGGTTGTGGGGAGCACGGATGCCCCAATTACGTTCACCTTGTGCACCGCGGTAGCAGAACGCACACGCATGCGGACATCCGCGAGACGAAACTGTCGTGAGACTGCGTTTCATATCGAAGTTTGCCGCCGACGAGTTGTTTGCACCGATGCCCCATACCGGGGTCTCGATATACCACTCGAGGAGAGGATTTCCGAAGACATCCCTCTCGAGAAGGTCCCATGCAGCAAACGGCAGGGCATCAAGGTCATGCGGGCGATTGCCAGCGTAGACAAACCGAGGCTTTCCACCGATGTTGCCAACGTATGCAGGGGACCCAGTCATTGCCTCCGGCTTCTTTTGGGATTGCTTCACCTCATTCGTACAAATGAGGATGATGTCGTCTCCCTCGGAGTGGCCGATAGCATCAAGGTCAGGAACCCAATTGAAGAGCCCTTCCTTGAACTCGGTGGCGAGGCCACCACCGGATATGAGGAACGCTCGCGGTGTGAGGTGACGACAGTAGGCAGCAACCCACTGTTGCCACTTTAGGGTCGTAATCTTTCCCGAGAGACCGATAACGTCAGGTTCCCCATGCACACCGAAGTGTGCCTGGATAAGTGCCGCGGCCTCCGGATGGGTGAGATGTCGCCCATTCGCGAGACCACGCATCTCTGAGAGCTGGTCATTTTTGCGGTATGCGTTCAGGTCGATGATCGTTGACCTTGCGCCGTACTCCCTGAGTCGGGCTGCCATGAGTCCTGGGCCTTGCGGTGGGGTGTTCGGACGTGCACTTTCTCGGAGCGGCATGTTGATGAAACACACATGCATGCCCCGAAGCGAATCGAACGAGAGCGCTTCCACACGCTCGCTCGGGTGAACGTTCATCCCCGAAGCGATCGGAATAGTTTTCATTAAGGTTCCTTTCCTCGTGAAGTTGTGAAGATCTGTCTATGGTGGATAGTACAATTGTTAGGCATGAATGTCCATATGCGCCCCATTCCTCATTACGTATACTTTTCCCCCACCATTCAGTTATACTGCTCGTATGGCAATCAAACACTTCCCGGTAGCAATTCTCCAAGGCAGACTCTCTCCTGATTTCGATGGGAGGTACCAATTCTTCCCAAAGACCGAATGGGAGAAAGAGTTTGAGATAGCAAAAACACTTGGATTCGACGGTATAGAATGGCTCATTGATCCAAAAGAGTGGAAGTCAAACCCAATTTTTACTCGTCCGAATGAGGTAAAGGTAGCGTGTCGGGGAGAACTCGGAGTCCCGGTAACATCAATATGTGCTGACTGGTTTATGGATGTTTGTCTCTGGGAAGGAGATCCTGAGGAACATCGGGCAGCCATCTTCTCACTTGTTGAGCATCTTGCACTGACAACACAGCGAACACTCCTTATCCCGCTTCTCGAGACACATAGTATCTTTGATGAAGCAATACAAGAAAAGGTTGTTTCAGTACTCAAACCGCTTGCAAGCGAATTCGAATCAAAGGGTCTCAGTATAGGTTTTGAGACAGAACTCAGCATTACAGCGCTCACTCGGTTCATCGACATGTTCGAGAGTAACGTTTTTGGTGCGTATTATGATATTGGTAACTGCACCTCATACGGCTTTGATTGTGGAAGCGACATCAAAATTCTGGGAGAGAAAGTAAAAGGGATACACATTAAGGATAGGAAAGTAGGTGCCACGACACCACTCCCGCTCGGGTCAGGTGACGCTGATTATCTCGCCGTCTTCGAGGCCCTTACATTTATAGAATGGAGTGGTGTTCCAGTCATGCAGGCATGGCGAGGTACTGAATATACAAAAGATGCACAGAATCAACTCACTTTTATACGCAACATCATAAATGCATAGTATGGAAAACAACCCATTCAGCATTAAAGGGAGAGTCGTTATTGTAACTGGTGCTGCTGGTAATTTGGGAAAAGGGTACGCGCGTGCACTTTCGCAAGCAGGTGCAATTGTATATGCGTGGGATATTTTCAAGGAGCATCCAGTTGCGTCATATGAAGTCGATGGTTATAAGGATCTCTACCCAGTAAAGATCGACCTTACATCGGAGACTGAGGTCATGCATGCTGTCAAAAACATTGTTGAGACTCAGGGTACCATCGATGGTCTTGTAAATAATGCAGCACTCAATCCTGCCGTCGGCACAGACGATGGTACTGATCTCTTTGCCCCATACGAGTCGTACGCAATCGATCTATTTCGAAAGGAAATTGATACTAATCTGACAAGCATGATGATTACCATGAAGCATGTATCGCCACATATGATGCATGCCCGTGGTGGATCAATTGTGAATGTTGCATCAGAAGTTGCGGTCATAGCACACGATCATCGCGTATACCAATCACCAGGTAAGTACAAGTCACCTGCATACGCTGCAAGCAAAGCGGCAGTCCTGGGTCTTAGTCGACAGTGGGCAGCTCGTCTTGGTGAACATAATGTGCGTGTTAATGCTATCTCCATCGGGGGTGTGCAAAGTCCAGGAGTTCCAGATGATTTCGCTCACCGATTTGGAAGTATGAACATGTTGCAGCGCATGGCACAGCCAAATGAATACAATGCGACAATACAGTACCTCTTGTCCGATGCGAGTTCTTTCATGACAGGCTCAAATCTGGTTGTTGATGGTGGAAAGACTGCGTGGTGACCATTGTGAGAAAGTAACCCAACGTCCATTAGTGTGGTTTTAGTACATAGGACCAACATTTAACTTAGATTGACAATGTCATTCGCGGTGCTATGGTGGTCTCGGCTTATTGTTCATTAACCAGGTGCCCATTCTGGGCAGGAGGCAACGCTATGACGCAACTCAAGATCGGCCGACATCTCGTCGGTGTCGGTATGCCAACCTTCGTGATCGCGGAGATTGGCATCAATCACAATGGGTCCATCGACCTCGCTGTGGAGCTGATTCGCAAGGCAGCCGCTGCTGGTGCGAACGCGGTGAAGTTCCAGAAGCGTGATGTCCCGATCGTCTACTCGGCGACTGAGCGTGCGGCACCCCGTACGTTCGACAAGAGCTTCATCGCGCACGCCATGAAGCGTCGTCAGATCGAAGGTGTTGACCGGCCGGTGTTCCCCGAACAGGGGCAGCTCGAACGGCTCGAAGGTTTCCTTCGCGGTGAACACACGAACACCACGAACGGTGATCTGAAGTACGCACTCGAATTCGGTTCCAAGGAATGGGACATGATTCGCAGCGTGTGCGAAGAAGTGGGGGTTGCCTGGGGTGTGAGCCCGTGGGACGGTCTCAGCGTGCATGAGATCGATGGCTTCCAGCCCGATTTCCACAAGATCGCATCCGCATGTCTCACCCACAGGGACTTGCTCGAGCGTGTTCGTCGTTGCAATCGGCCGG
>JACCDR012367517.1_pt1 | contig 11353 bp, 10 predicted proteins | sample 7446431 | NCBI WGS metagenome assembly JACCDR01 (sample SAMN15323443, study PRJNA562643) | freshwater metagenome | isolation source: river surface water | place: USA:Blue River Watershed | collected 2017-08-17
CGCTAGTAATCGTGAATCAGCACGTCACGGTGAATACGTTCCCGAGCCTTGTACTCACCGCCCGTCAAGTCAGGGGAGTCGGAAGTGCCCGAAGTTCGCCCTAGCGGCGACCTACGGTAAGTTCGATAACAAGGACTAAGTCGTACCAAGGCACGGCTAGCGGAAGCTGGTCGTGGATTAATTCCAATTGGATACGTCGGAATAGTGGGGTGACCCATTATCTTCACGGCTAATTGGTCGATGTTATGTGCCTCAATTGAGCACATAACGAGAGACGATACCTATCTCTAAATTGGTATCAGACTCCAGGGAAAGACCGGACCAAAGGATAAGACAAAAGAGCGTGTAATACACTCATGTCAGCTGTGATATGACCTCCTTGAAAACAGCCCGGTGCATTTCTCCTGAAATGCACCGGGCTGTTTTCGTAGTGACAAGTACTAACTCACTTCGAAGTAGTCTGGCGTCGGTGTGTCCGCATCTAATCCAATATCGAGCGCAACAAGCGAAACAACTGCCCAGAAGAGGGCTAAACATACAAATGCAGCGACCGCATAAATGGCGTACATACGGGCATCACTACGACTTTGCTCGTTTGCTGCATCAATAACAAAGTAACGTACGATATTGATCACAACGATAAGAAAGGCAATTCCGAGTAAAAAGGGGATCAACGTGTCATACACAAATGCGCCAATATTTACGAGAGAGGTAACTAACCCCTGAGCAGAGGTGACTAGTGGGGTGGTGATGATGACAAAGGTTAAAAGTGATGTCAATACTTTCATATACTGCATATAACGTAAGTATACTGCAGTATGATCTCCCTGATACGCTCCCAGTCGAATAACCCTTACATTTTTCCGAATTATTTGCTATAGTGCTCGGCACTTGCAAGGATTTAACTTATTAAATTCTTTGCCCGTGCTTAGCTCAGTTGGCTAGAGCATTCGACTGATACTCGAAAGGTCCTAGGTTCGAATCCTAGAGCACGGACAAAGAATTTAAGTCCGGGCGAGCTGAAAAACCTGCCCTGCGGCAGGTTTTTCCTGTTTTCGACCAAAGGGAGAAACGAGTCGATATTTATGAGACTCGAAGGAGTTGGCTAGAGTAGAATCGGTTCGCCGACTTACAGTCGCAGTACACCTTGTCAGTATTTCTTATCGCAAGCTCAAGAAATACTAGGCAAGGTCTTGCGACGTACTCCCAATACGTCTCACCTAGAGCACGGACAAATTACGCAAGCAACAAAATATCTAGAAAAGTCTTGCGAAGTGATATTGAATCACTTCTCACTCGAAAGGTCCTAGCTTTTGAAAATGTCTTCTTACAGAAGCTGTTCAGGTTCTATGAGATTTTGTTCAAAATCTCGAGAACCTCTTGCAAAATGCTCCCAGCATTTTTCACCCAGACATTTTCAACCTATCACCCGGACACAGGACGGGACTTTTCTTTTGTCCGGGCGACCTACCAGTCTGCTTGGCGCCAATTGCAACAGCTTGACTCTTTCAAATGGTTGGTGTTGTATTGCGTTCAGTGCACCAGAACCGAAAGGAGAAAACCATGTTCTTGCGCATTTTGCTTACCAATGTCATTGGGGTCGTTCTGACCCTGGTGTTTGCTGGCCTGGGGTACACCGTTTCTAAAGATGGAGCTTCTGCCGGAGCAGGCCTTGCTGCTGTCGTGTATGCGAGCTTTGGCTACTTCGCATTTACACACGTGAATGCGGGTGGACTCGTCTACGCTCACGCTGCGCGCTCAGTCGGTCTGATGGTCCTCGCATTCTGTGCTTGGCAGCTGGCCCATCATACGGATGCAACATCTCTGCTTCGCCTTACCAGTGGAGCGCTGGCTATCTGGTCGTTCCAACAAGCGTTCCAGGCTGGAGTGGTAGCCGAGAAGGTTGTGAAGCACAACAAGCTGTCAATCTCGTATGGTTTTGCCGCCTGGGGTGTGGTTGGCCTGCTGCTCGGCCCACTTGCCCTCATCATCGCTGGGCTTGTGCACGGGCAAAAGAAAATTAAGGCTGATATTGCCCTGCGCACCAGCGCGACGTAACCGTCTACAAAACGGCCGAGGTAGCCCTCGGCCGTTTTTTGTTTCTTAATTAGTTACTATTTATAGTACTGTTAACAGTACTATAAAGAGCTGTTGCACGCGTAAAATTATTAATCGAAATTGAAGCTCTCGCCCTAGGCCTCGCCTCGGGCTGGGTATTTTGTAAAGTGGCGGGTGTTCAGGTACACTCAGTAGTACTATATGCCTCCTGATTTAAAACGTGCGTCGTGGTTAGAGCTCTTCTATGACGTCGCGTTTGTGGCGCTGGTCGCCCAGCTCACCTACCTCGGGTACGCGCACCATCACTCGCTCAGTGATATCTTCTCACTCTTTGTGATTGGGTACGTGATTTTTTTGACGTGGTGGGCCACCACTGCCAATCGCAATCTGCAACCAACCGAAACGCTTGGTGACAAGCTATTTATCCAACTCCAGATGGTGGCGGCATTTTTTATGAGCGTCACCATGGCGTCGGTATTTGAAGGGGAATATGTCGGCTTCTTTGTAACGCTCGCGGTACTACGGGTGCTCCAGGGTGGAATGCTGATTCGGATGTACCTCCTCCATCCTGAGACCAGACCAAAAACATACAATATTCTCGAAGGATTTTTTGTGGGGGCCCTCCTCTGGCTTGTTGGTGCGTTTCTTCCAGCGCCGTATAATTTCATACTCTTCAGTATGGCGCTGGTGGTTGATATTCTCACCCCCTTAACGAAAGGGAAGGGTAATACGAGGCGATACCTGAATGTGTACCATCTCCAAGAGCGACTCGGTCTGTTTCTCATGCTCGTAATTGGTGAGAGTATGATTGTGGTGGCGCTTGCCAATACTTCAGCCGGTCTCTCAGCGGTCGAGCCGACGGTGGTGCTTTCCGGTCTAGTGATGATGATTTCGCTTTGGTGGCTCTACTTTGCGCACGCCGATCTTCATAATGGCGTACGACCAAAAAATCTCTTTTTATTTTTACACGCGCACGGATTTCTCTTTGGGAGTATCATCCTCCTTTCCATTGGGTACAAGCTCATGATTAGCAATACCGACATACTGCCAGCGCTCATTTTTACCGGTCTGGGCACGATTGGGGTGCTGGTAACGCTCGGAGTGATACGTTTAGTACTGTATTCACCTTGGCGACGTCTGCTCGGGTGGAGTCTCGGAGCGTTACTGGCTTGCAGTCTTATTGTGGTTATCGGTATTCACGAAGAAAGACCACTCATTGCCACAACCTTTCTCGCTGGAGTACTCGCTGTAACAGCGCTCATTGATGTTATTTTTGAACAACGTCGACCATTGCCGCCCGAGCTGGCTCAGACGACATCAAGTAATACGCCGTAATTGAAGCGTGGTGCAGCATCATACTGATACTTAGTTCGGTTGTTCAGCGCTACTCTTAACTGGCGTCAGGTAGCTCTCTTGGTAGGCAGCGTTGACAGCGAGCTGGTCGGCAGTTTCATGCAAGCGCATGGCAATATCAAAGACAAACACCGCAAAAGCCAAGGTAACTCCCCAGGCAATGTAGGGGAATATTTTCATTGACTCAAGACTGCGGTCACTTTTGTATTTGAGTTTCATGCGTCCAGTATAGCATCGACGCATCCGTGCTGGATTTGTGTAGCTGGCATTTCAGTCACTTTTTACCTATTATGTAGCCATGTCATACACGGAGTATTTCAAGGGGAAGCGAGTCACTGTTATTGGACTTGGTCTATTAGGCCGTGGCGTTGGTGATGCTGCTTACATTGCCGCCGCTGGAGCAGCTGAAGTCATTGTGACGGATAAAAAAACCGCCGCCGAGCTCGCCACTTCGATTGAACAGCTCAAAGACTACGACAATATCACCTTTGTCCTTGGTGAACATCGCCACGAAGACTTTACCGACCGAGACTTTATTTTGGTGGCGGCGGGTGTTCCGATGGACTCTCCCTATCTGGCAACCGCCCGTGCGGCAGGTGTGCCACTCAAGCAGAGCGCGGCACTCTTTGCTGAACTTACCAACGTACCCATTATTGGTGTCACCGGCACCCGCGGAAAAAGTACGGTCACGCACCTCATTCACCACACGCTCAGTACGGTGACTGATGGATCGGTGTTGCTTGGCGGAAACGTGCGCGGCCGATCAAATCTCCAGCTACTCAATGATGTCACTGATGATTCGGTGTGTGTCATGGAGCTCGATAGCTGGCAGCTCCAAGGTTTTGGGTGGGCAAAGCGTTCGCCGCAGATTTCTGTTTTCACTAACTTCATGCGTGATCACATGAACTACTATCACGACGACATGGACGCGTACTTTGCTGATAAGGCAAACATTTTCCGTTATCAAGCCGAGAGTGATACGCTCATTCTGACGCCAGAAGTATTTGAATACGCCAAGAAACTTAATCTCACCCTCGGTCAAGAAGTGGTACTCGTTGATGACTCGCTGATTCCAACCGATGCGGTACTTACTATGCCTGGCGCGCACAATCGACTCAACTACGCGCTCGCGCTCGCGGCATTACGTGCCACCTCACTCACTGACGAAGAAATCTTCCACGGCTTTGCAACTTTCCCGGGAGTGCCGGGTCGGCTGGAGTACTTAGGGGAACGGGACGACGTAAAAATCTACAACGATAACAACGCGACGACACCGCAAGCGACGACGGCTGGTCTTGCAGCTGTCGGGAACGTCGATGAGAAGAACGTCGTCTTAATTGCTGGGGGAGCTGATAAAGGACTCGCCACCGATGGGTTAGTAGAAGGGATAGCTACTTACTGTAAGGCGGTATTCTTGCTCCCTGGCACCGGCACAGATGCTCTGGCACCCCAACTTACAGCACTGGCTGAGACAGTGCATGTTGAGCAGGTAGCGTCGCTCTACGGAGCGGTGGCAAGTGCGCTTGCCCACAGCGTACCGGGAGACACCCTACTATTTAGCCCAGGCTACGCCTCCTTCGGTCTCTTTAAAAATGAGTATGATCGCAACGATCAGTTTATTGAGGCGGTGCACAAGATTACGAAGGACGTGCTATAGTACTCGCCCTACATATGACTACCGTAGACATTGCAACCATCCAAAAGGTCCACTTCATCGGCATCGGGGGGATAGGTATGTCTGCACTTGCGCGACACTTTCTGCAAGAAAAAAAACAAGTCAGTGGTTCTGACCGAAGTCTCGGTGACATCACCAAGGCGTTAGCGAGTGAGGGTGTACAAATATATGGTGAGCAAGCAGCTGCCAATATTGCATCAGATATTGATTTGGTTGTGTACACCGAAGCGATGGCAGCCGACCACGAAGAAATGGTCGCCGCCCGAGCGCTGGGCGTGCCGATGATGAACTACTTTGAAGCGCTTGGTCTGGCGATGAATCCGTACTACCTCATTGCGGTAGCTGGCACACACGGCAAGACGACCACGACTGCCATGACCGCGGAGATTTTTGAGACCCTCGGCAAAGACCCAACCGTAGTCGTTGGTTCACTGCGCGCCAAAACTAAGAGTAACTACCGGGCTGGAAAGAGTAAGTACGCGATTGTGGAGGCGTGTGAGTACAAGCGAGATTTTTTACACCTCAAACCAGACGTGCTCGTCATCACGAATATTGAACATGACCATGTCGACTACTACAAAACGCTCGCTGATGTGCAGACGGCATTTCGAGAGTTAATTATGAATGTAAATGAGGGTGGGGTAGTGATTGCTGACACCAAACATCCGAACATTAGTCCTATACTGAAAGACTGCCCGGTTGCCGTGGTTGACTATATGGAGTACCTCGACCTATCGCTACCACTCAAAATCCCCGGTCTACACAACAAGCAAAATGCGGCTGCCGCCCTCGCCGTCGGGCGCCACGAAAAATTACCACTCGATGAAGCCAAGCAAGCGCTTGGGCAATTCACTGGTACCTGGCGTCGCTTTGAATACAAAGGAACCCTCAATGGTGCACCAGTCTATGACGACTACGCCCATCACCCAACTGCGATTTCAGTCACGATGCAAGCGGCACATGAAGCTTATCTGGACAAGCGCATCATTGGGGTTTTTGAACCCCACACGTTTACGCGTACGGCCGTGCTCTTTAAAGAATTTGCGAAGTCGTTTGCCGCGGCTGATGTCATGTATATTGTCCCAATTTACGCTGCGCGCGAAGACAATGTGACGGGAGTGACGAGCCGAGAACTAGCAGTGCAAGCGCTTGAGTATGCACCGAGTACCAAGTATGTGGAATCACTTGAAGCTGCTGAAGCGGCACTCCGGGCGGAAGTGACAAGCAACGATGTAGTGATTGTGATGGGTGCGGGGACAGTGACGAAGCTTGCCGACGCCCTGGTGAAGTAAAAGAAAGGGCCAGTGCACGTGAGCGCATCGGCCTTTAAAATCGAACAGGTATTAAAGTTTTACAAATCCTTTCGTTTTTAGTTAATAAATGTTAGCGTTTGATGATGTTGTCTATCATAGCGACGCCAATTGGAAATATGGAAGATATCACGCTGCGGGCGCTGCGGATTCTTAAGGAGGCTGACTACGTACTCTGTGAAGATACGCGGGTGACCGGCAAGTTGCTGTCGCACTACGACATCAAGAAGCCGATGGTGCGCTACGATGCACACACGAGTGAGGCGACGCACGTGCGAGTCCTTATCGACCTTGAGGCAGGGAAGAAGATTGCCCTCGTGAGCGACGCCGGGACACCGGGAGTGAGCGATCCGGGTGTATTACTCGTACAGCGCGCGCGTGCTGCCGGAGCAGCGATTGAAGTGATTCCCGGCCCATCAGCGGTGACGGCCGCGGTATCGCTGGCGGGGATTGCTGGTAACCAGTTCCAGTTTCTCGGCTTTGCACCGCAGAAGAAAGGTCGCGAGACTTTTTTTAAAAGTCTCGCGACCGTCGCTATCCCGACGGTATTTTTTGAATCAACCCACCGAATTCTCAAAACCCTCGAAGCGCTCAATCAACTCGCGAATACTACGGTTAACCGTAGTATAACGGTCTACTTGGGGCGCGAGCTCACCAAGCTACATGAAGAGCTCTTGGTGGGTACTCCGGCTGAGCTCCTTGAGATATTGACCACCACTCCAGTCAAACAGAAGGGCGAGTTTGTCGTTATCGTCGAGGCACGGTAAAATCGAACCCATGAAAGAAACTTCCGTTTTTGTGTTTGGTATCTTGTTGACGGTTATTCCATTTTTAGGCATTCCACTCTTGTGGCGGCAGTACATTATTTTGGGGATTGGTATTATTTTAATCCTGATTGGGTACGCCTTGCGTCGGCGCGCCTTTCTCTCTCGCATTGATAAAGGAAATGGCGAGCGTGGCACCGATTCGTTTGTTGAAACAACCGAACCACTGTTTGAGTAGTAGTGCATGGGTTAAAATACGGTATGCCAATTATCGCTGCCGCACTCACCCTACTCGCCGGACTCATTACGGCGATGAACTTTCTCCCCGTGACTTTTTTTGACGTCACGTATGAACGACCAGGGAGTGAGTTGGCGCTGCGCACCGCGACTGAGTCTCAGGCAACACCCGAACTTCCACCTCCGCCGGATACGAGGCCGGTCATTACGCACGTGCCGTTACCAGAGGAAGTAAAAAACATTTACATGACGTCTTGTGTGGCGGGTACGCCAAGTTTTCGTCAGCAACTAGTTTCTTTGATCGAAGAGACGGAAATTAATAGTGTCATTATTGATGTAAAAGATTACTCGGGCACGATTTCGTTTCCACCAACGAGCGCGGCCTGGAAACCAGCGTGGGAGAATGCTCGCTGCGGCACGGCTGACATGCGCGAGTTTATTGCCGAGCTCCACGAGAAAAATATTTATGTGATTGCGCGCATCACGGTCTTTCAAGATCCGTTCTATGCACCACAGCATCCCGAGCTTGCGGTACTGCGAAGTGATCAAGCTACGGTTTGGAAAGACCATAAAGGGTTGTCGTTTATCGATGTGGCAGCAAAGCCCTACTGGGAGCATATTATCGAACTAGCAGTCGAATCATACAATCTCGGTTTTGACGAAATTAACTTCGACTACATCCGGTATCCGAGCGATGGCAACATGCAAGATATCTACTTCCCGCAAAGTATGGCCGGGCAGTACGGTATGGATAAGCAGGCCAACCTTGAAGCCTTTTTTGCCTACCTTCACAACGCCATGCACGACGAGACACGCTTTGCCGCCTACCGTCACGAAAACACCGGTCGGGAGAAAGCCGTCCCGTGGACGTCCGCTGATTTGTTTGGGATGACCACCACGAATTACGACGATCTCTCAATTGGACAGGTTCAGGATAGGGCAGCGCCGTACTTTGATTTTATTGCACCCATGGTGTACCCATCGCACTATCCAGCAAGTTACCTCGGACTCGGTAATCCAAATGACTATCCTTACCAAGTCGTCTATCACGCCATGAAAACGGGCGTCGATCGTATGCAGTCACCAACAACCCCAATGGCTGGGTTTAAACACGAGCGTATCGGTACCACCACGCCAGCAGTATATAAAAAGCCCACCTATGGTCCAGAAAAATTCCGCACTTGGATTCAGGATTTTGACTACGGCGGAGACTATGATGCGGCCGATGTGCGCGCGCAAATACAGGCGAGCTACGACGCGGGAGTGCGGTCGTGGATGATTTGGGCACCAAGTAATCGCTATACGCAAGCGGCGTTGCAACCTGCGCCGGGTGAGTAGCGTTATGGTACGTATATGAAAATTCTGGTTACCGGAGCAGCTGGTTTTATCGGGAGCGCGACAGCTCACGCGCTTGTGGCCCGCGGGCACAACGTGGTCGGACTCGATAACTTCAACACGTACTACGATACATCTTTGAAAGAAGCCCGTGTCAAAGCATTTTTGTCCGAGGTACGCCTCGTGGAGGGTGATATCCGTGATAGCGCAACACTCACGACGCTTTTTTCCGAGCACTCATTTGATGTAGTGTACAATTTGGCCGCGATGGCGGGGGTACGAAACTCAACTGACCATCCGCTTGAGTATATTGATAATAATCTAACCGGGCTGACTACCTTGCTCGAGGTGATGCGCACCCACGGTAAACCACGGATGGTGTTTGCTTCTACGTCATCAGTGTATGGCAATGACACCGAAGCACCGTTCGTTGAGACTGCGGCCGCGGCCGCGCCGGAGTCAGTATACGGTGCCACGAAGCGGGCCGGTGAGCTCATCCTCCATAGCTACTACCAACTCCACCAGATTCAAAGTACCGCGCTTCGATTTTTTACTGTCTACGGGCCGTGGGGAAGACCAGATATGGCGCTCTTTAAGTTCGCGCGTGCGATCCATGAGGGGCAACCGATAGATGTCTACAACCACGGCCACATGACCCGAGATTTTACCTACATTGACGACACGGTACGTGGAGTGGTGGCCGCGATTGAAACGCCGCTCGGGTACGAGATTATTAACCTGGGTCGAGGCGAACCAACGTTACTCATCGACTATATCAAGGCGCTCGAGACAGCCTTTGGAGTGGGGGCAGTGAAAAATCTCCTCCCGATGCAGCCCGGCGATGTATACAATACCAGTGCTGATATCACCAAGGCTAAAACCCTCCTTAATTACCAACCACAAACCTCGGTCACTGAAGGAGTGCAGCTATTTGTTGATTGGTATCGCATGTACCATCAGTAGTGCTAGCAAAAGGGCCACCCTTTTATCCTTTGGGAAAGGGTGGCCCTTTTTAAATAACTTTCGGTGGGGATGATATTAAAAAACCGCGTCACTGAGAAGTGAGCGGCATAGTTGGGTGAGCAAGGCAAAATGGTCTTTGCCAAACGGGGTCTGATTGACAGCAACGGTTTCGCCTCGCTCATAGCTACTCTAGCACAGGGAGCAGGTACTCGATACAGTTTCACTGGTCAAACTGTGAGCTGTGCCCAATATTACTCAACAGATACGGTATCATTACGGTATGTTTGATCCAGACAATCGGCCCTTCCGGATAGTTTCATACCATGACGATCAACCTAACGAAGAGCGAGGCTCGCTCATTCCGCGACCCAAAACTGTACCAGCCAAGCGACCACCGCAAGCACTCGTACCGATTCACCACGTGCCGGTGTGGCCGATAGTCGGCACGTTCGCCGTGTCGTTTGCGGCACTCGTGTTGATGGTCTTGGGGACCGCTTCGTACGGTTTGATTGCGAGCAGTAACCTCGCGGCTGCACCATCAATCACTATTGTCGATGCGTTGGGTACCAAGGGCACTACGTTAACCTACGGACCACAGCCCGCACTCGAGGCAGCATCATTTTTTGCCGATACCCGAGACGCGTTCATCGAAGAAGGCCTCACCTTTATTGAAGTTGATATCGGGGCGAAGCAACTCCGGTACTTTAAGCGTGGCGTACTTCTTCATAGTAGTGAAATTACTCAAGTGGGTGAACCTGGATCATGGTGGTCAGTGCCAGCTGGGGTGTACCAAGTTGAATCATTAGAGCGCGAACCGTTCTCGGCGTTGGCCCAGGTGTACTTGCCGTTTCAAATTAGATTCGGTGGAAATTATGTTATCCATGGTGTCCCGACCTTGCCGGGTAATGAACCACTCACCAGTAGTAGCAGCGTTGGTGGCATCACGCTTGCTACGGCTGAAGCAGAAGATTTGTACCAGGCTGCCCACGTCAACATGCCAGTCTTGGTACATGTACCACCGGCGGCACCAGACACCTTCGTGTATGAGCCAGTGGCACCTGATATTAGTACCTCACATTACTTAATTGCCGACATTGGCAACGGTGCTATTTTGGCCGCCAACGAGCGTGATGTGGCAGTGCCAATTGCGTCACTTACCAAACTGATGACCGCCGTGGTGGCGGCTGACACGATTGATCTTGATAGTCGCATTCAGGCCGCGGCACCAAGCTTCGTACCGTCACTAGTGCCACGGCTCGCCGATCGATCGAGTGTTTCGGTGTACAGTCTCTTGCAGCTACTCCTCGTGGAGTCATCAAATGAAGCGGCCGAGGTGATTGCGAATGTAAATGGTCGGGATGCCTTTATTGCTGCCATGAACGATAAAGCTCGCCAGCTCGGTATGACTACCACCACCTTTACTGACCCCTCTGGTCTTGATAATGGCAACGTGGCGTCGGTTGCAGATATGTATACCCTGGTGCGACACATCTATGATAAGCAACCATTTATTTTTGAAATCACACATCGCGCTAAGGTGCCGACGCAATACAGTGGGGACGAGTTTTCAGACCTCGTAAATTTCAATCGGATTGAAACCATTGACAGCTTTGTGGGTGGTAAGGTGGGTGAGACTGAAGCGGCTGGCCAAACATCAG
>JACCDR012688036.1_pt1 | contig 11353 bp, 23 predicted proteins | sample 7446431 | NCBI WGS metagenome assembly JACCDR01 (sample SAMN15323443, study PRJNA562643) | freshwater metagenome | isolation source: river surface water | place: USA:Blue River Watershed | collected 2017-08-17
CGCCCGCGCCAGCGAGGCCGCCGCCGCGGAGATCGCCGCCCTCCGCGGGCGCGTCGAGACTGCTCGCCGTGCGCAGCTCGACGCCGAGGGGCAGGTTGGCCGGCTGCAGGCCGAGACCGTCACGCTGCGGGGCGCCATCGCGCGCCAGAACGAGGGCGCCAGGCGCCGCCAGGAAACGGCCCGCGTTCAGGACCTGCGCCGTCGCGCAGACGAGGCTGAGGGCCGCCTGGAGCGCGCCGAGGCCCAGCTGGCCGCGCTGAGCAGCGGTCGCGACGCTCTGCTGCGGCTGCTGCAGAGCGGTCCGAAGTCGATCCGCGGCGCGGTCGCCTCGAAGGAGTCCTTTGCTCAGTCGGTCGAGCCCATTCCCTGCGCGGCGCGCCTGTTGGCCGCCGCCTACGAGGCCGAGCCCGAGGGGCCTGGCCGCCTCGCGCTCGCGCGCGCCCTGTCGGCGTTGCTCAACGCCTGACCACCATCCACCGGAGGACCCATGTCGCTCACCTACGCCAGCGCCTACTTGGCGCAGTACCTCGAGGGCGCGGCACCGCTTGCCCGCAAGGCTCTCGAAACGCTCCTGGGCGCGCTCGCCGCGCTCACCGACCGCAACGCCGAGCTCGAAGCCGAAGTGCGCAGCCTGCGCCTGCAGCTTGAGGCGGCGCAGTCATGAGGCGCGGCCCGGAGACGCACAGCGCGGAGACCCGCGCGAAGATGAGCGAGACCCGCAAGGGCCGCAAGCACACGCCGGAGACCAAGGCGGCCATCGCCGAGAGCAAGCGTCGGGCTGAAGCCGACCCGGCCAAGCCGTGGATGACGCCGGCCCGAGCGGCGTACATCGAGCGGATGAAGGGCCAGAAGCGCCCGCGGCGGTCCGCGGCCGGGGCTGCCCCCGCGGTCGGGCCCGACCCGGCAGGGCTCGAGGTGCCGATGCCAGCGCCGCGCTTTCACCTTGAGCTGGCCGCGCCCCCAACCTCGGCGCAGATCGCCACCACGCGCGCCCAGGGCGCGTTCGGCTTCCATCGGTGGATGAAGTCGCAGGTCGATCATGACACCGTAGTCGGGCGGCTCCTGGCCGTGCTGCCGTGGCGCTTCGAGGGGCCCGCGACCGCGCAATACCGCCTGCGGTTGGCCGCGAGCACGCACCCGGAGCTGCAGATCCCCGACGACGTCGCGAAAGCGGCGGCCGAGGCTACGGTTGAGCAGTGGCGCGACTGGTGCGGCATCAAGGACGGTGACCAATGATCGGCGCGAAGCTCTGGCGCGACCGCTTCGGCTGGGTGTTGCGCGTGCACGTCGGTCGCTCGGCGGTGAGCCTGGGCCACCATCGGTGGCCGTGGTCACGGGCCGACATTGACGACCTGCACACGATGGCCACGCTGCGGCGCTGGTTCGTGTGGGGGCGCTGGATCGTGCTGGTCACCCGGCCGGCCCGGCCCGCCGCGCTGTGCGCTGGGCCGGCTTGTGAGCTGGGCGGCATGGCGTTGCCCGGGGTTGACAACGACCCGCGCCACGGCGGGCCCTGGGCGCCGCTGGACGGGGCCACAGCCGAGGCGCTCGACGGCCTGCGCCCGGGGTGCTCCCGGCAGTGGTGGGACGGCCACCTCGAGCGCACGGGGCCGCAGGCGGGGGCGTGGAGCCACGGCGGCCTGACCCACGCTCTGCGCCGGGAGGACCACGTGTGGTCGCTGGAGCGGCTGCCGTCGGTGGCGGTGATCGGGGTGACGCCTTGAGCGCCTCTCTCTTCGGCCGCATGGACGGCCCGGTCCTCATCGACCTCTTCGCTGGCGGTGGCGGCGCCTCGGAGGGCATGCGGCGCGCCACTGGCTTTCATCCCGTCGTCGCGGTCAACCATTGCGACGACGCGATCCGCATGCACGCCGCGAACCACCCCGAGACCATGCACTTCCGCGAGGACGTGTTCAAGGTCGCGCCCGGGGTGGGTTCGCGCGGCCGCCGGCCAGACCTGCTCTGGGCCTCGCCGCAGTGCACGCACTTCTCGCGGGCCCGCGGCCGGGCGCCGAAGTCGGAGCAGCAGCGGTCGCTCGCCTGGGTCGTGGTCGACTGGGCTCGGGACGTGCGCCCGCGGTGCATCATCGTCGAGAACGTGCCCGAGTTCGTGACCTGGGGCCCGTTGGGCGACGACGGCGAGCCGATCCGCGAGCGGGCCGGCGAGACCTTTGCCGCCTGGGTGTCGGCGCTTGAAGGCGCCGGGTACGTTGTCGAGCACCGCGTTCTCACCGCGGCCAACTACGGCGCGCCGACGACCCGCCGCCGCGTGTACGTGATCGCGACGCTCGACCGCGCGCCTGCTTGGCCGGAGCCGACGCACGGCCCAGGGCGGACCCTGCCGTGGCGGACGGCGGCCGAGTGCATCGACTGGAGCTTGCCGTGCCCGAGCATCTTCGAGCGCGACAAGCCGCTGGCCGAGGCGACTCTGCGGCGGATCGCTGAAGGCGTGCGGCGGTTCGTGGTCGAGGCCCCCGCGCCCTTCATTGCGCCGGTCGGCGCCGCCTGGATCGCCAAGCACTACGGCAACGGCGTGGTCGGCCATCCGGCTGATCGTCCGCTTGGCGCAGTGACCGCGGTGGACCATCACAGCCTCGTGCTCACCAAGCTGTCGCCCGCGCTGATTCAGACCGGCTACGGCGAGCGCGACGGGCAGTCGCCCAGGGTGCTCGACCTTCACGCGCCGCTCGGCTCCGTTGTTGCGGGCGGCCAAAAGCATGCCCTCGCGGTGGCCTTTCTCGACAAGCTCTATGGCTCGGCGCGCGCGGGACAGCCGCTCACCGAGCCGATGCCCACCATCACCAGCGGCGGCGGGAAGGGCGGAGGGCACGCCGGCCTCGTCTACGCCTTCCTGACCGCCTACTACGGCACGGCCATCGGACATCGGCCGGACGGGCCGTTGCCGTCCGTGGTCACCAAGGACCGGTTCGGGCTCATTGTGGTGCACGTCAACGGCGAGCCCCACGTCATCACCGACATCGGCATGCGCATGCTGCAGCCCCGCGAGTTGGCCCGCGCTCAGGGGTTCGGCGAAGACTACATCCTCACCGGCTCGAAGAGCTCGCAGGTGGCCCGGATCGGCAACAGCGTGTGCCCGCCGGTCGCTGAGGCCCTTGTGCGCGCCAACCTCACCCACCACCGTCGGGCCGCGGCCTGACCACCACCCCCAAGGAGCGACGATGTCCGAGAGCAAGATCGAGTGGACCGACTACACCTTCAACCCGTGGAGCGGGTGCGCGAAAGTGAGCGCCGGGTGCGCGCATTGCTACGCCGCTGCCCTGCCGCCGCACATGCGCCGGGGTGCTGTGTGGAGGCCGGACGCTGAGCGCGTGCCGGCCAGCGAGGACTACTGGAAGGCGCCGCTGCGGTGGGCCAAGGCCGCGGCTCGGGATGGGGTGCGCAAGCGGGTGTTCTGCGCGTCGACGGCGGATGTGTTCGAGGATCGGGCGGTGCTCGATTCGCTGCGGGCCCGGCTGTGGGAGCTCATCCGGGCGACGCCCGAGCTCGACTGGTTGCTGCTGACGAAGAGGCCGGCGCGGATGGCGAGCTGGGCGCGGCAGCATGGCTGGCCCGAGAATGCTTGGGCTGGGGCGAGCGTCGAGCACCAAGCCGCGGCTGATGAGCGCGTGCCGCAGCTGCTGCAGGTGCCTGCGCGGGTGCGGTTCCTGTCCATGGAGCCGCTGTTGGGGCCGGTGGACCTCAATCCGCTGTGGTGCGAGCACTGCGAGAGCGCCGGTTTCGGTCCGACCGAGCACATCGTCTGCAGTCCGCCGGCGCAGCCGATCTGCGGGGAGTGTCGGCGCGAGGTCGGCCACACCTACTGGCTGGACCGCATCGACTGGATCATCGTCGGCGGCGAGTCCGGGCGGCATCCGCGGCCGATGAGCCCAACGTGGGCTCGCGGCCTGCGGGACCAATGCGCGGCGGCTGGTGTGCCGTTCCTGTTGAAGCAGTTTGGTGAATGGGGCCCGGCTGACGTCAATGTCGCGCCGACAGGTGACCGCCTCGTGGTGGCCGGCGAGCTGATGGAAAAGCGCGGCCGAGCCGAGACCGGTCGGCTGCTGGACGGTCAGCTGCACGATGAGTTCCCGGTGCTGCCGTGATGCTGGCGCCGCTGTGACGCACCGAAGGCGCTTGGTGCGCCGTGCTTTTGCGCGGGCGGGCGCCATGTAGGCGCTGCTCAACAACCCGACACGCACCCCGGGCACGGGGTAAGAACCGTGCAATATCCTACACTTGGAGCCAACATGGCCGAACGCGACGCCTACGACGCCTACTACACCCCCGCCCCGCTGGCGGCCGCCTGCCTGTCCGTGCTGCAGGGCAGCTTCTCCCGCGTGCTCGAGCCGATGGCCGGCGGTGCCGCCTTCCTGCGCGCCGCTCAGGACCGCTGGGGCCTGTTGGCCGAGCTGCGTGGGTGCGACATCGATCCTCGAGGTGCGCTGGAGGCGACGCACCCCGAGCCGATCCAGATCGACCGGTGCAAGCTGGTTGACTGGAGCCCCGAGCACGACCCCATCGAGTACGGCAGGCTGACCCGCCGCACCCTGATCGCCACCAACCCGGCCTATCGGAACGTCTACCAAGTGATCGCGCAGACCCGGGCCCTGCAGCAGCGCACGGGCGCCGTGGAGCTGGGGTTGCTGCTGCGCGCGACGACCATTGAGCAGATCATGTGCGGCACGGACGCGCCCTGCGAGATCTACGTCAGCGACCTGCGCCCCGTGTGGGACGGGCCTGGCGGCGAGCTGCACCGCAAGCCGAAGAAGGACGGCACGCTCGGGGCCAAGGTGAGCGACAACTGCGGCTCGGCCTGGTGCGTCTGGCGCCGGCCAGCTGGGCCGCCGCGCGAGCGCACGGTGATCGACGCCCTGCCTGCGTGGCGCACCAAGGGCGAGCGCCGAGGATGACGCGCCCGCCGGCCGTCTCGCGGTGCGCAAAAAAGATCGCGGGGCGGCCTTGCGGTTGCGATTAGTGCGGGGTATGGTCTGTGTGTCGCCGGGCGGTTGCCCGGGACCACCACCCACCCGCAGGAGCCGCACATGAACGCCACCGCCCGCAACGCCATCAAGCTCGCCCAGGACTCCGCCGCCAAGGCCCGCGCCGCCGAGCGGCAGTTCCTCACCTGCGAGTCGGCCGACGAAGCCGAGCACATCAACGAGCTGGCGAAGCCTGAGCGCATGGCGGCCTTCGAGGCCGCGGCCGACTGCCTGCGTACGCACGAGACCTTGGCCCTCGCGCTTGCTGATGGCGAGGAAGAGGACTCGGGCTGGTACGAGGCCCACCTCGAGTGGAAGGCCGCGGTCGAAGCGTGGGACTGCCTGCCCGACCTCTGGGAGGAGGCGGCCTGAGTCCCGCAAGGCCCCGCGGCCCCAACCGCGGACCGGTGAAAGCCCGGTGCCCTTCGGGGTGGCGCTCATTGAGACAGATCGACCGCCGCCCCGTTGGGAGGGCGCCCCGATGCAGGGGCGAATACCCAACCACCATCCCCCTGGAGCCCATCATGCCCACCAACAGCGTCATCATCCGCACCGACGACGCCACGAGCTTCGCCGTCGCCGACACCGAGCGGGGCCACGGCCACCGCCGCCTCTACGGCGTCGGCCCGCACGTGCTCCCCTCCGAGGCATGGAGCCAGCCCGGCGGCCCGCGCGGCACGTCTGGCCCGCAGCTGCTGCCGGCCGGCACCATCATCACCCGCGTCGGCGCCGGTGATGAGCACACCTGCGCGTCCTGGCGCGCGGCTCTCCCATCCTGACCCCTTGGAGGGCCGATGTCCCGACGCCACCAAATGTGCCTCGTGCGCCACAACGGCGAGCTCGTGTCGGCCCGCCGCGTGACCGCGGTGGCCATCCTTGACCCGCACCTCATGCGGCACGGGTCGAACACCGAGTGCGTGCGCGCCATCACCGACGGCATGGTCGCCAGCGGCGCCAAGGCCGAACGCCTCGCCGCGGTGCTGGCCCTTCGTGCCGCGGGCTTCAACGATGCCGCCGAGCTTCTCGAGAGCGGCAAACATGTGGAGGCCGTGCGGGCCTCGGGAGCGACCAATGGGTGACCCCGAAATGCCCACCGCGACAGACCACCCGGCAGTCGCGCTGGTCTGCGAGTGGGTGCTCTACCAGCTCGAAGAGCGCCCCGACGATGCCGCCTTCCTTGAGTTCCCCGTGCGCCGCGACGGCAACCTCGTCGCGACCGTGCGGATCGAGATGGGCGGCGGCCTGACCGCCTCCGAGATCATCGCCGGCGAGCGCCAACGCGCCGATGCTGCCTGCCTCGCCGCGGGCCTCGACCGCGCCGAGGCCCAAGCCGCCGCCCGGGCCAGCGAGGCCAACGAGCTGCGCTTCGCGTGCTGGGCGCTGGCCAGCCGCCTCGACGCTGGCGAGGACCCCAAGGCCGTCGCCGAGGCCATCCGGCAGGCTTGCCGCACGGCTGCGGCCGCCCCGAAGGGGCCGGCGTGATGGACGACCAAGGCTTCCAAGTCTGGCCCGAGCGCCGGCGCATGTTCATCCCCTACCCGATCCCGTTGTCGGGCTTCTTGCCGCGCTCACCGCTGATGCAGGCGCAGCGGCGCTATGTTGGGCCCGGCGCCGTCGCTGTCACCGACATCGGCGCACACCTCAAGGGCATGGCGATCTGCCTGCCCGAAGACGCAGCGGTGTGGCGGGCCGAGCTGGGCCTGCCACCCGTCACCACCCCGAAGGAGAGCACGTGACCACACCGCGAGACCAGCGCCGCATTCCGCCGGCCGAGAGCACCGAATACCCGTGGTGGGTCATCATCGACCCCGACGTCATCCACGGTCTATTCGGCAAGGACCAGCGCGCCGGCCGCGTTGCCTCGGCTATCACCGGCCCCTTCCTGAGCCGTGAGGCCGCCACGGCGCAGCTCAAGCGTCGGCGCCATGCCTACAGCGCCAATGCGGTCGTGTGGTGCATGACGGGCCACGACAGCGTGGACTGGCGCACCTTCTGCCTGGAGTCGAAGGCCGAGGCCGCCCAATGACCGCCCCACGCGAGCGCCCGATCCTCTTCACCGGCCCGATGGTCCGCGCCATCCTCGACGGCCGCAAGACGCAGACCCGGCGCCCCATCCTCGGCGTGCCCGACGTCGGCCGCCTGTTGGTGGGCGACTTCCACCCCGTCGTAGTCGACCGCTACGGCGAGGCCTCGCCCGGGCCCGCGCGCTTCGGCGCCCACTCCGAAGACGGCGAGTGGTCGCTGGCCTGCCCGCTGGGGCGGCCGGGCGATGTGCTGTGGGTGCGGGAGGCCTTCGCGTTCGCCGCGACGCGCCTGCCGCTCACCGGGCTCGTCACCTACCGCGCCGATGTGCCCGATGGCCGCGCAACCGATGAGCACGGCGATCCTGTGCGGTGGACGCCCTCGATCCACATGCCTCGCGGGGCCTCGCGCCTGTCGCTGCGCATCCTCGACGTGCGCGTCGAGCGCGTGGTCGACATCAGCGACGAAGACATCCGGGCCGAGGGCCTGGAGACGCAAGCAGACTGGATGCAGACCTGGCGCGCGGTGTGCGCGCAGCCGGGGAAGCGCTGGGAGGACCGCCCTTGGGTTTGGGTGGTCCGGTTCGAGCAAAACAACGCCGCTCAGCGGCAGGAGTAGACCACATGAGCATCCGCAAGATCGCCACCCTCTCGATGCACCTGCAGCTCGCGGCTTCCCGCGGTCATCACCGCTACGTCGCCAGCGTCCTGCGCCGCTTCTCCGCCCGCACCACGGCCGAGCGCAAGGCCGCGAAGCGCGCCCACCTCGCCGCCAAGCGGGCGCGCCGCATCACCCGGGCCAACGCGTGAGCGGGCTCCCGGTCTACATCGCTGCGCCCTACAGCGACCCCGACCCGGCCATCGTCGCGCGCAACGTCGAGCGCGCGGCCTGGCTGGGGCGCCTGGCTGTGGCCGAGGGGCGCGTGCCCATCGTGCCGCACCTGTTGGTGCCTGCGCTCACGGGGCCCGAGGACCCGGCGCGGCCGGAGGTGCGGGAGCTGGCGCTGCGGCTTGGGCTGGGCCTTGTCGACACCGTGGCCCGGGCCGCGGGTGATCTGTGGGTGCTCAGCCGCGACGACTGGAGCCTGTCCGCCGGGGTCGAGCTCGAGTTGGCGCACTTTCGCAACGCTTGGCACCGCCGGAACGAGCGCAGGCTCGGCCGCTTCGATGGTCTGCGCGTCCTGCTTGATCGCCACCCCCAGCTGCGCGACGACTTCATCCGCCTCGCCTGAGCCTCCGCGCTCACCCGGGCCGGGCCTTTGCGGGTCCGGCCCTTTGTCGTGCTGGTGCGCATCTTCGGCAATGTGCGTTTTTCTTTGCGGGTTGTGGTTGCGGGGTTGCGATTAGCGCGGTATGTCTGTGGGGCCAGACCGACCTGGCCACCAACCGCCCCGGAGTTCGCCATGAGCCGCATCGTTCGCCTCGCCGCCCAAGAGATCATCGACACCATCAAGACCGAGGGCTTGAGCCGTGGTGTCATTGTGTCGGCGGAGGTCGCCGCCGACTTCAACGATGACGAGAGCAGGGCCGTCTCCAAGGCCATTGAGGCCGAGGGCGGCAACTACTACGTCACCGACGACGGCGACTGGTCCGTGACGGATGTGGCCGGCGGTGACTACCGCGAGTTCGGCTTCAACTTCGACGCCGACGTCGAGGACGGCGACGTCCTCTTCCAGACGGGCCCGTACGCCTGCCTGTGGGTCGTCACCAAGGCCCCGCTGCGGGAGTACCCCAGCGGCTGGCGCGCCCACATCATCGAGCACATCAACGCCGGCGGCGGCATCCAGTACGGCGCGCTGATCTACGACCTGCGCGACCGCGCGCTGGACGCCAAGCTCATCACCCGCGTGGTCAGCGCGGACTGGTTCCGCCTCAACATGCAGGCCCTCTGGGCCGATGTTCAGGCCGAGATCGCCAAGCACGACGCCGAGTAGTCGGCGCGGTTGGGGGCCGCCGCAAAGGCCCCGTCACCACCGACCCGGAGCTCAACGTGACCCACACCCCCGCCCAGGCCCTCGCAGCCTACGCCCGCCAAGACCGCGAAGACGCGGTTGCCACGCAGATCGCCGAGGTCGCCGCGGACCTCGGCTGTCTCATCCTTGAGGCCGCCTCGACCGTTGACGGCGCGCTGCGTATCAGCCCCGACACGCTCGACGCTCTGCGGGGCGAGGTCCGGCACCCCTTCGGCGAAGACGGCGTGTGGGGCGAGGTCCTCGCCTCTGCGCTGGCGCAGATCCGGCGGACGCAGCCCATCGACGTCCTGCCCCTCGACGCTTGAACCCCTGCCGCCCCGGCGGCCCACCACCACGCGCTGACCGGGGAAGCGGCGCGCCCTGGAGCCCACCATGACCTGTGCCCTGCTCGCGTTGGCCATCTCGCTTGGCCTGTACGTCCCGCCCAAGAACGCCGCCTGCAACGGCGGCCTCATGGACAACGCCGTCTGCGAGTGCAACGGCGGCTGGTTCTAAGCCGCCCGCCGGCCCTGGCATCCCACCATCAGCGCGGCGAGGCGCCCGCCGCGCGCACCACCCACCGGAGGCCCCCGTGGTCTACCAGCACGCCACCCGTCAGGTTGGCGACGGCACCGCCATCGTCATCCTCCGCTGGCCCCCAGGCCAGCGCCACAAGGCCGAGCGCGTGACGCGCTCGATGGTCCTCGATGTCACCTCGCGCCCGTTGATCGCACTCGACAGCGGCGAGGACATCGCCTTCAAGCTCGGCGCCGAGGGCGAGTCGGCCGCGGCCACGCTGGCGGCCCAGCTCACGCTGAGTTCAACGTGACCGCCTGCACCGGCAGGCACTACCTCGGGCCCGAAGGCCCGAGCGACATCCTGTTGCTGCACCTGGTCGGCCCCGGCGCCGAGTGCGTGCGCACCCCGGGCGGCTACGTCGTCCGCACCGCGCGCCTGCCGCGGCCCACGACGCCCGAGCCCACCGTCCGCGCGGCCCTGGAGGCCGCCATCACCATCCTCGACGCGGCGGGCTCGCGCCTGCCGTGCGACCCTCGGAGCACGTCGTGACCGATGACCGCAGAGCCCGGCCTGTCCGACTCGAGCTGGCTGACCCGCGGCGCCCAGCCCCGCGCCCCATCAGGTCGTTTAGTTTTGACCATCCATCGGAGCCCCCTGTGAGCCAAGCCAAGACCGCTACACCCGTTGAAGCCTTCCAGACCCGGCGCGACCCCGACCCTCGCACCGAGGGCAAGCGCACCGTCTTCTTCGAGAGTGTCGACGGGGTCTTCGCCTACATCATCAACGCCGCCGGCCGGCGCACGCGGATCGCCACCAAGGCCCTCGCCCGGTGGCCGCTGGTGACCCCGTGACGCCCCGGCTCAGCCCCGCCCAGCTGGCCGAGGTGATTGCCGGCATCCCCGACGATGAGTGGGACGTCCCCGACCTGGCGCCCGCGATCAAGCACGCGGGCGTCGACACGACCCGGGCCCTGCGCGGCCTGCTCAAGCTCCCGGCGGCGCCGCGCTACCCGACGACCGGCATGGTCCTGATCGGCACCGTGGCGACCGGCGAGGTCGTGGTGCGCCGCTACGGCTCGGGCACCAGCGGCGGATCCTGGCTGTGGCGTCGCTTTCCTGCGGGCACCACCGAAGAGCAGGTCACCACCGTCGCCACGCTTGGGCGGCGCCCAGGCGCCCGCGAGGACATCACCGAGCCCGAGCTGCTCAGCCGTCGCGCGCGCCTGCAGGCGCAGATCGACGTCATCGACCGCGCTCTCGCGGTCTTGCAAGAGGTCAAGGCGGCCGAGTCCGCCCTGGCCGCCGCCCGTCGCCGTCTCGGCGACACCCTCCGTCACCAGTAGGAGCCCGTCATGCACCGCGTTCTGCTTGCCCTTCTCGCCGGCGCGGTGCTGACCGCGTGCGGCACCCCTGACGACACCGGCCCCGACGTGATCGTGCTGCCCGAGGGCCCGCCCGCCGTGGCCGGCGTCACCTACGTCGACGTGATCGGCGCCGACCGCGCGCTTGAGGGCGTGCCGGCCGAGGGCCCCGTCATCGCGATCTGGGGCTGCCAGATGCTGCCGGACCGCCAAGACGCCGACTGCGCGCCCGTCGGCTTTCGCTACGACGAGCACCGGATCGTGCCCGAAACGGGCCAGGGGCGCACGCACTTCCGCGTGTTCTTCCTGGCCCTCTGATCATCCCCACGGAGCCCCCATGCGCGTTGACAAGCTGCTTGAGCTCATTCCCATCGGCACGTGGCGCCGGATCGACACGGTCGCCGCGTGCAAGGCCACCGGCAGTACCCCGCGCGGCGCGACCCGCGCGCTGATCGCGGCGCTGAAGCTCACCGAGGGCGCGACCCGCCCCAAGCCCCGCGACTGGGTGATCGACCTGGTCAA
>JACCDR010790258.1_pt1 | contig 11350 bp, 15 predicted proteins | sample 7446431 | NCBI WGS metagenome assembly JACCDR01 (sample SAMN15323443, study PRJNA562643) | freshwater metagenome | isolation source: river surface water | place: USA:Blue River Watershed | collected 2017-08-17
CACGGCAGGGGACGCCCGCGGAACACGTTCTCGTGACGCGCAGGGCAAAGCACCAGGGTGATCGCGCTTAGCCGGTTGGGCGCGAGAGGCGTGCCAATCGCCCTGGTCGCCACCGTTGTGGAGAGGCGGGCCGGGCGCGAGCCACCCGCATCGCACCCGGCCTGCCCCAGCTTCAGCCGGCGATCCGTTGCAGCTCCGCGATCCGGCGCCGGTGGAACTCGAGCGGCGACTTCGCCGTCTTGTCCCCGGCCTCCCACCGCGCCTCCCACCGCGCCAGCGACTCGAGCATCGCGGGCAGCTGCGCCGCGGCGCGGACCTTCGGCGACGTGGCTTTCGTCTTCGCGAAGTCCTTCACCGTGCGGTACTCACCAGACTGGTTGATCAGGATGGGGCCGAGCTCGCCGTGTTCGGTGATGCCGACACGGACCCGCTTCAAGGCGCCCTTCTGCTTCTTCCCGCCGCCGGTCTCCTCCTCGCCTTCCCGGCCCAACGCCGTGGCGGCGGCCCGGTACAGCGATTTCAGGTCGTCGTCGTTCAACCGGATGGCGGGGTCCTTGTCGGAGTCGATCGGGACCATCTCGCAGTTGCAGTGCAAATGCAGCTCCCGTTTGAATTTCTTCACCCCGTACGCGCGGTCCGCGGTCACGATTCACAACCCGCACGACAGTCCGGTCTCAGCGAGCTCCGGGTGCAGCACCCGCCGGTACAGCTTCACACCCAACTTCCGGGCCGTGTGCACTTCCTGCTCCCGCACCGCCAACGCGATGTCGGTGTCTACCACCTGTTCGGCGCGTTGCCGTGCCCGGCCCAGGGCGTGCTCTTCGTCGGCGCCGCCAGCGATGATCGACCACCGGTACTGATCGGCGATCCGCCCGTACACCTCACCCGGCTCCCGCCACTCCGCCGGCACCTCGACCAGGTCCATCAGGTCTTGCAGCTCAGCCTCGATGTTCTCGTTCGGCCCGTCGAACGTGTCACCGATCTCGATGACCGGCACCTCGAAATCGTCGCGGGCCAACCGGTCGATCGCCTCCTGCGGCAACTTGCGCCGCAGCTTCGACAGATCCGCGATCCCCGCCGGCCGCACCGTACGACCCCGCTGCTTCGACAACACCCGCGCCACATACGCATCGGTCAGCCGCGCCGCGCGTTGCTGCGCCGGCCTCACCTGCTTGACGATCCGCTCCGTCAGGTCGGTGATCGCGTCGGCGTCCCACCAGCCGTTGAACACCTCGAGATACGCCAGCACCGCGTCGACCGCAGCCTGCGTCAGCTGGGCCCGCGCCGCGGCCTGCGCCTGCACGAGCGCCAGGTACGCTGTCGCCTCCGCGGCGGTGATCCCGGACGCTTGCCCCGTTGAGGTGGAAACCGCGGTTACCGTCACCGGAGAACCCCCGCCCGATGCGACCGTCCTGATGTGATCGAAAAAATCTTGCGGCGCCTCGGCCGGGGACACGTTTGCCGCGACACGACGTTCGAAGTGACGACCGTGGACGTGCCGGGGCAGCCCTGCCAGCTGCTACTCGTCATGCACGACAAGTGCACCAGCGCCCGTTACGAGGCCACCTTCAACCGGGACACCGCCACACAGATAGCCGACAAGATCCGTGACACGGTGAACGGCATGCGCTGACACGCACCGTCACTCAATCCTGGTCGCGTTTCAGGAACCGCCGTCTGGACTGTCGAAACACTCCGCGTTCCCACCATGCGGCGCGGCCGTTCTCACTCTCGGTCGCCGCCGCAGCTCGTGGCAGCGGCAAATGCACGCAGCGTCAGAGAACTTGGACCGGGCCGCCCGTTTCGGGCCGCCAACTCCCTGCAACGCCATGCAGTAGTCGTGCCGGCCGGACAGGCACCCCGTCGACAGATACACATGCCGGCCGGTGACGGCCTGCCGCACCGCGGCGTAGAACGCCAACCGGCGCATCTCCCACGACAACCGTTCCTGCATCACGCCCCGCCTTTCACCCGGCCGGGCGATCCCGCACCACCTACTGTCCCCGTAGGGTCAGAAGGTTCCTATCGACCTATGGGGACAACCGGCGGGACACCGTGACTGTGGCTGTCAACGTTCCGCGGAACTGGGTGGTGGGACGGCGGGACGCAGCGTACCGCCGTCCCACGCCAGCAGAGGGTTAGAGTGTCGTAATGACGTTTCGTTCATGCCCGGCCTGCGGAACCACCAAGAGCTGTCGGACCTGGGTGGGATGCGCGTGGAGGGCGTGGCGGGTGTATCGCCGGACCGGCCTGACGCCGATGGCCCGGTACTTCGTCGAGCAGACACCGCCGGACCAAAGCCACTACTTCTGAACTACGTGGTGACGGCCCCGACCTGAGAACTAGGGTGTCGAATCCGTGTGCCAGCGCTGAGGACCGTAGTCAACCCGCAGGTCGATGACCTTCTGAGCGCCGGCGATCCATGCGCTTCGGACCTGATCGCCGAGGGCGTCCCACTCGGGGATTGGACGCCCGTCGAACGTCTCACCGCCCATGTCCTCGCGGTACCCGTCGAAGCAAGTCTTGCCGAGAATGGCCGGGTCGGTCTCCAGCTCGGGCTTGGGCACATTTCCTCCTCGGTGAGTTACGTGGTGGTACCCGCTGGGTTCGATCCGCCCTGAGCCTGTCGGCCCGTAGCGTTCTGCTGGGTCTGCTGGTCGCCGTTCTGCTGCTGGCGGGATCCGGCCGGCTGCGGCCCGACGGCCAGGGCTTGCGTTAGTTGGAGTTGCAGCACCTGCTCGTCTTCCTTCTCCGACAGGTTCCGTTCGGCGTCCGCCGGCGTCAACTGCCAGATCTTGGTGAGGCGCATCTTCAGGGACAGGTCGTTCGCGGCCTTCGACGCGGCGTCCGCCCGTTCGGCCAGGGACAGCCGTTCCGGCGGCGCGAAGATCGTCCAGATGCGGGCCAGGTCCGCCCGGTCCGGGTCGTCCATGGCCAGCAGCATCAGGCTGGCGACCTGATTCCACGACGGCCGTAGCCGGGCGATCCGGTCCTCCGCCTTGAACACCAGCCCTTCACGTTGCAGCTGCGCGCCTTCAGCGGACTGGTTGACGCCGCCGGCGGCGAGCATGTGCAGCGGTGTTTTCGTCGACGCGGCCAGCCGTTCCAGGTCGTCTTTGATGGCCTCGAGCAGCGGGCGCAGGTCGGTGGTTTCCGACTCCCACAAGTCGACGTCGGCGGGCAGCTGCCACACCGATCCCGGGTCCAGGCTGAGCAGGTCCGAGTAGTCGATTTGCTTGCCGGTTTCCGGGTCTTTCGACGGCAGGTTTTTCACCGCACGCACGCGGAACGCCTGCATGGTCGCGATAACCATCGTCTGCAAGATCTGATGGTTCACGCGGTCCAAAGTGTCGACGTGCGCCTCGAACTCGCCCATCTCGTCTTTGTTGGTGAACCGGACCACCGGCATCCGCCCGGACGGCACCTCACCGGCCCGGGTTTCGTCCCGCTCCCGGGTCCGGGGATCCCTGTGCAACCTCACCGGCCGCGGCTCACCGGCCGGCAACCCGGTCGCGGTTTTCTGTGTGCGGCTGTTACGCGCCACCAGGATCCGGCCGGGCAGATACAGGTACGCCCGGTCCTCTTCCAGCGTGTCGTCGTAGACCACCTTCAACGCGGCCCGCAGGAACCGGGGCCGCGCCGGGTCCGGGTCACCGACGATGAACCTCGGGTCCTCGGCGGTGACGATCGGCGCCCCGGTCATCTCGTCACGCGGCCCGACGATCACGTACGCCTCACCGTAGGTGAGGACCATGTCGTGCACGTCCGCGGACTCGACGTCCATGCCGGCGCGGCGCCACATCGCGCCGGCCTCCTCATCGCCGGTTTCGTCGTCGTCCTGCCCGGTCTGGATCCCGACCGGCTGGATCCGGTCGGCGAGCGCCGACACGACCAGCTCGGCCAGGTTGAGGCGGGCCTTCTTCACGAACGCGTCGTACGCCTCCCGGGCGGCCTCCGCACCGGACGGCGCCGGCGGATCCCCGAGCCGGTACGCGCGCAACATTTTGAGGCGCTGTTGACGTTTCTGGTTGCCGAGCATGAAAAACATGCGCCGCATCCACCATCCCGGGCTGCCGGGGGTTTCGACGTCGATCGCCATGAGACCCCCTCTCCGGCCAGGTGGGTAGTCCGGACGGGGGGTCACGCGTGTTAATGCAGTGCTGCCGCCGGGCGGCGGCTACGGTCGGGGGTTGTTGTCTGTCGCCCACCTGGAGGCCCGCCCGTGACCGGCATGGAAGAACTCACCGACGACCAGACGGCCGGAAACCGGCAGGAGCATCTCGGTGAGCTGCTGCGCCGGGTTGAGGGGCACCACGAATCGGCCGGCTGGCACATGCACGCCGAAATGTGGATGTACCTGGTGTTCGACCATCACGACGTCGTCACCGCTGCCGCCGTGGCCGAGTCTGTGATCGGCCGCGGCAAGGTGATCCGCACCGGCCGGTACACGGCCCAGGCGATCCTCGAGCCTGGCCATTTCGCTGCGGGGATCGATGCCGGTGACGTTTCACCCCACCAGGCGCTGTACCGGTTCGTGATGAACGTCGCCTACGGCGACCTGACCGGGGAACCGGAGTTCGCGATCAACACCATGGACCGGTTCCGGGAGTTGCTGCGCATGACCGGCATCATCGGGTTCCTGGTCTGCTACGAGTCGTACGGGCAGGTCAACCCGGTCAGCGGCGACCTCGAACAGCACGCTGCCGGCCGGCCCGGCAGCCGTGAGTGCGGCCATGTTCAGGAAGTGCGTTCCGCGCTCATGGTCGACAGCGATGACCGGGTCCACGCCGCGTTCCGGGTGCGTGGGGAACCCGCGCACCTGGAATTGGATCTCACCTGTTTCGGGTTCGGGGTTCAGGTCTTGCGGATCCTCATGGACGCTGCCACCGGCCGGCTTCCCGACGACCAGGAGAGTTTCGCCGCCCGGTATACGGGTCTGTCCCAGTGAAACCCGGCTAGCGGAGCCGTTTGGGCACATACCGGTTGTCGACCTCCGGTTTCACGTTCTGCGCCAGGGCGTCGAACGCGCATTCCAGAGCGAGCGTGGCGGCCATCGCGGCGTCGATCTTCCGCTTGCTTTTGTGGTGAGGTTTTTGGATGACGATGCCCACCCGGCCTCGCACAGCGGCTTTCGCGTTGAGTACGTGCCGGGTCAACGTCAGCGTCCGTTTCGCCTCGTCCGAGCCGGGCGCCCGGTCCTCGGCCGGGGTGAAACCCACCACCTGGTCGATGACCGCGTCCCGGAACCGTTCGAGTGCGGACACCATCGCCCGGTCCCGGTTGGTCCACCACTCCATCGGGGCCTTCGCGGATGCCCGAACTAGCATCTTTTCACCCCATTGGTTCGCCCAACGGTCGAGGTAGTCTTGCCAGCCGGCGGGATCGGCATATAGCCCAGCAACTTGGTAGGTTTTCATCGCCCGGAACACCGCAGCGTCCACGGCCTCCCGGTCCACCACCCAGTCGTCGCCGGCGTCATCCGGCTTCTCCCAGCAGCCCAGCAACTCAAGGTGCATATCCGGGCGGGTGGTGTCCCCGAGCGTCCCGTTCGGCCCGCCCGGGTAAATCCGCACCGCCACCAACGCCGTCGCGTCGCCCCGGCGGCTTCCGTCGAACCCGAGAGCCACGAAATCCCCCGGCTGCAACGGCCGCGACGCCGGCCGCTTGCACGCCGACCACTCATGCTCCTTGATCCACGCGTCAGCCGAACTCGTGCGCGCGTTCAGGAAGTACCGGCGCGAGTCGGCGACCTCGTTGCGGACGTCGAAGAACTCGTCGACCAGGCCGTCCAGGTCCATCCACAGCATCGCGTCGCCGTACGCCTCGATCAGACCCTGGCGCAGCTCGTCGACGTTGCTCGGATCCCGGACCTCGCCGTACCGGTGGTCGTACAGCAGACGCCACCGCGCCACCTTCAGCCGGCCCTCCTTCAAAAGCTCGGCCTGCTCAAACGTTTTCTGCGCCATCGAATCCTCATCCGGCGCGAACATCGTCGTCGTCTCGATGTACCAAGTCCCGTCAATCTTCTTACGCTTTTTCAAGTTACGCGTAACGGTCCGGTACATGCGATGCAACTCTTTACTCGTGTACAAATGTGTCTCGTCGAAAACTACGACCAGTGGTCCTTTGGCTGCCCCCCGCCGTGCGGAACGGCGGGGGGCAGCCAAAGGTTTCTCGGCCTCCGTCTTTAGCGGAACTCGACGCGGTAGCGACACGGATTTCGCCGCCTTTCGGCAGCAAAACCTTCTCCTGATTCATCGCGATACCGGGAACCTGCGCAAGAGGCGGAAGCTCATCATTGTCGTAGTCGTCGGCGCCACCCAGGTTGTACCAGATCGTCTCGAAAACGTTGCTGACCTGGCCCTGCTCAGTGGCCATGCACTGGATCACCGGCGCCTTGATGGGTTTCCCCATCGGCTCACCCGGCGAATACACATACCTGAATCCCAAACCCCACGGATCCTCGAACACTTCACCACCGCGCGCCCACCCGCCAAACCGGCACGGCCCCAGCGCCTCAAAAAGCGCCAAACGTGCGGCGAGACCACTCTTGTCGCAGCCTTTCGGCCGCGAAAAGAACGCGCTGTCATAACACATGTGGTTGTTACTCGGATGCTCCGAAAGGGCGTAACAGTCAACTACGAAACACGTGTATTCGTCGCCGTGCTCAACCGGCAAACCAACAACCTGACCCGGGCCGTGGACGCAGAAAAACTCCATCCACGCAATCGCCAAAAACCCCAAACTCTTGGCCCTGTCATGGCCGGGAGCACGCAGCAAATCGCGCGGCATCTACCCGTACCCCGTCAGGCCGTGTCCGCCTGCTGCTGCTCGGCCAGAGCACGAGCACGCCGCGAGGCGAGAGACGTAACCGGAGGAGCACCACCAGCCCGGCGCTGGGTGACAACCTCCGGCTCCACCTGCGCCACCACCGGGCCGTCATCCTCGAACTCGTCGTCCTCGTCAACCTCGACGTACCGCAGGCGCCGCTTCGCCCGCGCCTCCTCCGTCGTGCCCAGCATGTCTTCACGCCGGCGCATCTCGGTGCCCGCCGACATGTTCAGCTTGTCCGCACCCGCATCAGTCCAGAAGAAATGCTTCAGCAGCGCCGTCTCCACCGCGAACTGCCAGTCCGTGGGCGCCCACGTCACACAGTGCGGCATGTGCCGCACCATGTCCCACCACGCCACCACCAGCGGGTGGTAGTCCTCCCCGCCCGGCAACCGCGGCAGGTCCGGTGACGGGCCCTCGTACGGCCGGTTCGCGACCTCAGTCCAATCGGCGTGCGGGCTGTGCCCCAAACGGCGGGCTTGCTGCTTCGGTCCAGGTCGGGCCATGACGGTCACTCCCATGACGGGCAAGACGGAAAAGCGCCGCCCCGTGACGGGTGCGGCGCTCCGGAAGAAGAATGTGATCAGTGGGGCTTCGGTATCACGTGGGCGTACACAATCGGCGACTCGTGCCCGTGCAACCGCACCATGTCGGCGGGAACATTCGGGTCCGCGTCGGGAAACTCGTCCCCGCCCTCAACCACCACCCACAGCACATGCGGATCATCGGTCACATACATGTGGATCGGCCGCTGGCCCTCCGCCAGGTCGAGTGCCCGGCCCACCGCCGCCAGGTTCAGCGCCACTTTCACCGTCCGCGGCCCGGTCACGACCGGTCACCGGCCGGCGCGGACACGGACGTTTCCGGGGCCGGCCCGGGTGGATCCAGGTCGGCCATCGCCGCCGCCGCACCCTCGATCATGCCCTCCCGGACCGCGCGGGCCACCATCGACGCGATCTGCGAACCGAGCTCGTTCAACGTGTCCTCGGTGATGTTCAGCCGCAACTCGGCGTGCACCTCACCAACGTGCAGCACCGGCGTCGGCTCCGGCACCGGCACCGGCGGCACGTGCCCGCCATCGCTGTCGTGCCGGCCAAAACTGGACGTGATCATGATGTTTTCCCTCGGGTGGTGGGATGTTCATCGGCATACACAGCCTCGATATGGGTGCGCCCGGCGACGATCGCCGCGATGACCCGGTGCCGGCCGTCACACACCCGCCACACCCCGGCGCACTGCGGATGCGGGGTGACCGCGATCGGCGGGTCACACGGCTCCGCGGTCTTCCGCAGCCTGCACACCCACATACCGATCACCGACCAGTCCATACCGGCCGGCACGTTCGGCCCGAACAGCAGCGAGTCCAACGGCAGGCGCATCGGGTCCACCCGGCCTCCTCGAACAGCCCAAGAGGTCAGCGGCGCGCACGCTGGCACCGGCGCACCACCGCGCGAGCACCGACCCACAACGCGTATCCGAGGATGACCGCGATGAACACGACCGGGATGACCGCGAGCACACACCCCGCAGCGGTGGGGAAACTCACCGGCGAGCCGGATGCTGTTCGACCCTGACCGCGGTCGGCTGCTGCCGCCGGGTTTTCGCTGCGTGACAGTTGCGTTCCACGATGCCCGCGCGCACAGAGCGCCAGTCGTGGATCCAATCCAGGTTCTCCGGCCGGTGGTCCAGCGGGTCACCGTTCTTGTGGTCCAACGCCTCCCCGCCGGCAAGCCCGCCCCAGTGGCACACCTGGGCAGGGTTACGCATCCGGGCGTCCGCGCGCAGCTGCTCCCAGTTGGAGGGCAGGGTGCTGCGCCGGTCGGAGGTTGCCCAGGCGGGTCGGTCGGCCATCGCGGAGCCACCTCCGGGGGCACAAAAAAAGGGGGCTCCCGCGCGGGAGCCCTTCTCTGCGGATATGGAGATCCACAATCAGTCAAGATCCTGTCCTAGCGTTCGGGACGCTGTCAAGCGAAACCGAAAACCCCACCCGTCTCATTGCGCCGATCGTGCCGAACGAGTACCGTCGGGTTCAGATCCGAACCGCCCCCGCCCGCGATCCGAACAATCCACGGCAGGGACAACGCCAGCACCAACCGGGGGAGAGCAGCAGGTCCCGCAGCTCTCCCCACCCGACACGGAAAAGAGGACCATGACCACACCCACACCCAGCCCCGCCGAGGCCGCCGCCGCGAAACTCATCGAAGGCGGCCTCACCGAGACCGACGCCGCCAACCGGATCGCGACCGTCCTTATCAAGCACGGCTTCAACGCCACCGTGCTACCCAACTCCTCCCACGGCGACGCCGCCACGAGCCTGTTCATGGAACTGGCCCCCGAAGACCGATGGCTGTTCGGTGACCTCCTGGCACGCGCCTCCGGTCACAACACCACTCGGCCCAGCGGAAACATCTCCTGGCCCAAGTGGGTCAACCGCGCCTTCGAATCCGCCGAGGCCACCGACCAGGTCAGCGAAGCCCGAGCCACACTCGCCGAGGCCCTCGCCGAGGCCGAACACGCCATCCGCCGAGTCATGAAGATCCGCGACAACCTCGCCGGCCCGCTGTACGACATCGAACACGCCGAAGGCAACCAGCTGTTCAACCACTACCTCACCGAAGCCGACCGGGCCATCCGCACCGCCGCCCAGATCAACCCCACCCGGGACCTGAAGTGAGCCCCACCATCACCGAAACCGACACCCTCGCCGAACGGCTCCACAACGCCACCGGCGCCCGGTACGGCAACCACCCGTACATCCACCACCCGCGCGCCGTCGCCGCACTGCTCCACCCGTACGCGCCGGCCGCCGTGAAAGCCGGCCTGCTTCACGACACCGTCGAAGACACCACCTACACCCTCGAGCAGATGCGCGTCGACGGTTACACCGACCTCGAGATCGCCGCGGTCGACGGTGTCACCAAACGGCCCGGGGAGAAGTACTTCGACGCCATCGACCGTGCCGCCGCGCACTGGCTGGCCCGCATCGTCAAAATGGCCGACAACCAGCACAACCGGTCCGGTCTCGGCGAGGCCGAGGACCGGCTGTGGGCAGCCCGCGCCGAGAAGAAGTACGACCAGGCCCGCCGCATGCTGGAACTCGCCCTGGATGCGGACGTCGGCCGGCTCCCCGGGTTCATGGACATCGGCGGCATCCGCACCTGCTACATGGACGCCGACGAGACCGGCCACGCGTGGATCGCTATCGGGCGCCACGACTCGGCCGCGGTCCAGGCTGCCTGCGAGGAACACGCCCGCCGGCTCGGCCTGCCCAACCTGCACGACGACCCCGACACACCCGCGCTCCGCCACACCGTCGGCTACGGCTACGGGATCCTTCTCGGTGACCCGCACACCGGCCTCACCGACTGGAGCATCACCACCGTCGCACCCACGGTCGCCTCCGACACACAGCCCACACCCCACCGTCCCGTCACCGCCGACACCATCGGCGCTTTCAAGGTGTCCTGGATCGACATCTACGTCCCCCTGACCTGCAACCGCAGAGCGCGAGGCACCCGATGAACCGGCCCCACCCGATCACCATCACCGGTCTCCCCGGCCCCGACAACGAGAACATCGACCCCCACCGCCGCGCGTGGCAGGAAGCCGTCGACAACCGCAACCCCGGCGACGACGACGACACCGTGAGCAGGCAAGCCGTGCGCCTGCTCGAACAGTTCCTGTGGGCCCACGCCGCCGCCGCGTACCACAACGCCGCCGTCCCGGCCGCCACCGAATACCACGACCTCATCCTGGCCGCGACCAACGCGATGGCCACCGCCACCCGCGAATACGACGACCTGTCCAAAAACACCACCATCAACTGGCTCGCCGCGCACCACCGCTTCATCCTCGCCAGCACCGAGGCCACCGACCTACTCACCAAGGCGCTCGACGCCGCCACCGACGTGCACGCCATCTGGGAACGGCACATGCGCGGGCTCGCCGTCAGCGGGTACGAAGCGCTCGTCGACGCCGCCGACCGGATCATCCCGCCCGACCTCGACAGCGGCCGGCTCAACATCACCACCTGGGCGGAGACCACCACCCGGCGCCAGGCCCTCACCTCCGCCACCATCAACGGACACTTCCCCGCCGGCTACGCCCTCGCCGACCCCGCCGAGCCCGTCACCCGCACCGACGACACCGAAACCGTCTGGCCCGCCACCTCGCAGATCAGCGTCGCCGTCGCCAACACCGCCCGTACCTGGTAGGACCAGAAGATGCCCACCGCACTCGCCTACACGCTCGGCTTCCTCACCCCGATCGCGGGCATCTTCGCCGTCGCCGGCGGCATGGCGCTGTGGCGGGTAGCCTGCCGAACCCTGCTGTACGCCCGGCCCGAGCACCTCGAACGGCGCATCAACACAGCCGCCCGGTTCGTCGACGCGCGCCGCGGCTACTTCCTCGGCCGCGGTCGCCTGGTCGTCGCGTTGATGGTGGGCCGCCAGTACACCCTCGAAGAGCCGGCCCGTGCGGTGCTGCTCGACGAGTTTCTTCCCCGCACCGAAGAAACCAG
>JACCDR011271449.1_pt1 | contig 11349 bp, 18 predicted proteins | sample 7446431 | NCBI WGS metagenome assembly JACCDR01 (sample SAMN15323443, study PRJNA562643) | freshwater metagenome | isolation source: river surface water | place: USA:Blue River Watershed | collected 2017-08-17
GCCGCCCCGCGCGTCGGGCCGACGCCCGCTAGCCCGCGCCACTCGTCCGGGCAGTCGGGACGCGTGTACGAGCACCGGTAGTGGGTACCCCGATCGCCGTAGCCGCATGCCTCGGCGTCGGGCGGCTCGTGGGGGCTGCGCTTGGGCGCGGCGTCGGGTGCCGCGACGGCATCGGTCGGCCGGAGGTCGATGACCTCGAGTTCGATCCAGGGCACCGACCGCAGCAGCTTGACTGCCTCCTCGCCGAACGCGTTGTAGAGCACGTACTCGACCCTCAGTTTGGTCTCGCACGTCTCCCCGGACCACGCGAGCTGCAGTCCGCGCACGAGCCCGATGCGCTTGCCGTTCACGGTCACCGAGGGCCCGGCGACATTGACGGCAATGACGACGGTGGGCTCGGCGCCTTCATCAGGAGGGTGACTGACGGACGTCAGCGCCTCGAGCACCGAGGCGATGGACTCGGCGAAGGCGCGCGTGATGATCGGCTCGTCCGGGATCCCGGCCAGATGCTTGCGGAGGTTCTGGGCGATCTCGGCTCCGTTCTTGGCGGCGTGGTACAGGCGTGTGTCACTCATGGAATCGCTCCTTCACAAGAGGTAAATGCGCAGTTCGCGACCCTCGAGCAGCCCCGATGCCTCGAGCTCGGCCCGCGTGTCGCGGAAGAACCGCGCTAGGTTGTCGTCGACCGGGTCACCGTCCGCGCCGTAGTAGCCGTCCTCCTCCGGGTCGTCGAAGACCTTCGATTGGCGAAGGTCTTCGAGCCTGAGGAAGCTGAGCGAGGGGCCGTCCTTCGGCCAGCCCAGTTCGGGAGCATGCTGAGTCGGCAGCTCCCTACCGATGATGGCGTGGGAGAGCAGGTAGTTGCACCGCCGACGGTCGTCGTATTCGTAGCGCGGGTGGAACCAGCTCGTGGGCATGTAGCTCGAATAGAGGTCGTCGGGCTTGCGCCAGTACGCGGGCCCGCTGACCTTGAAGTGGTCGAGGAAGCGCTGACAGAGGGGCGTCGGGGCGTACGTCTTGTCCCGGTGGTAGGTCTCCCCGCAGTGGGGGCAGTAGAGGCCCTCGACCCGGGGCTTCGGGTTGCGGCAGTGGCACTTCTCGGGCCCGAGCCCTTCGGTGAAGAACTCCGTCTCTCGGACGAGGACCCCCTAAATGAGCTCGCTCATGGCGTTGCGTCTCCTTCACTCGCGAGCACCCGCACCAGGCGGTTGCAGTGCACCTTCGCACGTCGCGTGATCCTCGCGTGCAGTTTCTTGAGGGCGGTGTCGGGGGTCGACGCGTGCACCCAATCCACCATGGGCACCTCCTCGCCCTCCTGCCGCATGCGCGCCTTGTCGCCGTCCCAGCGGTACCCGACCGCGGCGCAGTAGCTCTCGACCGAGCCGTCCGCGAGCGTCCCCTCGGGGAACACCACGACCCCGTAGAACCGCTTCGGGGCGTCGTCGATGGCCGCACGGCGCGCGGCGATCTCGGCCTTCAGTCGCCGGACCTCTCCCCGTGTCAGTTTCTTGAACATGGGATCCTCCGCAGCTCTTATGCCACGGGAGGACGGACTCTCACTCAACCACTTGCGAGGCGGCGGGCGCGCACCTGGACGATTTGGCCTGCCACGACAGACGATCCGCGGCACCCTCGAGAAACTCCGCCAGGCTGTGCGGGTTGAACTGGACTTCGACCTTGCCGCTCGCGGCTTCTCCTCGAAGCGCATGAATAAAGCCCGCCAGGTTGCCCGCGCTCGACGGCTCGTCCACCTGGAGCTCAGACGGGATCGGCAGCCACGGGGCGTCGTTCTTTGCGTGCGCAAAGAAGGCCAGCTTGCCCTCACCGTCGGACGCGATGGTCTCTTCCCACTCAGAGCGATCGAGGCCGTGCGCCGCGTAGAGACCCGGCAGCATGACCTGCAGCTCCTCCTCGCTCAACTTGTAGAGGAAAGCGACGACGTGTTTGAGGGCCGGGGGAGGCGCCATTCCGTAGCTCGGCGCGATGCGCATGAAGCCGAAGCCCTTCGGGCCGAACGCCTGCAGGGTGATGGCCCGCACGCCCTCCGGCTTCTTGTAGCAGGCGTAGCCCTTCTTGATGGTGACGCGTTCATTGTTCATGGCGATGTGCCTCCACAGTCGTTATCCCAGGTCCCCGGGCGGGTCGGGCAGCGGCGCCCCGTCGAGATCGTCGGAGCTGTACTCGAAGTCGGGCGAAGCGACCGAGGCCTTGAGCCGGCTCCTCACCGCCTGCGCGCGGTCCGTCTTCCTCACGGGCAGGTCGTTTCGCAGCACCTCGCGCGCCGCCTTCTGCATCGTGCCGGCGTAGGAGACGTCGTCGACGTCGAGCCCGAAGAACGTCGTGAACCGCCCCTCGGTCAGGAGGTCCACGGCCCGGTCGGCCCCCTTCTCACGCAGGCCCCGAAAGAGCGAATCGACGACGGGCGCACTCGGGCCCTCGTAGCTGCCGAGCACGTCCTCGAGCGAGGCGCCCGGAACACCGAACTCCGTGGCGCCCGAGGAGGAGAACGCGGCGTAGAGCGCGCGCACCTCGTTCTCGGCCAAGCCCACGTCGGCGTCGGTCGGGTTCTTGTTCGCGAGCAGCGGGTTGATGAACCGGGCGAGGTTCTTGAAGAACCGCTCGAGGCCGCCGTCCTTCCAAGGTGCGGCCCAGGCGGAGAGCGCGTCCGCGAAGTCGTCGTAGCTCGCGACGCGCCTCGAGCGCACGCGCCCGAAGGGCAGCGACGCCGTGCCGAAGGAGATGCTGAGCGGGGCGTCGAGGGCGGCGTCGAGCTCGACGAGCCCGCCGCCGAGCAGGCGCACGATGGTGAAGATCTTGTCGGGCGCCTCGGCCTTCGTCAGGTGCAGGTCGAAGAAGTCGCCCTCCTCGACCCCCGAGGCGTTCCCGGGCAGCTGCAGGTACCGGGTCGAGGGCACGGCGCGATTGCCGGTCGCGCCGGTGAAGAAGACGAGCAACGGATCATGCACCTCGACCGAGCCCGAGAGCAGGACCTTCTTGCTCTTGAACCGCAGCCCTTGCTTGCCCACGCGACCGCTCATGACGACGGGCTGGTTGAACGAGTCGCGGAAGAACGGGACGACCTGCCGCAGGACGGCGGTGAGCGGATCGGGTGCCGACTCGACGTCGTAGGTGCGCGCGTTCGGCCCCTCGCTCACCTCGATGAGCCGCCCCGCGGCGAGCACCGAGGGTCCGACTTCGACCGTCCCCGAGCCGGGCGCGAGCGTCGCGAAGAACGCGGTGAAGCCCGTGGCCGAGACGCTGAGGACGATGCCCTGCGCCCCCGCGTTCGCCCCCGAGCGGACGGCGACCCGGTGGCCGGGGAGGACGCCCGCGGCGAGCGGATCGATGGCAGTGAACGAGCGGGTCGTGCCGACGAACGTCACCCAGCTCATCTCGCCCCGGTGCAGGTAGACCGAGAGCCGCGTGGCGTTCGCGGCGTCGGTGCGCAGGGTGAGCTCGACGGGCTCGGCGAGGTAGGCCTCGGCGCTCACCGGGAAGCCGGACTTGGTGAGGGCGTCGGCGAGGAGCGCGGCGTCGGTCGGTCGGCCCTGCGCCACGAGCTCGCCGTACATGCCGAGCGTGATGCCGAGGGCGCGGTGGACCTCGGTCGGCTGCCGGAGCTGGAGCTTCGTCCGGTTCGCCACGGCGAAGGCGGGGCTGGCCGCGATGAGCCGGACCTTGCGGCTCGCCTTACCGTAGCGGATGCGCGCGGGGTCGTTCGGGTCGGGGGCGAGCGTGAGCGCCGCGCCGCCGACGGTGATGGTGGAGAAGTCGAGGGCGACCGCGGTCACCGTCCGGGTCGCGGGGGCGTTGGGGCCAGAGTAGAAGTCGACCTCGTCGCCGACCTCGACCGAGCTCGGGGGGAAGAGACCGAAGGGGGGCCGCAGGACGTTGCCCGCCTGCACCAGGGCCGAGCCGTCGTACATGAGCGGACTGAAGTACGCCTCGCCGACGACCCCCGAACCCGAGAGCTCGCTCGTCAGGTCGGCGGCGATGGAGGCGGCCGAGCGGAGCCCGTCGCCCACGAGGGCCGGGAAAGGCCCCCCGTCCACCTCGAGGTTCAAGAGGTCGTTCACCCCGGCGTCGATCTGGTAGGGCCCGGGGTTGAGTCCCTCGATCTTGGGCACGAGGCTCGGGGGCAAGAACACGGTCGCCGTGGGGGTCGCGGGGGGGCCCGAGGGGGTGTCGAGGTAGAGCCGCAGGACGTTCGAGCTCGTCTCCACGTCGATGCCGGCGATGAGGGTGTAGGGCCCGTACTTCTCCGCCTCGAGCGCCGCCACCTCCGCGGGCCGGTCGGCGTCGGCGAAGAGCGCGCCGGTCCCGGCGAGGTCGTAGGCGCTCGCCTGGGCGCTGAAGGAGCCGTACTTCTTGATGACCCCGCGCACGGCGAGCACCTCGAGCACGGTCTGCCGCAGCACCTCGAGCCGGCCCTCGGGGGTGCGCCCTTCGAGGTCGGCGAGCCGCTCGGTCAGGAGCTTCCGGCTCTCCGAGACCACGGTGCCGAGGGCGAGCTGGGGCAGGTTCAATCTCGCGTAATCATCGACGGCCGAGGCAAGAAGCTCCGCCTTCTCGACGAGGAGCGCGGCCCGTTCTTGGAGGGTGGCGAGCAGCTCCGGTAGGCGGCCCCGCGCCTCGGACGGGGTCGGGACGATCTGGCCCGTGTCCTTCACCGCGCCGCCCGCCTTCTTCAAGAACTGGGGCACGTTGGCATTGAACCGCACGAACGACGCGACCTTGGTGACGTCCCGCACCCGCGCCGCGCCCCCCTCGAGCTCCACCAGCGCACTCCGGGCGTTGGCGACGGTCGTCAGGTCGCTCACCGGCAGTACCCTCCGCCGCAGCACCCGCAGCGCCGTCAGTACTTGTTGAGCGGCCGTTGTAAGACCGCTCACCTCGTTCAACGCCGCCCTCCGTCCGAGTTCGACCACCGCGTAGGGGGCGCCCGGGGAATGAAGGAACGCGCCCGCCGCCGCCTCCCTCGTGTCGTCGAAGGTCACGTCGAGCTTGCGTGTACCGAGTGCGTCGTGCGGCCTTCTTATGGACCCCCTCACGAGCCTCTCGACCACGGCGCGCACTTCCTCTTCGGTGTACCCGTCTGCCATGAGGGGGAGGGTACCAGGGAACGGGGGCTAAAAAAGCGGGGGCCCTCGGGGGGCCCGCGACTCAGCGCCCCTTCCAGCCCCTCGTACGGGCGGTGGCGACGGCCACGTCCTCGACGAGGTTGAGGGCGCGGCGCTCTTCGGCGCTCCGGGCGGGCCGGTACTTGCCGATCAGCAGGTCGTAGGCCAGGCGGTGGTAGTCCGCCCTGTACGCCTCCTTCAGGTCCTCCCAGCGCAGCCCCTCCTCGGGGGCGAACTCGGACTTGGTCTTCGAGAGGGCGACGAACGCGGCCTGGGCGGCGGCGTCGACGATCTCCTCCGTCAGCCCCTCCTGGGACAGGGGGGCCGGGAGCAGCGTGCCTTTGGGGGCGCGGATCTTCTTGGTGCCGGTGAACCAGCGCACCGTCAGGGTGACCCAGGTGTGCCCGACCTTCACGTCCTCGACCGGCATCGGGTTGCCGTCGTTCAAGACGACACTGCCAGCCACGAACGTCTCGATCCGCTTGTGCAGAATGCTCTCGTAGTTCTCCATGATGAATCCCTCCACCGCTCTTATCCCAGGTCCCCGCGAGAGGTTGCGTCAGCCGGGGCGGCTGCCCGAAGTACGCCGGAGCGGGTGGGCCCACCAGACCAGGCCGTGCCAGGCGAGGGCCACCGCGAACAGGAGGAGCGGCCGGTCGCCGAAGAGGGTCACGAGGGCCACGATGCCGGCGGGGATCGAGAACAGCCAGAGTGCGCAGTAGAAGGACGTGCTCAAGAAGGCCTCCACACCGTTTCCAGGGCGGTGCCCTTGGTCGGGTTCCTCCGGTAACCACGCCGCGCGCGACGCGTCGACCCTACTGCCGGATGGGGAATGACGAAGACTTCGTAGAGCACGGCGGAGGCATCGGCGTCCGGGTGGCGGGCGAGCCAAGCACGCAGCTCCTCGCGGGCGGCGTCGACGTCCGCGGCCCGGAGGCGCAGTACACCGGGGCCGGCGCAGTAGAGGAGCCCGGCGCGCGTGGGGGAGGCGAAGTACTTCACGGGGGGAACTTCCTTTCCGGCGCGCCGACCACCCGGCGGAGCCACGGATCGTCGGGGTGGACGAGGAAGGCGTTGTCGCGGGAGTTCACGTGGGCCGTGTCCTCCGCGAAGGCCTCGCGCACGAGATCGGCCTCTTCCTTCTCCCGCGCCATCGCGGCGCGGAGCTCCTCCTTGGTCGAGACCGCGAGCCAGCACTCGTAGCGGGCGCGGGCCCCAGCGTCCCAGGCCGCGATGGCGGCCCGGGTCCGGGCGAAGTCGGTCACGCCGGCTCGCTCTCGGGCGGCGTGCCGGCGCTGAGATCCCGCACGAGCTTCTTCGTGCGCTCGCGGTCCTCGAAGTCGATGAGTGGGCGCTGGAAGATGTCGTGGGGGACGGTGACGCGGAAGCGGTTGTCCCCGAGCGCCTCGTAGGAGAGCACGTACCCGTCACCCTTCATGACCTCGAGGGCCCTCTCGGGCGTGGGGCGCTCGGTGCACAGACCGAAGATGGAGCGGGCGATGCCGGACGCGAGGTGCGAGGGGACCTTGAGCGGGTGGATGCGCACGAGCGCGCCGCACCACTCCATGCCGATGCGAAGGGCGATCGCCTCGTGCTCGCTGTAGGCGTAGCGCTCCGGGGGCGCGGTGTCGGGCTGGAAGAACTGGATCTCGAAGACCCTGGGCTTCTCGGACCCGCGCTTGGGGAGCGCCGAGGTCGACGCCTCGCAGAGGGTGTAGAGGCAGCACGGGTGGCGCATGCCGGTGTGGACCTGGGGGTCGCGGCCCCCGGCGCACGCCGGGTCGGTGCTGCTCCAGAGCTTGCCGAAGCAGTGGGGGAGTTGAGGCAGGGGCTGGCGGTTCATGGGGCGGTCCTTTCTCAGAGGCGAGGGCAGCCGGGCGGGCGCGTCTCTCCGAGCTCCGTCCAACGCAGATCTTGAAGGGCGACGCGCGTCTCGCGGATGGCGTCGTCGAAGGAGATGCGCGACCAGTAGATAGCGCGCGCGCCGTGGCGCGAGCGTCGATCGTAGCGGACGCGAATGTGGGCGCAGCAGCGCCCTCGTCGGTCCAAGTAGAGGGAGCCGACGAGGGCGCGCCAGCCGGAGACCCGGCGGATGCGACGGAGCAGGCGGTCAAAGCGCGCCCACTCCTCGGGCGACGGGACGCGTACGGTGCTCATCACCGTACGCCACGATCCCAGGCCCGGAGGGCCTCGGCCACGGTCGGGTAGGCCCCGATCGGATCGTGGCCCCCTGCCCGCTGCAGGACCCAGATGGCGCCCGGCTTGCCACCGAAGTCGCCGTGGTGGTCGGCGCGGACCCAGCCCTCCCAGGCGAGGGTGATGATCGTGGTCAGACCGGACGTGGCCGCGGAGTACCAGGTCGCGCCGTCGTCCGGCGAGACCTCGTAGCAGTAGAGGTACCCCCTGTCCTGATCGCCCTTGAAGAACCCGCGCGTCACGTCGCGGATGCGCGCGGTGCGGGAGGGAGAGCCGTGCCGGAAGAAGTGACCGGTGGGCGGGTTGAGCGGCGCGAGGTGCACCTCCTCGGTCCGGTCGGCGAGCTTGCCGGCCTCGATGCGCTCACCGTGCACGGAAGAGAAGTACTGGTCGTGGACCCGGCCCTCGATGAGATCGCGACCCGACTGGCCGACGCGCAGGGCGCGCCAGTCGCGTGCCGCATCCCCGGGGCCTCGCATGCGTTTGGCGGACTCGTTCATGATGGATCCCTCCGACTTTCTTATCCCGCCCGGGGCGGCGGGGTTGCTAGCGCGCCTTGCGGATCAAGAGGGCCGAGCCGCCCATGCCCCAAGCGAGAGAAGCGTAGAGGACCCAATCGGGCGGCAGACGGCCGAAGTAGGTGATGAAGAGGAGCAGGCCCGCCGATGGCAGGGCGGTGAGGAGAGCGATGACTCCGTCGGGGTCGGGCGATCGCGGAGGTCGGGCACTCATGGTCACTCCTCGAACTTGTCGTTGCTGTACTGGAAGAGAAAGACGAACAGGCCGATGAAGGCGCCGAGCGAAAGAAAGCAAGGCAGATGGGGCCGGACATCGGGGACGAAGGACAGGATCCCCCAGAGGAGAAACCCGCCCCACGCGCCGGTGGCGTGGTCGGCGACGAAGTACCGGACCCAGCGCGCCCGGAGGGGGCGCACGAGAAAGAGGGCGAAGAGGACGGGCGCCTTGAGGAGTGCGAACGCCCACAGACCGAGGGCGCCGTAGACCTCGCGCGCCTTGGCCTTGAGGGGCGCGAGGCGCATCGCCCGCTCGGCCCGGCGCTCCTCGGGCCCCGGCGCCTCGAGCTCATTGGTTCGGTACTTGATCATGTGCTCTCCTCCCGCAGAATGACCCAGAGCATGGACCCAAAGAGCGCCAGCACGATGAAGAGGATGTAGACACCGGGGAACGACAGGTCCTGGTGGAGAACCGTGTTGGAGAGGTAGCAGAGCGCCGCCGCCAGGACCGCCGGCACGAAGAGCAGGATCAGCAGCGCGATCGCCAGGAAGGAGAGCGCCGACACGACTACCCTGCGTCCCTGGGGGCCGGCGTGTACTCGCCCACGAGCTCGAGGAGGAACCCGGGCGCGCTCCAGCACAAGGACTCGGCGACCGCGCGCCCCGCGCGGGCGACCTCGGACGGGTCGGCGCCGGGCCAGCCCTCGACGATCTCCGTGATGTCGCAGTAGCCCGTGAGCCAGCCGCCCACGCGCGACAGCAGCTCGTCGCGGTTCCCGGGGGACAGGTTGTCCCAGGCGTCGTGATGCCGCATGGCGAGGACCATGGCGCGCGCGACCGCTTCGCGGAGGGCTCGGGGTGGGGTGTCGAAGTTGTGGCCGGTCGGCACGAGCGTGCCGACCACGCCGCAGTAGGTCAGGTGCTCGCCGTCTCGCTCCCGCGGCTCGGGGCCGAGAATCAACTGGACCGAGTAGGCGTCGCGCGCGACCGCCTCGACCTTGCGGCAGTGGCCGTCGGGGAAGCGCACGGAGTCGTCCACGCGCATGTCTTCGATCTTTTTGTACAGGTTCCGCATGATGGTGCTCCCTCACAGAAGGACTTGCGTCGTCTTGCCGTCCTTCGAACGGATGACGACCTCGTCGCCGCGGGCGCGCGCCTCGACGAGCACCTCGAAGACGACGACGGCCCGGCGGACGAGCGCGGCGATCGTGGTGAAGGTCGTCTTGGCACGCAGCTGGCGCAGCCTCGTGTGTGCCCCCTTGGTCAGGTCGATCGTGATGCGGACCTTCTTCTCGGGCTCCCTGCTCACCGCAGACCCTCCGGTTCGATGAAGACTTCGCCGAGCGCATTGGGCGAGTAGAGGACGCGCGGCTCCCAGCCCCCGCGCAGGTCCCAGGAGAGGTTCAGGTAGGGCGCATCGATGCGCTCCACCTCGGCGAAGGTGCGGCGGAGGTACGCGATCATCGGCTCGGCGTACTCGGGCTTCCAGCCCTTGAGGCAGGCGACGATCGCGAGCCGGCTCCGGTTCCCGAAGGCGTCCTTGATGTAGACGCGGTAGTCGGGCAGCACGACCTTGGGCTCGGGCTCCCGCGTGGGCACGTAGATGCCGGGGCCCTCGAAGAGCAGCGGGCGGCCGCTCGCGATGCGGACGCGCTCCTGCTTGTACTCGAGCGCCCGGTCGTGGGCCCAGTCCCACTGTTGGCAGATGCCGATCCAGTCCCAGAGCCCGGTCGCGCGGCGCAGCACGTAGACGTCGTAGTCCATGTCAACGAGGCCTCCCGGCGCCGTGAGCCCAGGCGCCGATCTTCCACACGTAGTTGTGAACCAGTGGCCAGACCCAGTGGTGCGTAAGGAGCCGCTGGAGCCGACCGGGCTTGAGGTGAAGAAAGACCACCGCCTCGGGGACGGGTTGTTCCTCCGGCCTCATCGAAAGCCGCGCTCCGCCGGGGGCTCCGGCACGGGCAGCCCGAGTGTCCGGAGGGCCTGCTCCGCCCCCTCGAACACCCTCTTCTTCTCGTAGTAGTCCGACGTGGCCTCGGCCTGCTCGAGCTCGCCCGGGTACGCGAGCTTGGCGCGCCTCGTGCCACGGGTGCGGCAGCTCCGCCCATTGCGCCGTGGTGATCTCGACGCACTCGCCCCCGTCCTGCTCGACGGCCTCCACCGTACCAGCCGAGATGAAGGCATGCGCGCCAAAGACGCTCACCTGGATCGCGGCCTCGCCTTCGACGTCAACGATCATCCACTCCTCGACGTGCCCGCTCCCCGAGTTGCTGATCTTCACCCACTCACCACGCTTCCGTTCCGGTTCGGACATGGGAGAACCTCCGAGGTTCTTATCCCCTCGCACGAAACGATTGACGCCACCCCGGACGGCGCTAGTCTCCACCCTGGTTGGGCCGAACGTCTGAGGGTTATCTGCCCTACACGCTGAACACCCCCTCGGACACCCCCTTTGCCCGACCGCATTCTGGGGTGGAGCAGCCTGGAAGCTCGTCGGGCTCATAACCCGAAGGTCGCCGGTTCAAATCCGGCCCCCAGGACCAAGCGTGTTCGGCGTGTAGACCGGGCCGGCCGCCAGTCGCGGCCCCGACTCTGATAAGGTCGGGTATGGGGGGCGGCACCCCGCTGGCCCACCGCTTGTCCGGGACCGCGCGGCGCGGGACGAGACTGCAAATCTCGTTGTGGCGGGGTCGACTCCCCCACCGGACGCCGGGGCTAAAAACGGGCGGGCCCCGCCGGGCCCGCCGCGCTCACGTCACGTACCGCAGGCTTGGTCCCTGTCGAGGCAGCAGTAGTTGCCCTCGTGGCAGCCCGGATCGCACCAGCAGCCGGAGGGGGCTTGCTGGGCGCCGGCGCACCGACCGACGCAGCTATCGGGCGCGCCCGGGCCTCCCCCCGAACCGCCGCTGCCGCCCGAGCCTCCGTTGCAGACGTTCGCCCCCCAACCCTCGAGGCGCTCGCACCCGATCTCATGGATCTTGCTCGCCCGGACGCCCGTGTTGGCGGTCGCGCCGCCCGCCACGTGCATGGCGACGATCTTGTTGGTCGCGGCCGAGAGGACCGGGGAACCGAGCGAGCCGCTGAGGGTGTCGCACGTGTACGTGATGTTCGCGTCCGTCACGCTCGCGATGACGCACGGCACGCCGACCTCGTTGACCGCCGCGACCTTGAGCCCGCCGTTCTGCGGGATCCAGACCGCGTCCCCGACGTGGGGTGCGTTCTGCCAGTCCAGCTCGAGGTACCCGTATGAGCTCGGGGGCGAGCTGCCGCCGAACATGGTGATGACTCGGTGGAACGAC
>JACCDR010216826.1_pt1 | contig 11348 bp, 26 predicted proteins | sample 7446431 | NCBI WGS metagenome assembly JACCDR01 (sample SAMN15323443, study PRJNA562643) | freshwater metagenome | isolation source: river surface water | place: USA:Blue River Watershed | collected 2017-08-17
ATTTATGATTTGTATCAATGTGATTTTATAAATGAAGAAGAATGGTATAGTCTAAAAGTTTATTTTCAAAAAAATAAACCACTTACTTCATATGGCTTTTTTACTGGAACTATTTTTAATCGAAATTCTTATTATTGGAAAAGAGGTCTAATTGAGCCAAGAATTAAATGGATTCAAAAACATATTAAAAAATTAAGTTAATGGAAAATTCTAATCTAATAAACCAGAACATACAAGATTTTATAGATGTAGATTCTTGGTCTAAAGATAAAAATGATCGTCAAAAGGCAATAAAATGGTGGGATGATTTACCAGAAAGTATTATAAATCAAGACTTTTTTGAACGTTATTTTGTCAAAACAGGTAAATTTACACCAGCTAAAGATTGGACTGAATTAACAGGAAGAGAAATAGAACAAATTTGGTTAGACCAAAATAAAGAAAAATGTCAAAATCATTAACAAAGACTTATACAATTAAATATTGTATAATAAAACCATTTATTAAAAAAATAGATAGAGAAGCTATTTCTTATAATGAATGTAAAAAAGAATTTTTATCTATTTCTCATGTAAGAGAAAAAGATTTATTGTCAATCACTTTTAAAAAATAAAAATTTATGATTAATTACAAAGTATTGCTAAAAGCAATAAGATTTATGTTTCTTCCTTCATGCAGTATTTTATTTGTTATTTTTATTGCATTTTTTTCTTTTACTGATTTTTTAAACTTTATTACATCTAAATCTGTTTTAGCAATTATTATTAGGATACTTTTAGTAATAGCAGAAGCTTATTTTACTTATTGTATGTATAAATATTACTTAAAAATGGAAATTATTGAAAATGGTAATATTTCTAATTTAAAAAATATAATAAAAGAAGAATATCCAAGTGGTGCTTCAGTTTATGAATTTTTTAAAGATAAAGTTTATAATATACATACATATAATTCATATATTACTGAAAGTGATGATGTTATTATTGTAGAAAGAAAAATTAAATAAAATCTTAACAAATAAAAAAATTGCTTTTAAAGCATTGAGTTATAATTTTTTACCTAGTATATTAATATTTGTATCAACTTTAATAATAAATTTTGATATTGGATTTACAATAAATTTATTAATATCAAAAGAAGTTTATTATTATAGACTATTTTTATTAATTGTAGAATTACTTTCTTTTTATTTTTGGTATAACCATTTTTTAGAAAATTATAAAAAAGAAAACCTATTTTCTGAAACAAAAAATAAATGGGAATCAGAAGAAAAAATCATTAAACAATTTATAGAAGAGGATAATTATGATTTAAATATTAATAAATATCATGGTGTTTATAAATTATTTGGTGAACTAACTGATACCATAGGTACTCAATATGTAGGTAAAAAAGAAGGAAATACTCTAATTATCAAACAAATAAATTAAAAAATCATGCCAAAAAACATTAAAATTGCAATTGCATTAATTGTATTATTTATTTTAACATCAACATTATTAAGTTGGTTTAAAACAGGAAAAGATTTGTATAATAATTCAACATTGCTTGAATATAAGTATGCAAATATTGAAAAAGATCAAATAGCTACATGGGATGCTCATTATCTAAACTTTATTGACCAAAATAAAAATGCAGAAATTAATAAAGAAACATTTTTACAAGTTACTCAAATCATAATGAGTAATAGAAAGGATGGTCAAAATTTAGCATGGAAATGGACACAAGAAAATACACAAATACCTTATGAACAATTTGTAGACTTTTATAAACAAATTTCATCTTTCATATCTCAAAGATATTCAGAAAATTTAAGGATTGAAAGAGAAAAATTAGCTATAGTAGAACAACAAAATATAATGCTGAAAACTTTTCCAAATAATGTATTTAACTATTTTATAAATATAAAACCATTAATATATAATTTTGGAACAATATCAGATAGTTCAAAAAATTTATTTAAGCTAAAGTAAACAAGAAAGGTTTAAAAATAAAAACATATTTAATTAATGATTTGATACATTAATTATTGTTAACCTTCAAAAAATTAAGTTTGATATTTTACTTTTTTGTGAATTAATGGATGTAGTTACCTTGTCACTTATGTAGAAAGCTCTTTCTGAATAGTCATTTAATTTACATAAAAAAGTTGTAGTAAAATATATAACTCACTATCTAATTGTTTTGTAATACATCATGGTAGTTATAACAGACAAGTTGAGTTCTACGGCTGTTATCGTGGAATAGTATTACAAAACATTAGATAATATTCTATACCAATAACTTAAAACATGATTATAGGCGAAAGAAGATAATCAATTGGTAGAAGATATGAAATTATTGATAAAAATACTCGTTGAAGCGTTATAAAGTGTTAAACTAATTAAGTAGGGCGTTAATCTGAGAATTAGGACTGAAACACAAGTCGAGAGTATATAATCTAAGTAGTCAATAATGGAGGCAGCATATAAATAGGATTGTGTAGCAATGCAATACCAATAAGTCAAAAAGCTTAATTTATATGCCTTATGTTTGGTAACAAATATATAGTAATTGTTTGATAAGTAGAGTTAAATTGTATAAGTGTAAGTATAAAACCTGAGAATTACAGTTGGTAAAATACCAATACTCTTAGATAAGGATAACAATATTGTGCAAGCTAGAGTGATTTCTAGCTAATATTAAATAACAAATTAAAAACAAATTGTATGAAGTTAGCAAATTCTAATGGACAATTAAATCAAAGACGTATTGATGCTTTAAATCGTTTAAAAGCTCAATTAAAATCAGGTCTTAAAACTGAAAAAGGTAGTAATTTAACAAAATTTACTACAGGTTTAAATGAAGTTCCTTTAACAGAACAAGATGTCAAAAGAATAGAAAAAGAAATAAAAATTCTTGAAAGTAAGATTGTTGCTCCAGAAGTAGCTTTATCAACTAGAACTAAAAAATATAGAGGAGCAGGTTCTAGGTAATAATATCTAATTTAATTATAAAAATACCTATTTTGTTTTATTACAGAATAGGTATTTTTTTAAATCAAAGTTTATGAAACCAATATCAATGCGTTGTAATCAACAACAATGGGAAGAAATTAAACCTATTTTATTAGAAAATGGTTTAAAAATACAAAGTATACATTCTTTTAAAGATTATCCTTATTTAGTTAATAATTGGAATGGTACATTATCATTTTTAGGTAATGGAAATAATACCTTTAAAAAACTTTTTGACAGAACAGTATTTGAAGAATGGAATAAAAAAGTATTTTTAGAATATTGTGGTATTTTACAAAAAATTATTCCTAAATATTTTGTTGTAAAAGAGGATAGTAATAATCCTTTATGGAGAAAGTATATTAAATGGTTGAATGAGACTTAGAATGCAGATTTAAATGGTAGTGCAGAACATGCTTATTATGGCTATGATGGAAATAATATATTTAATTCTGGCATTCGTTTTTGTAAAGATATTAATTGTTTTAAAAACAATCCTGTTGTATTATCTTTAGAAGAATGGAATGAAATTGTAAATAATTCAAAAATAAACAAAATGCAAACTTTAACACTTGGTCAATTAAAAGATTTAAGAATACAATTTACTTGTACTAAATGGAACAGAGCCATTGAATACTATTTAGATAACCATCAATATGAAAAAGATGATTTTCTAGTAGATATTGAGAAACACAGTATTAATTTACTTTTAAAAGAAGGTACTTGTGAACAAAAACTAGCTGTTGAAAAATTAGGTATTATCTTATCTAATCCTATTGAGTGGGATAAAATTAAAACAGGCAGTAAGGTGATGCTAAAAAACACTGGAGAAATTTGTGGGGAGTATGATTATGCGAATTTTAATAAACCTTTTGATGTAGTTTTCTTTAAAACTCCACATGTTATTTTTTATGATAATGAATTTGATAAAAAATCAACTTATCCTCTATATTGTACATTTCATCAAAATAAAAAGTTTATTACTTTTGCAGCAGATAAAAATACAGATTATATAACTTCAGTAATTGAATATTAAAAATTAAAATTTATGTATACTATTGAAGATTTAAAAAATGGAAAATGTGTTGTTATTAATGATGGCACTATAAAAGAATTATTAAAAGTTTTTAAATTAGCTGTACCAAATTCTAGGAAAGGATATAATGCTACATGTAGATATTATTGGGCTAATGAAGGTTATTATTGGTGTAATGGAGATTTAAATATTAAAAAATTACCTGAACAATCAGTAAAACAATTTTTAAAACAAATAGAATATACAATAATTAAAGAAGGAGATCAATTTTATCATTCTGGTAATAAAAATCAAATTTATAAAATTAGTAAAATTCAAAATAATTCAGTAACTGTTGCTTGTAGTAATAGTATATGTAATTACCAATTGAAAGATTGTTTAGAATTTATAAAAAAAGGATATTGGATTTTAATCAAAAATCAAAATAATATGGAAAAGAAAATTGCAGCTTACAAACTAATTAAACCAGAATATGCAAAAGCAGTTAAATCAATTTGTAATTTAACAAAAAGTACAGATGTTTCAATTATCAATATGCAAACTAGTATAGACAGTTTAAAAAATGCAGATGTTTTACATTTATGGTTTGAACCAATATGTCAAGAATTAGAATATCAAGTTGGTGATTATATTACTTGTTTAAAAAATGGTTGGAATAATAGTGAGCATCCTAATTATAAACATAAAGGTGCTTTTGAAGTTAATAAAAATAGAACACAAAAAATTGTAAAAATTGATCTTTTTCGTAACAATTTTGTTGCTGTAGGTCATTTAGGAGGAGTAGCAAGAATAGAAACTTGTAAAAATGCTTTTAGAAAAGCTACTGAAGAAGAAATAGAAATTGCTAATTCAATAAAGATTGAAATGTTTTCTTCTAATAAAGGAAATTTTGAAATAGAAATTATTGATGGTAAAGCATTTTATAGACCAGACAAAAAATGGCTTCCTAAAGAATTTATTGAAGAAATTATTGATTGGTTTGATGATAGTTCTGAAAGTTTTAAATATAATTCTAATTTAATTTATACTTTAAAAGTAGAATTATTAACAGTTGGTTGTATGCAAGGAACTAGATTAGAAGATTGGAAAAATGTTTTAAAACATTTAAATTAAAAATAATAAATACATTTATTGTAATAAGCTATAACTGTCTACTGACTTAGCTTTAATTGAAACTTAGGGTTAATATTACAATAAATGTATTTAATTTATGTTACAAAATATTATAAACTTTGGTTTGATTAATTTAATATCTGTCAATTCAGATTAATATTTTCTAAATTAAGTTAGTATAGCAAGTGGATTTAACGTAAGAGTTGATAATACATTAATATACTATACTAACTTGATTATAATATTATTAAAAATTTATAAATAAAAAAATATGCCTATAATAACTCAAAAATGGGATTCTGCTGCAACAATATTATCTACTTGTATTGGTAAAACTATACAAGATATAGATTATGATGGATTAAATTCAGGTTCAATAACTATTAAATTTACTAATGGTAAAAGTATTACAATTGATGCTCAAGGTGATGATATGTCTTGTACAATTGTTACTGATTAATTTTAAATTAAAAAATATGCCTAGAATAGAATGTAATCCAGAATGTGTATGTTGTGGTAAAACAATGCATACAGATAATGAAGAATCAATTAGAGTTAAAGATGGTTTAATTGATATTGAATGTGAAGAAGAATATAATAATTCAACTATTGGTATGATTGATTGGAGAGAAACACAAAACTAACAATTATGAATGATATGTCTAATTATAAATTAAAATGGGGTAAATTCAAAGGAGTTTATTTAAAAGATGTTCCTGATGATTATTTGTTATGGATTTTAAACAATAAATCAGATGTATTTAAAGGTAAAATGTTAGTTTATATAAAAACAAGATTAAATTTACCAAAAGATAATTATCAAGTTAAAGTTGAGGATAGTGTTGGTACTGATGGAACTTATATTGTAGAAGCATATAATAAATATCAAGCTATAAATATTTGTAAAAGAAAACATAATATACAAATAACTCAATCTTATCATGGAACTAGTTTTGATGTTACAAAAATTTAAATTAAAATAATTTTATGCCAATATATACAGGTAAGTCAAGAGATGATTCGGATATGCAAGAATCTTTAGATATGTTTATTAATCCAGATAACAAAAACAAATGGAGTAATAAAGCATATAATAAAGAACAACGTCAAATAGCAAAAGACCACAAAACATATTTAGAATTAATGGATTATATGAATGGTAAATATACTTTACAAGATTGTTATAATCAAATTCAAAATAAAACATTTCCATTAACAGCTAGATTTAAAAAATATGTTTTAAGTCATTATGATGAAAATGGAAATTTTATTAAATTCTAAAACAAAATGCAATGCAAACGTTAAAGAAAAAAGCTCAAGTAATTTTATTAGATTCTATTAATAAAAGTAATATTATAGAATCTAGACATGGTAGATTATCTAATTTACAATCTTTTGATGATGATTTTACATACAAACATTTATATTTTATTATAGATGAACAACCAACATCAAATGAATGGTATTATGATGTTAGAGATAATGTTTTATCTAATAATTGTTTAGGAATTACTTATTTTAGTAAAAAAGTTATTGCAACTACTGATAAATCTTTAATTAAAAAAGGTAAATGTAATTGTTTTGCTACTACTTACGAAGGTTGTTCTGAATGCTTAGAAGATTTACCTCAACCATCTGATTCTTTTATCCATGAATATATTTCTGAATATAATAAAGGAAATATTATTAAAGAAGTAATGGTTCATTATGAAATAATATTTGAACAGGTATGGGTAGATTATAATGATACAGGCGAATGGATACGTGAACCAAAAGAAGTATTAAAAGTAGATAGAAATAATTGTATTACTATTACTCCTTGTAAAGAAAGCTGGAATAGAGAAGAAGTTATTAATTTACTAAATAAATTTGAAAAAGATTTGTATGGTGGAATAACTGTTACAGATGGTCAAAATAAACCAGTAAAACCGAAATGGATAGAAAATAATTTATAAACAATATTAATAAATTAAGTTGGTGTAGTAGCAATTTGTAAATATATGAATGAAGTATGTGAACAAATGCAGGTAATAGAGCAAATGTAATATAATACCAATCTTCAATGACTATTACATCAACTTTAATTTATTATTTAAAATTTTTATCATGTACAAATTATTTAATTATCAAAAGATTAGAAAATTTTTCGATATACTTGAAAGAAAGGAAAGAAGTACTTCAACCATTTATATAAATCCAAATGCAAAAAGTTGGTTAAATACTAATCAACCTTGTTATTATTGTGCAAGAGAAGTTTTTGTAAATAGAACTATTGCAAAATGGTTTAAAGGAAAGTATTTAATACTTTTTGAAAATGGTTATAAAAAATATTTGTTTGTTTCTCATATAAGTTATGGTTTAACTTGGGGGTTAGATTTATATATCAGTACATTAAATTATGCTTCTTTTGGTAATACTGAAAAAGTTTTAGGGCAACTATTAGAAGGTAACAAATACAATTTTAATGATTTATATAATTTAGAAGGTATTTGGTGTGAAGATTCAAGTCAACACAAACAAATTTTAAATTTATTAAAACTTGATTTACCTATTTTAAAATTTAAGTATAAAGTATATAATACAGATTTATTTAAATCTCTTACCAAAAAACAGAAGACAAGTAAAAATGTATATGAATACTTAACTGAATATATTGAAATAGAAGCTATGACTGAAAATGAATCTTACAAAAAATTAAAACTAGAAACAAAAGATAAACCTCAATATATCTTAACTGATAAATTTGAAATCATTTAATGATGAAACAACCAACCATAACTTATCTAGTAGATAAAGAATCTTTTACTCGTCCAATAACAAATATACATTTTGACCAATTTGGAAATGTATTTAGTGTTTGTTTTGAATTAGACCATAAAACTTATACATTTTTTAGAAATGATGAAGATAGATATTTTAATTCTCATGGTAATTTAGAAGGTATTATTAATTGGTAAATTTTTTTTATTTCTGTAAGTATTGTAATAAAGTTGGTTAACCACGGGAGCTGACTTAGTTCAGATAAACACTAGAAATTATTGTAAGGTATTTGACAAACCTTTATTGTTACCTATTACAATACTTCAGAAATAATTTTAAAACATATGAATACAATTATTTTAAAAGCTGAAACAATATTAAACAAATACAAAAATTATTTATAATGCAAACAATAAGGGAATTAGTAAAAAATTGGTGGGAGAATTTAGAATATTCAAAAGTAACAGAATTATTAAATCAATACTATCCTAATAAGATTATCAATGATTTAGAAATAGAAAATATATTCTATAATGAAACGATACTTTACTGGTTTAAATCACACCCATTATATGAAGCAATTAAAGATATGCCAAAAGAAATTATTATTGCTTTTTATTTAGAAGATGTAAATAATTTAAAAGTAGTAGAAAAAGAAAGGGGAATTACTATTACTAATAAACAAAAAATGTTTGATGAAATTGAAGTAATAGGTAAATTAGGTGATTTTGATAATTACAAACTTCATTTTGAAAAACAGATTGCTTTATTGAAACATCCTAAATATGAATGTCCTTTTTGTAGTCATGGAGAAACTATTAAACTAAAAGAAATATATTCACCTTCAATTGGTAATCTTGATGTTGGCTTTCATAAAATATATTTAGAATGTGATATTCATTGTTTTAGTTATGGTATAGAAGAAGCTAGTTTTACAAAATGTAATAGAAGAGATCATAAAGTTAATTTACTTTCAGAAGAAGAAATTATAAAAGAAGCTAAAATTGTTTTTGAAAAATTGATTCATAAAACTATAAATTTAAAACAATAATATAGAATATTACAATTCTTCTTTTTTACACTTTTTAAGACAAAATTATACACTAACTAAAAAATAAAAATATTATGCAAGTAACAAGAACATGTAATGTAGATCCATTAGGCAATTGTTCTGATGGAACAAATATGTGGGATTGGAATATTGACCGTTTAATTTGGGCAATAGATACTTGTTGGGATAAAGGTATTCAAGATTTGGCTAAAAAGATTTTAAAATCTAATTTGGATAAAATTAATTTTGTAATAAATAAAAATCAATAAAAATGAAATACATAATATTTTCAAAATTTACTAATAAAGTATTATATGGTTTTAATTCTAAAACTTTAGTATTTTCAACTTATGAAATAGCTTATGAAGTTGCCATCCAATTTTTTGAAAAAGAATCTGATTTTACAATTATAGAAGTTAATTTTTAAAAAGAAATAATTATGAACTTACAAGAAGCTAAATCATTAGCCCAAAAAGGTATCAAAATGACACATGAATATTTTACAGACATGGAATATATTACCATGAGAAATAATGTTGTTATTTTTGAAGATGGTAGTAGTATGATGTTTGGTGATTGGGTGGAAGGTAAAAAATATTTATTAGATGGTTGGAGTAGATATGATAAACAAAATTCTTTTAATGTTTAAAAATAATTAGTTATGAGTAAGAAAATACAAATAAAAACAGTAGAAGATAAGTGTAATGATGTTTTAAATTATCTTTTTCCTAATAACGAAACTGAAATGAGTTGTCTACAAATTAAAAACTCAATAGATGCTTTAAAATCAATTGCTAACTGGCAAAAAGAACAAGATGAAATAAAGTATAATTCTTTATCAGTTGATGAACTTTTATTAGAAAGAGAAAAACTAGAAAAGTTAATTAGAAGTAAAGATGAAATGGCTTTAGTTAATTATGAATTAAAACAATTAGGTATAGACGAATTACCTAAAAGTTATATTACTGATTTGGAATCTAAATACAAAGAACTATTAGATAGTCATAATGAGTTGTTAGAAGCGTCAATAAAAGCAGCAGAATGGATGGGGGAAAATGGTGGTGGTTATAAAGTTTATGACAATTTAATGACTGCTATTGAAAAATTTAATAAACAAAGCTAAAACTGTAAAATCATGAGTAAAATATTATACAAAGTAAAAGAAAACTTTGAAGAAGCAAAAGAAAGACTAGGTGATGATATATTTAATGCTCTTTTTAGAAATGCTACTGAAAGAGAGTATGATGTAATAGATGAAAAAGGTGATGAAATTTGTACATTACAACCTTTTGAATTTGCAGATGAAGGTATAAAATTAATACCTATTTGGAGTAAAAGAAATCAATTCATTAAAATTTAACAACATGAAACAATTTACAATTGAAGAAATTAGAAATTACTTAAAACAACAAGATAGTTTAGGAGATGTAATGTATAATCTTTCAGAAGAAAATATTACAAAAGCAAATAAAACTATTTCTTTTACGTTAGGAGAAATATTAGAATCTGGTTATTGGGAAAAATTTTGTGAAGATTATGGCGTAAATGAATGGTGTATTAATGAAGGTGCTGATAGATATTCTGAAAAAGAAATATTTGTTAACGATGCTAAAAAATATGGTTTAATATGAAAGCAATAAAAATAGATGATGTAGTTTCTATTTCATTAATAAATACGTCAGAAAATAAACAATGTATAATGTTTAAACTTGTAAATGGTAATGAGTATTATGCTAATGGAGATGTAGACATAATAAAAGATGTTTACTATTGTCATTATGAATTTACACTTTGGTCAAATTATTAAATACAAAACTATGTCAATATACGATTATTCACCAGAAAGTTTAGAACAGCTATGGGATATAGTTGATTCTTACTTTGATTAAAACTAAAGTTATGTTAAAGTCAAATCAAGTAGCTAAAGATGTTAGAGTTAAACTTAATTCTAATTACACTATTAGTTCATTAAGTAGAAAATATCTTGCTTGTGAACCAATAATTTATATATCAGATGGACACATTTATAATGATTCTAAAGGTGAGTATGTCTTTGTTAGAGGAGGTAGTCATACTAATAGTGATGCTGTATATCTAAATGAAATAGATTTAGAATTTCCTATTGGTGAAAACTTTTTATACTCACATGAAATTATTGATTACAAAAAAGATTTATCAAAATTTAAAAACAATTTATTATGAAATACATATTTCATTACATTTTTGTAGTAATACTTCATATAGCTATCGTATTTTTAGGAGTATTTTCTATTTTTATATCTATTTGGTATTGGGATGGAAAATACATATCTTTTCTAGATAATGCTTGCGACGAATTTATTAAAAAATTAAAAGAAGAACGATAATGAAAATAAGTAAATTAATTACAGTA
>JACCDR011563604.1_pt1 | contig 11346 bp, 16 predicted proteins | sample 7446431 | NCBI WGS metagenome assembly JACCDR01 (sample SAMN15323443, study PRJNA562643) | freshwater metagenome | isolation source: river surface water | place: USA:Blue River Watershed | collected 2017-08-17
ACTATTAACGGCGTATCACGTAACTTCCACGTTATTATTAACGGTAACAATGGTACTCTGCAACAGATTTATGAATATGTTCAGTTCCGTCTACGTCAGTCTATTGACATTGACGCAGGTGCTGGTACTAAGACTGGTAAGCTAACTAACGAACTTCTATACTTCGTTGGTGGTGACTTATACACCCGTCTAGATTCTACCGGCGGTGTGTTTGTTGATAACTACCTAGCCGGTGATACCAACTTAATCCACTTCACTGACGACACTGGTACTATTCGTAACAACGCTCGTACTGCTGCACTGACCCTAAACTTTGGCGCTAACCTAGTTGCTGACGCTTCGGCTATCTACCGTGTATTCTTCACTAACGATGATGCTGGCGATAATACTGGTCGCGACTATGGTACGGCTACTGCTATTACAATTAATAACGCAACAGGTACACCTATTGCTGGAACTGTGAGTGGCCAAACCTCTCTACAATTTACGTACGACTTCGATAACAACGTACAGCGTGGAGCAGCCTCAGCAGGTGATGACGTACCGTTTACAGCAGTTGCTATCGGTCTAACAACCGGTCAATTCGTTGTAGGTACAGGAACAATTTTAGGAACTACCCTATCCGGTTCAGCTTCTCTGGTTGCTCCTCTGGAACGTAACTATCAACCTTAATCAGATAAATAGAGGGGCAATAGCCCCTCTTATATAAAGGAAACTTATGAGCTTTGTAAGAGTCCCGCCAGATAGTACTGGCAAAAAGGTATATACAAAACAACAAACAGTAGGTGCGGATACAGTAGAAGCTCAGGTAATGCATCTAGCAGATGCTGATAATCCAGATCACTTATTAGCTGTAGATGTTCGCGGTTCCGCCTCAGTTAGATTTGCTGAAGGCCAACCTATTTTATCAGGTTTTGGTAGTCTTAAAACTACAGGACAGCGTGCACTTGGTGTTTACGAATCTTCCGCCGATTCCTATGACGACTTGTTTACTATTGAAACAGCGTCTGGTGGTTTGAGTACGTATTCTCATCCCCAATCCTCGATTGTATTATCTACTACTAGCGCTTCAGGGTCTTCAGTAAAACGTACTACAAATAGATACCACTACTATTTACCTGGTAGTGGTAACTACGTAGTAATGACTATTGCTTGTGGAGATATTGGTAAGGCCGGTAATTTACGTCGTTGGGGTGTATTCGACGACGAAGACGGTGTCTTTTTTGAACTGTATGAAACTACACTAAATGTAGTTATTCGTAACTCTACCTCAGGAACACCAGTAGAGACAAAGATTCCGCAAAGTAGTTGGAATGTTGATAAAGCCGATGGTACTGGCACTTCTGGATTTGACTTAGACCTAACTAAGGTTAATGTGTGGTGGATGGACTATCAATGGCTAGGTGCTGGTCGTGTACGTTTTGGTGTATTTGAACCTAATGGAGCTCGTTTAGTACTTCACCAGATTGAAAATGCCGGGCAAAATCCTCTACCGTACATGCATACGGGTACGTTACCACTACGTACAGAAAATACAAACTTTGGTGTTACGGGTAGTACGAGCGAACTACGTGAATGTTGCATGGCTATTTATACAGAAGGTACTTTTAAAGACTATACTTTCTGGAGAAATGCTGATCTGGAAGCATTAGGTGTTACAGTTTCAAGCAATACACATTTACTATCCGTACGTTCTAAACAACAACTGAATGGCCGACACAACGCAATTCAAAGCTACCCAGAAACTCTAAGTATTTATACAGATCAGCCAGTAGCAGTTACGTTATATGAAGATACTACCCTCACTGGAGCAACGTATACTTTAGTAGGTCAAGGTTCTTTAGACGGCGATACAGCAGCTACTGTTACAGATACTGGACACAGGTTCAATACCTGGTACTTTAGTGCTGGAGCCCATAATGTAGATTTGTCTCAGTACTTTGAAGTCAATGATGAAGGTATTCTATGTCGTCCTGACGGTACCCAGATTAATTGGAGTTTCGTAGCTGCAAAACTTGGAGCTACTAACGCTACAGTATCTATCAATCTAGGCTACAAGGAACTCTGGTAATGCTTCTAATGCTGAATAATATGTGGGGTGACGACTGGTTATTGTATCACAAGGTAGTATTCGACGGTGAAAATAAGCTTATCATTATTAACCCTAATGAGCCGGCAATTTCCGTTAAAGAACATATCTATTCGGCTTGGAAGGAATGGATGTTGCTTAGAGATAATTCTAAGTTTCTTCCTGCTTTACGTGTATCTGGTGGCGACCCTATTGGTGTAGGTGCTGCCACTGGTGACGTATACTTTACGTTAAACGGCTGGAAAGTATTGTTGCTGAATAATTGTGATATAACCGGTACTTTATACTCGGACGACTACCCTAGTCCATTTATAGTAGAAGAAGGTGCTAAAATTGTTACCAACAAAGTATCGGCGATTTCTCAGTCTCTTGGGTTTACAGGTACCGTTAATGTAACAGTAGATCCTAATATTACCCCCCAAGAAATGTGGGACTATCTGGTTGCTGACGCTAATACTCCAGGCTCTATCGGTGAACGAATGAGTAAATTGTTAACCGTAGCAAAATTCTTAGGACTGAAATGATTATTGACTATGTCAAGCTGGGTATCGGGGCCGCTGTGCTGGCCTCGGTTCTTGGTGGTGGTTATGCTGGATATAATCACATCAAGCAGATCGGCTATAAAGAAGCACAAGCTGAGTGTCAGGCCAAATTCGATGAGCTTGAGGCTAAGCAGAATAAACAGTTAGAGGAAATGCGAACTCATATTAGTGAAGTTGCAGATACTCTGATTACTGGGAATCAAACACTAACTTCTGATATTTCACGTATCGTTGGCGGAATTAAACGCGGTGGACAACCTACAACGATCATAAAAGAAGGTAAGTGTACCCCATCACCGACTTTTGTAAATTCTCTAAATGAGGCAATTCGCAAGGCAAACTCAGGAGAGGTTGGCAAATGAAAAAACTTGTTTTAACTGGTATTTTCCTTTTACCATTGCTAACCGGCTGTGCGTTTTTGGATTTTTTCAAAAAGAAAGATGCCGTGGTTAATTTACCAGAAACTAAGGTAGTTGTAATTGATCGCGAAGTACTTAAACTATGTGAGGGAATTCCAGAAGTACCTGAAAATGCTACTCAGGAAGAACTAGACTTTCATAAGTTTGTAATGGTTGAGCGATTTGGTATTTGTAAAAACCGCCAAGCCGCTGGTGTGGAAGTTATTAAAAAATTAGGGAATATTAAATGAGAGTTGCTCTAATTAAAAATGACTTAGTAGATAATGTAATCTCCGCTGATAGTATTGAGCGTGCTCAAATGTTCTATCCAGAACACGAGTGCATTGAAGCGGGTCTGCTGGGCCCGGGTTTTATTCGTATTAATGGTGAATTTGTACAACCTACGCCGCCTGAGCATCCTAAAATATATAAAATTAGCCGCCTTGCTTTTATGAATCGTTTTACCGATCTAGAGGCTATTAATATTGATATGGCTTCTCGTGGTGAGACTCTTGCAGCCGCTACTTTACGTAGGCACTTGTCCAAGGTTGAGAACGCCGAGTATATTGATCTGGAACGCGCTGATACTCGTAGCGGTGTTCTAGCTATGGAAGAATTTGGACTACTAGCTGCAGGCCGGGCACTAGAGATTCTTAATACGCCTGCAGCAGAGCACGAAATTTTTAAAGGAGCTGTTTAATGGCTTTAGGCGGTTTATCTTTAAAACAACACGTAGTTGAATTTATTCGCGGTACTGGTGTAGTTACCGATGGTATTGTAGACGCTACCAGTTTAAACGGCCCATGGACTTGGCAAGTTCCTGATGGTGTTGCTGAATTAACGTTTTCTGGGTGCGGAGCTGGTGGTGGGGGTACTGGTGGCCAAAATACTGGAACTGCTCAGGGCGGCGGCGGGGGTGGTGCTTCTGGATTTTGTCTATTACAAGCTATAATTTGCGTTATACCAAATAGCCTACTAACTATAGTCGTAGGTGCTGGTGGTGTTGCTGGGAGTGCATCTGCGCCAGGGGCACTTGCTTCACAAGGGGCCAAAGGCGGAGATACTCTTATATCTGGTGTATCTCCTCGTACGAGCGGAACGGTTTTTAGGTACAAGAGCGAATATGATGTAGTACCTGGACAAATTATGCTTGCCGGTGGCGGTACTGGTACAAACTCATCTACACAAGGTAACGGCTCTAACGGTGGTAGCGTCGGCTCTGGGGGTTCCCCCAACAGATTGGGCGGAGGAGGTAGTGGGGCTAACGGGTCGGCAAGTGCCGCATCCCCATCCTCAGGAAGTATAGCCGGCGAAGTTATTTTATCTAATAGCCCATATGGTGGATATATAGTAAGTATGGGTGGTGGTGGTGGTGGTGGTGCTTCTACAAATATTGCTACAGCGGGTGCAGCAGGTGGTAGTTTAGCTGCTACCGGTGGTCGCTATATTAATATGTTACGGGACTTTAATAATTTAAGTGGTTCTGGGTACTCTGACGGATCTATATCATATGGTGGTGGAGGTCAGGGTGGTGCCTGTGCTTTTGGATATCCTGGAAGACCGGGCTACTTAACATTTCCTAATGCGGATAACACACAAGCTATGGGCTTTGGATATGGCGGAAGTGGTGGCCGAGGTGGGGGCAATGGTAGTGCCGGTGGTGATGGTTACGTACGCTTCACGTATTGGAGTGCTCAATAATGGCTATTACTGAATTTAACTCCAATACAGCTACAGTATCTACTACCGAACTAGATCTACTAAGCAATACTACTTTCGACCCAACAGACGGTAGTAACTCAGTAGGCGTATACCAGATACTACTAGACCTAGCAGCACTAGCTACTGGCGACCAATTCAAGCTCGTGCTTTACGAGCGCGTGCGCTCAACCAGCACAACCGGAATAGTATTTAGTGAAACCTATACAGGTGCTCAAACGCAGCCAATTTATATTTCTCCAGCACTTACGTTAATGCATGACTGGAGTTTTACATTAAAGAAATTGGCAGGCACTGATAGAGAGATTCACTGGTCTATTAGAAAGGTGGGTTAATGTGGTTTACTCCTTTACTACAGGCCGCGGAACTTAATAGTTTCCCAGACTGGCCTTACACACCTAGTTTAATACAGTTAGAATCTGCTAATAGATTACACAATTTGCTAGCAGATTCTAGAACCAACAATTTAATTAATAGTGTTACATATTCCAGCTTTCCTAATACTTTAGGTACTACGAGTACTGTAACCTCTTCTAGGCTTGCAACTATTAGTCAATCTGACGAAAGAGTAGCCTCATTCAACTCTGTACGTGTTCCGGTAGAGTTTAGTGTAACAAGAACATTCTCATTTTTAAGAGGTGCATAATGGCTTTACTAGGATCTATGACTAAGCAGCCTAGAGAAATTTTAGATTTTGATATTGATTACGCGACAGCTTTGGCAGCACGTACCGACACTTTAGCCACTAAAACAGTTGAGGTTGCTCCAGCGGGTTTAACAATTGTATCAAGTACTATTACAGGCGATAAGATTAAAGTCATTGTAAGTACGGGTACAGATGCCACTACTTACAAAGTCACCGTATTAGCAACTACAACAGCAGGTTTAGTATTTGAGGATGAAGTTAACGTCTTAGTGGAGGAAGAATGATATTAGCCGAACCAAATAATATTATTGGTCTATCACAAAGACAGGGAGAATCAATACTATATAGCATTGATGTATCCAAGCTACTAGATCAAAAAGAACTAATTAGTTCTGTAGAGTCTGGACACAGCATTGTTAAATCAGCTAGGTCCAGAAAAGGAAAAATGCTGGAAGTACGTATAGAACATGCCAATGATTTAGGTACAGCTAATTTTATTGACTCTACTGTTAATTTAACTTTCTATACTAATTTATCTAACAAGCGTATAGTAACGCTAAAAGTAAGGATTATTCGATGAAAGAATTATTCCGTTTCCGTAACGTATTTCTAGTATTAGGAAGCGTTGCAATTGTTGCATATATGTACATCAGCGATCCTAATCCAGGATATGGGCGTACACTAGTATTTCTAGCTAGCCTAGCTACTCCAGTAGTTGCAGTACTATTTGCTCACTTTGCTAGAAAAGCTCTATTTGACTATCTAGATATGGGCCAACTATATCGCAAGGCCAAGGAAACAGCAACGGGTTCAGGACTTGTGTTTCTTGGCGTGTGTATTGTAGTATTTGGACTATTAGGATTATTTGGCACACAAGTAAATGCTCAAGAAGTTCGTACGGTTGTACCGCAAGCTGCACTAGTGCATTTACCTACTCTTAAGCAAGAAGTAGCTACATACTACCCAAATCACCCAAAGCCTACCTCCTTGCTAGTTTAATAGAACATGAGAGCTGCTTAAGCCTAACACATTCTAGATGCTGGAATGCTAAAAGTAGGCTTAAGTCTAGTAGGGAGGAAGGGGCCGGGCTCGGTCAAATAACAAGAGCGTATACTGCTACAGGAGCATTGCGATTCGATGCTCTAGCAGAATTAAAAGCAAAACACCCTAAGCCTCTAGCCGAGTGGGGCTGGCACAATGTCTATGATAGACCCGATCTGCAAATGCGCGGAGTAGTGCTAAAAATGCGCGATAATATTGAGTTCTTTTTACCCTCAGCCGCAACGGTTGATGATGCTTTAGCACTTGCAGATGCCGGATATAATGGTGGCAATGGTGGCGTACTAAAAGAACAAAGAGCTTGTAAACTATCGCCAGGTTGTAATCCTGGTAAATGGTTTGGGCACGTAGAATTATACTGCATGAAAAGTCAGGCAGCATTGTATGGCAATCGTTCCGCCTGCGACATTAATAGGTATCACGTTAAGGATGTACTTCTAGTACGTTCTAGCAAATATAAAAAGTATTTCTGAGAGGAATCTTATGAACGTAATTAATACAACGGTCGCAGCAGGCCAAACAAAAGTAATCAATATTCTAGATCGTGATTGGAAGTATCCTGTTAGCGTAATGGCCAAGGCGGGTGCCGGCGGCACCGTAAAAGTGGAGTTCTCGATGACTTCTACTGCATATGAAACACCGGGTACTGCAACTTGGATTGATGCGAATGTACCTAGTAGTACTAATGGCAACGAGGTAACTCGCTATGCTCCAGCGGTTGCTGTACGTTTATCCGCAACTACCCAAACCGGAACATTTGAGCTAGTACTATGAGATTAGTACCTACTCCAGTAGGTCCTGCCAATGTATTTCCAGACGCGTCGCCATTTACCCGCAAACCAGCAGCTAGTCTAGTTGCTGAAGTTGCTAGTATATTACGACGCCCAGGATTAGAATCTCATGTATTTCTACCAGGCATTGGCTGGCAGGATGGAATCTCATTTACTAACACTATTATGGAGGACGGCACGCAGCCCTTGAGCGTCGATCAGCCGTGGGGGTATGCGGGTGATCCGGTGTCTACGGTGGGTGCGGAGCTTGTCGCTGTGGCGTCCACTTGGACACAGCCCACTGGCATCACCGTCAACGTGGGTGCATCTTCGGTGTCATTCGCTGGCACTCAGGCTGCGTTTGGATCGTCCAACTTGGGTAGCATAACGACTGTCGCCGGGCGGTCATACGCGGTCACCTACACAGTCTCCAATGTCACGCAAGGTGGCGTGCAGGTCAAGTTTGGCCCTACCGACAACTACCGAAACGCCAACGGCACCTACTCGCTGGTGGTTACAGCGACAGCAGGTACCACTGGGCTGATTGCTCAAGACAACGGCAGCAGCGGCAGTCGCTTCATCGGCACAGTCTCCAACATCTCCGTCCGCGAACTCGTCGGAGCCATCCCCGCAAGGCAAGCCACCACGGCCAACAAGCCGATTCTGCGGCGGGGGCATGTCAACCGAATCCGCAACAGCACTATGGTGGGGGCGGTTGCTGGGACGCCGGGCACACAGCCAACCGGGTGGGCTTATGGGGTGCCAGCGGGCATTTCCAGATCGATCGTAGGCACAGGTTCTGAGAATGGCCTGACCTACATTGACGTTCGATTTTTTGGTACGGCGTCGGCAGCAAACGATGTGCTTATCGACTTTGAGGCTGTGGGCTCCAACATACCCGCGCTGATAGGGCAGGCGTGGACTGTCGCGGCAACTATCTCTTTGGTTGCGGGCGCTTGGCCGACTCGCGCCACAACACTGGGCATCATCGAGCGCAATAGCGGCAACACGTTCTTGACCTCGGGCTTTGTTGATGTGCGCTCTGTCGCCACGGGGTCTACTCCTGTCAGGGTCTCGCACACCCGCACACTTAATCAGGCAACCACCGCTGGGATTACTGCGGGTGTTCGGTGCAACTTGCAGATTGGTGATGTCATCGACTTCACCGTCCGAATTGCCGCCCCTCAGTTGGAGCAGGGCTCGGTGGCAAACACCTTTGTCCCCACCACCACCGCAGCCGCAAGCGCAAGCACCGGGCCTTTCTGGGCCGAGTTTGACGGCACGGATTTCATGTCGCTGGCAAGTGTGCCGTTTCAGCAGGCGGATGACCATTTGGTGGTGGCTGCTGCGTCCCCTCAAGCCGACCCCAGCAACACGATTTTCAATATCCGCAGCACCAGCAGCACCACCCCCATCGTTGCTCAAATGCGTGTTTTGAACGTGAGTGGCAACACAAGGGTCCAGACACTGTGGATAGATGATGCAGGAGTAAGCGCAACGCCAACAGCGTCAAACCTGTTATCGCTTGGTAGTCGGTTTATCGCTTCAGCACGGAAGGTCGGAAACACCCGCCAAGTTCGCGTCAATGCAGGAGCTTGGGTAAGTGTCACGTCCGCATTGGGTGCAACTACGGTTAACGCTTCGGCGGTTGGAGCCTCGACCAGCACTACCAATACCGGTTTCTGGATAGGCGGCATCTACCCCGTCATCGCCATCAAAGGGACGATCACCGACGCCGAACTCTCCACCATCGAACGCTGGGTGGCTCAGCAGTCAGGAGTGACGCTGTGACCGGCTACACCGAAACCCTCACCGTGACACTGCCCGAGGGGCTGGCTGAGGTTGCCAGCAAGATCGGGCGGGCCATCGACACAGATCGTGGTGGTGCTGATAGCTTCACCAACCTGGGCGACGGCACCATCCAGTGCCGCACACCTTGTAAACCTTGGTATAAGGCAAATCTACTACAGATGCAACAAGATCCTAGTCTGTTGCATCAATTCTGTATTCAAGATTATCAAACACGATGGTCTACTTTAACAGCTCCTACGCTGCAAGAATGTGAACAATTTCTTGCAGCAGCTATTATTAACTAACTAGGAAATTTATGGCAAACAGTGGTAAAAAAGCTCGTCGAGGCAATCAAGAGCCTATTCGTGGAGTCTCTCGTAAAAGCACTAATTCTCGTAGCGTACAACAACCTACGGAAGAATCAGTTTATAGCGATTACAAAGAAGTCAAGCCTTTGAATTATATTCAAGGTGAGTACATGGAGGCTATTAGAAATAACGACGTAGTTTTTGGCATAGGCCCAGCAGGTACAGGTAAAACCTTTGTAGCTGCTGGATATGCTGCAGGAGAGCTCTATCACCGTAACATTAACAAAATTATTCTTACTCGTCCGAATGTGGAAACAGGCAGAGGTCTAGGCTTTCTACCTGGCGAACTAGAAGAAAAGTACGCCCCATATTTGGACCCTTTTGATACTGTTTTTAGTAAAACACTTGGCAAAGGCTTTTACGAATACTGTCTTAAGAATAAAAACATTGAACCGCGTCCACTAGGATTTATGCGCGGTTCTAGCTTTGAGAATGCTATTGTTCTTGTTGATGAGTGCCAGAATATGACTAAGACCGAGTTCAAGATGATTCTGACTCGTATTGGTAAAAATTGCAAGGTAATTTTGTCAGGTGATCCGGCGCAGACCGATATTACTGACTCCGGCCTTGGTGATGCTGTTCGCCGCCTTGAAGGACTTCCAGATATTGAAGTAGTTCGATTTATGGATGAAGACATTGTGCGTAGTAAGATGTGTAAGCAGATTATTATTGCATACAAAGACTAAATGAAAAAAGCCCGCTAAGCTTAATGCTTAGCGGGCTTTTTATTTGTCAGTCAGAGGATCTTTCTTCCTCAACCTTCTTTTGTAGTAGTGCTTGGTCCCGTAACTTAGTAGTTATAGGATTAGCAAACTTTGCAGGAAGCTCTTGTAGAGCTAGCAAAATAAGATTCGCCTCTTCCTCAGTTACTGTAAAATTATAGTAGTATATTGACATATTACCTCAACGAATTGGGCACGCGCCTGTCGCGCACTCAGCGTCGGTGATTTCATCGAAGCTATTTGTATTAGTCAAATCCACCGGCAGTAGTGTATGGACGTAATCTTTGAAAGTACGTTCGTCAACTACTTCTTGTGGCAGGTATAGATAGCCAAGGTCTTTAGCCGTCTTAGTCGGGTCAGTACGATAGATGAACGAAACACCAACGTAACAGTCCCAATTATTCAGCAACCATTTAATAATATCTTCAACTTCCGAAGGGTCGTAACTAATAGTTACCGAAGTATTTTGCTGACACCAGCTGGTTTGAATCAGTTTGTATTTCTCTAGCTGATCAACTGCTGAATCAAGATTAACTTCTTTTCCATTTTCCTTATGGAACGGAACATCTTCCCAACTAACAGGGAACGTTACTAGCACACCACTATCATCGGTTGGGTGATTGATAACGTTGTAGTTAGCGGCACGTAGCTTTTCAACGACAGGGTCATACTTGGAAAACTGTACGTTGTTGAAAATATACTTGCCGAGTGGCTTGTGGACGCCTTCTGTGGTATCCATAATCTTGGATAGTGTTCCCGATGGCTTAACACATGTAATATTTTTTGGAGCTGGGAGGCCGAGTTCTTGTGCCATTCCAACTGCTGCTGCAGTTGCTGTACGCTTAAGGTACTCGTAATCGTAGGCTCCCATGTCTGGTCGCTTTGCGATACCTGTGAGTCCGACTCCGCAGAGACGCAGGAAGTAGTTGTTAAGGTGCCAGGACTCTTGAAGAATTCCGTCGCGCAAATTGACGCACGTTTGGCGATAATTTGCTCTAGCGGCGAGTCTGATAGCTTCGTGTAGTCCGGCTGTATTGCCCTTGAATTTACCGATGTCTGTTTCTGTAAGGTTACAGAAGGATTTGTTTCCAAGTAGAATCTCCACACAAGGGTTACAGCCTTTGAACCAAGGAGCACGACGTAGAGCTTCAACTTCATTGATAAAGCCTGGCTCACTACCGCCTGCTTCTAGCATCATATCAAAGATCTTTTTCAGATCTTCATATAAGGGCTTCTCCTTGA
>JACCDR010626522.1_pt1 | contig 11342 bp, 10 predicted proteins | sample 7446431 | NCBI WGS metagenome assembly JACCDR01 (sample SAMN15323443, study PRJNA562643) | freshwater metagenome | isolation source: river surface water | place: USA:Blue River Watershed | collected 2017-08-17
CCAAAGCGGGGGAAATATCACCTGTAATTTCAGCATAACGGCGCAATGTTTCTTGAGAATTCAACTGGTCAGAAGGAATACTTGCAGCCAGTTCCTTCAACGCGTTTCGGTTGATAAGTTCCTGTACTCCTTTTTGATCGCCTTGGTAACCCATGCTGAACCCACGGAGCGCATCTACCCATCCAGCCATCACGCCACCTCTTTCATTTGAAGTCCGATCATGTCGTAACGAACGGCAAGGATTCCACCAATTTCTTCAACGGCCCATGGATTTTTCTCGATTACTTCCTGTGCCATAACACCACGATATTTTTTGTTATCGCCGATATAGTTGAACTCATAGATATTGTGACCTTTTTCCACATCCACATGACGGATATTTTCTTTAACGTTACGATCCGAGAATAGGGCCAATCCACCTGCGATAGCACCTGCCGTCTTACCAAGTCCACTAACCAAACCTTCACTGGATTGTGATTTACTCGTAGATTGTGATCCGCCCGATTGAGGAATTGCTCCCAACAATGTTCCATAGCTTTGTAATGCAGTATATGGGGCCTGTTTCCGTTGCATTTCAAGATCGCGCTGGAACTGTCCAACACCCAAAAGATTTTGCATGTCCTGTTGTTGCAATCCAGCCAAGGGTCCAAGGGCTTGTTCAACTGCGTTGTTATATTGACCTTGTCGGAATTGACCAATCGCATTCAAACGGTTTTGCTCAACATCGGATGTACCCAAGAAAGAACGATTAGACCCCTGTTGTCCGGCTTTTGTTGCGGCTTGATTCACAAGGCTGTTTTGACCCTGCGCCTGACGGTTAATGTCATTAATCACGTAATCATCATATGGATTCATCAACATGCCGATGTTATTCGCGAAGTTCTGTTGCGATCCAAGACCCTGACGCGCCATATCAAATGCACGTGTTTCGTCCGCTGTTTGTCCAATTGGCATGAACGCACTGGCTTGCTTATTACCACCCGGAAACAGATTTGTTAATTGTCCACCGTATTGTGTGAATGCTTTTTTTAATTCATCTGGAAGAAGGTCGAATCCGCTCGTGGACTGTGCTTTTGAACTACTTCCACCGAATAATGTACTTGCGAATCCCATGAGAGCCCCTTACCAACTTGTATCCATGGTGATCCGGGCCCATATACCCGCACTACCATCGTCCACTACGCGATACATATACCCGCTCGCATAGTCAAAATTCGTGTCACCAACCCGATCTTCTGGACTGACATCACTGGCCCCTGTAGGAACCTTACCAGAAAGGCGACCGCCCAGAAACACATTTTTGATGTTTTCAAACTCGGAAATGTCCTGACGACGTTCCTGCACCATCGTTAACAAAAGATCGATGACAGATTGAAGATCGCGGGGGATAATTCGTGGGTAAGGTCTCATTGCGGCGGTCCTATCTGTACTTCCTCAAACCACGTACCCATGCGGAAATCTTGGTCCAGTGCGTCCCCTGACCACGTGTAGTCCTGGAAACGCGCAGAGTTCGCAATCGTGATGAATTCCGTGGTCGGTGTAACAGTGACGGTCGTGTCGTATATGGGATTGGCCGATTGAGGATAACGGTGTCCTGTGTAATTGAACAAGATGTTTGAATTGACCGTATCATCCGGGACGACAGAATTGATATTTGCGTTGTCTTTCCCGTAAAAGCGGCGATTCGTGGATAGAGTCCAGGCCAAAGGCTGATCGTCGGCATTCACACCCAATTCGTGTTTGTAAATGTCACCAATATTCGCCAAGAACGGGTTTTTGTTCTTGACGGTGGGGTATTCTGCCGCTGTGCGATCCATCTTGTGAATGGTCCAGTGGAAATCCTGTAGGCACACCACAATCACGCGATCAGGCTCATTGCTGCTGGCCGAGGGGTAATGGAACCACACCTCGTCATATTCTGGGTTGTACCATCCGAACGTCTTTGAAACTTGTCCGTAATTCAAGTCCTTAAACACGTAATTTAATGCAGTACATTGTTCTTGCGTGTTGGCTGGAACAACTTCCACCGATCCACCGCGATACATATAGATGTTGTTAATACCGATCCAGAATCCCATGCCTTTTGCAGATACTTTTGCCATAGGAGCGATCAGACCAATCACAGGGTCCAGAGGTTTAATTTCCCAAACAAAGGGAAGACCGATATAGCGCAGGGTGTACGTGTTATAGGGCGTGAAGATCAAATTGAGGTCGTTCACGGGAAGGTGAGCGATCAATCTTCCAGCGCCCTCAATATCATCGTCAAAAACCTGATTCGTGCTGGATGATGTCCATACTGTGATTGCGTTCTGATCGGAGCCAAAGACCCGGTTTTCAACCAAATTACCGTCATTCGCACCCAACGTAAGAAGGATGTTACTGGCCACAAAAGCGTAATTGACCATCGTTGGCGCATTGGAGATAAGCGCTGGAGATACGGAATTATCACCGAACCACTGATAGATTGAACCCTGATTCCCTGGAGTCATGACGATGGTGTCACCATATCGGTCACAGAACCAGATACGAGGGTACGTGATCCCAGACGTACTTACCAAACTTGTCCCATACAGACCCGCGCCATACAGACCCGCGCCATACCCTGTAAACGTTCCCTGATTCACGTTACCGTCTGGAAGTTCTTTGTAATAGGCCGTCGATGCACCACCTCCTGCAGAAACGGAACTGGAAGCCGTTCCCGTGGTCATTACGTCGAAGGAGTTCACGGTAACATTGCGGATAATAAATTCAGTATTGATAACCGTGTTGGAAATACCGCCCGTGGTTGCCGCATTGGCGATCTTAACGCGGTCACCATCCAATTGACCATGCGCTGTGGAATTCAGAGTCAGAAGGCCACTGGAGCGTATTACAGATGCACCCCCACCCGTTGTCGTTGCGTTTGCCGCAGTACCGATAATGATCGACATAACACCAATCCCAACGGATCGAACAAGATGTTGGGTGTTCAGTGATCCAGAAGAGATACCCGCAAATCCTGTGGCTCCACTGATGGTGATCGTGTCCCCTGGATTGTAAAATCCAGCTTCCGAATCGGAAATAGTAATCGTCGTACTTCCGTTTTGAACGGAGAACGGGTTATTGGTCAGAGTGTCGTAATGAGTATCAAGGCTGTTTGCCGCCGCAGTAGGAGTCGTCACCAAGGGCGTGATGTTGGTCAAACGGGAACCGATCAGGGAGTATAACTTCGAGTTCGATCCAATGACGGTATATAGTTTTCCGTTAATCACTTCCGTGAAGATCGACCGCACAACGCCGTCAATTTCTTCGTCGTAATCAAATAACTGCTTCATCCAGCCGCCTATCTTTTGCGGCTTACCGTTTCTCCATCGAATTTTGTCGGCATATACATGGTTTTTTGTGGAAACACGCGTTTGGTCCGTGATGGGCTGCACCCCAGGACTTGTTTCAATCGGCTGTAACTTGTAACCGCTTTTTGCCATTCATTACGCCGTCCGTATCCAGATATAAACTGAAATATAAGGTTGCGTTACGTTGAATGCATTTCCACCGCCTTGAGACCCAGTGGATGGATTACTAATGGTTGTACCGATACCACTTCCTACTGCGCCTTGAGCGCTAGATGTGTTACCAGACTCGTTTCCAGACCCGTTTCTAGTGGTACTTGAGTGGGCGTGAGCCGCCATTTCCGCAATAGTTTGGGTGTGTCTGTATTCCCCTCCCGTATCACCAGCAACAGTGGTCAATTGTACGCCATTAATGTCAGTCCCCGTACCGACACCAATAATTACGCGCCCTTGTCCAAATGCAGACCACGTACCATAACCAAGCAATGTTCCAGGATTAGTACCATCTGTGGCATTGAAATAAAGACTGCCGATGGGTAACGTGGCGCGTGTAATTGCGTTTGTGGCGTTGTCAGATACGGATTTTACGATGGTATCCTGACTGTCCAGGTTGGAGTTGAGCATACCTCCCCATAAGTCCTGATCTGTAGGATCACCGACCGATGGTTTAATCCAGTCGTAATTCGTTGTAAATGTCGGCATGAATCACTCCTTAGGTGTTCGCCGTGAAGATTGCCGCCCAGTTGGTTGCATCGGTCTTGACCAAGATCGCCAAGGTTTTTCCCTCAATCGTGATCGCGGCATCTCCTGATCCACCATTGATCGTGCCCCCCGATTGCGGATAGATCGGAAGACCATTCGTCGCCACCGAGTTATACACGATGCGCACGTTACCTACGTCAGCCTTCGGAAGAACAACAGCCAAAGTACCGTTTGCGCCAGTGACGTTCGATACAGCCGCCTTGATCTTGGCCGCCGTTGCTTGAGAATTGCCAGCCGCCGCAAGAGTTTGTCCCGCGAAGTTTACGACGTTGAGTCGTTGAATATCCTGAATTGTAATAGCCATAGTCTATGCCCTCCTAGAGCAGGTTTGAGTAAGTCGTTGAACGTCCGGTAGCGTTTTCGCGCCCAGTCCGGTACATGAGATTTTGTTTTTCCTTATCCGCACGATTTCGGAAATAACCTTCCATCGCCTCATCTTGTCGGAATTCTGCAATAAGATCGGCGCATGACCACAAGGTAATCAGGCGCGATGCGTAATCCGTGAAATCATTCGTATCCGTTCCATCCACCAAATCCGCATATTCCTTGAGGTAATGCCGCTTGACCGTGTATTCCCGATCAGGGATTGGATAAACCTGATATTCCTGGCCAACCCGCGCATAATATTGCGGCATTCCATATCCGTTCGTCAAAAACATCGAGTCGTAAATCTCTTGCGATACCTTGCGCAATGGATACCGAATCCCAGAATATTCAATGGAAAATCCGTCTTGCTGGATCGATGGAAACAAAATATCGCCCGTCATTGGGATTACTTTGTCCTGCATGGGGATCAGTACATCGTCAAACACTTCATTGAACCAGAATCGATGAAACTTCCAATATTCAATGGAATCATTGATAGAGGTGGCCACGTCCGCCGCACTCACGGCAACCGCATCAGGGTCAAGGAGCCTCTTTGATACGGAAGACTGAATTTCGGCAAACGTGGCCATATCTCGTCCTTACGATTGGTTGTTGCTGTTGTCTTGACCCAAACCGTCATACGCAACAGGGATAGAGAAGGTAATATCTCCGTCCGCATCAGCGTTTGCCGTGTTGATCGTTGCAACAACCCAACCGTCCGCCGTCGTGACAAGCTGTAAGCCAGCCACGTTGGTCGGAGTTACGAAGCCGCCCGATTGCGGAGCCGTGGAGGCAGCCGCAAACGCGTCAACGTCGTTGGTGTTATTGGTGTTGTCGTTATAAACAATACCAAGGTCGATGGTCGTGGTAGCTGCTCCGAAGTTCCCGCAATGGACATTGAACGAGTTTACTTCAAAGCGCGCCCCTTTGTTGAACGGAAACAGACCAACGATGGTCGTGAATGCCGTTCCACTCGGGACGGTGACTTTCCCCGCAGCCATACGGGCCGCACCAGAGCGGTCCACTTTGACTTTGAGGAAGTCGAGTGCTGTTCCGCTATATTCAACGGGAACAATGGTAGGTAGCGTCATAGGTTACTCTCCTTTTGTTTAGCCGTGGGGTGCCGCATAGGTCGAAATGACCATGACACCAATGTCCTGCGAGTTGGACGCACAGGTTTTCTTGAGACCGTAAATCATGCGGCCCTCAAGACCTTTGTAATACCCGTAGTCTTTCAACTGATCGAAGTATTTCAAAGGCACATCGTCGTCTTTTGGTGTACCGCCGAACGGCGAACCGAACGACAAGGCATCCTTACCGACCAAAACCGCACGGCGCACGGTCGTGATAACTGCCGAGGTATCCGAACGGAGACCATAGGCAACGCGGCCAGCACTGTAGATGTTGACGTTGTTGTATCGGCCAAGGCACGGGATGGATTCTTTGAACATCGAGTCCTCGAATTCATCGCCTTTACCACTGGTGACCTTGGCCAACTGCCATGGGAACCACTGGATTTTACCTTGGGAGTCTTGGCGCAAGTCCACTTCCTGTTCAGGGGAAACGTACAAGTCCAACGTCTCATCGGCCAATCGTTTGATCGGCTGATCCGAGAGGGCGTTCTTCTCAACGGCGAAGTCGATCAAGTCCATGGTAAAGGTGTCTGCCGAGGTGATCGATTGATCGTTGGCAGCGCCGTTACGACGGATGATTCGGTCCGAGGTCGGTGCGGTCGGGGTGTTGTGGCCCCAAACGAACTGACGATTACCGCCGCTCCACGTCGTACCGTTCAAGGTAAACGAGGTCGGTGCAGAACCAGCCAACTGATAGAACACAGCCGTGTCGAGCAATTCCGCGTGACGTTGCGGAATGACCTTACGGGTACGCTCGGGGAAATCCACGAGGGTACGTTGTTGTTCAATCGTGTCGCTGTTCGGCATCAAGACACCGATACGGGTGACGTTCATGGCCATGGCATACGAACCGATATTCAAGGCTTCTTCGTTACCGTCCAACGTACCGCCTTCACCGACAGGGATGCCCGTGAGTTTGTTTACGTAGGAGTAGGTGATCTGGTCTCCGCGTCCGAGATATTCCTTACCGTTGAATTCCTCAACGGGGAAAATCGAGCCACGGGTGAACAAGTGACCGAAAGCCACTTGCATGCCAGGGTTAGTCCAATCGTCTTTAGCCCACAGTTTTACGGCTAAAGCATTGGACGAAAGCATTTGTGTAGATGACATTTTGCAATCCTTTGCGTTGTTGATATGGAGTTTTCTTCATCAACCGCCGATTACTTGTTTATAGCGCGTCGCCGCGCCTATCCCTTACGGGGACGAGTCGTATTGCAGTTACCGCATAACGTGCGCCAATCGCATGAAGTTGAAAGCCTCCATGAAGCCTATCCCTTACGGGGACGAGTCGTTTAACGTATGTTTTCACGAAATTACGAATCACGTCAAGAAAAAAGAGCGGATGGATTTTACACCACCCGCCCAGTTTAAGGGGGAAAGACCCAACAAAACCCCCTATGCAATCTGTTTCAGTAACCGCGCCTTCTCATCACGAGGAAGTTTCATCCACTCCTCGTTGGTCAATCCAGCCGCAGAGCGTGAGGTCATTTGACCACCTGCACCCGCCGCCTTCGCGGCTGCCATCCCCGAGGAGCGTGCCTTGTTTGAGGCAACCTTTTCGGGATCAGGCTTCTTTTTCTCTGTCGGTACTTCCTTTTCCTCGGCCTTCTGTTCCGACTTTTTGAAACCCAAGGTCACCGCCTCGTCGTACATTTCTTCAATTGGATTCAATCCCTTAGCCGCATAATTTGCCGCCTTCATCAGGAGTTTAGTATTCGTGGCACGCAACAATTCGTTATGCGTGGCGCGTGGATTAGACAATCGCTCCGCATTGAACAACGCCGTTTTGTATTGCAGGGAAATATCGTCGTAATCTGGATTGGATTGACGGAAATCCGACTCAAGAGCAACAAACTCAGCCTCTGCATCGCGCATGCGTTTGTCTTTGATAACGGCATCGAGTTCTTGGACGATGGGATCGACTTTCTTTTCCTCAACCTCTTTGCCTTCATCAGACTTACGCGACTCAAGACGGGAAATTCTATCTTCAAGGTCACGGGCCTTGCGCTCGGCGGCATCCTTCTCACGGCGCATACGGGCAAAAGCGGCATTATCGCGGGTTTCGGCAGTTTCTTCCTTCTTGGGCGGCTTCTCGGCCTCTTTCTCAGTTTCCTTTGTGGATTCTTCCTTATCGACCGTATCCTCTACCGTATCGGTATCAGGTTCTTCATCGTTATCTTGCGTATTTTCTTCCGCCTTAAGGGCTTTTTCGGCTTCCTCGGCTTCACGTTTCAGCGCTTCTTCCAGCGCCTGACGGTCTTTTTCAATCGACTCTTTCAGTGACATATCTTGCTCCTTGGTTAGATCGTTACTGTTACGTTGTTGTATTGTTGGCCGCGAATGAGATTGTTTTCAAGGCCCTTGTTGGCCGCATCCTCAAGAATCTTGGCAGTATTTGCGCGAGTCTCGGATTGATCGACAGCCAGTTTCGCGGTTGCCGCCTGTTTATTCTCAATATCGGCCTGTAGTTTGAGTTCCATAAGCTGTTGCATACGCCCCTGCATTTGCTCCAACTGTTGTTGAAGAGCCTGATATTGTTGCATCGGGACCATCTCCTGATCGGGAACCATGATCTTTGTAAGGCGGTTCTTTGCATCCCCGTCAATCGGGAAGTAGTTCAGGGACTCGGCCCAAATCTGCATCGCGGCAGGTGGGTTGATGTTCATGACCTTATCGCCAAGAGCCTGTAATCCGCTACCTGTGGACTCTTTATCCTCTGGGGTCTGCGGCGCTTCCTCAATCGAAACGTCATATTGGGGTGCAAGAACGTCCTCAGATACTTCCATAAACTGCTGAAGACCATTCGTACCAGTGATCCGAACATACACCCCTCGGTTATTCTCGCACCAGACACGGATCAGATCAGCGCACAAACGTGCGTGTTCCTTCTGGTACAGAGTGATCGAATCGAAGTACACAGCCATCTTGGCAATGACCTGACGAATGCGACGTTTGAACAGGACCCCGCTTTCCTCGATGCTGTTCGTGTTGCCAAGGAAACCCGCATCCACACCATTATCCAGAATGGATTTGTTGGAAATATCCATGATGTTATCAAGGCCATTCGGCAATACGGCCTGTACTTTGTCCTTGATCTTACCAGTGCTGATCGCGCCGTCATTGACGTACACGACCCCATCATGACGAGCCACATTGCTTTCAAACTCGGCCTTATCATCGACCGCGCTTTCCTCAACAAGGTATCCACCCTTAGAAGTGCTGGCGACAACCGCCATGAATTCGGTAATCGCCTTGTTGTAATACTTGGTCGGCTCCATAAGAGCATTGACCATTCCAACCCAAATCTTGTGCGTCTCGTCCCACGTTCCCGTCTTGACCTTGATGGTGAAACCACTTTGGGAAATGTTCTTGAACCACTTGAAGATGTGGTCACCAGACACAATGGCCGTGTAATACACCTCACGGATGTACGACTGAATCCCTTCATTACCGAACTGATGAACAAACGCTTTCTTTTGTTCCTCGTTCATCGTCAATTCTTCATTCGTCGGATCGAAGGCGAACATGTCCTCATATTCAAGGTTGTCGGCAATGTCCTTGCGCACAATGTCTGAAATCTCGTCCAGTTTCAGTTTCATGTACACAGCATCAAGGGGGTCCTCAACATCGTACAAGGGGTTTCGGACGCGATAGAACGTCTCATAGTCCATCCACTGATGATTATAGACGCGCACCTTGTCTTTTTCCTTGTCGGACCAGTCCACACTGTTCAGTAGTTTGATCTTGTCGTACAGGCCGCCGAAGGGATTGAACACGTATCCCGTTTTGTCCAATGGATCGGTTTCAGCCACAAACTCGAAATCATCTTCTTTTGAGTCCTGGAACAAATGGAGCGCGTCATGGAGATCGTACTCCTTGAAATACCCTACAAACTTGGAGTCGTTCAGGTTACTTTCCCGTGCCGTATCATCCCAGAACAGTTCCTTGGGGGAAATCTTTACGCTGACAAGATCGCCATTCGGGGTCTTGCTGGCCTTTCCGTAGATGTAGGAAACATCCGTCTCAAGGCCACCATAACCGCACACGAACAGGTCAAGGTCCTGTTGGGTCTCAAGCTGATCGCAATTCATGTTCTCACGGTGATACGTGTAGATCGCGTTCATGTTCTTGGTGTAAATCTCAAAGTCCTGGTCCATCGGGACACGCGCAACATACTTGGCCTGTCTGCGGTTCTGGGCCGCGAAACCCACGATGGTGTCAACGGGGGGTTTGACCTTGTTAAACGACACTAAGAAGGCACGGCGGCGACCACTCGGGTCATTGACGTTAATCCGGGCCCGATAGTCCATGGTGTCGCCATCATAGAAAGACTGACACGAAATCGTGTTCTCAAACTGGCCGCTAAGACCACGCATGGCGCGTTTGCGCTGGTCCTTCAACTTCTTTGCCAATTCGGATTTTGTGTATTTTCGCGCCATCACCAGTCCATCCAGCTTCCATAGTTCGACCGCTCACGGGCCGCAGTCGCAACCGCTCTTTGGGTATGATTGCCTTTTTCCTTCGGGAATTGCAAATATAAATTTTCATCATAGATTCGGCACAGCGCGTCTATCATGTCGTCGTGCTTGCTCCGTGGGAAGTACGCCATCTCGGAATTCCACAATTCATCCACAAGGTTAAATAGCCTTCCCTCACCATCAACATACGATATGTTCTCTGGGAAGAAGATTCGGCCATTCTCAAGATCGGGGATCAGTCGGCGAATGCGGGACTCCTTGTCCATACCTCCCCCAAGTTCCACCAAGGCAAAGTTGTACGCGTCGGTACGCATCTTCTGGCGGATATAATGCGTATCCGTCATCATGCCGTATTTCTCATACCCGACCTTGGGCGACTTGCCGCAAAGCCCGTTCCACTTGCGATGCAACGTACACAAGGTATCCACCCGCTCGGTGGGGTTAAGGCGGTCACGCACCATGTCCAGGACGTAATAGTTATTGTCCGGTGCCAGCCCCACCACAATGAACACTGAATAGTCGCTTGTGTCCGAGTCACCGCCGCTTGGGTCACATAGGATCACGACATTCATTTCCTTGGGCTTCACGCCGCCCTGCTCATAGGTGCAACGCCATTCGGGTTTGAAGTCACCGCCGCCCAATGGCACAGGCTCTTGAAGGTATTGCCCGACATAGTTGTACTCGCCATGGTTGCGGCGAAACTCTTCCAACACTTCCTTGGTAAACCGCGATGGGAAAAGAAGGTCGCCCTCCTTCATGCTCCATTTCTTTTTACCAAGGTTGATCGTGTGTACCTTCTTCGCCTCGGCTGGCAGTTTCAAATGCACCCATCCATCATCACGTAATAGTTCGCCAGTCGCATCCCCATCATGGAGTCGCTGTTGGATCAAGATGAAACGCCCAGTACGTGGATCATTGAAACGGTTGAACAAGGTCCCTCGGATCGTCTCGATGGTGGATTGACGCACCTTGTCGCTGATTGCCTCTTTAGGATTTTGTGGATCATCACATATCTGGATTTCACATCCCTGGCCTGTCGGACTGGTCATGGACGAGGAGTAATAAGCGCCGCCCCGTGTCGTCTCGAAGTGGTATTGGCGGTTCATGTCGTCCGATATGATCGTGTGGGGAAACATGGATCGGTATTCTGCGCTCTTCATGAGCATGCGGGATTTACGAGTCATGTTCTCGGCCAGATAAGCCTTGAAGGATGTGCGAATGAAGCGCGTTGCGGGGTCTTTCCCCATGCCCCATGCCGGGAATGAACCGGGGCC
>JACCDR010595539.1_pt1 | contig 11341 bp, 15 predicted proteins | sample 7446431 | NCBI WGS metagenome assembly JACCDR01 (sample SAMN15323443, study PRJNA562643) | freshwater metagenome | isolation source: river surface water | place: USA:Blue River Watershed | collected 2017-08-17
GAAAAAATTACAGACGCAATGTGGTGGAGAAATGATTATATTACTCCTGATGAACATAATTTTATAATTGAATTACTCACAAAAGTTTATAAAGAATATGCTAAAAGTCAAAATTAAGAAATTACATCCAGATGCCGTAATTCCTAAATATAGTTTAAAAGGAGATGCTGGGTTGGATTTAACCGCAATTAGTGTAAAGATAGGGGAAGAATCTGAAATTATATATCACACAGGTATTGCAGTAGAAATTCCAGAAGGTTATGTAGGATTGTTATTTATGAGAAGTTCTATTTATAAAAAGGATTTAATACTTACCAATGCAGTTGGAGTAATTGATTCTAATTATAGAGGAGAAATTACATTTAAATTTCAACTTACACAAGATTTCTGGGATTTTAATACAAAGAGAGAAAACTTTCAATCAGCATTAGAAGCAGGTGAAATTATGTTTTTTAAAAATTCTACTGATGAATTTAGAGATTGGTCATTATCAGCAGATGGTTACGCAATAGGAGATAGAATTGGACAATTACTTATTATTCCTTATCCTCAAATTGAATTCGAAGAAGTAGAAGAATTATCTGATACTATTAGAGGTACTGGGGGTTTTGGTTCTACAGGAGTATAAAATAAAAATATTATGAAATATTATAAAAGAATTAGTTTCATTAATCCTCATTATCCGTGTAAAGTGGGTATTATTTATCCTGAAAACTTTCAACAAGGACATTATAGAGCTGTAAGCGAAGCTGTAAAAGCATACCCAGAGCATTGGCAAGAAGTTTCAGAATCAGAATATTTACTACAAGAAGCTAGGGAAAGATATCCTGTTGGTACTGTGTTTATTCCAGCGCATGTGAATAAAGGTACAGCTAGAGTAGTTGGTAATCATAGATTTGAAAATTTAAATGATAAAAATTGTAAAACAATAATTGTAAGTGCAGAAAATGCTATTTGGATACCTTGTGTATATTATGCTCCTTTAAAAATATGGGCAGAAATAATTAGTAAACCTGAAATTAAAATGGAAAAAGAATTTATATTACCCCTAAGATATTCTATTAGAGGTGGTCAAGAATTACAAAATTCAAATTTTAGAAATCTTTTAAACATTAATCCTAATGGATGGTGGGGCGATAGTGAAGCTAACTATTATCATTTCAATGGTACTATTTTTGATGATTATACATGTTATAAAAAACCAAATTATCAAGAAATCACATTTGAACAATTTAAAAAATATGTTTTAAAAGAAAATCCAATGAAAAAAGAAATAATTGGTTATAAGTTAGTTAAACCTGAGTATAAAGAAGCTGCTTTAAAAATAAGCAACACTGTAACTAATTGGGAAAATTCATTAATGCCATACGATGTATCTATTAGACAAACAGGTTATATTAAAAAACTTACTGAGGCAGGGGTACTGAATCTGTGGTTTGAAGCAGTTTATAAAGAAGAAGATAAATTCAAACCAGGTGATTGGGTAAGGTGGACAGGTGTTGGTGCAGTGACAGCCAAAATACATAAACGAACTAGGGATTATAATGGAAAACAATGTTATGTATTGGATGTTAATGGAAATTTAGAAACTCATGATAGTTGTTCTGTTGAATATTTAAGATTAGCAACTCCAGAAGAAATAAAAGCTGCCCAAAAACCAGTAGTTTCAATTAAAGGATATAAAGCTGAAATATTTGAAGATAAAGTTAAATTTGGATGTCAGGAATATTCAAAGGAATTTATTTTAACTTTGCGTAAATGTATTGAAAGTAATGGATTTGATTTTAGTTTTAATGGTAAGAGCTTTGTTTGGGAAATTGAAGAAATAGCAAAATATTATGAGCAAAACAGTTGAGTATATACAAATACCAGATCATATTAAATTAATTCATGCAGATGAAGTTGATATTGATAGTGTTGAGTTTGAACAATTGGTAAAAAATGAATGTAAAGCTATTAGAAACTATTTTACACAACAACAAATTGATAGCTTATCCTTATATTCTATTGATGGAGATTCTGTAAATAGATGTGTATATGGTACAATGGTAGGATCATGTAATTCACCAGAAATAGCTGATTTTATAATCAATAATTTAGATACATTGGTTTGTGATACAAAAATAGATATTAAAGAGTTTGATATAACAAATAGATCATTTGAATCAATATTAACACCAATGGAAACGTATATCATTCCAGAGCGTTGGGAATATAGCGATGGTGATGAAGAATATTATTATAAAAACTCTTATTATAAAAGAATTCAAAATGTATTAAATTGGATAAAAAAATAAATATGGCAAAAATATTAGTATTAGCCCCTAGTGGGTTTGGTAAAAGTACAAGTTTGGGAGAAATTCCAGAATTAAATATAAAAGGATTGGACCCAGCAGAAAGTTATATTTTATCTGTAACATCTAAACCTTTACCTTTTAAAAATAGTAAAACAAAATTTCCAGTAACTACTCTAGATAAAATTAAAGAAGGTAGAAGAATTATTGTAAATAATGCTACAGAAATGGAAAAGGGATTACTTGCACTAATAAATAGCCCTTTTAAAAATATTGCTTTAGATGATTTTAATTATTTAATGCAAGATTGGTATATGGATAATGCTCTATCTAAAGGTTGGGATGCACCAAAAACTATAGGATTTTTTATGGGTAAAATATTTAATGCAATTGAAAAATTAGATAGTGCTGGTAAAAATGTAATTGTTTTGGCACATGGAGAAGCAGTACCTAATCCTGATGGTAGAACTTATTTTAAATTAAAAACTACAGGTAAAATGGTAGATGAATATATTACCCCAGAGGGTAAATTTGATGTAGTTCTTGTAGGTGTAAGTGCATTTGATAATACAAAAAAACAAGTAATTAAACAATTTCTAACTAATGAAAATGAATTTTATTCTTCTGCAAAATCTCCATTTGGAATGTTTGAGGATAAATTTATTCCAAATGATTTAGGAGTTGTTGTAAAAAAAGTACAAGAGTATTATGAAGGATAGTACTTTTTTATTATATTTGAAAAGTATTTTAATTAGTAAAAACAATTTATAACAATAAAAACAATAAAAATTATGTTCGATTTAAGTAATGTAAAAGAAAATGTGGGGAGTGGTAAAAAACTTTATATTTACCCAGGAGTACTTAATGTAACAATCAATGGTTGGTCAGCTACAACCAACCCAAATGGTAAAGAACTTTTACAATTGGAATTAACAACAATGGATGCTATGGCTGAAGGTACACAAAATGCATCCAAAAAATTTGATTTCTATTTTACAGAAGGAGCCAAAGAAAAATCCCTTCAAAAAGTAAAACACATTGTAACCAAAGTTACAAAAGAAGCAAATATGAAACCTGCAAATACTCTTGCTGAATTTGCCACAATGCTTAACAGTATTACAAAAGGTAAATCATACAGACAGAAATTTACAGGTGAACAATATTTGTATAATGATGAAGTAAAAGTAGCAGCTAGAATTGGATTACCTCAATTTGCAGAAGCAATCAATCCTGGAGCTGAATATGAACCTGTAGCAGATGCAGATACTAAACTTACTTATGATGAAAACAATAAGTATGATTTTAAGAAACTGGAATCAGCTACAGTTACTACAAGTGAAGCTACTACTGGTACAGCAGCAGTAGTAGATTGGTAAGAAAGTGTTTGTTTAGTTGTTAATTAAAGCCTGGTAGAGAAATCTACTGGGCTTTTTACTTTAATCATATGTTTGATTTAAAAAAATATAAAGATGAAATACTAAACAAAAATAATTTGTTAAAATATATAAACCCATATGATGTGTACTATTACTATTTAGGTGATTTTACAGCTTATAAAAGTACTAATTCACCTTTTAGAAAAGATGACAATCCATCATTTGGTATATTTCTAAGTGCTACAAATGAGCTTATATTCAATGATTATAAACTAGGTGGAGGTGATTTTATAAAGTTTGTTTCTTTAATGGAAAATTGCTCTTATAAAGAAGCAATGAGTATCTTAAACAAAAGATACAATGTAAATTTAATCGATTTAAATAAGCCAATATCAAGTACTTATACAAAACCACCACTAATTACAAATAAGACTGTAGAGAAAAAATCTGAAACTTGGATTAATATTATTCCTAGAAAATGGCAATTGCATGATAAACAATATTGGTCTCAATATGAAATAAGTAAAGCTACTCTTGAATATTTTGATGTAAGCCCAATATCCAAATTCTTTATAAATCAATATGGATATAAGGCACATAAATATGCTTATGCTTATTACTATGAACCAAGTGTATATAAGATATATCAACCATATTTACTAGTAAAAGATGGTAAATTTTGGAGTAATATAAAGAATTCAGAAATATACCAAGGTGTAAATCAATTACCTGATTCAGGAGAATTATTATTTATTACTAGTTCCTTAAAAGATGTAATGGTATTATATGAAGCAGGATTTAGTGGAATAGCTCCACATACAGAACATCAAATACTTAGTGAAGGATTATTCAGTTATTATAAGTCAAAATGGGATTTAATGATTGTTTTATACGACAATGATGAAGCAGGTATATTACATGCAAATAAAATGGTAGATAAATTTAAATTAAAATCATTGGTACTACCAGAAAGTGATACTAAAGACCCCAGTGATTTTGTAAAGAAATACGATTTAAGTACTTTAAAAGATTGGATATTAAATAATCTATGACAGAAATAGAAATAATGGAGAAAGAATTAGCTCTTGCTAAAAAACTTCAAAAACAAAAAGAATGGGAAAAATACTTAGAAGAATGTGAAAAATATCTTAAAAGTATTGTAGGTAAAACATTTATGAGATGGTATCAAAACGGATGTTTTATAATATTTAAAGTAGAGGGGTATGAAGCCAAATACTATATCGATAGAAACGGATGGAATGGGGATTGGGGTCCTTCAAGATGGTTTGAATTAAAATCTACCCAAAGTATTAATTGTAGAGTAGCAGACCATACTGGTAAATACTTTAGACCTGAAGTTAAGTATTCAAATTTTAAATTTAATATAGTAACAGGTAAATCTAAAAATCAAATTGAAACAATGAAATTGGATTTTGTAGATTATGTTGATGAAAAATATACATATTTACCTTCAGAAATAAGAGAGTTTGGTAAAATTTCTTATAATACTGGAATACCTGATTATGATCAATCTTTATCTAATTTTAAGTTTCTTTTAAGGGAAGCTCCTGTTGGTATGTGGGAAGATGCTAAAAAAATAGCAGACGATAATATTATAAGAACAAAAAACTTTTGGAGTAAATATGAAAATAAAATCCAAAATAGTTAAATATGATTTAGAAACATTAAAATTATGGATAAAAGAATCACTTTAGAACAAGCTAAAAACAGTCTTACTTCTTGTATTGAAGATATACAATTATTAAAATCTGGAGAATGGGTTCCTGATGATGAAAGTTGTAATTGCACACTTGAAAATTTAAAATTAATTAAAAAATATTTAGAACAAATAAATGAATAGAGAAGGATTAAGAAGTATTGTAGGTGAAGATTGGTATGGTATCTTACATTATGTATTAAATAGTGAAAATGAATTTCATGTAGATGGTGCTAGATCACAATATCAAAGAACTGATATAGCTGTATATCCAAGTCCAGATAAAGTATGGAGAGCTTTTGAAATATGTCCATTGGAAAGATTAAAACTAATTATGCTGTTCCAGGACCCCTACTTCTACCCTAAAGGACAAGCTACTGGTTTAGCTTTGGAATGTGGAGTAGATATCTCTCCAAGTATGGATAGATTTCAAGAAGCATATAATGAAACATTTCCAAGTCATTTTAATACAGATATTTTAGATGGTAAATTAGCTTATTTAGCTAGACAAGGAGTGTTATTATTAAATACAAGTCTTACAGTAGAAGCAGGTAAACCTAATTCACATAAACATTATTGGGAAGGATTTACCAGAAAATTATTGCAGGATTTATACAATAGGGATAATAATTGTATTTTTCTTGCAGTAGGTAGTCAAGCTAAAGATTATTTACCAGCAAATTGTGTAAAGATAGAAATTGAACATCCTGCTTATGCTGCTAGAAATAATAGAAAGTGGGATTATAAAAATTTCTTTAATAAAGTAAATGAATTATTAGAACAATTTAACAAAGAGAAAATACAATGGTGAAGTACAAATTAATTAAAAAATACCCAGGTTCTCCTGAATTAGGAACTGAACTTCTATACTGTAAGGTATGGAACCTATATACTGATGGTAAATGGGCTTTTTCTGAAGAAAAAATTAAAAATTTTCCAGAATATTGGGAAGAAATAATTGAAAAGGAATATGAGATATTGAGTATTTGTACCAATAGTTATTTTGGTATTACCACTTCAGAAGTAGATATAGATGCTTACTTATCATGTTCTAAAAGTACAAATAAATGGACAATCGATTCAATCAAAAGGTTATCTGATGGAGAAATATTTACTATTGGTGATATTATTAATTTTAAATCAAGTGGTTTACCTATAACTGAAATTATTATTAATTCTAGTTGGCAAGGTGGAATTGTATTTAGAAATGGAAACTCTAATGGAATAGCAATATCTTATGCAGAAAAAGTAAAAAAACCTAAACCTTTATTTACTACTTATGATGGTGTTGATATTTATGAAAACGATGAATATTTTGTTTTACATAAAACTTGTTGGTTTATAAATAAAACTAGGGCTACAAACTACACAAAAGGTACTGATATTACATATTTATATTTTTCTTCAAAAGAAGAAGCTGAAAAATATTTAATTTTAAATAAACCAGTGCTTACCTTGAATGATGTATACAGAAATGTCCCAAGTGGTGTAACATTTAATTTTGCAGATTTAAGAAAATTAGTAGAAGATAAAATAAAATTCAAAGAGTAAACAATGAAAGATTATTTTGGAAATAAAGTAGAAGTAGGGGATATTATATTGCTTTCTAATTTAAGTAAATTGGAAGAACATGTAGTATTATCTATAAATTCTAAACAAACTGCAATGAGTGTTTCTTGTAAAAGATATAGATTTACAAGAAGCTGGTCTAGTAGAAGATTTAAGCCTATTTCTTGGGAAGTTGATAGATCAAATCCTGTGACATCCCATAATTCTAAAAAATATATTTGGGTAATTCCAGATAGAATTATTAAAATAGGTAAATTTGATGGAGATTTAAAACAATTTAAAACAAATAAACAATTAGAAAATGAATACAAAACTCAAAACATATAATGAAGTAATTGATGAAACTGTAGAATATTACAGTAAAAACCCCAGGTCTTTAAATATAAAAGACAATAGATCAGTAGGATGTTTTTATTTACATCCTGATAATGGAGCAATGTGTGCTGTAGGTAGATGTTTAAATGATGAGTATTTAAAAGTTTTTGGAGATTCTGGGTCCAATATGCAATCTTTGGTAGAAGATCATTTCCACGAAAATGACGAAAATGATTTTACTATAATGTTTAAAGAAGAATATAAACATTTAAATTCTTTGGATTTTTGGAGTCGATTACAAGACTTACATGATTGTGATTATTATTGGAATAATGGTGTATTATCAGTAGATGGGAAAATATATGTTGAACACTTAAAAGAAGCATTTAAATAATAAAAAAATAATTTACAAATTATGGTGGAAGATAAAGGGAAGTTGGATAGAAGTAAATTAGCTAAGCGGAACAGAGACAAAGGTTTTACGTTAGAGAGAACTATAACAAAAAGATTTAGAGATTCAGGTTATGAATATGCCAAAACAAGTAGGCAAGCATCAAGATTATTAGATGACTCTAAAGTAGATATAGCTTTTGTTCCATTTTTGGTACAGTGTAAAAAAGGTTATAAAAATGGTTTGAATTATACCAATATTATGTTGGAAATCAAACAAAAAATTAAAGAAAACTTTCCTCCAGATAACAAAGAACATAATTATCCTTGTATCATATTTCATGATAAAGATAGGGGTAGTGAAAATAAACTTGTTATTATGGAGGAAGTTTTATTTTGGGAAATGTTAAAAGAATATAAGTATGGTAAAAACTAATTATAGGAATATTGAAGATATCAATGATATTAATGAGTTATATAATAATTTTAGAGTAATTTTCTTTGACTATATTGTTAATGAACTTGGAGAATCTGATTTATCTCCAAAGATAATGGAGTATTACGATGATTATAATTTCAATGCTATTAGATTACTTGTAGATAATATGGTAGATTATGTAGCAGATATATGTATGATCAATGTTTGTAATCATGTATTTGATGAAGTAGATAATGCCAAATACAGAGCATATAAAACATTGGATGATATGTTTACATTATTTTATGAAAGATATTTTGATTTACTTGAAGAAAACAATAAATAAATGAAGTTAAATAATAATTACATTGATGTTCAAGGTGGTATTGGATTGGAAACTACTAAAGCTACTATTTCCCAAGCAAAATTGGGTAAACTTTGGGATATGTTGCAAAATCCATATAAGAATAATATAGGTAGTATTGTTAGAGAGCTTGTAAGTAATTGTTTTGACAGTCATGTAGAAGCTCAAGTACAAGATGCAGTAAGAGTAAGATTCAATAAAGAAGAAGCTGGATTTACAGTATCTTTTATTGATGTTGGAGTTGGTATGTCTCCAGACAGAGTAAAGAATATATATTCCAATTATTTGGAGAGTACAAAAGAGCTAAGTGACTCATATATAGGTTGTTATGGAATTGGTTCGAAGTCTCCATTAAGTTATCAAGACGTATTTTATATCAATACAAAATTTGATAAGATAGAATACAATTACATGATGCGTAAGGGTAGTGAAGGTCCAGAAATAGATTTACTTAGTAAAAAAGTAACTACTGAAAGAAATGGTAGTGAAATTAAATTAATTATTAAAAATGAATATGATTTGTATTTGTTTTTAATGGAATCTTTCAGACAATTATACTATTTCTCAAATGTAGTATTTGATTTTGGTAATTTGAAAGAACTTTATGCAAGTAATTATTATGGGCAGAGTACTTATAATAAAATACAAAAATTAATTAAATTACTTGAAGATACATATAAAATTGTAGAAGCTGATAATTTTGTATTTAAATGTTTGGATCATAATTATTATGCTGATTATAGGGATTTTACAAATCTAGGTCAATTACATATGGTAGTTGGTAATGTAATGTATCCTATTGACTATGCTGCATTGGGATTGTCACATTTGGATTTCACACATAACAATATTGATTATAAATTCGATAAACATTTTGGTAGTAGTCCAATTGCACTTAAATTTAATATCGGTGATTTGGATATTATTCAAACCAGAGAAGATGTAAGATATACTGATAGAACCAAAAAAGCTATTGTTAATAAAATCAAACAAGCATGTATTGAATTAGTTGAAAAATATAATAATAATGTTGCTAATCAAGAATTGGACATTATTACTGCTTATTCAAAAATCCATAATCATAAATTCTATTTAGATTTTGGATTATTTGAAAATATTGATATTACTTGGTTTATCAATAACAATAAAAAACATATTAAACCTTTTACCATTAAAGATATTGATATTAAGTTCAAAGATTATCAAGAGGCTTCTGATTTTATAACTACATTTAATTCGAATAAAATACAACATTGTTATCAGCATATTTGTAAATTTAAAGTAGTTAAAGAGACAAATTCGAATGGTAATTTTAAAAAATCAAATAAAGAATCTGTAATATATCTTCCCAATGTCTATAATGCATTGACAAATAATTCATTGACTGGTAATCCAAGTAAAAGAATAAAAACAACTACTTCTGAAATGTCTAAGAAAAAGTTGGATTATTTGTTTCATAATTTAATGGATGGGGATTACAATTATGTAGAATTTGTTATTCCTACTATTAACCAGAAAGAAATAAGAAAACAATATATTAGTATTTATAAGTATTTTACAAAGCATTTCAGAAAACTTACAAAACAGGAATTCAATAGTATTGTAAAACTATTGACGGATACATTTAACAATGCATTTGAAAATAGTTTTGAACACAATTATGATGAATTGGTTGTAGATGAAGTTTGGTATAAAGATTTCAAAGCTAAAAATAAAATTACTGTTGAAAGGGATAATACCAAAATGGCTTTTGAAACTAAGTCACATAGTTATCTAAATTGGAGTAAAGATAGTTATACATTGGATGAATTCTTTCATATTTGTACAAATAAATCAAAATACTCACCGAAGTTTATTTCATTGCTTTTAAAAGAAGAAGAAAAAGATAAATATTCAAGTAATCAAAGAGAAGCTAAAACTAAATTTGATAGATTTATTGCTTTGTATAATTCTATTTCAACAACAAAAGTTAATTTATATTCTGTAAAACCTAGAAATTATGCTAAAATTATTGCAAATAGAGAAGACGATTCATCAATATTTACTTTGGAAGAGTTTGTAACAAATAATAAAATCCAAATGAGAACAATAAGTAAAATTGCTACTTATGCTAAAATAAAAGAAGTAGTAGATGTTTATTTTAAAGATAAATTAAATTGTAGTTGGAGTTATATTGAAAATTATTTACCATTATTCAATGAAGAAATGCAGAATACATACAAAACTGTTTCTGAAACATTGGATTATTTTAAATCTTTTAATAATAGTCTATTTACAGATTTATTAAAGCAATTGGTAGAAGATTTTGAAGAATTAAAAGATCATGTTATAATTTATGATAAAGAATTGTTATCTAAATTTTATGATTTCATGGATTTTATTGATATTTCAAATATTACAAAAATCAATGATTCAATAAATAGTGTTTATTTCTTTGTAAAGAATTACAAACCAGTTAAATTTAAATATAGATTGAATAACAATTTATATATTAAAGGCTTAACCTTAGATGGAATATTAGCTTTAAGTGGATATAGTGATTCGGAAAGAATGATATATAATTTTAATGATTATATCAAAATAGATCATGGTAGTTATTATTCAAAAAATTATAAGGTATCTGATATTGGAAATCATAATCTAATTGCAGTAATATTGTATTATAGATATGTTTTGGAAAATTCAGATTCCAGAGCTATATTTAATAATCTTAAAGAAACAGCAATCAAGTATAATATTGATTTTACTCCAGAAGTAGAAGAAACTGAAAATACAGAAAATGTTGTTGAGGAGTTGGAAGAAGTAGAATGTTAACATTAAAAATAAAAAATATATGATTAAAGCAATTAGTATTGGAAATACAATTGTAGCGAACATCGGCGGTAAGATGTACCAAAA
>JACCDR011309408.1_pt1 | contig 11341 bp, 14 predicted proteins | sample 7446431 | NCBI WGS metagenome assembly JACCDR01 (sample SAMN15323443, study PRJNA562643) | freshwater metagenome | isolation source: river surface water | place: USA:Blue River Watershed | collected 2017-08-17
CCGAAGCGGAACGACCACTCGTTGTAAAGCAAGGGCGAGGTCGGGTTCACAATCCCCGAGGTCGGGCTTTGATTAATCAACTGCAAGCCGGATGCCAACCCTGTGTCGGGCGGGTCAATCCGTTCGATAAGCGGAGGCGCTTCTTCCATGTGGATGCTCACCGTGTACGCACTGGGAATCCAGTTCCACACCGACACCCACGAGCTATCGGTATAGCCGATGATTTCGCCGGGCACGTTGGCGAGGTTTTGCACCACATCGGTATTCGCACCGGGCGTAATCGCCGACGGCACATACCGCGTGAAGTTGGTCAACCCTTCGATCTTGGCCCGTTGCGCCGTATTGATGAACGACACAATCGGAATCCCGCCGGTACGACGACCAAAGCGATCACCAAGCAAGTCCGTGGCGGTCTTGACCGGGTTATTCGTGTCCGAAATCGCCGTAGTCGCATAGGACGTGCAGAGGTAATGATTCGCCGTTGCTTCGCTGTCCGTGCCTTCGATCGGCGGATAAAGCACCGAATCGTTGTTGGCCAGCGGTTGAATCGTCAGCGACCCCCAGCGTTCATCGGTGAACGAGTCAGTCGTATTCTTGAACACACGGCGCAACACTTCATGCCGATAGCGGTTATTGGCGCGGTTCACCACCCCGTCAATGTGGGCCTGAAATTCATCAGGGGTCATGTAAGCAAAGCGCACCCGGGTGGTAGCGACGGTATCGCCATAATCCCGCAAGGGGAACGCCACATCCCACGACCCTTGTCGGCGGAGCGCGTCCGCTTTGGTCAAATCGGTACGCTCGGCCATCATCCCGCCCATGGGCGCTTGATAGCGTTGCGTATACTTCGAGGTTTGCCCCGCCACGAACAACGAGGCTGTCCGCGCACGGGTTTCATTGGTCATTTGCAAGTATTGATTTGTTGCTTCATACAACACCTGCGCGTCGACCGAACGCACGAGTTGATAGTCACTGGCAGACAAGCCCGCCAGCCCCAAAATGGTAGCCATAGAGTGTTCTCACTTTCTGAGTGTGTTTCGCGTTGCGGAGAGATGCCTAAAAACCTAGGCGTATTGCGTCAGCCAATTCGTGTTGACATACAGCGCTTTGCCCTGCGTGGACGAGCGATACACGACTCGCCCCACCACTACGGAGACCGTCCCCGCTGCGGTATCAAGCGACCCTGCCGTATCCGACAAGTACACCCGTGCGTCATAGCTCAACCCGCTCAAGGCATAGCCGGCGACCAAGCCCCGAATCAACACGGGGCATTCTTCCCCGCTAGCGACCGTTTTCAGCGCAATCCCGCGTACTTGAGCGGTACTGGCCGAATCGCCATCGGCCACGGCAAGCTTCCCCGTGCTCGTGTTGAAGTAGACGGGTTGCCCCGCGGTGATACTTGCCCCCGCCAAGAACGGCAAAATTTCCGCGTTCTGCGGATTAATCACAGAAATAGCTTCTGTGCTACTCAAAGCAATTGCGGTCATTGTGACCTCACTTTCCTAGAATCGGTGTCTTTTCTCAATTTGTGCGCGAGCGTTTTGTTCGCCCACGGCTTTCGTACTCGGCGCAACCCCTCCCGCATTGGAAGGCGATCCCGCCCCTTGTGGCCCGAAGAACGACGGGAACGCCGTCTGCATTTCCTTCAAGAAGGCTTTCAGCTTGGCATCATCCGGCGCGCCATCCTCACTGAAGACCGCGTTGAACTTTTCGCCATGCTTCGCCTGAATCAGGATGAGCAAATCATCGGCTTGTTTCACGCCACTGGCGGACGCCCCGCGCAAGAACGCTTGGCTTTTCCGTTCCATCACCGTCGCTTGTTGCAACGCCAGCACCCGCGCTTCCACTTCGGCTTTCGCTTTGCGTTCCGCTTCAAGTTGAGCCTGAAGCTTTTGCGCTTCGCTCATCTCCGCTTCACGCTTGGCTTTGGCATCCGTGACCAAGCTTTTCAGCGCATCGGGCGAATCCAAGCCTAGTTCCGCCAGAATGTCCTTGAGCGCCACGGCCTTGCCTTCTTGGCGCGCTTTCCCAACCAGCTTATTCACATCGGCTTGCGACAATGTCCCATCCGCATTGCTTGGCGTGGTGTCCGCCGGCGGAGTCGTTCCCTCACCACTCCCAGCAGTCCCGTCCGGGCTAAAGAGGTGGCGTGTCCATTGCTTCGGGTTTTTCATCAGCATATTCTTTCCCTGCCATTGACCGTCGGCAGTCACGTATAGGCAACAAAAAAGCGCCCTCGCGGACGCTTCTTGTTTTTAAAACAATCGGTTTACTTCATTATAGCACAATTGCACCCCATCCCCCTCTGTTTTACTTAACGGGGACTGCCCCACTATCAGGGCCAAAAAGGATGCTATTATCATCGCTAATTGACCATCCATCGCTATATAACAATGGCGTATTGTAATACGGCATGATTTTCCCATACCGCACTTTTAACGGATTCCAAACATTGTATCTTGTATCACATTGATCGCAAGACGCGGCATCCCCTAAGCCCCAATAACAGTCATAATGCCCCAAGCGCGGTTCAATAGGGAAAATAGCCCAATGGCATCCGCACAAGCTTCCGCAATCTGATCGCTGAGTAGGATATACAGGCAACCGAGGCAACCCAATTTTTTGAGTAATGCTAATTTCAAATCCTTTACGGTTTGCATTAGCATACAAACGCCCACGGCGGGCTAATGCTTTTGCGTCAAACCCTTCAAAATCTTCTTTGCCATAATCAACCGCCAGTTCAGAGCGCCAGTTTTCAAAATACATCAACTGTTCTTCGGTATCGCGTTGAACCTCAAGCAAGTCATTAGCATCTAGGTTTTTTTTGCCGACTGCTAACACGCGCCCTTGTAGCGTATGTTGGCGAATTTCTTCTTGCATAGTACCTGCCCACTCGTCAAGCGTAATATCTCCTCGACTAAGTTGCACGGCAAGATTATTCATGCGCTCTTTAAATGCGACCTGTTGCAAGAACAACCCACGCCGATTGATAGGTAATTGCGATAACGCCATGCGGAGGGGGCGAGGCGTGCGAAGTTGCCGTAAAAAGTCTAATGCAAGAATCAGTGCGCCAAGTTCCAAAAAGGGGACTTGCTCTACAAATTCTTTTAGGCGATCAAAGAGTTCTTTTGCAATTTCGATAAATCCCGCTTGTTCAAATTGGCTTGCTTGATTGGAATTTTCAGCAACGCCAATTCGTACAAAACGCCCTGATTCATCTTGCAACCCAAAATATCGTTCGTTCATGGCTTACCACCATCAATCATTTTAACGATGTCAGTAAGGCGTAATTCTGCCCCTGCTTGCGCTTGACTAGCCTGTTGAGGCGTGACTTGAATCGGTGGGCGAGGCATATCTAACGCGCTATAAAACCCAAATTTAGCGTCTACATTGGCTAACACTTCGCCAATCTCGGTTTCATTCAGTCCCAACTCGCCTAACAAAATCCGCCCCGCAACACTTTCGGCGCTTTGCAAAATCAAGTTAATGCGTTCCGCCTTGCCGAGCGTATCATCAATAATCGGACGCAACTTGATATTGTGATCCAAGGTGTCATCCAGCAAGCTCGTCAGCCCTAAGCCTTGATAGGGCGTATAGCCCCGCATCCCGCCAATGGCGAGTGCTGCGCGTTGTGCTTCGACCAACGTAGCATCATAGTTCGCCATCGCCTCTTGAATCTGGGCAACAGCGTCCGAATAGGCAGCACTGACCCCCGGTGCCGTCAAATTCCCACCCTCGCGGATGCGGTGCAACGCCAACTCAGGGAAATCGCGTTCCAGCTCCTTGAGCACGCCATCAATCGCTTGAAGCCCATCGGCCAGCGAGATATTCGGTTGAATCGGCGTGATTGTCGCCTTTTCGGGCAAGAACAACGCATTGAGCGCGTCCCTGCTCGGCGTTTCATTGCTGGCACTGCCGAAGCTCACTTCACTCTGCGCTTTTGCGCCGGCAATCGCCACGGGGAAGCGCACCTGATTCCGCCCCCCATCATTAACAATCGAGGCCAAATCATTCAACTCATTCACTTTTTGAATCGAGGCGTAATAGGGATTGGCACCCCACACCATGCCCACATCCCGATGCATCGCATGGAAAACGGGCACAAAGCCGTAGTCATTATCCCATTCGGCAATCGGGTCTCCGAGCAGGTTTTGATAATAGGCGAAGAGCACCCCCTCACGGTACGTCTGGTAACGTTCAGGGGTAATCACTTCGGTATAGGTGACCCATTTGCTAGAGTTGAGCGGATCAGGGACATAATACTCAATGGCAATCTTCGCAATCGCCCCCGTCTCATCCTTCTCCATGAAGCGCACACAGGTCGGATCAAGCACCTCTAAGCGCACTTGTTGCCGTTTCACATCATCGACCACTTTTAAAAAAGAGTCCCCGACCTTGCCACCATTCCGCACATATAAGGACTTCTTTTGTTGCCATCGGCTATCCCGCCATAAGCGCGCAATGGCAGGGAGTAGCGCTTCATTCGCGGTATCAATCGGGAAGGCCGCCGAGTTGCTCGGGTCTTTGTAATCCAGCCCCCCGCCGGCGATTTTCGCCACATACAATTCCACCAAGCGGAACACCGGGTTATACACCCCACGAGCGTGCTTATAGAGCCGTTCACTTGCCTTGAGTGTTTCGGCGAAATTGACGATCCTGTGATACATGATGTTGTTGTAATACTGCTGATACACATCATAGCGACTCAGGCGGTTCGAATACTCGTCCCAGCCCCAGCCCGAATGCGGGATCATCCCCCGCAAATTGTACGTACTAAAACTACTCGTTCCTGTGCTCATCCCAACCCCTCTCTGCTCACTTGCTGTAAGGGCGTGCTACAGCGCGCCCGTTTTATTCTGTAACTTCGTCGGATTCTAATTGCTCAACCCAACTCAGGGCTTTTTCAATGTCCGCTAATTCTCCAGAATCGAAATAAGCCCAAATCGCCGAATCACGAGCTAGCGACCGCCATTTCACGCCGAGTTGTTTTTTAAGCCAGTCCTTTAGCCAAATGTGCAACTCGGCATCCCTAACGCCAATTGCGTGCCGTTTTTCTACTAAAAATTCCCGAATTTCAGCCAACATAAATTTATACTTTCTTTACCACACGAACGGTTTTGATTTTCAACTCATCCCGCAAATAGCGCCCAATTTCCTGAGCTTTTGGAATCGCAGAGTATTCATTTTCACAGCGAGAAATCTCAATTGTGAGGTCATGATAGTTGTCGGACAAATATTCGAGATAAACATAAATAGGAATACCCGAACCAGCCTCACGAGTAGGACGTAGCTTCTTGCCGATACAAACCACCACTTGCGAATCTTCTTGAGTCTCTTTGCTATACCGTGCAAGCGTTTCTTTTTGCTTATTCGAGAGCGCCATTTTTTGTCCTTTTGCTTGTCTCTGTGGTGAAATTCTCAAAACTCAAAAATATTCGGAATTTCCCCCACGCGCACCGCCTGCACGCCGGCATCGACATACATCACCAAGTAGCGCAACGCATCGAGCGCATGGTCATGTTGCTTGACAGGCTCTTCCTTGCGCGCCTTATCCGACCACTCATACCCGCCGAATTCTTCCTGCAAGCAGGTCGGCTTGCCGGCTTCCTTCAGCGCAGTATCCAGCTTGACCCGACAGCCCCGCACCACAAACAAGCGTGGTTTCCCGTCCCGTTGAACCCGTAACCGCGCTTGCACCGCCTGAATCCCCGCCGACACATTCTTATCTGCGCGAATCGTGACCACGCCATGCCGTTCGAGCGTCGCCCGATCTTCGGCATCATGGTCGGCAATTGTCGCTTCGTATTTCTCGCCCTCCGACAACGCTAGAATCTCTTTGGCCATATCTTCAACGAGGGTCTTAGTGTGGTAAATCTCACGGTAAATGAAAATTCGGCCATCCGTATCTTCCAGCGCAAAAAGACACACAAAACTATTGGTGTATCCAAAATCTATTGCGCGATACCGTCGCAGGATGTTGTCAGGCTTGGGCAATTGTTCCTTATCAATGACATGCACATCCTCGCGCCACTCGTCGTAAATTGCGCCCTCCGCCAGCACCCACCGCCCAAACAAATACCGCTCCCGCCAGACCCCCGTCAGCGATTCCAAGCGCCCAAGCACATAATCGCGCCCGTCTTTCGTCCAGTCGCCGTCCTGCCAGTACCGCGGATTATCCGCATGGTAGGTATTGAGCAGGGTCGTCTTGCCGGCATCACAGCGTTGCTTCAGCCAGTGATCTGGCCGATCAGGATTCGTGTCGGCCACCACTTGCTGGAACGGCATTCGCCCATTCCGCAAACGCATGATGAACGTTTCCCAGTCCTGCAAGTCGAATTGTGTGGCTTCAGCGGGATAGATAAAATCGTATTCCGCCGACAGAATGGCACCCGCCCGATCCATCCCCCCCACGACCACTTCCGAGCCATTGGGATAGCGATAGACCCGCCGATTCTCGCGTTGTACGCCGGCACAAATGGGGTTCTCTTCCCCCAGCACATCGCGCTCATACGTCACCAAGGTCGAGAATGCGAGGTCAGCCCGCACCTTCCGCACAATCAGCGCCCGCGAGTTGGGGAACTGCCACATCAAGCGGTTGAGCTTGTACAGAATCGCCAGCGTCTTGCCTGTCCCTGCTGCGCCGACCAACAAGACTTCGGTGTCCACAATCGTCTGCACATGCAGATTATTCGCCCGTAACTCAATTGGGCGTTCACTCATGCGCCGTGCTTGGAGCAACGCCGTTTTCTGCTTGGCTTGCTCAACTTGCGCTCTGAATAGCCACGCCGGCTTCTCTAAAGAGTTGTTCTGCAAGGTTGTCATCGAGCGATTCCTTCAACGCATCATAGCTAATCGAGCCATTACGAATAGATTCAATGGCATCCGTCCGCCAGTCGCTAATCTGTACTTTGTCGGTGAACAGCTTGTGATACCGTCCGAGGTGGACGAGGGCGCTTTGTGCATCATACAGTTCCACTTCCAACGCATCGCCAAATTCCGTCGGTTTAATGGCAATCTTCTTGATCGTGCCGAGGATGTTGGCTTGCATCGCCTCTGCAAAATTGAACTTCACTTCGCCGGTGGGCGACACACTCAAGAAATCCTCCATGCTTGCCCGCGCTTGTAAGCTCAGGCGGACAAGCACCTCTTTGGCGCCCATCGCATAGCGGTCTAAAAATTCCTCTTTGGCGTCAATGAAGCGTTCATCATGGATGAGATTAAGTGCCTGCGGGTAACTGTAGCCGACCTCTTTGGCGGCCTTCTTGGCGTTCATGTTGTATTCGAGGTACTTCGCCAAGAACAACGCTTGCTTAGCACTGAGTTCTTTTAGTCTTGGTTTCGCCATTATCCCCCCCTTGGATTGTCTTGGATCGGCATCACATCAGTCCGATTCGCCAACCATGCCAGCGCTTGCCCGACCGCTTGCTCGTGGTCTTCATCGTACGCAATCAGGGTGAGTGTCACCGTAGCGAGCGCCACCTGTGCAATCCCTGTGAACACTTGCCCATACTGCACAAGCGGGTCACTGATGTCAGTCACCCCCAGCGCCAACTTGGCATAGCCCTGCAAACTCGGTCGCAATGCGGAAGGCAGAACAAAGCTCACCAACGCGAACACGCTACTTTCTGCCACAGTCGTCAATTGCACCATATTCGCCACTTGCACCGCCCCCGCATCGATGCTCGCAATAATCGGATGTCCCTGCAACATGCTCAACACCGTAGCCCATTCCGCCCGTGTCAGCGCCAGCGTATTCTCAGCCACAACATAAATGGTCACATCTGCCATTGTTACACCCCCGCCAATCGGGTCAACGTTTGCATTTCTGCAAGGTCTAGTAGCTTCGGCCATATCACCCATTCCGCCAGCTTGCCGTACCAGCCATACGAGGGCAACGGCGTATGCCACGAAAACAGTTGGTGATTGGTAGCCGGTGAATCCGCCCCACCCGCGCCCCCTGTTTGTTGGAAGCCATAGGCACGCTCGGCCACGGTGCCATTTTGCCCCGTGTACAAGCGCAGGGTGTTCGGGCTCGGTTGATACTGCACGAACAGCCATTGCCACCCGCTCGGATTGGCTGCCGAGCAAATCGAAACCGCTTGCCCCGTGGTGCTGGCCCAATAGCAATCTAGCACGAGTGCGCTATACAGGCTCCATGAGATCATCGACAATTGCCCCCCGTAAGGAGCCGAAACTTTTTGACAGAACAAGACGGGATAATTGGTTGACCCCGCCCCCGTCATGTTGAACAAATACCCGTGTGTGGTTCCCTTAAAAGTCGGAGCATTGGCCAACGTCCCGTAGGAGGTCACACCATCGGTCGCAACCGCCACACTGTCACTCATCAACCCTGTGGGCGAAGAAAGCACCGTCGTGCCGGCGACTGTCACCGTGTTTGTTCCAACGTTATCGCGCAAGGTTGACCCCGTGCCTTCGTTCAGCTTAAACCACAGGCTAGGGTTCAACCCTTTAATTTTTTGATTCAATTTTTTCTTATACAACGGTGCAAAGTTCATCATCGCATTAAGGCCTCAAAAGTTTCGCGTGAGAGTCGCCCCTTACCAAACCCAAACGATTCCAAAACCTTGTAGCGGTAATGGCACGACCAGCATAATTTTTTGTCACTGGGGGCATTCTCCCCGCAAACGACACAGCACGCCGATTCGGTGTGTGTCGCTTGCTGTGGGGAAAGAGGATAAGGGTCTCTTCCTATCGTAGCAGAAATTGCCCCTAACCCGCCGATGCTTCTTCTAGCCCGTGCGAGGAGGCTATCCACCGCTCTGGGGGAGAGGTTCAATTGGTGGGCAACATGCGGAGTAATCGCAACCCCGGCCACCCGTGCTTCATTCGCCGATTGCAACGCTCCAATTTGTAAACGGGTTAGAGGTCGCGCCAACGCCAAAACCAACAGATTGATAATGGCAATCCGTTCCGTTTGTGGACTATCGGCAAACACCACTAAGGCGCGTGCAATACACCGTTCCGCCCCTAGCGTTGCCCACTCTGTGCCGTCCTCATAGCCGAGGAAGCGCCGAGGGTCACGCCACCACGGATTGTCGTTTTGTGCCTGTTTGCGCTTGTCGGCAATCGCCCGTTCCGCGTTGTCCAGCGCTTCTAGATATTGATTGCGTGCCATCCTGTCCACTCCCACTGCCTATTTAAAAGCAGTGTAGCACGCCTATTTTTTACACCTGTTTTCAGCTGTTTTGGGCGCAATACGTGTTCAACACATCGGCAATCGCCCCCTGAATTTCTGCCACCGTGCCGACAAATGTCACCGTGTCGCCCCCATCCCACGCCATGCGCCCATCGGCACGTTCGGCAATCGCATGGCGCATGATTGTCGGTTGCCAGCCGTGCGTCTCAAATTCGGCAATGGCGCGTAGGGCATTTTTGCGCGTGGCGCTTGGATTGCCTTGTTCCGTTTGTGCCTTGCATAAATCCGCAAATCGTTGAGTGTTCATAGCATCCTCTTTTCTTGGTATACTGACAAAGGGGGGGCGCTCCCCGCAACGGATGCGCCCCGCTTTTCTGTGGGGGGCTTTCGCCCCCTTTCCCATTTTTTACTCTTGGCAGTGTTCGCACCGCCCATGCTTATCAATTGTATCATGACGGCGATATTCATCGCAGGATTCACACCGCGTAAACAGCCGATCAACACACCCTTCACAGTAATCGCTATCATCGGCATAGTACAGATCATCCCGATAGAAATCACGCCCGCAATTCTCGCATGACCCACACACATCATAATAGCAATCCGCGCAAAGGTGGCTATCGTTAGGCGTGATATAAAGCTCATCTTGGCTAAGCCCACGCTCACAGTTTTCGCACTGGTATTCTTCCGCCTCCCATTCAAAATCGTAAGAATCAATCCCGTCAATGTCTGCTTGATTGCCGACAAGATACCCATGACCACTATTGATATACAACGTTCCGCCCGTATGGTCATTATTGGCAAGCTCAATTTTCTTATAACTCAGTCCTTGCCATTGCGCAAACACCCGCGCAATGTCTAACGTAGACAGCCCATACCCATTAAAAATGATGTATTGGGAATTCCCAATCGGCACAAGCCAAGCCCGTGCCATGCCCTTATCAGAGTCATCAAAGAAACGAATTGCTTGCCCTCCATTGTCCACAAGCATAACTTTAGCGTAAGAATGACCGCCCCAATAGCACGAGCCACTATCCCCAAAATCACCAGAACGCCATGTAAAGCGCCCGACCACATCAAACCGATAGGTAAAACCCGTTTCACTATGGGCTTTAGCGATATTGCCGACTTGCTCCAAAAAGCGCCGTGGGCAACGGAGATTAAGCTGAGTGTAGTAATACTTGGCAACCCGTTTAGGGAATGTGCCGACATAGTCACCCTTGCCCGTAATCACCCATGAGTAATCCCAATCGTCAGGCAATGACGGCAAAAAGCGCCGTTCGTTAGTGGGATTCTCAGCTTTCCAATCCCCCTCTGTCAGCTCTTGGCTTGCAATAAACTTCACCAGAGCCACAATCCCCGAAGGGCTAATCAAGCCTTTCGGCATATCTAAGGTATAGCGCGTATCCAACTCGTACATTTTGCACCTCATGAAACATGGACGTTTTCTTGCGTTGTGTGGTACGCAATTAGTTATATGTTACCACATATAGATTATAATTGCGAGGGTATTTTGAGGTGAAAAGCCCTTAAAATGTGGGGGATTGCCTTATACTTGCTATGTGTGGTAACATATAAGAAAAGTGAGGTTATCCCAATATGCGACTAAAAGAATTAATTTATAATACCGAGCGCGCAGCAGAATACCTAGGCATTCATCCTAAGTCGCTCGTGAGGTCAAAGGTCTTGCGAGGGATTACCCTGCACGGCAACTGCCGTATTTTCCTGAAGGCCGAGCTGGATCATTACATTGCCGAGCGTGAGCACCATGCTCATGCCGAGCCGTGGAAAGGCGACAAGGCGCTAGAAGCAGAAATCATCAAGCGCCTTGTATCGCTAGAACGCGCTGCCGAATTGTTTGAGGTGGACAAGATGAGCATCTTGCGGAATGAAAAATTGATGTCGTTGGCATTCTACATCAACAAAAAAGCGATCTTCTTTGACTTGGAGGATATAACGCCGTTAGTGCGCCAGATGTTTATCCCCACATCCAAGCCTGAAAAGCGTGGACGTGGGCAACGGGCGCACTTGCCTAAGTAGTGTTTTTGCGCAGTCGGCGACCTAAAACGACATAACGCCGTCCAGCGTCATCTTGCACAAGCATGTTGCCGTTTGGCCCGCGGATGCATTTGCCGTCCGAGCGGAGCACAGGGTCACATTGCAGGTTGATGAGGGCGGGGGCGG
>JACCDR011037401.1_pt1 | contig 11339 bp, 17 predicted proteins | sample 7446431 | NCBI WGS metagenome assembly JACCDR01 (sample SAMN15323443, study PRJNA562643) | freshwater metagenome | isolation source: river surface water | place: USA:Blue River Watershed | collected 2017-08-17
GTCCATGCCGGCCCACGCCCAGGTGCCCTCGATCTGTCCGGTCGAGGCGAGCAGCAGGGCGAGGACGTTCAGGACGAGGATGACGGCCCAGACCCCGACGGCGATCCAGTCGATGTCGCGCCTGGCGGTCACCGGCGCCGCGTCAGCGGCCGGCTCGGGCTCCGTGACGGGAGCGGCCGGCGCGTCGGGAACCGGGGGAACGGAAACGGGGGAACGTTCCTCGTTCCCGTTCCCGGTTCCGTTACCGCCGATCTTGAAGCCGCCGAAGGGGCGGAAACGCCTTTCGGGAATGGGGCCGGGAACGGTATCGTTCCCGTGCCCGTCGTTCCCGTTCCCGGGAACGTTCCCGCTGGGGAACGTGTCCGGTTCCTGGGGAACGGGGGGCCGTGGCACGGTGACGGGTACCGGGAGCGCCGGCGCCGTGGTGGCGTCGCGGTTCTCGGGGATCGTGGTCACGGTTCCCTCCTCTCGGTCGTGGTTGGTCACGGGAACCAACGGTACCGTGTCCGGCGTGACTTTGGTAGCTTTAGTTGGTCTGGTCATTCCTGTCAGTTCCGTCAGTTTGGTGATGACCGGTCGTTTCACCGCCCCGGCGGGCCATCGCAATGCGATGCTCTCTGTGACGGTCCACTACCACGAGCGCAGGGACAGACAGAGTGACTAACCAAGGCGCGGACCCGGTCGGCGCGGACGAACTGTGGACGCCGAAGCAGGCCGCCGAGTACCTCAACGCCGGCGGCGTGCACCTCGGATTCACGTCACGGCGGGTAGCCGACATGATCCGGTCCGGCACTCTGGTCGGCACCCGCACCGGCGACAAGGGGTGGCATCGCACGCCGGCCTCGGCCGTACGGCAGTTGCGCGCCCAGCAGCTCACCGCGATTGGTCGCACCGACCCGCAGGCCGACCAGGTCGGCGGCGCCAGCCGCCTCGCACCGCACGACCAGCAGGTCCCCGCGAGCGACTGAGCGGCACCTCTCGCACCACTTGATCTACCCGTCCGTGATGCCTTACTCTCGCGCGCGTACGCGCGCGGCGTACGCGTACGACGCACTCGCGCCCTGTCGTGAGTGCTTTTTTGATGCCTTCCCTTTTGCCACTTGCCACTTGCCACTTTTTGAGCCCCGTGGTGCGTCAGTAAAATACTGACGCTATGGGAACCCGTCACCGCGTCCGTCACGCGGACCGCCCGCCCGTCACCCGAGCCGCCCTGGACGCCGCGATCGCTGCGATCGTCGAGCGGCACCTCGCCGTGGAAGCCCCGTACGCCGAGGAGCTCAGCGAAGACCCGCACGAAATGCACGCCCACCTGCGGAAACGGTCGATCGACTTCTCGCTTGATCTTCGCCGCAAGGACTACCCGGACGCTGTGGTGATCTCCCGGTGGATCGCCGAGGTCGAGGCTCGCCGGGCCGAACTGTGGGCGCTTGAGCAGGGCTTACTGCTCGGGCTGACCAACCGGCAGGTCGGCGAACCGTACGGGCTACTGTCCCGCCAGGGCGTCCCGGACCGGGTCAAGGCGCTGCGCCGGCATCTGCACGGCGCCAGCGCTGACGCCCTGCCCGGGCCGGCGGCGCCGGCCGGACGCGGCAGCCGAGCCCTGTCGGCTGCGGAGCGTGAGCTGGAGTGGCTGACCGCGAACCGCCGTCGGATCCTCGCGCTGGCCGGCCGGCTGCTCGCGCACGCGGACCTGGCCGACGAGGAAGCGGCGGACTGGCTGGCGGAGGTGGCACGCGACGTCGATGACGGTGCGTGCACACCGGCGTCGTTCCGGGTCATCGGGTTCGCCGTGGACGATCTGGCGGCGTCGCCAGCGTTTCTGGCTCTGGAACCGGGGCACGCGTTGATGACCTTGGTGCGGGAATGGCGTTCCCTCGCCCAAGATCACGGGAACGTGACTCGGGAACGCTAGTCGCCCGGGCACGCGTCGCCGTTTCCGACTCGGGAACGTTCCTCGGGAACGGCAGGCGGGAACGGGCACGGGAACGAGGGCGCGTTCCCGCGTACCGTTCCCGTGTCCGCCGGTCTCCGTTCCCCCCGCACCGGATCGGCGAAGCGGGTCCGGCTCGCCGGCGCCGGCGGGCGCGCCGAGCCGGGAACGTGGACACGGAAACGCCCCGGAACCGATTCGGTTCCGGGGCGTTACCGGTTCTTCGGGTCAGGCGGCGACGGCGCGGAGCGCGAAGTCCCACTCGGTGCGCCAGGCCCGCTTGTCGGCCCGGCGGGTCTGCCGCCGGGCGTGCACGCGGTCCTTGGCGCGGGCCGCGAGGCGGTGCCGGTTGGGGTGAGCCGGGACGCGCACCGGCCGGGTCAGCCAGTCGGAGTCGCGCGCCTCGGTCAGCCAGGTGAGGGCCTCGGCGTAGCGGCCCTCGCGCAGCGCGGTGACGGTGACCGATCCGACGATGTTGCCGGCCTCGACGTGGCGCCGGTACTCGGTCCACGCCTGGTTGGCGAGGTTCGCGGCGGCGGCCTTCTCGGAGATGGTCATCTGCTGCTGCATCGGTTCCTCCCGGTGGACTGGGGTGGCCGGTACCACCCGACAACCCTGAGACTAATCGTGTCGCAGACACGATGCAAGGCCAGATGTGTCGCAGACACAGAACCGCCCCGAGCTTGTCGGCTCGGGGCGGTTCGCGAAGGCTCAGGCCTACAGGTCGAAGGCGACCTCCAGGAGCACCGCAGCCTTCCTCCGGTACTCCTCGCGGGTCGGCGCGTCCAGCTCCCAGCGGATGCTGTCCATGGTCTCGTCGGCCGCCGGGTCGGTGTCGTACAGGTGCCTGGCGAGACTGTCCACGGCCGGGCCGAGCGTGTTGGGGCGGGCCAGGCTGAGGGCGAGCAGGCCGGCGAGGAAGCTGAGCTCGCCGTTGTTCAGGCGCATCTCGGTGACCTTGGCGGAGATGGCATCGACCATCTCGAACAGGTCTGCGGTGGGCATCTCTCGGCCAGCCTGCACCAGAGTGACGACCCGGGGCTCCATGTCGTGGAGCAGTTCGGAGCGTTGCTCGCTCTCCATCTCGGCGCGCGCGGTGCGGATTTCTTCGAAGTCGATCTCGTCGGCAAGGCTCACGGTTTGACCCTCTCCCCGGGGTTGGCCGGCTGGACGCCGGCGACCCCCTGACCCTAGTCCGTGTTGGCAACACGATGCAAGCCCCTGTCATGCGGAAGCGGCGCCGACCCGGGACGGGGTTCGGCGCCGCTTCGGCTCTGGAAACGCTGATCAGGGGTGCGTCTTCTCGGCGACGCTCTTGACGGCGTCAGGGAAGTTGTGCTCGGCGCCGTCCTTGGTCCTGGCGTAGACGCCGTTGCGGTACGGGGTGTACTCGACGTCGGTCAGCGTGGTCTTCGTGTCGTTGGCGTTCCAGACGGTCAACTTGTCGGCCTTCTGCATGGTGATCCTCAGTGCTCCTCTCGGCCCTTCGGCCGGTACGATGGAGCCCGCATGGTCGATGCAACCTGTTGTGACGGGCAGGCCATCGGCATCTGTTGTTGGGAAACGCGGGGACGCTGTTGTGACGGGCAGCGTCCCCGCTTCACGTTCAGCCGTCCTCGTTGGCGGCTTCCGTCACCAGCTTGCTGAGCCGCTCGCTGGCGATGATGGCGGCGTCCTTGATGACCTCGACCTGCCGCAACAGTTCGAGCGGCGCACCGCCGCTGAGCCGGCTCGTCGAAATGGTCGCGGACATCGCCTCGACGATCTCGCGTGCCTTCGCCGCCCGGATCGTCTTGATCACCGCCGGGTCGCTCGGATCGAGCAACCTCGGCGTCGGTGACCAGCGGGAGTCCTTGTGGCTGATGTCGGTCAGGCCATTCAGCCGGAACTTGCGGCCGTCGACGACGGCGTAGTTCTTCAGGACCCGGTCAACCTTCTTCAGGGCGACCGAGGCGTTGGCGAGTCCCATGCCGGCCGTGTAGATCGCGACGGTGGCGCCCTCGGTCAGCCAGGCGGGTGCGGTGGTGTCGGTCATGATGCGGCCTCCAATTCGTAGTCGGTGTCGGCGGTGAGGGGACCGTACTCGCCGGCGGCGCAGTCGAAGCAGATACCGAACCGGGGGATGTACTCCAGCTCGGGCCAGCGCCGGCCGCACGGCCCGTCGCAGCGGTACCGCGACTTCGCGGCGGTCTGCACGGCGGCGAGCTTGGCCGGGGTCTTGGTGAACTGCGGCTTGGCCAGGTCGATGCGGTAGAGGTGGATCTGCCGGCGGCGCCTCTTGATGTTCGCCACGATCACGGCGGCGATGTCCTGGCCGCCTTTGCGCAGGCCCATCTTGGCGAGTTGGCGTCGGGTGGCGTAGACGTCACGGGGGGCGCAGCCCCACGTGAAGGTCGGCATCCCGTTGTGCTGTTCGCCGGTCGGGTCGTTGATGATCGTGGTTGCCATGTTGAATCAGCCTCCTCAACCCCGAGCCTAATCGTGTCGGCGACACGATGCAAGGCCAGATGTTCGCGGGGCACAAAAAAGCCACCCTCGCCCCATGATCGTCACGGGGCGAGGGTGGCTCGCGGGCCGGATTCAGCCGGCCAGGACAACCTCGGGAAACGGCAGCCCGACGTTTTCCCACGGGCGGGCCAGCACATCCCAGACCTGCTCGGGGAGCTCGCCGGCGATCAGCACCATGCCGGCGACGATGGCCGCGTACGGAAGCACCTCGTCGGCCTGGGCCATGTACAGCGCGACGTTCGTGCTGTCGCGTCCGCTGTTGATGTCCGGGTCGTAGTCGCGGCGCCGCTCGATCTTGCTGATGAGGAACGCCTCGGTGGCGGCGAAGCCGGGGACCCGTGACGCCTCCTCGTACGCCTCGACCAGCTCGTGCAGGATGCTGTCGCGGCGGACCGGCAGGTCGCGGATGACCTCCATGATGAACGCGAACGCCGGGCCGAGCTGCGGCGGCGGCGTCGGGTAGTCGCGGGTGAACCGGAACGGCTCCGGGGCCTCGATCACCGGCTGCGTGACGACGACCGGCGCCTCGGGTCGGGCCGGTTGCCGGCGCTCGCGGCGCGGGTGGCGGGCCGGGGATCCGGTGGCGAGCCGGCGCTGCCGGCTGCGGGTCAGCGCCAGGTAGCGCACGGCCGCGACGAACGCGAAGACGAACATGAACGCGACCAGCGCGAGGGTCGGGCCGAGCATCTGCCACTCGCGGACCGGGGCGCTCCACATCCGGTGCAGCGGCCAGACGAGCACCGCCGCCGAGACCAGGCAGAACGCGGCGGTGCCGCCCGCAGAGCTTTCGGGTGTCATCGCGACCGTGGGTCGCTGCTGCTGTTCGGGTTGGGTCATGACGGGTTGACCTCCGAGGGTTGGTGACGGGACTGAGGGGATCGGTCTCGGCCGGAGTTGATTCATCCCCCGCCACGCCGTTGCGTTATCGATTCGCGGGGCAGCGAGACAGGTTGTAGAACCGGCAGGGGCCGGACCCGCTGGTACTGGGTCCGGCCTCTGCTCTGCCTTTCGGGAGTCCTCCAGCGAGACCGATTCCCCTGTCCACCCGACACTACTCGTGTTGCCGACACGACGCAATGCGGGGGTGCGGTCAGGCGGCCACCAACTCCGGGAACGAGTCCCACACCTGCCCGTCGAGCAGCCGACCGGCCCGCCGCCGGTTGACGCCCCACAACAGTTCACCGCCGTCGCCGGGCTCGTCGGCCGGCCCGGCGACAATCCGCCCGTCCGGCCACATCGTGATCCCCTTACGGTTCAGGGCGGCCACGTCCAAACCGGTGGCATCCACATCGTCGGGCATAGCGAACTGACCGTTCTGCTTGTGATGCAGCGGCACCTGGTAGGCCAACGCCTGATCGCGCAGCGACCGGAACCACGACGGGTGTGTCGGCCGAACCTTCGCCAACGGTCCGGACTCGCCGCCACTGATGATCCAGTCGATGCCGCGTTCCTGGCCGCCCGGGACGCGTCCCAGCCACGGCTCCAGGTCGATCGGGCCGAGTAGCGGCTCGAAGGAGACGAACCGCACGGCGGCCGGAATCCTGACCAGGTGATGCAGCCGCTGCTCGGCGAACCGCTGCTGTTCGACGGTGGTGCCGATCCACACGTTCGGCGGCCACCCCGAGTTACCCCAGGGCACCATGGCGGGCACATTCTCGATCCGCTTGGTCAGCAGCATCCAGATCAGTCGAGGGGTGTCCTCGGCGATGCCGAGGAACCGCTTACGAGCCTCGATCACCTCGTCGCGGTCCTCGAACACGTCCGCCCAGGAGAAGCCGAACACCCGGTAGGTCCGGTCGAGTCGTTCGGCCTCACGCTGCCACCGGTACGGGTTGCGCCAGGTCGCCTCGGACACGATCTGCCGGGGCTTGGTGGCACCCCACAGGTCCATGCCCCACCGGCTCGTTCCCCGCTCGGCGTAGCACAGCAGGCAGGCCGCCGACACCCGGGCGCAGCCCTTCCAGCCGTTGAACGTCTTGTCGGCCCAGGAGACGCCGGTCCGGTCACCCATCGTGGCTCGCCATGTTCGGGTGCGGCGCCGGCCTCGGGTCGCGGATCGAGTACGAGCCGGCGGTGATGATCGCCTGGGCGCCCTGGTCGGTGTGCAGCATGAGCCAGGCGTCGCCGGCCGGGTGCGGGCGCACGTCGATGATGGTGCGCCACTCCCACATCGACGCCGGGAGGTGCCGGCTGGGGTGGTCCGGTTCGCTGGACACCAGGACCTCGCGGCCCCGGTGCTCGTGCAGGACGCCGCCCTCGACGACACCGTTGGCAGGGATCTCGGGCAGCCGGCCGACGGCGAACGGGACGTGTAGCTGGTGGGGCAGCACCCACCAGACCGTGTCCGGCTGCTCGCCGCCGGCGACCTGGGCCAGCGCCGCCGGTACCGCCGCGTCGATCTCGGCGGCGGTCAGCGCGAGCGGCCCGTACCGGGCGATGATCGCGGCGAGGACCCGCTGCACGTGGTCGCTGTGCGCGAGTTCCTGCCCGACGGCGGCGAGCAGCGAGCCAACGTTGTCGGCGAGGCCGCCGGCGCCGACCTGTTCCACCTGCACGGTGTCCGGGTCGAAAGTCCAGTCGGCGCCGGCGTAGGCCAGACCGTTGGCCGAGGTCTGCCCGATACGGTCGCCGAGCTGGCGGGCCAGTGCCGCGCTGGGCGCGAACACCACGTTGGTGAAGGTGCGGCTGACCTCGGCCCGGGTGAGCGTGTACGTGACGGCGAACGCGGGCAGAGCGGGGTGCATGGTCGATTCCACCGGGGGAATCCTCCTTGTCGGGGCTTGTGCCGGTCTGTGGTGTTTAGTTAAACGCGGCGTTCGCGCGCAGTGATGCGGCACGCGCCGGCCAGTCACCAGCGACCGCCCGCGCCTGGGTTTCCGCTGCCAGGGTGACGCTGGCGGCTTCGATCCTGAGGGTGTTGGCGAGCATGGCCAGCAGTTGCGTCAGATAGCGGCTCGCCATGTCCTGGCTCGCCACCCTGATCACCACGGCGGCGGCACCCCAGCGGAGCCCGTTGCCCGTGGCGCGGCCCGCGAAGGCGAGCATGGACCAACGCACATCGTCGGGAACCTCCTCGCCCTGGGCGAGCGGCACGGCGGCGCTCAGCCCGGGCTCCCAACCGGCGGTCGGTTCCAGGCCGAGCATCGACATGGTCGCGTCGATCCAGGCGGCGGCCACGCGGGCACGGGACGCGCGCAGGTCGGGGTTGCTGGTCAGTTCGTGCATCAGTTCGCCGACACGGGCCGTGTCGCCGTGCAGTGCGGCACTGATCAGGTCAACCCCGATGCGATGCGCGTAGTCGTTGCTCATGCGTCCTCCTGGTGGGGCGGCGGGTTGAGCGCGGTGATGTGCAGCACCACGATGCCGTTACGGCCGGTGCCCCGGCCGATCGGTTCGCCGATGGTCGGCTCCGGGCGTTCGAGGTAGCGCCGGTCGTCGCCGGCGACCAAGCCGGCACCGACCAGGTTGACGGTCTCGGTGACGGGGACAGTCCGGGTGCCGATCCGCGTCTTGCTGGTCCGCTGGTACGAGCTGGCGGGCTGCACCGCGTCGATGATCGGTTTGATGGTCGGTTCGAAGTTCGCGGCGTCGCGGACGCGCCGATCGACGAACCGCAACTCGACCTGCACGCGGATCCGGCCGAGGCCCGGGGGGACGCCGGCGGCCTGGATCGCCTCGCAGGCGAGCCGGCGCAGGGTCTTCTTCAGATCGTTGGCTTTGATCTGCTCGTACTTGTGGCGGGGCGGCCTGTTCAGCGAGATCCATTCGGCGCCGATCGGTAGCGGCACCTCGACCGTCCAGGTCGTGCCGGCCCGCACGTGCACCGGGCTCACGGCAGGATGCCCGCCTCGTACAGGACCTCCCGGGCGGCCTGCTCGCCGAGGCGAGCCGCTGCGGCGCCGAGGACGAACGGGGGCACCGCCGCTTCGGGCAGCAGGTACGGGACGCCGTCGACGGCGAGCAGGTACCGCACCGGTGCCGCACCGGGCGCCTTGACCGGGCACTCGCGGTGGAACGTGGTGCGGTAGACGGCCGCCAGGGCGTCACGCTGGTCGCCGTCGCGCAGGTCGTACGGCTGCCAGTAGACGAACAGTTTGAGTTTCTGCGAGCCGACCATGGCGGCGGTCTGGGCTCGGGTTTCGGGGGTGCCGGTGATACGGACCGGGTCGGTCATCGGGTGCCTTCCGTGTGAGCGATCTTGGTGCGGCCCCACCACATGCGTAACGGGGAATGGGCGAGAACTTCCAGGTAGCAGAGACCGGGTACCGCCCGACCGTACCCGTTTCTGCGACACGACACAATGCGAGATGACCTTATGGTCGGCACCGCTCGCACCAGGTCCCGCCCGGGAACAGCCTGGCCGGCCGGCCGCACGACCCGCCCTCCTTCGGCGTGTTGCACACGAACGGATGCGGCCGGCCCTGGTGCTGGCGTACCAGCTTGTCCCGCTCGACCTGCTCGCCGGTCTGCCTGTCGCGCACCATCATGTCGCCGCGCCACATCCGGCTGACCACCAGCCGGGCCAGCGCCGGGTTCGTGATCGGCGTCAGGTACACGACCGGCCCGGCTTCGTAGCGCGCCTGCCCGACCACGACCTCGTCGCAGTCCGGGCAGCGCATCGGCTCCAGCTCGGCGGCCGGCTGCGCGCTCATGCCGCCCTCACCTGCTCGGCCGGCCGGCTCGGACGCCACCCGTGCGGCACATCGACGGTGTGCGGGTCACGTCGGTCGGCGGGCTGGTGCCACGCCAGATAGTCGCGGCAGTAGTGCGGCACCGCCGCGCCGGTGTCCAGCTCGAACGACTGCTCGCAACCCGGCCCGGACACCACGACCGGCGCGACCGGGACGCCACAGCCCTCGCAGGGATTGACAGCTATCACCAGTCCAACTCCTCTTCCATCGACAGCTTCCGCCGGTCCGGTCCTCTGAACGTGATCGTGCTGACGTTCTTGTGCAGCCGCGACCACATCCGGCCGCCCACCATCGTCTTCAGGTCGCTGCCGCGTTTGTTCGTCGTCCAGATCGTGCGCAGCCGGTGTTCCAGGCGATGGGACTGCAAAGCCGCCAGCTCGGTCCGCGCGAACACGGTCATCTCCTCGCTGTCGAGCTCGGCGCCCAGGTCGTCGCCGAGCAGCAGCTCGCAGGAGTAGACCTGGTCGCGCAGCTTCCACGCCGGTGCGTCGGAGCCGTCCGGCCGCAACGACGCCAGGTAGCTGTTGACCTCGATCGCCCGGCACACCAGCGGACGCACCTCGGCGCGACCGTGCCGGTCCCGCATCGCCGCCCCGACCGTCGCGGCGTGAACCTGCGCGGCAAGCCCGGCCCGCGTCTTCCCGTTACCGAGCGGGCCGGCCAGGATCAACGTGCGCGCGTCAGGATCGTTCAGCCATGCCAGGAGCTCAGTTGGATGCTGATCGGCCGGATCCAGGGCACTCAGGCCTGTTTCCAGCAGATCCTGGCGGTCCGGCGGAATGCACGAGAGCAGGGCACGATGCCGTGCCTTCGCCTTGACCTCCATCAGGTACCGGTCCGGCGGCACCCCGTCCACGGACAACCTGGCCGCCCGGCTCTGGGCGCAGTGCGTAGTGGTCCGCTGCGCCGGCTTGCGAGCCTGGAGCGGAGCTGGTAGCACAACGTCCGACGCTCGCGGCGGCTCACCTCCCCGGAGCCGGCCGCCGTCGTCTCCGGTCACCATGCGGAGCCACCCCCCGTGTTCGTTGCCGCGACCTGCTGTTTCCGTACGGGTCTGACGTCCGACCAGTCACCTTCGACGTCAGCACCAGTGCGTCGTAGGTTGCCCCTGCCGTTGCGCTTGGAGCCCGGCCGACCTGTTCGGATCCGGTCGAGCTCACGTTGGATCTGAAAGTTCGAGGCGATCCCTTCGTCTACTGCCGCCATTGCGGCCTTGATCTCGTTCACGGTGTAGCGCGCGGTCAAGAACGGCAGAACCAGGTCCTTGATCTTGTGCTGCACCCGCACCCCGCCGATTGGAAGACCACGGTTCTTCCGGTGCCTGATCCAGTCGTTGGCGATGCCGAACGCCTCGTCGGACAGGGCCTGCGGAGCGCGTGGAACAGGCTCGTCTTTTCCGTCGATGGTCTGTTGGACAGCGCGTCCCGGCCGTACCTGCGAAGCAGGTACGGAATCTTGTTGACCATCTTTACTAACCATCTTCTTAAAGGGGGCCGCGTCTCCGGGCTCCGCCTCTCCGGACGCCAGGTTTCTCGGTGCCCGGCAAGCCGGAGCCCGGAAACCCGTCTCCGGGATTTGTCCGTTTCCAGGCTCCTCGGGTTGCTCGTCCTCTTCGACCGTGTTGTCGCTGGTCGGGACCTGTTGTGGCGGCGGAAACCCGTCCGGGTGCATCGTCCCGTCCGGGTATCGCACGAGCAGCGTGCCGTCCTCTTGCTGGTAGAGCGGCACAGCTTTGCCGTCGAAGATGGCCGCCTGCTCGGCCCACAGCGGGTCGGGGTCCTCCGCTGCGGAGTTCTGCATAACGAATGTGTTGTTGAGTAGGCGGACCTTCTCCAAGCGGTAGTAGCCGCCGAGGGCCAACTCGCGCAGCGTGGTCCTGACCGCTTCACGGCCTTCGCGATTGGCCTTACGGCCGTTGCGGGTCTGCCCCTTGCCCTCATTGGCGAGCTGCTCAGACCGGATAACGAAGCCCTCAGGCATCCGGAGGATGCGCACCAGCAGGCCGAGCGCCCGGAAGCTGAGCGTCCAGTCCTCGATCGTCGCGTTCGGAACGGTGGTGAACGGCCTGACGCGTTTGCGCAGCCCGCCGAGGCGGGTCTGGGCGGCGGTCACTGCCGGCCCTCGATGATGGCGTGATGGATGGTGCGTGTCATGTTGGTGCTCGATTCCATGACTGGCACGCGACACGCGGGTACGCTGAGGGTTCCGAC
>JACCDR010446458.1_pt1 | contig 11335 bp, 10 predicted proteins | sample 7446431 | NCBI WGS metagenome assembly JACCDR01 (sample SAMN15323443, study PRJNA562643) | freshwater metagenome | isolation source: river surface water | place: USA:Blue River Watershed | collected 2017-08-17
CGTGATGCCAGTTCCGCAGACGCAGGTGGCCGCCGTGGCGCCCGTCCCCCCTGTCCCGCAGACGCAGGTGGCCGCCGTGGCGCCCGTTCCCCCTGTCCCGCAGACGCAGGTGGCCGCCGTGGCGCCCGTCCACCCTGTCCCGCAGACGCAGGTGGCCGCCGTGATGCCAGTTCCGCAGACGCAGGTGGCCGCCGTGGCGCCCGTCCCCCCTGTCCCGCAGACGCAGGTGGCCGCAGTGGCGCCTGTCCCTGTCGTGCCCGTCCCGCAGACGCAGGTTGCCGCCGTAGCGCCCGTTCGCCAGACGCAGGTCGCTGCTGTCGCGCCTGCTCAGCAGACGCAGGTTGCCGCCGTGGCGCCCGTTCGCCAGACGCAGGTGGCCGCTGTCGCGCCTGCTCAGCAGACGCATGTAACTGCTGTCGCGCCCATTCCTAGCAGCGACACTCAAAGTGGCATCACGCTCGCGTCGCCCCTGGCCATGGATGCCGATGCCGCCCTGTTTGAGGCCATCCCAGCCAGCGCCAGCACGCTCAAGGTGTCGCCGCACATCACGATCGCGCCCCCGCCACTCGCGCCCGAGGCTGCGCAGCTGCGCGGCACGGCCATGCCCCCCCCCTACCAGACGCCCTGGGCCGACATGGCGTTCGCGGACTCCAGCGCGCGGGCCGCACAGACAATGGCAGCTGCGTCCGCGCAGGGCGCACGACTGCCCGTCTGGATGGCACTCACCATGGCGCTGTGCGTGTCGATTATGGTCTACACGACGCAGGCCCGCGAGCGCTTTGTGGTGCAGCAGGGGGCGGTGCATGAAGGGGCCGCGTCCGCGTCTGCTGATGTGGTGGCGGTCGCCCTGGACCGCCTGGCCACCGCGTGCGACGCCTGCCTGAACCAGGGCGCCTCCGTGCCCGCTGCTGTTGAGCTGCATGCGCAGTTGGCTGGGGTCACGCGCGCGATCGAAGACGTGTACATGCAGGGCGCGCCGATCAAGGTGGCGCTGGGCGTCGCGCTGCTGGGGGCCTCGGCATGGGCGTAGTATTACACGCAAGGCGACATGATGGGTCGACCATGCAAATCATGCAAATCACACAGGCACACACACGCCAGCAGCAGCTGGAGGCAGGGCAGTGCGCCCTGCCCTTGTCGATGTCTGTTGGTGAACGGTGACCCTCTGGAAGGGGGTTTCGCTGCGGCACTGTGGACCCCCCCCAGGCTGGAGGCCATCATGGGGCGCTGAGCGGCGGCTCCCCTCGGATGCGGCGAGCGAGCTGCAGATCCCTGGGTGTGACTGTGAGGCGCCGGGCGTACAGAGCGACGGCCTGGGCGTCCTTGAACAGGTCAGCGAGGTACGCCTCCGCCGCCTCCTGCAGCGCCAGGACCGCGCTTGATTGGAAGCGACGCTCTCCTGCGACCTCGCGCGTGATCTGCTGCACGAGCCTTTGAAAGGGCAGCGCACGGATGATGCATTCCGTGGTGCGTTGGTACGTCTGGAGCTGGCTGCGCACAGCTGCGCTCGGGCGGTATCGGTGGCACTGGTGGCAGGGGTCGCTGTTGGTGCCTGAGTGGGTGGGATCTTGCCGGGCCTTCTGAGGCGAGGGGGACGGGGTGCGGACGGCTTCATGGGCGGCTTCATGGGCGGCTTCATGGGCGGCCTTCTTTACGGCCTTCTTGACGGGTCGCCGGACGCATCGCTTGGGGGTTTGCTGCTTGCTGCGGGCCATGGTAGTGGTGGCGATAGTTGGTGGTGGTGGCCGTTCCTCTTTATCCCCCCCCCTCACAACGAACACGGGGCACATGCCATTCCTCGTGGCATAAGGCAGCGAGCGTGCACGAAGGGCGAGGCGAGGTGGGAGCGATGGTGTCGTCCATGCCACGTGCGATGGCAACGGTGTCAACGGTGTCAACGGTGTCAACGGTGTCAACGATGCCTGCGATCATCATCGCGCTGACGGGCAGGCGGTGGAGCGGCAAGGACACGGTGGCAGATGCGCTGTGCTGCGGCCACGGCTTCCGGGCGCTCAAGTTCGCGGCGCCCCTCAAACAGGGCGTCGCCGCGATGTTCGGGCTGACGCCGGAGGAGGTGGAGGGCCCCGCCAAGGACGCGGTACACCCGGTGTGGGGCGTGCCGCCGCGCCGGATTCTGCAGTGGCTAGGCACGGAGGTCATGCAGTTCCAGCTGCCAATCGTGATGCCGTCCGTGCAGGGGCGCTCCTTCTGGGCGTGGCGGCTGTGTCAGGACGTGCGCGCGCTCACGCACACGCACATGCACACTCATACACACACGCACCCGCACACACAGCTGCGCGTGGTCATCAGTGACGTGCGCTTCCATCACGAGATGGACGCGTTGAAGGCCCTGGAGCGCGAGGGCATGGCGCGGGTGGTCGGCGTGCGCCTGGAACGCCGCGCTGGGATGGCGCGTGGCAATGCAGATGATGCGCTCTGTCAGGTGCAGGTGGAGATGCAGACGCACGCGTCTGAGACGGAGCTCCTGACCATCCCGGTGGATGCGGTCGTGCAGAACAATGGGGCCTCGCCGGAGGAAGTCGCCGCGCAGGTGTGTGCGCTGGCGCTCGCACGCCCCTCGCAGTGAATTACAGCTCTGACAGTTCAATTCTGCTGCAGTGATGTTCAACGACGGGGACGGGCTGCACGCGTGGCATTCCGCAAGGAGCTGGGCCTGGAGCTCGCGTTCCTGCCCATCTGGAAGCGATTGGCTTCACAGCCAGAAGGCCTGGACTGCCTGCGGCACGCGTATGGGGGCGTCCAAAAGTACTACACGGAGGGCATGTTTGACGTGAACATGCGTCGGGAGGACTGCAACTTGTGGATGCTCGCAAACCCGCTGAGGAGCGCGAAAAACAAGGAGCGCGTCCTCGCGGTGTGGCGCTCGATCTTGTCAGGGTCGCCGCAGCCCGCGAAGCGCGGCTGGATTGCGTCCATGCTGGGGAAGCCTGCGCACCAGGCCGCGTGGCGCCCAGACAAGTGAGGCGCCCTTCCCATGCCCCCCCTGACCACCTGGGCACTTGGTGTGGCATTACGTGATGGACAAACCTGGGGGGCAGGGGGCAGGGCAAGTTCCAGGCCAGAACGAGGGCTTAAAAACGAGGGTTTAGGACTGCCCCATTTTGCAGTCCCCCTCGCACCCCCTCGCAGGGTCCCCTGCACTACTTTGCACACACCAGGTGTCACCGTGCCTCACACACAGCACACAGCACACAGTTGGAGGCCAGCAGTGCCCCCGCGAGGCCCCGCGAAGCCAGATCAGGGGACACCTCACCCCCCCTTCGCGCCCCCCTCTCGCAGCCCCCAGCACCACTTCGCGCATACAGGTGTGACAGGGCATCACACTGCACAAGTGAGCCCCTGGCCTGGAGCCCCGCGAGGCCAGATCGAAGGACACTTCGCTTCACCACTTCACCTTCACCCCCCTTGTCTTCACCCCCTTCGCAGGCCCTCGCAGCTTGCTGCATTGCTGCATTGTTTCATCACAGAGGAGCCATGGCGCCGCTGACTCGAACTCGAAGCAGGGCAGCCAGAATGCAAGTTGCAGTGGACCTCTGGGAGCAGTGCATGCGCCTGGTGGCCCTGTGCCTGGACAGCACGCTCCTGCGCAAGCTGATGCAGGTACGTGCACTTGCCCTGCCAAGGCATCCATGGCATCCATGGCATTGGTTGCGCAATGCAGGGGCCCTTGGTTCCCGGCCCTTTGAATGAATGTGCATCACTGCCTTGCCCTGCCCTGCCCTGCCCTGCCCTGCCCTGCCCTGCCCTGCCCCCAATCCTGAGCCATGGCAATTGGGTGATGGTGGCTGCAGGTGAACCGCAGGGCCCTGCAAGCTGTGAGGGAGGCCCGGGTTACGGTGGTCACGGTGAAGCACCCCGAGCACTGGCCCCCCACCCGCCGCGTCCTGGAGCTGGATCCCACACACAGCATCCATCTTCGTGTGCACATTCCTCACATCCGTGCGTTTCCGGGCCTCCAATTTGGGAGCCTCAACATCACCCACCTCCACATTGAGTGCCAAAGCTTGCGCGCGCTCCCGGAGACGCTGCCCCCCTCCCTCACAGTCCTCACCTGCTTCAACTGCCGGGACCTGCTTGCGCTGCCTGAGGTCCTGCCCGCCACCCTCACCTCCATCAACTGCATCAGGTGCAGCAGCTTGACGGCGCTCCCCGCTGCGCTGCCCGAATCCCTCACCTCCATCGACTGCAGCTGGTGCAGCAGCTTGACGGCGCTCCCCGCTGCGCTCCCCGAATCCCTCACCTCCATCAACTGCAGCAGGTGCAGCAGCTTGACGGCGCTCCCCGCTGCGCTGCCCGAATCCCTCACCTCCATCGACTGCAGCTGGTGCAGCAGCTTGACGGCGCTCCCTGATCCGCTGCCCGCCACCCTCACCTCCCTCAACTGCAGCGATTGCAGCAGCTTGACGGCGCTCCCTGATCCGCTGCCCGCCACCCTCACCTCCCTCAACTGCAGCAGGTGCGATCAGGTAGTGGCGCTCCCTGATCCGCTGCCCGCCTCCCTCACCACCCTCAAGTGCGCGTGCTTGAAGTTGAAGGCACTCCCGGATCCACTGCCCGCCTCCCTCACCTTCCTCGACTGCGGCTCGTGCGGGGAGCTGGTGGCGCTGCCCACCCAGCTGCCACACTCCCTCACCTACTTCCGCTGCCAAGGGCGACGGAACGCTGTGCCCCCTTGGGTGCTGTGTGGGCTGCCCGAGGGCCTGCGCATGCTAGAGCTGCCGGAGTCTTTCACATTGCCGCCCCATCAGCAGGCAGCGCTGCCGCGCGGTCTGCAGCAGCTAACAGCACGCTGGCTGCCACCTCCGCTCTTGCAGAGCCTGCCCCACACCACAGGCCTGCAACAGCTCAACATGAAGTTCAGCCGCGGCATGCAGAGAGACGCGCTGACTGACCTGCTGCCGCCCAGCCTGGGTTCTCTGCAGTGCGACATGCACCTGCTGCCCACCGTCCTGCCAAGCAGCACCACAGAGTTGGTGTTGGTTGGCAGCATCACCCCGCCGGAGCCAGGTGGCAACATCACCTCGCTGCCAGCATTCATAGCCCCCGGTCTCCTGGCGCTGACAGTGCACAACACCACAGCCCTGGTCAGGATGCGGGGGCAGCTGCCCAGCACGATCGTCAAGCTTTCCGTGCACGACGCCCCAGCCTTGGCGTGTCTCCCAGCGCTGCCCGCCAGCTTGCACACCCTGAGGGTCATTCGCTGTCCGGCGCTCAAGGCCCTGCCCCGCCTGCCCTCCCAGCTGCAATGTCTGCACCTTGAGGACTTGCCTCTGCTGCGCACGCTGCCCAGGCTGCCAGACGGGCTCGACAGCCTCACTCTGAAAAACTGCGTGAACCTGCACAGCCTGCCACAGCTGCCCGCCGGCCTCATTCACATGGTGTTGCCCAACCAATAATGGGACAAGGGCAGTGTACCTGGTTGATTGAGTTGGCCGCCGCACCTCACCTGCCGCACCAATGCATGTTTCAGTGTGCTTGAAGTGCTGGACCAGATGTAAAAGCTGCTGTGGCAAGAAGATATTGGGTTCCTTAAAGCGCATGACAGCTGCAGCCAAGCAAGCAAGCAGCGCATCAGCCCGGTGCGGCGCCCTTGCGCACGGACACGATGGGGCGATTCTTGGGCTTGGCGGCGCCGCTGGTCATGAGGTCGTCCAGCTGGCCGCCGCCGGGCCCGCCCCAGGCGCCGCCCGCGTCATCCTCGTCGTCGCTGCACGCCGCGGCCCGCTGCTTCTCGCACTCCTTGGACAGCGCCCAGAACTGCGGGGCCCCGACCGTGAAGTTGGGGCGCGCCTCGGCCTTGTACCAGAACACCTGGTCCGTCAGCTTGTTGCTCTTGCAGTTGTTGTTGATGACCAGGCACTCAAAGTTCTCGGTCGTCGCGTCCAGCACCTGGCAGAAGATGTCAAAGGTGGGGAACATGCCGGCGTAGTTGTCGTAGATGCGCTTGCGATTGTTGATCAGGTTCTCGCGCAGGATGAACACAAAGTCGATCTGGGTGCGCAGCTGGGGCGGGATGCCCAGCGGGTACTGCTGCGTGATGATGAAGAGCACCTTGTAGTGGCGGCCGTTGCAGAAGAGCAGGCGGATGTTGACGTCGTTGATCCAGCTCTTGTCGTACATGCAGTCGTCCAGCAGCAGGAACGCGCGGGGGTCGATGCTCGAGGAGCCGAACGCCTTGGTCTGCTTCTCCATCTTGGTCAGCACGAGGCGCTGGCGCTCGACCACGTTGTGCAGCAGGCTCTGGCTGATCTCATCGTGGATGAAGACGGGGGGCACGAGCGCGCCAAAAAAACGGTTCGCGTGCTCGGTCGGCGACACGACCGTGCCGATGGGCAGGTCGCGGTGGTGGTACAGCAGGTCCTTGACCAGGAAGGACTTGCCCGTCTCGCGCTTGCCGATCAGGACCACGACCTTGTCGTAGGAGATGCTGGACATGTCGAACTTGCGCAGCGTCAGCTTGAAGCCGCCGCCGCTGCCGTTGCCGCGGGCCGCCATGGGGGGGTGCGTGGGGTCGCGCGGGTCCGTGCGGGTCCGTGCGGGGTGGGTCGATCTCCCACGGTGCAACAAACGTGCCTTCTGGGACGCCAGAAATTGTGGGGCTGCGTTTGACCGTCTGCTCGGGCTGCTCGGGTTCCGGAAACCTCTTCACGCACGATTCAGCGCGGATTCATTTTTGCACCTCCCCGTGGCAGGGTTCCGGACCTTCCCAGGCGGGCAAGGCCTATCGCGGGACGCTACGGGCGCCGGCCGATGACTCAGCACGCACCTCCCCATGGCGGGGTTCCGCGTTCGTGCCCGCTTAAGGCGACGCAGTTTGCACCACACCAGCAGCACGCGATCATGGGCGAGCCTTGCAAACTGACCGTGTTGGTGCCCATCAAGGGGCTGCGTTGGGTGCGCCGCATGATCGAAAATGACCTGGCAGTCGTGTCACACGGCGTGACGCGCCTACTTCTGCTGCATGCCCGTGACATGTTGCCTGACGTGCTGCCGCCAAATGGCCTGCTGCTGCATGTGGAGATCAGCCATGAGGAGGTCACGGGCCGCGCCCGAGAGCCCGCGGAGGTCCAGCGGGACAGCTTTTACATTCTGGATCACACTACGCACTTGCACAACCTGCTCTGACCCAGCCAGCATCCAGCCAGCATGCAGCGGTGTGTTCAGCGCGCGCAGCAGCGGTACAGCACGTAGGAGCCCGAGGAGGGCGAGGGGCGCGTGATGCGCACGAGCTGGCCCGGCTTGAGCGCGAGGTAGCGGGCCATGGGGTCGGTGCTCAGGATGAGCGGCAGCTGCTGGCGGGCCTTGAGGCTGTAGCGCGCGACGACCTCGGCGATGGCGGCCTCCTCGCGCACGGGCTCGTGCAGGGGCACCATGACGTGGCGCGATACGTTGAACTGCAGCTCGCGCAGGTCAAACAGCTGCACGTCCTTCTGCAGCTCCGCGACGCCCTTCACCGCGCTGGCCACGGGCTTGTCCTTGCACACCAGGATGTACACGCGCGGGCCGTCCTCGTCTAGCAGCTTGCGCACGCTGGCCAGCTTGAAGCGCGCGTTCATGTTGTAGATGACGCGCACGCCGCAGCTGGGGATGTCCACGTGGAAGACAGAGCGTCCCGCCGCCAGGGCCAGCACGTCGGCGGGGGCGAGGGACTGCAGCGACTCGACGTCCTCGCCGCGGTCGCGCAGCATGTCAGAGATGGTCGCGAAGCTGCGACGGACCTCGTTGGATCCCTCGGATGCGTCAGGCGCCGCCATCCGTAGTGGTAGTGGTAGTCGGTAGTGGTAGTAGTAGTAGGCACTTGTCTCTACTTGTCTCTACTTGTCTCTACTTGTCTCGCCTCTCCTCTCCGCTACTCGTGGGCCCCACATATTGGCGGGCCTTAAGCCATTTTTTTCTCTGCCGCCCATTTAACATCATCCCCCAATGGCCGACACCACTGTGATCACCCGCAAGGTCGTCTCGGCGGAGCTGCGCGAGTGGCTGCCGCGGAGCAGCACCGCGTGGCTGCCGGATGCCAGCAACCTGGTCACGAAGGATGTGGGGCTCACGTCCCTCGCGGGGTTCGCGCAAGCCGCGACAGCGAGCAGCCTGACATCGGCGCTGAACAGCTGGTCGTACGCTGCCATCAGCGCTTCCAGCGCCGTGTCCGGCAAGTCCTGGCGCGTGCTGGCCGCGGCGCTGGTGGAGTTCTTTCCGCCCCCCGGGGCTGCCAGCGCGAGCGCGAGCTCGCTGCGTGACCCCAAGGGCCTGGCCGAGGCTGCCCGCAAGGCCGCCCGCAGGCTGACGGAGGATCAGGTGACCGCGCTCAATGGCGGCGTGGCGCCCAACGTCGCTCAGAGCGCGGAGCTGAAAAAGTCGCTCGACGCGGCCGAGGCCGCTGTCACGCAGGCCAAGCTGCGCGAGGGCCAGAGCGTGGCCGACTTCGCGGCCGCGATCAACAGCAGTGCCGCGATGACGCCGACGGAAGATGGGGCCTTCGTGCGCAGGTACATGATCCAGACATTCCGGGTGCTGCTGCAGCCCTTTGTGCAGCTCACGTTCCTGGGCCTGCACATGGGCTCGCCCAGCTACTACGACCAGCGCGTGGCCCGCTGGATTGCGTTCAACCAGGTGCTGCACGCGATGGACACCCTCGTCAGGGTCAAGCCGCAGCACATGCAGGCGACCGACGCGGACCTGGTCAGCCTGAGCAGTGCGGCCGACGGGCTGCGCAAGACGCTCGTTCTCCACTACACCGTCATGGACGCGAAAGCATCCAACCTGATGGACCTGTACAGCCAGTCGGCGAACGCGTCCAAGGAGGCCCGCGACCTGACCCAGAGCGCGACCGCGCTGGGCGGCGAGGCGCAGAGCCGACAGACACGCGTGTGGTCGCTGCAGTGGAACGTCGCGCGCGCAGAAGCAGACGCGCGCCGCGCGCGGGTGGTCATGGTCGTGTGGATCATTGTCCTGGTGGGCGCCCTTGCCGCGGTGGGCGCGCTGCTGGCCATGGACCGCGCGAGCCTGGCGGTCCTGGTGGCCGCCGGCGTGCTGGGCGCCGCGACCCTGGCGATCGCCCTCGCCGCGCTCATCCGTTGGGCCCGCTGGTGGACTTGATGTGGAAGGGAGAGGAGGATCGAATGCCCCCCAGCCCCACATTTATCTGGGCCTGATGTAAACGTGAGGCACGTTCGCAAACACACTCACTCGTCCACGCACGCATGGAGACAAGCAGCTCCTCCGCATCCTCGCGTCGGCAGACGCAGCGCCGCATCTACCTGCGTGGCATCATCTTCTGCGTGATCGCGGCCGTCGTGCTGCTGGGCCTGCTGCTCCTGCTGCTCTTTGGCGGCGATGCGGTTGCGGGCGCCACGCCCTTCCTGATCACGGTGCAGGTGGGCCTGCTGAGCATCGTCATCTACGTCCTGGTCCAGGTCGTGCGGCAGGCGCGGAGCACAAACGATGCGCGCCGCAACGCGCTGGCGAACCGCCTGGCCGCCCGCTCGTGCCCCGACTACTGGACGCTCAACAATGACAACAAGTGCATCAACAAGTACGATGGGCCCTCCGCGACATTCCGGCTGCCGGCCAATACGGGCACGCCGGGCACCGAGGAGGATGGCGTCTACACCAAGCTGAACCTGACGTCCCTGGACAACAAGTCGCTCCAGGAGGTGTGCGACGTGGTGGACAAACTGGGGGCGCCTTGGACGGACCTGAAGCCCACGTGCAACGCCCACCGCGCGGACATGTAAATTGGCCAGACTGGGGGCTGCGCTCTGCTCTGGAAGGGGGGTCCTAGCAGGGGTGAACAATGGTGCCCTGGCCGGGGGGTCCTAGGGGGGCTCCGCCCCCCAGATGCGCAGCGCGATGGGCACTGCGTTCACCACGTTGAAGCGGTAGCGTTCATACACGGCAAGGCGAACCGCGCCGGCCCGCAGCGCCGCCCGCCACAGCTGGACTGCGCCTTCGCGACGGCCGAGCTCCGCGACGAAGGGACAGTCCTGCTCGGGGCCCGTGACGATGCCCAGGCGCCGCAGCGCGCCCTCGGCGAGCAGGGCGCTCGCGAAGGCGCCCGTCACGGAGGGACAACGCATGACGTGGAGGGTGGTCAGGCGCACGAGGTCCGCGAATGGGGCATCGCTGACTGCCTTGCAGCCCTCGAGGGTCAAGCAGGTGACGGCGGGCCATCCGCACGCGCGCAGCACGTGCTGGTCCGTGACGGGCCCTGATGTGGCGCCCTCGCTAAAGTCGCAGATGTGCACGTGATGCACGCGCTGCACGAGGTCGGGCCAGCCCTCCACCCGCGTCAGCACGGCATCGAGGTCCGCGGCGCCCTGGTCGGGGCTGCCGGGGGGCGCGCCGCGCACCTGCAGGCGCAGGGCGAGCAACGCGCCCAACTCGCGCTCTTGCTGGCCCTGCGGGGGGCCCTGCGGGGCCTGCAGAAGGTACTCGATCGTGCAGCGGCCGTGCATCCAGGGCAGCACCGTGAGCGCGAGCGTGCTCTCGCCGCCGCCCCCAGCCTCACAGGGCGCCCTTGCCTTGGCCTGGAGCGTGCGCAGGACCGCGAGGCGGCGGCCCTGCCAGGCCTCGAGGCTCGCGCGGCACACGCGGCGCGCGGCGCAGGCGCCCTCCAGCGGCAGGGCCGCGAGGACGCGGGACCATACAGCGGCGTCGGCAAGGTGCATGATTCGTTGGCCTGGTGTTTGTCTCTTGCCTGTCCCCCCACACAAATATACACTCCTCTTCGGCAATAATGGGACACCTGCCGTTTACTAGCTGCGCCCATCAAGATCCTCCTCCTCGAAGAAAGGTGCGCGCAAGTGAGGGGGGAGGGGGGGGCAACAGCGTTTTTTTTCCCACGCTGCGTTTAAGAGCACTCACGCCCTCCCCTGCACCCCACATCCAAGATGTCTGCGTGCTCATCCGCCCCCGGCTGCTCGCGGGCCACCGACAGCGCGGCCTGGGGCTGCCCGCCCCGCATGGCCGACGGCCGCCTGTTCACGGACTACCGCCCGCGCTGCGACATCCAGCTGCAGCAGCAGGCGCCCCTGGCCGGCAGCTACGACTACCGCCAGTACCTGACCCACAACGGCGACGCCCTGCGGGATGGGGCGCGTGAGCGCGCGCGCCGGGCGGCCCAGTGCGGGCCCTGCAAGGGCCCCTTCGAGGTGAGCACCATGCTGCGGGAGGCGGACAAGTTTGTGTGCGACAAGGTGTCGTGCCAGCGCGTAACGGGCGCGCCGGGCGGCCTGGGCACCGGGCGCGAGTACGCGCCGGGCGGCCCCAGCGCCTGGGAGCGCGCGGCCACGCAGGTGCGCAAGCAGCAGGCGGC
>JACCDR010973579.1_pt1 | contig 11335 bp, 12 predicted proteins | sample 7446431 | NCBI WGS metagenome assembly JACCDR01 (sample SAMN15323443, study PRJNA562643) | freshwater metagenome | isolation source: river surface water | place: USA:Blue River Watershed | collected 2017-08-17
GTATTAACAGCTTCGAACGCTGAACGGGTTATTTTATCGTCTGGTGGACAAGTAACCTCGTTACCACCTACCTCTGGTGCCCGTGGCGATTCTACCAACGTAATCCTTGACGAAGCGGCTTATTATAAAAACCCGAGTCCGGAAAAGGTAATCGAATCCGCGTTCGGTGCTACTACCCATCACGGCTATCGTATCAGAATATTGTCGACGCCAAACGGAGTCGGTAATAAGTTTTACGAGCTGTGCAAAGAACACGATAAGCTTGGATATCGCTTACATAAGATCACGATCGAAGAAGCGATTGCTGACGGTATCGATGTCGATTTGGATGCTTGCTGGAAAAAAGCCAGCATGGACCCAAGAATATTCGGCCAAATGTATGGCTGTTCGTTCTTGGATTCGGAATTCCAGTATATTTCTACCGCTCTAATCGACGGTGTTAGAATTAAAGATCCGTTCCCAGTTGTAGAAGACGAACCTTTCTTTGCTGGATTAGATATTGGCCGTACCAACGACTTAACCGTTTTGTTAACTCTTCAAAGAGTCGAGATTGAATCTCGTCGTAAGTTCGTACTGCGAAATATGCAGTATCGAAAACGAACCAGCGAAGACGAGTTAAAGAAAATGGTTGCTGACGGTTTCGAAAAGTATAATTACCGCAGGTTAGCGTTAGACGCAACTGGTATCGGTGCTTTTCCATCGGAAGCAATGGTTAAGCGTCACGGGCATAGCAGAGTAGAGCCGATCCACTTCACGATGCAAGTGAAAGAAGAACTGGCGACCGGCATGTATATCGCGTTTGCGGAAAAGCGCTTAATTTTACCTGATGTTATTTCCGGAGTCGATTCTGCCGATATTAAGCTTTTGCACCAAGACGTCGCTTCGATTCAACGTATCGTTACTGAAAAAGGTAACGTGACCTACGATGCTCCCGCTACCGCAACCGGTCATGCCGACCGAGCTTGGGCTTTAGCGTTAGCCTTAAATGCTTGTTTGAATGCTCCGACCTACGCGAGATTGAGTTAATATGTCAAAGCCGTCATCGATTGCAAAACTTCAAGCGGCGAGGCGGGCTAAGAAACGAAACATTGCTTCTGGTACAAACGGCAAACGCGCCCCAATAAACCAGATGGATGTTTTGAAGGCTTTAGATCGCGAAGCTGCTAGAGCTGACAAAAACGAACGATTACTTACTCAAGCTATGATGAAAATCATATTCCTTGAAAGAAACCTATCTAGGTTACGCGCTGAATTCGATGCTGCTGTAGCCCAATCAGAATAAAATGCCTACAATAGAAGAGTTAGATACAAAAAACGAGACTTATGATGCTGAGACAGCGTCAGACTTGTGGGCTTTATATGAGGGCGGCGCCGCTTTTAAGAAAAAGCTTAACAAGTTTTTAAAGCGAAACGATCGTGAGCCTAACAGAATTTACGAGTTAAGAAAACATCACTCTGAATACAGAAACTATATTGGTTCTGTAATAAAGCATTTCAGTGATATTCTTTTTACATCGAAACCTGTTGCTCAGGCTTTTAAGATTGACTCCAAAGGCAACCGAACCACTCAAGCGGTAGAAAAACGCTCTCGAGATCCCGATACCGGTGAAACCGTAGTAGAAAACGTTCAGGAAGTCAAGGCCGTAACTGATTTAGATCAGTATTGGAACAGTTTTCGTGAAGACTGCGATGGAGCCGGAACCGATATTGATGCTTTTTTCAAAAAGGCAATCACGGAAGCGATGGTCAAAGGTAAGACCTGGATCGCGATTCACCAACCAGATGACGGTTTAGGCGTTCCTAACTCGTTACAAGAGTTTGAATCAAGAAAACTTGGCGATATATATCTTAATCAGTTAGATTTTGAATCTGTATATGACTGGGAAATTGACGAACACGGAAACATGTCCTGGGTTCTGACTCACAAACTGAAAGCAATTCGTGTCGGACTAGGTTCGAAGCGAGACACTATCGTTGAATCGTGGACACACTATACTCCAGAATCTGTAGATGTCTATCGAATAACATATGAAAAAGGTAAACGTCCCGATGGTAAACTCATGGTGCCTCTCGTTTCTAGCTCTCCCCACACTTTGGGAGTGTGTCCCGTTGTTTGTTTGTATTTGGAACCATCTTATCAGGTAGCAGCCGTTCTTGAATCTCCGGCGCTATCTAACTTTAGATTGGTGTCGGAACAAAACTGGTCGTTAGCCTGTAGCTGTTTCGCTCAGCCTGTCGCAAAAGTAAACGACCCAGAAGAATTCGCAAAGATGATGGTCGGTGCCGGTTACGGTGTCGTTATCGGAATCGATGAGGATTGGGGATGGGAAGCGCCGTTAGGTGTTCATTACGTTGCGCTAGAAGACAGAATCAAAGATAACAAGGATGAGATTCACCGTTTAGCGTTTCAGATGGCTTTAGGTGTTGAAAATAACGCCGCAGCGATCGGTCGCACCGCTGAATCTAAATCACAAGATGCGCAATCGACTCGAGTAGCTATGACGGCTTACGGTCGCGTTGTAAAGCAAGCGATCGAAAAGGTCTACGATTTAATCGCATCGGCTCGCGGTGAAAAGCTAGACTGGGACGTTGTTGGACTAGATGATTTTGCGGGCATCGATACAGCTGGATTGATTGCTATGGCTGTCGAACTAAATTCGACTGGCGGAATACCTTCACCTACCTGGAACACAGAATTCAAAAAGAAATTAGCCGAAGCGGTCTTACCTGACGTTGACGAATCTGTAAAGCAACGATGGAATTCTGAGATCGAAGAAGCTACTATGAATGCTCCGGATCCAATGCAAAAAGAGCTTGAGTTGTTCGCAGCTCAGCACGCTATTGTTGCTGGTGACGGACTAGCACCGCAGAACAAGGCAAATGCAACGAAGAACAGAGGCGGAGCTAAACCGTTTGGCGGCCCAAAACCGCAAAAGCCTAAGATCGGCGGAACGAACCGCTCTGCTGAATTTGTTAAAGCAAAGAAACCAGGCGGTAAGTAATTCTATCAATCTACAAGACGCAGCGTTTCGCTTAGAAATATCTATCCGAGACGCTATATACCAATCGAAACAAATAGCAAGAGCTGCCGGATCTAATTCTGCTTTGAGAGAAGTACTGAAGTTAGATCCGGATTTCGAAGTTAACGTCGGACGGTTATACGATTACTCAGCATTAGACTGGGTTCAAGCTAAAAGATACGCAAAAAACTTTGCAACTCTATGGTTATCTAAAGCGCTTCAGGTAGCTAAACGAGGATTTAACAGAGCAGCAAACTTTGCTCATTCAGAGTCACTCTATCGACTCGAAATGATAGCTGCCACAGAATCATCTAAAGCATTCAATGAAGGTCGTACTGTTGTTTCGGACCAAGTTGAATTTGATGCCTACAAACGCTGGGATGCCACAATGGATACCAGAACATGCGCCATTTGCGCCGATGCCGATGGTGAAATAGTTTCAATAAACGAGCAATTCATAAACGGTGAGCCAGGTTCTACTCATCCGAATTGCAGATGCACTTACTCAATAATATCAGAATCAGAAGCAAGTGCTTATTCGCACATAGCGCAATCTGGTTGAAGGATAATAAATTTGGCTACATTTAATAAAATCTATGCATTCCCAGAGCATCTGGCGGAAAAAGTACACAATCTACAAACAGACACTTTAACAGTGGCTCTTTGTGCGGCAGCTAATGCTCCTGTCGCAACCAATACTGTTTTAGCAGATCTAACTCAGGTAAGTTATACAAATCTATCGTCTAGAGTATTAACGGTTTCTTCTAGTGCTCAGACTACAGGAACATATAAGTTAGTAGTAAACGATTTAGTATTAACGGCTGCCGGTGGCTCTGTTGCTACATTTAGATATATCGTAATTTACAACGATACACCGACTTCCCCTGCCGATCCTTTGATTTGTTGGTTTGATTACGGTTCCAACCTAACACTAGCGGACGGCGAAACTCTGACGCTTGACTTTGATGCAACAAACGGACTGCTACAACTAGCCTAATAGGATTATTATGTCAAGAGATTTGGAAATCAAAGTTAAAGCGCTTATGGATGAGCTTACTGCTTTACGAGCAGAAAAGCACCTGGTAAACGACCAGCTCACACCTAAAGAAGAATACTCGTATACTGTTAAAGCAAAGAATCTAATGAAAGAGATTACTTCTGCTATTACCGAAGGTTCTTTGGATTGTAAATGCGGAGCCCGTCCACACGGTATGATTCAGGCTACATCGGTTAAAAAAGGTAAACCGATGTCATTCTATACTATCGGTTGCCTTGCGTGCAATTCTACATCTGTTCAGGGTTTCTCGATTGAGAACGCGGTGGCTGAGTGGAATGAGTCAGTGTTGAAAAATACAGAGACAGTTTAATAAAGTTATGGTATAATTAAACCATGACTGAATACACAGATCCCGCCTATCAGATAGAACAAAGAATTTACAGAACCAGAGATCCGGTAACTGTTGGAGATAAAGTTGGTTACTTAGATTTTTGGACATCTTCACCTAGTAAAGCTAAAAATTTATCTTTAGATAAACCAGGTAGATTATTCGAATCGCTCACACTATCTCAGATAGATGAGATGACTCCTATTCAGATAGAAAAAGCAAGGCGAGCATGGGAATCTGTGTGCTGCGTAGTTTTGGACTAATATGGCCAGATTTAGAGTAGGTAGATATGTATCGGCCGCTCCAAGTTTAAGATTGCAAGTGTCCCCAACCGGTAGATACCTAATACGTTCTACCGGTCAGCCATTTCAAATTCGCGGCTCTAGCTTGTGGTTCATATCACAATCTTCCCAAGCCGAAATGGCGGAATTGGTAGGAGGGATTGCGGCTAAGGGTTTTAATTCCATAATCGCAATGACTGCTGCTAGCGAAACTCAGTTACAACAGGCCAGTTTACCTAGACCAGATGGCTTGGTTCCATTTACTGGATCTAAACTAATTCCTAATGAAACATACTGGTCAACAGTAGTTGATTATCTTTTGAATCTATGTGCTTCTTTGGGTATGGTTGTCCAATTAAGCGTGTTGTATTTTGGATACGTAAGTTCCAATGACGGATTCCGAGACAGAGTTGGTGGTTGTACAGAAGGCGAATGTTACGCGTTCGGTCAATGGCTCGGTAATAGATATAAGAATTTCCCAAATATTATCTGGGTAGCAGGTGGAGACAACTATACGTTATGGGATGCAAAATGGCAAGCTATAATTGATGGTCTCCTAAATGCAGACACGACGCATTTAATTACAGCTCACCCGGCTCGTGGTCAAGAGGGGAAAATATTCGGCAACTGGGTGACATTAAACATGTCTTACCAGACCGCTGCTAACGTGGTTAGTGGAACCACCGCTGCCTATGCCAACGATGTACTGAACCGTCCAGTACTTATGTATGAGTCACACTATGAGGGTGATGGTTCGCCAATCAGTAACCCAACTCTTACAGCTGAGCAAGCTGTGTCTGAGGCATGGCAGGCTCATCTTTCTAACTCTTGCGGCGCAAACTTCGGTAACCATGCACAATGGTGTCAAGGTTATATAACATTCCCGCCTTTCACCGTTCCGCCATATCTATATTATCCAGACTGGAAAACGACTCAGGGTTTCGAAAGCGCAGGAACACTGGCTATGGCTCACCTGAATTCGTTTTTGGAATCGATAAACTGGGTATCACTGGTTGGCACAAGTGATGTAAATAGCACATACATAAAAAGTTCCCGCAATTCTGGTGCTAACTATGTAACTGGAGCTTTCACTAATAGCTTAGGTGTAATATATACACAAGCCGGAAATTCCGTTGATGTCGATTTGTCGCTAATGAGCGGTCCTGTTTTTGCTAAATATATTGACCCTCATAACGGTAATCAAACACTTATCAGTTCATCGATACAAAATAACCACGTCCATACGTTTACACCTCCAACTAATTCGAACGGAGGAACGGCTATGGCTATTCATATAGGTCTTGCTGCATGAGTGCTGATAGCGGTTCGTCTGGTACAAATTATCTTGTATCACCCAGTTTATCAAATAGCGGCAAGGTTGCCTTAGCTGTTTGGTGGAAACTTAATGGCTGGCAAAAGCGCGTAAACGGATACGATACTCCAATATCGCTAGATAACGGAGCTGGTTTTCCAGGTAGAAAATTCATCTATCTGCAACAGGATAGCGCTGGTCCCGGTAACGTTCAACAGATACAAGCCGGAGCATATAATGAAACCGGCGGTGGTCAAATAGATAGTTCTCCTATCGTAACCTCTACAGGTCTTTGGAGATTTATATTTGTATATATTGACGGAACCACGCTGAATGTTTATTACGGAGCTGAAACTGGTGCCCTTAGCTTATACACAGCTACACTACCTGGTACGTTTAGCGCAACAGACATAGTCTCCGCAAGACTTGCGTCTGATATATTCGGATCGTCTGGCGTAGGAGAATTGTCTTGGAGTTCTTACCGTGGTGCCAGAGTATGGACTGATACTTCTTTCAATTCAACAGAAATCACAGCGGAACGCGACTCAGCCTCTTTCGCTGCTGTGAAAACTACTGGTCTTGTTAGTAACATATTACTTGCAAACGGTACAAATCCTGAGGTTGCATCAGTTGGCTCTAACTGGACTCTGGTTGGTACATTCACCACTGATTCCAGCAATCCTTCGTTTGGTGCAACTGGATACACGCTGTCTTGCTCCAATGGTTCATTGGCTTTAACAGGACAAAGTGTTTCGGTTTTTAGCGGTGACAGATTAACCGCTGCTGCTGGTTCTTTGGCTCTATCTGGTCAGGCAATTTCATTTAAACGCGGTTACAGTATCGCGTTAGAATGCGCTTCGTCAAGCATAGACGAAGACCTGACAGGCGTAAACCTGCTTAAATCCAGCAAGCTACTCGCCACTGCCGGTCTATATTCGATAACCGGTAATTCAGTTCTGCTTAAATCAAGCAAAAAAGTACCTATCAACCAGGGAACATTTTCTATAACAGGTCAATCATCTGTTTTTAGAAATGGAAAACAGGCGACACTTTCTCAAGGGTCATTTTCTATTACCGGTCAGTCAAGTACTCTAAAGCGCGGATTTGTTTCCGTTAAGTCTGCTGGTATATTTAACATTAACGGTCAAGCTGTTTCTGTTAAAAAAGGAAATAGGGTAATCAATTCTCAGGGAAGCTATTCTTTAGCTGGACAGAATGTAGCTACCAAACGTGGATTTAGAACTGTAAATGTAACAGGTCTTTTGTCTTTGTTGGGACAGAATACTGGATTAAAAAAGTCTAATCTTCTAAACCTTGCATTTGCTCAGTATTCACTACTTGGTCAAGTTTTATCGTACAATGGAGCTAAATCTGTTGCGATAGATAGAGGCATGTTTTCGTTAACAGGACAGAACGTTTTACCGAAACACTCTTACTTGATGCCTGGTGCGTTTGGATCGTACTCTGTATTGGGTCAATCAGTAGTCGTTAGATACGGATATAGAATTCCTATATCTAATGGAAATATCGCTTATACCGGGCAATCAGTTTCTCTTTTTCATAGCCTAAAACTAGCAGCTAATCAAGCCAGCTTCTCTTTATCGGGTCAACCTGTATTGATTAAGCGTGGTTTACGTGTTGCGCTATCCAATGCCTCATACGCACTAAGCGGCAATCAACTTCTTGTTCAGGCAGCTGGCAGCGTTCCATTGGACGCCGGATCATTCTCTGTATCAGGACAATCAGTAGCGGTAAAAAGTTCCAAAAAAATTAATTTATCCAGTGGTCAACTTACTGCAACCGGTCAAACACTTTCCTTTAATGCTGGTTTAACTGTTTCACTTTCCAATGGTTACTACACCGTAACCGGTGAACCAGTTGCGCTTGAAAATACATTAGCAATAGCGGCCCGTACTGGTAACTTTGTTTTGCTAGGCAGACCGGTTCAGTTGCAGATAATAAGAAATTCACTTCCACCAGGAACTGTTGTTGAGGCTATTTGGCTCGATTCACAGGCACCTGAGGCTCGATGGTAACATATGTCATATTACTCAAAAATTGCTAGCAGAACAGTATCTATAGCATCAGGTTCACTTGCTGATGACGATGGAATAAAAACAAGTTTTGCCACAGCAACGTCTGAAACTGTGCTTTTGCCAGTTAATCTAAACGGAGCAGTGGTTTCGTCAGGTAAGATTGTCGGCTTACCTCGTGTGTTAACTATAACACGCTCAAACAATGCTGGTCAATTTAGCACAGCGCCAATAGTTGTCAACTATAAACGTGGTGGCGCTGTTTTAAGCGAGTCTCTTGTCCCTGCCAACGCAAACGGCAATGACTTGGTGGCAACAATCGCAGCAATCGATGAAATCGTTTCAATCGTTATTCCAGCTCAAGGCGGAACAGGTGGAACTTTTCTTATCGGTGTACGCGATATCTGCGCTTATGCCGGCGATGCTTTTATCGGCGTCGAGGTTGCGGCGGCCGGTACGCTTTACGTACAGTACGGCGAAAACGCTCAGGCATCTTCGGATGCAATAGTTATTCCAACCGCTTTGGTTGGGTATGTAAAACCAATAGGTCCAACCAGAATCCAAACCGGAGCTGGAAAGACATCGGTAGGCGTAACAGTCTACTTACCATAATTAGCTTGTCGGGAGGCAAATGGCTAATAATAAGTGCACAGAAAAAGAGCGCGAACTAATCGAAGCTCTTGTAGAAGGTAATTACAGTAATGAACTAGTTATCGCTGTAATGTCGGAACGGATCCAAAAGGATCTACGTAAGGAGTTTAAGACTGCCTTCAAAGCAGAATTCCTTGCTCGAGAAAAAACAAACACCGCACGACAGCGCGTGTTTGCTCAATTTCCAGACAACCAAAAACATGCTTTTTCTATTCTTAATAAGATCGAAGAAGAAGCGTTAAACGAGATCGCCTTAGGCGAATAAAACACGGTTCATATTGAACTGCACGAGATGTTACAGGATCACTCGAAAAAAGATCTAGACCGGCTATGTATGCCGTGAATACAGACTGAGGAACAATACAAAATGAGACTACTTAGAAAAACAGCATCAATCCTTTTGGCTCCCGATAATGATCTAGAAAACAAGGGAGGCGGAGGGAATGATGAAAACGGCGGATTCACCGAAGCACAATTAAAGGTGCTGGGTGGAATGCTTAATAACGTGGTAACGAGTCATATGAAGCGTCTACCAAGCTTTGATGAGCAGGTTAAGTCTACTAATTGGGCAGAAATTCTTAGCCCAGTTATTCAGGCAGCAATTCCTAAGCCAGATAACGATGATAAGAGCAAAGGTAGCAAAACACCTGAGTTAAGCGAGTACGAAAAGCAGATCGCTAAGCTTTCGCAGGACATGGAAGGTTTCAAGCGCCAGGCTCAAGAGGCTCAACAGAGAGCACAGGCAGCCGAATTGGCTCGCAAAGTTGATGCTGGAAAAATGAAACTTCGTTCGGCTTTGACCGGACATGTTCAGGATCACGCTTTAGATCACGTTGTCAATCATCTAACTCTTGTTTCGAACAGACTAGTTGTTGACGAAGACGGTACTCCAAAATTGAAGGTAAGAAAGCCAGATATGCCTGGTTTTCCTCCAACAGAAAAAGAGCTTCCGATCGAAGACGCAATCAAAGATGTATTGTCCGAATCTGATATGAAAATATTTTTACCTGCACCAAAGGGTGGCGGAACAAATCCGGGACCAAAAGGAACAGGCGTTACTAGTTCTTCACAATTCGTCGGAGAAGCCAAGACTGACGATGAGAAAGTTGCGCGAGCAATGATTCGTGAAAAAGAAATCTTGGAAAAATACGGTAATCGATAATTACTTACAGCGCTGACACGGTGTCGTGCTGCGCTTCTAAACAAAAAGAAAATCGCGCAGTGCGATATTATTAAGGATAAATAAAATAAATGGCTGATGTACCTCAAACACTGTCTCTAATCACTCTGGCTCAGGAATATCGTGGTGATATCGTAGACCAAGTGAACCGCCGTGTCACGCTTTTAAAGCTGCTGCCGGTTGTTCCTGGTGGCGGAAAAAACGTAGCTTGGGCACCCGAGGCTGATGGTGCGATCGCTGAGAACTACTCGGAAGGTGCTGACGCGGCGAACTTTGGTTCGGACGCGCAGGCATCCGCAGTGCTCTCGTGGGGTCTGTACCGTTCTAACTTCAAGGTGACCAAGCTTGCTATGGATGCGGCTGGTTCATCTAGCTCTCCTATGGGCAACCGTGCTCTATGGGCTCGCAACCTTGTTAATGCTTCTTCGAAGCTGTCTGATACCCTGGAAACAGCTGCCTTCAGCGGTGCTGGCACTGGTTCTACCATTGCGGGTCTCGATGTGGCTATCGGTGACACAACCAATAGCTACGCTGGTATTAACCGCGTAACAGCGGGCAACGAGTACTGGCGTCCAACCGTGGTTGATCCTGGTAGCGCTACCGCTATTACGTTTGCTCAGATTCGCTCTGACCTTGGAACGATCGGCGATGTGTGCGGTGAATCACCCGATATCGCGGTTTGCTCGACTGCGGTGTTTAACGCGGTAGCTGGTCTGTATGATTCTAACCGTCGTTGGGAGTCGGTAACGACTTCTCGCGGTAATATCATGCTGAATAACGGCTACGAAGGTGTGATGGTTGATAACTGCATGTTCGTGAAGGCTCGTAAGGCTCCTGCGAATACCATTTACTACCTGAACACAAACTATGCTCATTTCGAGACTCTGCCTGATTCGACTTACCCACCAGAAGTTTACCAGATGATTCAGGCATCTGATGGTTACGGCTCGGTACCGTTCCAGTTTCACTACGAGATGTTGGCGAAGACTGGGCCTTCTAGCAAGGCCGAAGTCCTGGCTCAGTTCCAGCTTGTTGTTGAGCGTCCAAACGCTTTCGGTGTACGTAAGAACGTTTTGGCGTAATCGATCTGGTCTAACAGACTAGATAAGGAGAAAAACCAGAATGAAAGTACGTAGAATTCCAGATGAACTGGTATTTGCACTGGTCGCCGCTAATAACGAGCGATTGGTTGCTGGTGTCGGTTCGAGCTTCCACAAAGACAAAACACCAGCCGTTCCTACCGGCTATCCTGACTACCGAAACCCATCGGTAGCACGATTAGCTCCGGCGGCTGCTGCTACCGATGCGGCAACACAGCTATCGTTAGCTAACAACCTAAAAAGAGTTGTAAATCTGCACTTCGCAGATCGCGACTCTCACAACTCGGCCATCAGTGCTGCTATTGCAACCGCTGATGCTACCGATGCGGCGACAGCTAGAACGTTAGCTAACGCTATCAAAGCGGCTTACAAC
>JACCDR011859883.1_pt1 | contig 11335 bp, 12 predicted proteins | sample 7446431 | NCBI WGS metagenome assembly JACCDR01 (sample SAMN15323443, study PRJNA562643) | freshwater metagenome | isolation source: river surface water | place: USA:Blue River Watershed | collected 2017-08-17
CCAGACGTGGGTGTGTACCAGCAGGGCTCGATCCTCAAGAATGCCGTACGGCCCGTTTCCACCGTACACTGAGAGCGCCGCGTTAGTGACTGGGGTCGTGAAGTCATCGACGAGGTAGACCAGCCCCAGGGCCGTAGGCGTCGCGATAGGGAGAGCCGCAATATTGTCCACCGTAGCCTGAAGGTTAGCGGCAGCCGTCGCGGCGTTATTGCGAGAGGTGGCCGCCTGGGTGGCGGAAAGCGCCGCAAATCCGGCCTGAGTCGCTGCCGCATTCGCAGAGTTCTGCGCTTCCACGAGCAAATCGGACACGGTGGTGAGCGACGATTCCACGGCGTTGAGTACCTGGAAGTACGTGCCGTCATAGCGGAGGTCATAAATAACGCCCGCCAGCAAGTCCCCCGCAACGAGCGCTGCGCCGAATGGCGATCGCATCTCCTTCAGTCCGTTGCCGTTGATGTTCAGCTGCGCCGGTCCGGTATTGTTGACGGGGAATTTCACCAGCACGCCCATACCTTCAACGTAGCCGTACGACGCAGGAATCTGCGACAACGTAAGATTAAATACGTTGGTCGCGGCCACCGTCGCCACCCCGTACCGCGCATTGTCCAGAAGGAACTGCGTCGGCGTAGGCACGCTGTCAAAGGCAGCCTCCACGGCTTGCATCGTGTTGTTGTACTGCGCCGCCGCAACCTTAGTGCCGGACTTCGCGGGGTCATCGTGATTGAAGTATGGATTAGCCATCAGCGCACCTTCCGTCGCACATCATATTCGTAGGACACATCTTCGAGTATATACTGGGTCGCCGCGCGTGTGGACTGATAAATAATCATGCTCACATCGCTGCCCACACCGTCCATTTCCTTGCGGATTTCTTCCACATCCGGACCGTCCCAGTAGACACGATCCCAGTCGTTAAATGACCAGCGGCCACCGGCACCGGTGATGGTGTCCGAAATGAAGCTGTTCGGCGTATCGTATTTGCCTTTGCTGAAGGTGAAAGACATCGTCATTTCGCGGAACACTTCGCCGGTCAGTGATATAGCCGCACGGCGGAAGCGCTTCCGTGTGTCGGGGTCACCCTGGTTGGCATACGACGTACGGATGAAGATCTCGCGCTCCGCCCCGTCGTTGTTGGTGCCAACGTCGGCTTCGTAAACATAACCGTTGTCCGAGGTAAAGAAAATACGCCCGTTCGGGTTAGCAAAGTTTCGCACGACGCGGTCATACCTGAACGTCATGATGCCTTTCAGCTCGCCCTGATAAATGGTAAATACCAGATTGAGCCCATCGCTGCCGAAGATCCGGTACTGGGATTTTGTTTTGTCCGCCATCGCCGGTCCCCATACGTCGAAGCGGGGCGCGATGAGGTCGCGGATACGGTCAGAGATGGTGGCGTCGGCGAAGTTACCGAAGGAGTCCACGCGGTCAATGGCTAAAAGTCCTGGCCTCGCCACGACAAACGCCTGTGACTGATATTGGCCGGTAAATTTTCGCACGCCGGTATGCGACGTGATGAGGTCAACCGTCCAGTCGTCAACACCAAGCCCCAGCAGTACCTGAATATCCTTTTCGGTGCAGATGATGAGGGATTTCGGAGTGAGGATGAGGTCGGTAATTTCCGCGCCGACGCCCAGCTCAAGCGCACCCAGACCACCCGACCAGTCCAGTGGGTTGCCAACGACGGAATGCTGCAATGATCCGTGCGGGAACGCATAGAACAGGTGGCTGTTGTGAACCTTCACTTCGAATGGCTTATCAAGCGCATCGGACAGCCCTGTGTTGATGAAAGAGAAATATGTACCGTCCCAGACGAACCCCCTCCCCACACCATTCACGCCGTACATAGCGTACTGATCGAGGCCAGCTGCGAAATTGTGGTTGAAAAAGCGATAGTACCCGCCAGCTGGCAGGACGTTTTCCGTAGCTGTGCCGTTGACTACGCCCACCACTTCGCCTGTGGCGATGTTAATCAGGTTTTCATTGTCGACAAAAACCCCCACAGACGAAATGTAAGTGACGAAACCTTTCGTGTGCTCAGGGTCAAGATACCCCACAAAGCCCACCTGCGCCTGCGCGTTGGATGTAGCTCCCTTAATCACATCTCCACGGATGAGATCCAGATCAGTTACGGTACCAGGCCTGCCATCCCAGTACAACGTGAAGCCGAGCGCCATGACCTGCCACCCAGTCGAAATGGCGCGGTACATGCGGCAAGCGCCTGTGCCGTCGTCACGAAACGCATAGCGGACATCTCTGAAATCCCATACCCCGCGCACCGGACCGGTACCAGGCAAGAAACTAATCCGCCAACGACGAGCCTCCTGCGCCAGGAAAAGCAGTGTCTGCGGTGTGTCGAAGTCCTGCAGGTACTCTTCCAGGTTGGACACGGTGATGATGCTATACGTCCCCAGCCCAGTTGTGTTATTGATGAGGTTATCACCTGGATTCAACGTGCCGCTTTTCACCTCAACACCCAGCAACGGATGGAGGGATCCGATCGCCCAGTAATGGAGGTACACCTGCGCTCCACTGGTAGTGTGGTAGTTTCGGTCAGGGGGCGGCTCCGTGTTGGGCGCGGTAACGAAAAGCAATTTAGCGTCAGGGTATGTTGCGCCCTGAATGTTTTCGATATCAGGGAATACTGCCGATACGGACGTTACCGTGTAGATGGGAGCCCCGCCGGTAGTCGCCTGAAGCGTATCACCTTCAGCTAGTGGCACGCCATTAGTCGGGTCAAGAATGAGCGCACCTTCCACCGTGCGGATGTAGCTCACGCTGGCATTAGCCTCGCCGTTCCGTTTGAGAAGATCGCCATACCGGAAAACAGCATCAGGCGGGGTTGGGGTGACGGTTACCACATAGCATGACGCCTGCGACGGGGATGGTCTGCCGTCGTAGCGTTCGTACCCTTTCATTACGCGATAGCCGCCGTCGGTGTCGCACTCAAAATTCTGCGACTCCAGAACAGATCCGGCGGTGCGTTTGATGTATGGGGTGGACAGGTCGAGGCCACCCTCAAGCGTGAAACGGTCGTACTGTGACATATCATCCCCTTAGTAGGTCTGGACGATAATGCTCCCGTCCCAGCCCGTGTTGTTGTGGGTGCCGCCTGGTTTTTGGTCGGCCTCCAGAAGCGCGAGCCACATATCATAGGACTCCTGAGCTTCTGTCTTTAACTCAGCCGCGTTATCGTAGTTGGCGTACCGGCGCAGTGCTTCAGCTTCAATGATCGGGCAGAACATCTGGGGGATGTTTGGCACGTCGGTGTTAGCTGTCAGAATCTTAGGCTTCTTGTAAAAGATGCCCCTGAATTCATACTGCTGGTCCGGTGTGTTGATGAACAGCAGGGAGTTATCCGGCATTATGATGACCGATGACGGATACCCTTCGTACAGGTCGCCCTGCGTTACGCGGCGCTCTTCAAATTCAAAAACATTCTGGCGAGGAATGATTTGATCGTCAATCTGCATACCGTCCTTTTTCCATCGGTACACTTCGAATTCAGACGGCACGGAGTATGTATTTAAGCCCTGTTGCAGAGTGATCGGGACGTACCCGCCATACAGGAATTTCCAGTCTCCCCAAAGAGACTCCACGTAAATACATGCTTCGCGAACGAAACGAGTAATACGCCCGATGTCACCGGTCTGCCCAGTAACGCCGCCGATATTGCCGGATAGGCCAGCCATTTGGGCGACGTTTTTGCACATAGTCAGATAGTCGAAGTTAGCCATCGGGCGTATTCCTTATTAATCCGGCAGCTTAGGCAGCGCGGATGGGGCCGGCGCGTCAGCAGCAGAAGCTTTTTTCTTACCGCCACCGGTAGCTTTCTTCTGCTGTTTCTGCGTTACAGGGGCAGCACCAGGGATCGGCAGATTTTCTGCGACCGGTCCGCCAGTGTTGTCGTCAGCAAGTGGAGCAGGCGGTGGCGTGTTGTCGTCAGCAAGCGGAGCCGGAGCAGGCGGTGGCGTTGTATCGTCATCGTTGTCCAGTGCCGCCAGCTGCGCTTTCAACGCATCTTTGGCTGCCTGTTTTTCTTCAGGCGTCAGCAGGGGGTTACCCGCCGCGTCAAAGAAAACACCGTTCTGCGTATACTTTGCAGTCGGTTTGTCCGCGAAGGTGCCGAACACCTCGCCGTATGGTAAGTTACGATCAAGTTTATTCATTGCGTCGTTTTCCCGTTCTGACACCCGCGACCTGGTCGGGGTACATTGAATCGGTGTAAGACACGCCATCCCGCACGCCCTCACCCGTTCCGTTAAACTCGCGCAGTCCCTTAGTTGCGAGTGCTTCGTTACGCCATTGCCGCTCCCACTTCTCGCACTCTGGCGTACAAACATCTTTGTCCGACGGCATGTCAAACACGCCCAGACGTTCATTGTCCATTGACCGAGACAGGCTGTCGACGTCGTACTCAGTACGCTGTCCCCAGGTGGCCTCGTCATTGTGACGATCTTGACCCCATTTACCCATGATAAAATCCTCCGGTTCAGATTTTTAGCATAGCATACAAAAATAAAGGGCAGCAATCGCCGCCCTTTACTGTCAGTTTGTCAAGGTGCCGTCCGGTTACTGGAAGTAACCAATCACGAATTTAATGTTCGCAACGACGATGGTGCCGGAATAGGTCAGGGTGAACGTATTCACCGCTGTGCCGTCATTCTGCCCCATATGTGCACCTTCATCAGTCAGGGTGATTTTGCCCTGCAGAGGAGCGCCGACCGAGAGGCCAGCGGTGATCTGGATAGTACCGTAGCGGGTAGCGTTGGTGCCATCACCGATGTTGATTGTGCCCGTGCCCGCAGTGGCAACAGTGCCCATCACCGCTAAGACCTGGCTCGCGGTAAGGTTGCCCTTATTCGCCAGTACCTTATTCGGCAGCACTGCAGCTGCAGCGGCAGCGAAGTCTGTGGACGCCGCGCCAGCATGAGTCACAACCAGTGGGTTGTCATAGGTTGGATACATTGCCTGTCCCTCTTACTGGGTGAGTTTAAAACCGCCAGGCAGCGATTCGTTGCGTTCACCAGAACCCCAACGAACCTGCTCCTTGACAGGTTTTTCCATGCCGGAGATGTTTTGCATCTCAGACAGTCCACACTCAGGCGAGCCGGAATCCTTTTTCTTTGGAGCCGGTGCGCCGTCGCGGTCAGGCATACCATATGGTTTAGCCATTTTCCTGATCCTCTTTCAGTGAGTGAAGGGGCGGGGTGTTACCCCCGCGCACCGGTTAGTTCGCAGATGCCCAGCGAATGATACGGTTCTGGGTCGCCTGCGGGTCGACGGTAGCAGGCTGGTTGTGGACGATGCCGAAACCACCCATGTAGTACCATGCAACCGCACGCGAACGACCGAAGTCAGTCGGCAGTGAGCCACGAATGTGCTCTGGGTCAACCACTGCTTCCGCAACGGTATCACCGCCCAGGAAGAACGCTTCATCAGACAGGGCGTTAGTCCAGCCTTTTGCCGCGATGTTGGTCTGCTCTACGAAGCGAGTACCTTCGTACAGACCGATCTCACCCAGACGGATTTCGCGCCAGCCCGATTCCACATACGCCTTGAGCTGCTCCAGCTCGTTGCGGATTGGACGGAAGGTACGCGGGCGACCAATGCAGAAGTAATCATCGCCATCGTAGCCAGGGATGTTACGTTCTTTCATGGAGTCCACGATACTTTTCACGTGGTCGGTGCTCATCGCTGCGTTGTTCACAGTCGCTGGGTTAGCGCCTGGGTTGGTCACAGCTTCGATGGTCGCCGAGGTCGCGGAGTTACCGCCAGTCGGATAGGCCACCAGACGAGTCAGCGCAAACTGGTTGTACGCGGCGCGGTCAAGCGCTTTAGCACAGTTGTCTTTCAGCGCGGACTTGATGATCTCACGTACCGGCGCTTTGGACAGGTTGTCCAGTTTTTTGGTGTAAGGGACGGACATACCATACTCAGTGATGGTCAGCGTGCCTTTACGGACTTTGAAGCCGCCCTGCGGCATTGCTTCAGTTTCCAACAGCTCGCCACCTTCTTTGTCGATATCAGTCACGATATCCCACTGGTACATGTCGCCGTTGCCGTATTCGATCGCGTCTTTCGTCGAGCAGAACTGACGGAAGCGCATCATCGGCTGAGTCTGTTTACGGAGGTATTTGGACAGCTGGTCGGAGTACAGATACCCGCCCTGCTCGTCTACGCCCCAAAGTTGACCTGCCATAGTATGTCTCTCCTATCGCCTAAATTTAGTCTACTTCCTTCTTGTTGGCTCTTAACTCCTTCAGCGCTGCAGCGCGTGCTTGCTGAGGAGTCATGCCACCATCAGGAACTGGTGCGGGCTGAGCGGTTCTGGTTCTCACCTGTGGCGCTGCGCCTGCGGTAACGGCAGTATTGCCGATTTGCTGCTTACGTTGCTGTCGGGCATCTACCTGTGGAGCAGTGGCCGCCGGAGCTTCGCCAATCGCTCTAAGGACAATGTCCGCTGCCTGCTGCATCACGCTGAGAGGTCGTGCACCGGACCGATCGGCACCCGTTTCTCGCATAATGCGGCCAGCTTCTTGCACTGCCAGTCCCCATGCTGCAGGGTTTTTGGTGACTGCGCTGTAGCGCGGGTCAGCCTTCAACGCCTGTTCGTCAGCGGAGATTTGGCTTTGCCATCGGGCGACGTTTTGCTGCTGCGTATGTGCGGTCATCTGTCCGACTACATCCAGAGACTTGAGCGACGTTACACGGATCTGTTCGTCGATCTCATCCAGGCGGTCAATAGCCGTTTCGTCACCGTTATACATCTCCAACAGCGCCGTACGTCGGTCCTGACGCAGACGTGCCAGCTCCGTATTCACAGCTTCCGCATTGGACTGCTGGAGTACAGGCGCTTGCTGCTGCGGCGTCGGGGCAGGTTGCTGTTGCTGCTGGTGCCCCTGACTCAGTTGGGCGACCTGCTGCTGATATTCAGCGGCAGTAATGTCGACCACCTGTCCATCTACTACAGTGCGAAAACGGATAGATCCGTCAGGCGCTGCGTAGAATCCTTCTGGCGCATCCGTAGTCGTCGTTTCCGTCGCTACGTTTGCATTTTCTTTACCAGAGTTTACGTTACTGTCATCTGGATCGTCAACATCGTCATCGTCGATATCGTCAGTATTTTCAGGCGCTCCGCGCTGTTTGTTGCGCTTCGCTGCCATCTGCTCCAGAAAATCTTCACGCTCTTCCGCTGCGGTCTTTTTCTTCTCCGGCGGATCTAAGTCGATATCGTCGGGATCACGTTCCGGCAGCTCAAGTGCCGGAGGCGCAGCGTTCGGGTCAACGCCGGTATTCACCGTGTTCGCCTGCTGCTGCTCAGAGCGCAGGACTACTGGGTCATCGGTGATGTCGCTGCGGGACTGTGTCCCACCAGGCAGGTCAAGACCTTCGACTGCTTTGTTGCGGTAGAGCGCTAATAAATCAGACAATTTGAACATGGGCTTCGTTCCTCACTTTGCTTTCCTGTTTAGCCAGCGTGGCGTCCTCTATGGCCTCGTTGATGATCTCCATGACTTTCAGTGCGGCCAGTGCCTGCACCTGCGCCTCGGCGATCGCAGCCGTATCGGTCGGGTTAGCTTCTAACAACGTGCTGTTTGCGTCAACAAACATTTCACGTGTTTTCCGCTCAAGACGGGCGTAGACCGGCGACTCACGAATGAAGCGCATGAACGTCTCGCCGATCTGGATGCGGTGTACGAACATCTCTTCAAGGAGGGTAGGATTGCTGTCCACACCCTCCATGAAAGCTGCCGTAAGGTTCCGGTCAAACTCAGCCCTGATAGGGTTGGCTGAGTGACCAGGGAGGTTCAGAGGTTCATTCATTCAGTTGCCGCTCCGGTGATGTTGGCGTGCTGGCAATTTGCGCTACGGCGTTAACCGCTTCCTGTTTTAGTGCGCTGCCCTGTTGCACGGCTACGGTATCGCGCTTGGTTTTATCCTGCGCCTGTGCGATACGAAGTTTAGTTTCGTTATCCAGCAGTTTCCACCAGGTAGAGGACTGGATGTCTTTGTCTTTGTTCTCTGCCTGCATTGCCAGCTTGAGAGTTTCCAGTCGCTCATTAGCTTCCAGACGCATTTTCTCCATCTGGATTTTCGTCTCAAGCTCCTGGGCAAAGCGCTGGTTTTCCGCTTCCTGACGCATCTGCTCCGCATCGCGCACGCCCTGTGCCTGCTCGCGAGCTGCCAGTACGATCGGATCTTCCGGCGGCGCTTCCTGTTGCGGAGGTTGCCAGTTGGCGGCCAGGTTCGGGAAGAATTGCTCGCCAGTACCCAGACCGCAGTTAGCGAACACGCGACGGGCGATTGCCGGTCCGTCCATGTTCTCTTCCATGCCTGGCAGTTTAGCCGCAGTGTTCACCGCCGCCATCAGCGTGTTGACGCGCTGCAGCGGGTTGGTCGCGCCCAGACCTACATCCACCTTCAGCATCAGCTGTTTGGTGAACATATCATCGTCCAGGTCCTCATACTTCAGGCGTGGGAAGAAGCCAGCTGCGCCCAGCGCTTTCGTCACAATCAGCGCGTCATCTTCGTAATACTGGATATTCAGCATGAAGAGTTTCAGCGCCGGTTCCACGAAGGTATTCACGAACGTGCGGATGTCGTAGTCCACCACTTTGGTGGCCGCAGACGAGAGCATTTCCATCCCGCCCACCGTCTCATTCATCTCGCGATTGTTCGCCACCGCCTGAGCCGAGAAGGTGCCCTGAATCTCGTTCATTTCCATTGTCAGCTGTTCAGTTTCCTGATAGCTGCTGCCGGTCACGTCGCCGACGTCCAGCGTTTTGATGTCCGCCTCAGGGTTGCCGGTCAGGATCACACCGCCAGGGGTGGAGCGGGACAGGCCAGGGATATCAATGTTAGCGCCACGGCGTACAATGTTACGCTTGTTCATCGCCAGCATGACGTTGTCCATGCGGTTGTTAGCCGTGGTGTTGACTGCCTCCTGCAGGCTTGCGCCCAGTTTCGCTTTAGAGTCCGGCATCACGTTGTGCGATTCAATCATCGCGGTGCCAATCACGAACGGACGTTTGCCGTGGTGGTAGCGTGACTCAAGCGGGACAGGGAATGACAGCAGGAACGACTCGCCCATCATGTCATATACGTAGTCGCAGCCGTTCTTGCGCACGATGATTTCCAGCACGCGGACGTTCTCAAAATCTTCGCTCGCACCGTCGTTATCGTTCGGGTCCGGGGCACCTTCGCCGCGCTTGGCATTGCGGGTGGCATCGTCATCCATCGCCCAACGGCAGGACAGGATCTGGTTGTCGGTGTAGGCGTTCCACTCGCCCATCTCCATCTTCCGGCGCACAGCGTCGACGCTCATCTGCTTCTGGTGCACGATGTAGTCTGCCGATTCGATAGGGTCTACCCACGACGCTTTCGGGTCGATAAGGAGCATCTCCGGCAGGATGAGATCGATAACCGGTTTGTTCACAGTACGCTTTTGCACCCACTGGGTTTCAAAGCCCATATGCACGCCCATAGCGTCAGTGATGGCGGCCAGCTTCGGATAACTCGCGATATCCTGTTTCCAGTACACCTTCGCCATGACCGGTCCGTTGATGAATGCGTCCTGAGCTGCGCCGATGCACACCTTGTACCAGTTGGCGTCCAGCAGTCGGAGGTTCATGATCTCCTGGATGATCCCAGCGCTGGTGGCCGCGTCGGTGTCGCCGTTAACCTCAGCGGTGACGGACATATAATCATCGTTCATGAACAGCGCGGCGGCGCAGTCAGCTTCCCACGAGCGGGCTGCCGTACGCGTCAGCGGGCGGAATGTTTTGCTACGCAGGCGGTAGACGGGATCTGCGTATTTGGATTTTGGGCTGTGCTCGCTGCGGAACAGGTAGGTGTTCTCAATGTGCGTATCGCGCCAGCCGGTTTCGTAGTAGGTGCGGGCAGCATGGAAGCAACGACGTCCGAGGTCGACCCACTCCTGCTCGTTCATGCCGTTAATCATCTCGGAGTTATTGCCGTCGTAGTCCTCCGCGCCCTGAAGTACGGCAGCGGCTTCCTCGTCGTCAAGCTCCTGATCGTAACTGTCGCCGTACAGGCGGTGATCGGGCGTCAATCGCTCCGGCGCGTCGTCGGTAGTCGTGACGTCGTAGCCACTCCCGCCGCTGCCTGGGATGCGATACACCGCAACGTTCGGGTCATCCCCGACGCGAGACATGCCACCAGTACCGTCTGGTGCCACGCCTGAATCGTCCGGCTCTTGCCCGACTGTTACCATACCGCGCTGAGCGTTGATACCCGCCATGATCAGATCTCCCGCAAAATGAGTTCGCCCATAAAGTTACGCGGCAGTTTCGCGTACTCTTCTGGGTCGAATTTACCACGACGCATCCCCGCACGCTCCAGTATTTCGCCGCCAGCCATAATGACCTTTTTGCCGACGATGCGCTCAACAAGCCAGTCGTCCACAACGATCGTGTAGCCGTGCGTGGTAGACACACGCGGGTTGAAAATATTGATGATACCCTGAGCAATCTCGCAGTTAACGAGCCACGAATGATTCGGATAGTGCTTCAGCAGCAAGTCCGCGATAGCTTTCGCCATCATGAGATTCGCAGCTTCTTCTTCGTGCGATCCCGTTCCTTTTTCAAAGTTTGTTTCAATCATTTTTTCACCCACGGGTACTCTTGCCCAGGTTGGAGAGGTCGCTCATAGCGAGGACGGCGCGTGTTATACACGAGCACCGGCTTAGTGAGGCGGTCAGGTTCCAGTGTGTTGACCAGTGCCTCAAGGTCGACCGTTTTAAATGTAGGTACTCGTTTTCGCATAACCATAATGCACCTCCTGTCAACATATTAGCAGACAAAAAAGAGGCCGCGCAATGCGGCCAGGTCGGGCAGTATGGGGAGCTTCCTTGCTCTACGGCGGGAACGGGTCGCCGCCCAGTGACATCATGCCAGATATTCACAACACGACATAGTCTTATCTTAGCAGCTCACGTCGTACACGTGCCGCCTCAAGCATCAGGATTTCGCTGTAACGCACCGACCACATCCCACCCGCCGGACGTGCGGGAACAATGACGCGCCCGAAATCATCCTTAATCTCCGGCTCCGCAGGCCACGTGTCGTAGCAGACAATCCCGTACTCCGTCGCGTCAAGTCCGCGCGCCTGGAACGCGGCAACCACCTGCTGAGCGATGACCCCTACGTGCCAGCGGGCGTTGGCCTCGCCTTTCTCCGCGATTGCGTCCAGCATCTTGAACCGCGCCAGGTCAACGTCGCCGATAGCGTCCAGAACGGCATCAGGGATAGCCTCCGGCGCGGTTTTGTATTCGGCGTCCGATGTGGCGATCGTTGTCGTCCCCGCCCACAGCTGC
>JACCDR010101705.1_pt1 | contig 11333 bp, 13 predicted proteins | sample 7446431 | NCBI WGS metagenome assembly JACCDR01 (sample SAMN15323443, study PRJNA562643) | freshwater metagenome | isolation source: river surface water | place: USA:Blue River Watershed | collected 2017-08-17
GATCCATCACCGCCTCGCCCAAGGTCGGAAGGTGTTGTCGGGAACTCCGGCCGGCCGGATGGTGAATGCTCCCGAGGTACGTACCCCGAGGGCCTTCCACAGGTCCTCGACGTCCTGGTCAGTGAGTCGCGGCGGCTCGAGGGTTTCCGAGGCGTACGTGACGTTCTCGGTGTAGTCGTCGATTTGCCGGCTCGTCGACCGTCTGCCGTCGGTGTTCCGCAGCATCCGCCGGGCCAGGTCCAGCGCGACCAGCCTCAGCGGCGTCAGGTCGGTCAGCGCGTCGTACCGTTCGGCGCCGATCGCCCCACGGATGGCCGTCCTGACGAGGTCGAGTGCAAGGTCGTAGGTATCGGCGTCGATCACCGCGAACGGCGCCCATTTGACCAGCTGGGCCTTGGTGAACAGGAGCATTCGATCGTCGACCGGGCCGCCGGCAACGACGGTGAACGTGCCGTACTCGACGTCCGTGACCGCGCCGGAGACGTGGACGGCGTAGGTCCAGTCGTCCAGTTCGTCGCCGATCAAGGTGGTCCGATAGCGGCCGGTCGACAGGCGGCTGACGGTCGGGGTTGTCACGGCGCCGCCGGGTGCGGTCACCGTGAAGACGACTGTCGCGTCGGTCAGTTCACCGTCTGCGTTGTACACGAGGTGCTCGAGGGTGACACCGTCGCCGAGGTCGTACGTGGTCACAGGGCCCCCACCAGGTCGACAGCGGTTTCAGTTGGTAGCTCTCAGGTCCGCAGAACCCGCTCACGCGAGACCGTGGTGATGACGCGCTCACGGGAGACGGTGACCAGCGGCCGGTTCGGCGACGACGTCTCACCGGTCGCCGGCGTGACCGTCGCGTTGCCGGAGAACGCCCCGACCGCGGCCAGCTGGCCGGCTGCGGTCGTGCTGCGGGTCGCCGTGCCGGCCAGCGCGGCGACGCCGACCAGCGCGCCCACGGCGACGCGGGTCGCGGTGGCTACGCCGGAGAATCCACCGACGCCCGCCAGGTCGCCGGTGGTTCCGGCGCCGGTTACCGTCGCGGTCCCCGTGAACTGTCCGGTAGCGGCGAGCGTGCCAGTGCTATGGCGGTCGACGGATGCCGTGCCGGTGAACGCGCCGGTGGCGGAAACCGTCCCGGATCCCGGCCGGGTCACTGCGCCCGAGCCCGTCAGCGGCCCGCTGACGGCCAGAGTGCCCGCGGCGTTGGCGATGACCGCGGCCGCCCCTGTAAAGCTGCCGGTGCCGATCAGGTCGCCGTTGGCCCCAGCGCCCGAGACGACTGCGCTGCCGGCGAGCTGGCCAGTCGCGGCGAGCGTGCCCGCTGCCTCGCGGGTGACCGCGGCCTGGCCCGTGAACCCGCCGGTTCCAGTGAGAGTGCCGTCGCCGGGCCGTGTGACTGCCGCGGTGCCGGTGAACGCCCCGGTCTGGGCGAGCGTGCCCGCGCCGCCCGCGGTGAGCTGGCCGCTGCCGCTGAAACCGCCAGTGCCGGTGAGCGTGCCTGCGCCTGCCCGGTCGATGCTGGCTGTGCCGGTGAGGCCGCCGCTGCCGGCCAGGGTTCCAGCGGCGGCCTGGGCGAGGCCGGCGGTTCCGGTGAACGACGCGGTCGCGCCGATGGTTCCCGCGCCGGGGCGAATGACGGACGCGGTTCCTGTGAAGCCGCCTGTCGCCGACATGATGCCCACGCCGGAGCGCGACACCTCCGCGGTACCAGTCAGCCCTGCCGTGCCGGCCAGCGTCCCGGAGGCGTTGTGCGTCGTCCCGCCGCTGGCTGCCGGTCTGACCGCGAACGCCACCCAGGCGTTCTTGGTTCCGGATGTGGGCGCAGTGCTGTTGATCGTGACCGTTGCAGGAGGTGAGACTGCCGCTCGGCGGGCAATCCACATGACATCCGAGCTGGCGGGCGCGCCAACATCAACGGTGGTCACCCCAGTACCCGGAGTTGGGTTTCCGATCCCGAAGTAGTCGATGTTCCCCAGCCACGGAATTGCACCGTCTGTGGCAGCGGTGATCGACTGACTGACCACGCCCGACGACTCGGCGCTGGCCGCACCCTCTACCGGCGAAGCCGTGTCCGCGCCGGTGTACACGAGCACCTTCAACATCGAGCCGTTGAAGCCGTTAGATGTGATTGCCGAGGTGACGGTCATCGCCTGAGACACCGCCACGACAGCGGTGTAGAGGCGCGCGAGGCTTCCGTTTGGGCCCGGTGTGGGCCCTAGCGGCGTTGATGCTTGAACGGTCCACGTCAGCCCGGTCGAGTCCGAGAACGTCGTGGTTCGGTTCGCGCTGCTGCTGTTGGTCCCGTGTAGCGCGATTGCGTAGAGAACTGCACCAGCGGGCGGGGTGAATGAGGCCGTTGTGACCGTCTGAGCGTTGGCGGTCGCGGTGGCCGGGGTGGACGGGTCCAGGGCGAGTGCCACAGCGGTGTCCTCCCCGGCTCAGCGTGGGTCAGGCCGCCAGCGGGCCCATCGTGGCAGTGGCGGTGATGTTCAGCGTGTCGCCGTTCGTGACCGCCTTCGACGCGGACAGCGACGCCGAGCCGAGGAAGTTCCCCGCCGTCGACGCGTCCCACAGGCTGTAGTGCGAGATCGTCTCCGACCCCGCGGACCACGACGCCCAGGAAACCGCCGAGGCGACCGACGAGCCCGCCGACGGGGCGCCGAAGGTGACCTGCTTCCGGGTCGTCTCCGCCGACGCGTTCGCCGTGCCGGCCGACCCCGGATCCCCGGTGTGGGCCTTCATCCACACGCCCGACGGGGCCGTGTAGGTGGTGCCGCGCAGCACGTTCAGGTACGCGTGCGCGTGGGTGCTGGACAGACCGACGGTCATCGGGGCTCCTCGCCTTCCTCGTCACTGGGCTCGCAGGGGTCGCCGGGAATGACCTCGGCGTCGCCGCCCAGCGTCAGCCCGGACAACAGACCGGCGGCCGGCGGTTTCTCGCGGGCGTCCTCGGTCTCGTGATCGGGCTGCGCCACGCTGGCTCCTCGCGGGTGGTGGGTACTTGCCGGAATCGATCTAGTGCTGGTCACAGCCGGTCGATGGCGCTTCGGCGCTCAACGTCCGTGACCTGGGTGTACACCGCTGTAGTGGCCGGGCTGGCGTGCCGCATCAGTTCCTGCGTGACCCGCAGGTTCGCGCCGGCGCCGCCGATGTCGCGGCCCATGAGCAGCCGGGTCCCGTAGAGGTGCCGGAACATGTGCAGGCCGAGCGGCCGCGGCAGGCCGAGCGCCCGGGCGTAGGTGCCGAAGGCGTGGCTGATGCCAGCGGGCCTGTACGGCTTGCCGGTGGCCGAGAGCACCAGGTGACCGGCCGGCAAGTCCTGGACGAGCTCCCATACCTTGCCGTGCATCGGCAGGATGTCGACTCGGCCGCCCTTGCCCTTGACCCGGATCTGCTGGTCGTCCATGTCCTCGCGCTGCGCCCGGGCGATCTCCGACGCCCGCAGACCGGCGTACCGGGCCAGGGTGACCGCGATCTTCCAGCGAACCTCGGCGGCACCCATGATCCGGTCGTACGCCTCGACTGGCGCCGGCCGCGGGGCCCGCTTTGGCACCTTAGGCCGAGGCAGGTTGATCATCGGGTCCTTCTCAATCAGGCCCGTCTTGAGCGCCCACACCAGGTAGCTGTGCAGATGACCCCAGTACGTCGCCCGGGTCGAGGTCGACCAGCTGCCGTTTGCCAGCCACTTCGTGATCTTCGACTCGGTTGCCCGGGTCAGCTCGCCGATGTCGTGCTCGGCCCGCATCAGGAGCTCGAACCGATCGGTGCGGGTGTTGTCGGCGTGGCCGGCGGCCAGCTCCCACTCCTGATAATCCCGGAGCCGCTTGTACGTCATGGGAGCGCCTCCTGGGCGTGGTACGGCTCGGTCGAGACAGGTTCCCGCCGGGTCTCGACCGAGCCGCGGTCCTCACTCGGTGGGCTTGCCGGCCTTCTCCAGCGCGGCGATGACGTCGTCGCGGGACGCGTCGGGGTCGACCTCGACCCCGACCGCCGTCGCGTAGGCCCGCCAGGCCGGGGCTGCCGACCCGGGTCCGCCCCGCGGCGGGACCGGAATCTCCGGATCCGGCGGCGTCGGGTCATCCGGTTCGGCCGGCTTGACCAGCTCGGCGATCTGCGCGTCCCGGTCGGCCAGCTGGCGCTCCAACTCGCTGATCCTGGCCCGCAATCGCTCGACCTCGGCGTCAGCCTGGCCGGCGTCGCTGCCGGCACCGGGCACCGGGATGGGATCCGGTTCCCGCAGTGGAGGCACCTCGCCGTCCCAGACGTCCGGGTTGTTGATCGCGGCCAGCGCCCACGCGTTCTCCGGGGCCGACAGATCGGAGTCCGGGCCGAACGTTCCCGTCCGGCCCTCTCCGCCCTGCTCGACTGCGGTGACGTAGGTCTTCAGCCGGTAGCTCATGCGACGTCCGCGACCATGAGCAGCCGGGCGTTCTGGAGCACCGGCATCCCGACCGCGTCCACGAAGGTGAACTCCCGGTAGGGCGGGCCGATCTTCTCGACGACGCCGACGATGCCGGAGGCCTCGCTGAAGCTGAAGTCCACGGCCGAGCTGTTGACCAGCTCCAGCGCGGTCGCCGACACACCCCAGGCGGTGTAGCCCAGGTCGGCGATGTTCGGCGGCACGAAGATCACCCGGTCGTCCGGGATGACTCGCGTCGAGGCGCCGTCGACATCGACCACCGTGTCGTACACCTTGATGATCGGCGGCAGCCCGAAGGCAGCGAGCGCGTTGTCCAGCGCCCCGCGGGTCACCAGGCTGGGCGTGCCCGACATGCTGGCCGCCAGCGTGCGGATCTCCGCGTTCTGCAGCATCAGGTTCAGGACCCGCCGGGACACGATCTGGCCGCCCGGGGCGAAGCCGTTGGTGGCCACGTACGTGTCCGACCAGGCGGCCTCGTTGGCGATGATCGTCGCCGCGCCCGTGTTCGTCCACAGCGTGCCCGGAGCAACGATGTGGTTGGCCGGGACGCCGAAGTCGGCCTCCATGACCAGGCCGCCCTCGCCGGCGAGGGTGAACTTGCCGTCCACCAGCACGTCGCCGCGGGCCTGCTCCATTCGGGCCTGGACCTCGCGGGTCAGGTTGGTGGAGTCGTCGTAGATCGCGTTCGCGACCTCGGCCGGGTCACCGCCGCCCGCGCGGGCGAACTCGAGCTGGAGCCGCTCCAGCTCGCCCATGCTCAGCGAGGTCGACAGCGGCGGCAGCTTGACCTGCTTGGTCACGCCGCCGTCGCGCTCGGAGACGTGCAGCCGGCCGTCGAAGGCCCGGAACCGGGCGGTGCGGTTCGTGCGGGTGACCTCGGACAGGTCGACGGTGTTCCGGTTCAGGTACCGGTCCGGCAGAATGTCGCTGAGCGAGAACTCCGCCGGGGTCGGCACGTTGCGGATGAAGACGGTCTGAGCGTCGGGTGTGACCGGACCGTCGAAGACGATGGGCATGTGCGTGTCCTCTCAGCAGCCCAGGTCAGGGAGTGACCGTGGTGAAGTGGATGAGCTTCAGGTCGGTGCGGCCGTTCGCGTCGATGAATCCGCCCCCCGTAGCGCCGTTGGCGATCGGAAGCTTGTTCTCGTTGACGAAGCCGTGCACCAGCAGAGCCCCGGCCACGTCGATCGTGGTGACCGCCGGGTTCGGGACCTTGACCGACGCGAAGAGCAGGCCAGCGGCCGTGCCGGTGCCGTCCACGTTCGCGTCCACGTACGGCGCGTACAGGCCGGTCGCGGTGATGCGGCCGAGGACGATCCCGGACAGCAGGTAGCCGTTCGGGTAGTGCGTCGCCGGCGTGAAGGCGCTGACGTCCAGGGTGATGGTGGGCGTGGCCCCAGGCTCCGTGCCGTGCGGGCTCAGCAGCCACGCGCGCTTCTCGACCTGGTAGTTGACCGTCGCCACCGAGATGTCGGTCATGGTGGTCCCTTCGGTGTGATCTCGTTACGTGACGGCCGACTTGTCGCCGAACCGCTTCTTTGCCTCCGCGAGCGCGGCTTCCCGGCCGGAAGGCGCTCCGCCGCCGCGGGATCCCTGCGAGTGGTCCGGACGTGGGCCTTTGCGGCGGCCGTTGTCCCCGCCTGCGGGCTGGAAGACCTTCAGCAGCTCATCGGCGTCGGCGGCCAGGGCCTCTCGTGTGTCTCCGACGAGGCGCCGCGCCTGCGCGGGCGAAAGGTTCTTCTCGTGGGCGACCTCCGCCCGGAACCGGGCGATGCGCTCCTTCTTCAGCTCGTCCTCGTGCTTGCCGAGGCGTTCCGCCAGGGCGTCGACGTCCGGCTTACCGTCCTCGCCGCTCTCCGCCGTTCCGCTGAGCGCGTCGGCAAGTTTCTGCAGCGGCAGCAGCTTCTCCAGCTGGACCTTGACCTCGCGCAGCTCCTTGCGAGCCTCGTTGCGCTCAGCCTTCATCCGGTCGATCGCCTGCTTGCCAGCGTCCCCGGTGCCCGGCGGCGTCGGCGGGTCGCCGTCACCAGGATCAGCCGGGTCGGCCGGCGGGTCGCCGCCGTTCGACGGGTCGTCCGGTGAGGCACCGCGGACGGGCCAGATCGGGGCGCCATTGCGGCGCAGACCCAGCGCGGTCAGCCCGGTACGCGGGTGGATCGGCAGGTTCGGGCCCAGGAGCGGCAAGTGGATCTTCATCGAGATGACTCCCGTTGCGGGGTCGGCCCAGCGCCTTGCGCGCCGGGAGGTCACAGGTAGCCGTGCAGCTTCAGCAGGCGCACAGCTTCATCGCGGTTACCGGCGGCGTCGCGCAGGATCGTCTCCGGCATCAACCGGACGGCCCGTGCACCACGGATCGTCGCGCCTTCGCTGGTAGCCAGGACCTTGCGGCCGAACAAGGTCGCCTCCTGCATGCCGCGCCTGGCGTTGACCACCTTCGCGATGTCGGCTCCGGCACGGATCGCCTCGGCGCCGGCCTTCGTGAAGACGCGGTCCTGCTCGGCGGAGCTCAGGCTCGCGAAGTACTTCCTCGGGTCCGTGCGCACATCGTCGGCCGAGTCTTCGCGTGCGGGGATGTGAATGCAGTCGCTGGACAGCGTGGATGCCGTCTAAAGCCGGCGTTCCACGCGTATCTCCTTCCCGCAAGCACGGCACACCTCGAGCACGCTTTGCCGCCCAGCATCCGCACATAGCCGGTCACCCGACGGCGGGAGGTCATCGCGACCGCGTCGCCCGCCCGGCCGGCGTCGGCCACCTGGGTACGGACGATCATGTCGAGCGTCGCCGCGCCGCCAGCAAGCGCTCGCGCGGGTGCAGATCCTGCCCTGATGCTCAGCAGTGACGTCACCGCCGGCCGGTAGAGCAGGCTCGCGAGATCACGGCCGTCAGACGCCACACCGGACAGCGCGGACGCCACCAGCCGGCCTTCCGAGGTCGGTCGCACACCCTGCAGATGGAGAACCTCATCGAGGTAGGAATCGGCAGCGCCGGCCGCCGCCTGTTGCGCGCCGGACACGACGATCAACAGGCGGGAGATCTTCGAAACCCACGAATCGCTGATACGTCCGGGGTCGACTTGCGACCACAGCCGCTTTGCCTCGTTCGCCGCAGCAAAGGCCAGTCGGCTCCGGCGCTCCGCGTGGTCAAGGGCGACCTCAAGCAGCGTCATCGTCGCCACCCGGTTCGCCGTCGATCGCCGGATCGGCCGCCGGTGGTGGCTGGTTGTCGGCCAGGCCGGCGGCGATCGTACGAACGGGGTCACGGGCCAGGTCGGCCTCGCGCATCGCCTTGAGCTTCGCCCGCCGGGCCGCCGAATAGCCGAGATCCTCCCAAGCCGCCTCAACCGGCAGGATGTTGGCCTGGACCAGCTTGACCGCCGCGTCCGCCGCCTGCGCCTTCGTCGGGGTCGCTGCGGAGCGCCACTGCGTCTCCAGCTGCTCCATCCGCGGATCCCAGGCGCCGTCCCGGATGCGCACAGCGATCTTCATGACCCGCTCAGCCGAAGACTCCAGGGTCGTCTGGTAGTCCTCGACCTGCTTGATGACCCTGGACTCGTCCGCCAGGATCCCCTCCGCGGACGGAGGGTTCGTGGTCGTCTGACCCAGGTAGCGCATCGGCAGCCCGGAGACGCCGGACACGAGCTTGGCGTACAGCGAGACGATCCGGTCGAAGTTCCCGAGCTCCGCCGCGGACAGCTGGCCGACCTTCGCCTCACCGTTCTGCAAGGCCCATAGCGCGCCGAAGTACGCCTCCCAGACGGGCAGCTGCTTGCCGGTTTCCTTGTCGATGAAGTCGGCGGCGGTGGCCCCGACCACATATCTCTGGGGGACCGCCAGCGCCTCCGTCGCGACTTGGGCGTTGGTCAGCGCCCGGGCGGCAGAGTCGGTCAACCCGATGATTCGGGTGAAGATCGACCGTCCATCCCGGTTACCCAGCCGCGCGCGAGAGACAAGCGGCACCACGGGGACGACGCCGAGCTTGTGCTCGTCGGAGTCGATCTCGACCCATTGGGCGTTGCGCCGCTCCAGCCACTTCGTACCCTGCGGCTGATACAAGGTCGCGAACATCGTGCCCGCGTCGGTGTAGAACTTCGCCGCAGCGACCGGTTGCCGGGTCCGCGGAGACAGCTCCACCGCGACCTCGTCCGATGACTCGATCGTGATCAGCGGAACATCGGCCGAGGTTTCCCGGTCGTCGTCCCCACCGGCCGGCGACGGCGCATCCGGGGTGTCCGCGTCACCTGCGCCAACGATCGCGAACGCGTTCCCCCGGACGATCGCGTCCAGCTGGCCGAGTTTCCACTCCAGGTCCAGGCCGTTCGCCTGCCAGATCCGCCACAGCTGCTGGTCGGCCTCCGTCGCGTCCGGCAGCTCGAACCCCTCGAGGACCGTCCGCGCCGAAATCTCATCCGCGTACGTTCCCGGCCACGCCGCAATCGTGAGGAAGCGGCGCAGCTCCGGCGGAATCGCCAAGCCGAGTTGCTCGACGCGCTGCTCGCCCTCGTAGTACGCCTCCAGCACCCGGTTCCGGCGGGCAGTCTTGCTGACCTTAAGGTGCAGCCGGCCCAGAACGGCCCGCTCGTCGTCGCTGAGCACGGGCCGTCCTTCCTGTCAGCGGAACACCAGCACGGTGGTGTTCGGAGGTTCAGGTAAAGCCCACAGATTCCCGGCCGTGACGTCTCCGGCCGCCTCGTGGCAGATGATCGACGTGACACAGGCGTCGATTTTCTGCGTCGGGCTGGCTTTCCGGAGCACGTACCGGTTGGACGGCCGAGCCGCCTTGCGGGCGTTCCCCATGTGCAGCTTGGTGATCTCGCAGCCGTCGTGTGAAAAGCCCGCGCCGGCCTTGACCACGTCCGTAATCAGCCGCTCAGCTGCCGTGTGCATCTGCACCGGCCGGTAAGTCTCCCAGCGGATCACACGCCGTTCGCCGTACTTCTCCGCCCACTGATCCCCGTCCGTCTCCCAATACGGGGGATCGAAGTAGAACCGCACCACGTCGAAGTAGGCCATGAGCTCGTCGACCGCGGTGTGGACCTCGAGCCGCGGGACCTGGCCGCCATAGTCGGCCGGGTTCCAGATACACGGCCGGCCCTCCGGCCCGTACACCGGGGTGAACTGGTAGCCGTCGCGCGTTTCGCAGCGGATCGCCGTCCAGTCGTCGGTGTCCGACCCGTCCAACGCCATCACGATCTGCGCGCCCTTCGGCACCACGACCGGGGTCTCGGCGCGGCGGTCCTTCCACCGCTGCAGGTCCATCCAGGCGCCGGTGCCGGCATCCGGGATGTTCCAGTAGTAGCGGATCGCCTGGCCCGGGTCCTTCTCCGCGATCTCTGCCGCCTCGGCGTCGATCCGGTCGATGTTGACCCAGGGCTTGATCGACGAACCCGCCGGCTTCGTCATCGAGTCGCCGTACGCGAACCGCAGCGCCCGCCGGCGTTCCGCCTTGTTCGTCAGCGACGGCCGCGGCGGCTGCCGATGGTCCCGATAGACGTCCTTGGCCTTGGCCTCCGACGTCAGCTGGGCCACCGACTGCTCCGACGGATCCCACGCGTTCGTGGTCTCGACCGCGCGGCCGCCGGTGCCCGACAGGTTCCGCCGCTGCGTCGTGCCGAGCTTCCAACCGCCATTCGATTCGAGCCAGCAGTGCGTCTCGTCCTGCACGGCGAACGTGATCCGCTGACCCAGACGGGCCCGGCCGGACGACGTGACCGGCTCGATCAGGCCGCCGCCCGGGATGTTGATCCGGGTCTCCCCGGTGTCCGGGATCAAGTCGGCGAGGGGACCCTCGTCGATCATCGGCCGCAGCACCCGGTAGACGTTGTCCGTCTGGTCCTCGCTGGTCGCGGTCACCTGGATCCATGGCGTCGGCCACTCCCGGCCGACCGGTTCACCCTGGGCGTCCCAGCCGGCGAACCGGACCTCGCCTACAGCCTCCGCGCAGATCATCGCCGCGCTGAACGGCCCCTTGCCCCACTTCTGCGGCCGCACCAGCTGCGACCGGCGGTACGCCCACGCCGCCTGCCAGCCGTCCTGCGTGGCGTCCGGCCGCAGACGGTAATGCCAGGCCAGGAACGTCCACATCTCGTCGGTCAGCAGGTACGGCTCGCCGACGAGGTCGCCGTCCGGGATGACGCAGTTCGCCTCGATCCACTCGCCGACCAGCCAGCCCAACGTGGGGAACTCACCAGGGTGCTCGGGGCCCCGCCAAGGCACTCAGCCTCGTCCCGCGTCGACGACCTTGAGCCGCGTCCTGGCCGACGCAGCCGGCGCCGCCTTCTCCTCGCGCTTCGCGCCGAGCTCGTCGGGAGTGACCTCCCACCGCAGCCGCAGCATCGCCAGCGGCGTCAAGCCCAGCCGGTCGGACCACTGCCGAGCCTCTTTCGCCGCGTCGAGCTCGCCCAGCTCGGCCAGCACCTTGTGCCGCACGTACTGAGCCACGTCCCGGGTCCAGCCGAGCCGCTCCCACTGCACAGCCTGCGGGAGCACCCACAGGTCCTTCCACAGCGACGACTCCAGCTTGCGCTGCGCCGCCAGCTGCCGTTCCAGGATCAGCAGACGCTCCCGGGCCAGGTCCAGCTTCCGCTCGGCGGCCGCGGTCGGCTTGCCCGCCTCGGCCATCTCTGCGACCCTCAGCTCGGCCTCGGTGACCTTGCCCTCGGCGATGTCCCGCCGCGCGGTCATCACCACGTCCGGGATCAGCGGCCAGCGCGGTGCCGGCTTCCCAGCACGTCCGTTCGCCGGCAGACGGGTCATCGCGACAGTGGCATTGCGCCGACGTCGCTCCCCTTCAGCCTTCGGCGGTGGGCCCATACCGGCCATCGATCATCACCCTCTCGCAGCATTGCGCCACGTTCGGCAGCCCAGTCACGTTGCGTGACAGGCCTAGACGTTCATGAATCCCAGACCCGTACACACGGCGAGCCGCC
>JACCDR010794044.1_pt1 | contig 11331 bp, 10 predicted proteins | sample 7446431 | NCBI WGS metagenome assembly JACCDR01 (sample SAMN15323443, study PRJNA562643) | freshwater metagenome | isolation source: river surface water | place: USA:Blue River Watershed | collected 2017-08-17
CGGAGGACTTCACCTTGAAGCCGGTCGTCGGGATCGGGTCATTCAACGCGTCATCGAACCAGAAGTAGAAATACTTCGTGTTGTCGGCACCGGAACCGAAGATGTAGTCGCCGGTGATGGTTCCGCGCTGGACGGTGTTGGTCCCTGGGGCGTTTGAAATGGCGTTTAGCTGGCTCTCGGTCAGCGTCTCGAGCTCCGAGTAGCCGTAAATGATCGACGTCGCGATCGTCAGGTTCAGCGCGGCAATCTGGCTCGGAATCAAGCCAGCTTTGAACGCCTTTGCCTTGATCACCTTGTTGGAGTTCACGGTAATCGGACCAGTAACCTGCGGGCTCGTCGGAGTCGGGTCAGATCCATCCTCAGTGTACCGGACGACAGCGCCAGGCGTCGACGTCTGCGGAGTCACGCGTTGAGGTTCAGAATAGGTAGGCATGGTGAGAAAAAGTGCGAGTAGTAGGGTAAACAGTTTCATGGTCAGTAAGCAAAAGCCTTTTGGCCACCGGAGGCTGCGGTTTGGTCACGTTGGAGGGCGCCGATGCTCATTCCCGGGGGAATTCCGGCCGAGGTTGCGGGCGAGAGGCGGATCAGACTGAAGTCAAATCCCGCAGCGTTGACGTAGTCAGTCTCAGGCCCGCCCGTATCCGTCGTGATGTTGAACCAATTCGAGTAGGTGTAGAGCGGCGAGCCTTGGTTGACATTCCCGCTGGTGTTGTCACGGAATCGGTTTTCGCCGACCAAGAGTCCCGAAGACGTGCCGTTGAAATCAATCCCCCACCCGGCGTTGTCGGTGATGATATTGTTGTAGATGAACCCGCCAACAGTGCTGGCGTTCACAATGTCGATTCCGTCAGACGAACCACCCCGAATGGTGTTTCCAATGATGAACGGACTTGTGGTTGTGCCCGCTACTGTGATTCCAGGTCCTCCGCAGTTGAAAATCACGTTGTTAATTGCCATCGCTTGGCGCGAACCACCCTGCAAAGCAATCCCGGGCGCGGACGAACCAGAGGTAGTGATTCGATTCCCGTATGCGATGCCAGTGTTACAGATAATCCCGGCCCCGGTTGCGCCTCCGCTGGCCCCATTCAGCACAACATCATTGTCGATCACGATCGCTGATGTGATGCCAATTGCGGCCGTGTTCACCGACGAGTTCACCACCCTGCACGCTCGAATGTAGGCAGATCCGAGCATGTTTCCGGATCGGTTGCCGGTGACGGTCAAGCATTCAATAACGATGTTTGCTCCTGACCCGTTCAGCTGAAACGTCGCGTTGTAGTTTAACGTCGGGTAATTGGCTGTGATCAGTTCTCCAACTGAATTCCGACCTTGGTACCCGTCCCCGCGAGTTGTGGCATACCCCTCAATGAAGATCGGCAGAGCAACGGTACCAGCGGCCGACACCGTATCAGTAGAGGTAAGGGTGTAAGTCGCCTGCCGAACCCACACTCGGTTGCCCGCAACGTAAGCACTCCCCGCGTCACCCAGGCGAGCCAGCGCACCGCCGATATTCACAACACCTGCCGAACCCGCCGCAGTTGCACAGACCCGGTCCAGCTGAATCGAGACACCGGCCGACACCGCGATGATCTGGTAGAAGCCCGCCGTGAAGTTGGCCCCTGAAACGATGCGAGCCCCATTACCGATCATGTCGGACGAGGCGCTTGCGGTGAGTAGGGTGTCGGTCGCTCCCGAGGTCGTCACCCCGGTCAAAGCATACTGCGGCGAGGTCTGCTGCGAGTAGTCGGTCCCACCGCTAGTGTAGAACCCGCCGTTGTTGGCCGACCCACCGGAACGGATTTCCCACTGAGCGGTTGAACCAATGGCGCCGAACGCGCTGAGGGCCAGCCAAAGGCTGGCGATGAGGCTGAGTATCTTCATGGCGGGGTGATGGTCAGAACGAGAGTCAGACGGGTTACGGTCGATGCGGAATCGACGCGGAACCGAAAGGTATCGCCGGCCGTTACGCTGGTCGTCCAGCCGGTCAGGGTGGTGTCAATCGAACGCTGGGCCGCGCTGAGTGTCGGTTTGGCCGACGCCGCAATGGAGGTGAATGTCGGGAAACCTCCGGAGGACGCCTTCTGAACGTCCACCACAGCACTCCCCGCTTGATCGGCAACGAGGACTGCCTTCGTGATTGTCCCCGTCACTTCTACCGGCAATTCGACAAAGGTCGAGTCACCAGCAGTAATGACGGTGCCGTAATTGTTCACGCCGTAGGTCACCGGACGGCCCGGGGATGGCAAGCGGGCAGATGCGACGGTTCCACTCCCAAGGTTGCTCGCGTTGAGCGTGGTCAGGTTGACCCCAGAGGCCGCTGGTAGGGTCGCCGGGAAACGGGCGTCAGGGAGAGTCCCCGCCGTAATGTTCGCCGCATTGATCCCTGAGCCAACCTTAGATCCGCTCAACGTACCGTCAGCCAGATCGTCCAAGTCCGCATCCCACGCTTGGATGTTTGACCCAATGACCAACCCAAGCTGAGTCCGCATGGCCGCGTAGTCAGCCGCTCCAAGCAACGTGATGACGTTTGCGCTCGGAGTAATCCCGGCCCAAGTGTCGAGGTCGGAGTCGGCGAGTTGGTAGGAGACCCAAGCGCCGTTCTCGCGGACGTTGAGCTTGTTCGCGGTGGAGTTGTAGAGGGTCAGTCCGTTTGCTGGCGAGCCAATGGCGTCGCGCTGGGTGCCCGTCATACCGGGCAGCGGGAAACCTTGGTTTGCGACCCCTGGGACATACAGTGCCTTTCCGTTCCCGGCAGGCCCTGTGCCCGATGCGCCAACAAGAACCCGAGTTAAAGATCCATCCAGATCCAAAAGCAAAGACGACTGGTCGGCGTTGGACTGCCCATCTACCTGCAACGCCGTTCTCGCCGCGTGCGCCGTTGTTCCACTCGATCCTGCGATTGGAACCTGAACCCGAAAGTATCCGTTTGCTACAGATCCCGAACCGGTTCCTCTGGGTGTGATTATTTGGTAAGCCGCTGCCGCCTTATCCGTGCCGCTGGCGCTTCCGGCTTGAACCGTAATCGGCAACTGAGTGGAAACACCGTTGGCTCCTTGCTGGAAAAAGATGTTCGCGCCGTCGTTGTAGAACTGCCCAAGAAGCCGAACGTTGGTTTCGTCGAAGATTTGAACCGAAGGACCAGAAACCCGCCACCCGGATTTAATTGCTCCAGACCGTTCCGCAGTCCAAATCGGCGAACCAGAAGTTCCCCCCTTAAAGTCGGTCACCGTGGAAAGCGCGAAATCACCCACCGTCATCGTTTGAGCAGCGAACGCAGAAACAACGCCGTCCCACCTTGCCCAGTAGGGCCGCACGTTCTGGCCAGCCACGGATTCGTAAAGCGGAACAGACGCCTCAAACGTGGATCCGATCCATTGATTGTTGAAGGCTGACGGCTCCGCGTAGGCACCCCAGTACGAGTACGCCAATTGCCCACCTACCACATTGCTCACAGAATTCTGACCGAACCAAACCGATGGAACACTCCATGAGGATTCACCGTTTACGCTCCCGCCGTGATTGGCGGAAACCAGTGGCAGGATGACATTGTTGTTCGCGCCCTGGATGTAGACGCCGCCATCGGAGCACTGGTCAATTCCGATGTTTGCAAACGTGTTCTGGCTGGCGCGGCCGGTAATCTGAATTCCAACGGCGGGGCCAACAGTGATCCCGTTCGTCCCAGCAAATCCGGAAAGTGGCAGTTTTGTGCCGGCCAACGCTGCCGCTCGGTTGGTGTGAACACCGAACGAATTAGCCCCAACCTTCACCGCCCAATACAAGTTGGTTGAAGTGATCCCGGTGGGCAGGGTTCCGTAAAGAGCGTTTGTGAAGGTCCCGGAAACACTTTCCCAAGTCCACGGACGCACCATGACCGGCGATCCGGATTCCAAGGCCACAACCGAACCGATCAACGTAAACGCATCCGACGAGACGGCTGTTGCCGCGTAAGCCGAGTTAGTCCGGAACGAGTTCCACAGAAACGACGTGTCCGTTTTTAGCTTCCAGCTGGTCAGCCCGTCCACCCACAGTGCGGGGCCGGAAGCGGCACCCACGTCAATCTTGTCGATTTTGGAGTCTCCGCATGAATACAGGAACACGCCTCGACCACCCCTCCAAGGGTTGCTTTTGAAGATCGTTTCGTCGATTTCGACACCGTTGCAGTCAAGCAGGAAACCACCCCACCCAAGCACGTCCCAGACGTAAACGTTCTTGATTTTGATACCCCACTTGTTTTCAGCAAATAGGCCGTGCGATCCGTAGCTCGACTGGTTGGATGAATTCCCAAAGACAAGCAGGTTTTCTACAGTGCTGTCCTGCTGGACCGAATCAACAACACTGCCGTCTTCCAATGTTTCCGCAGCCTGACGTACCCAGCCGTTGGTTGAATAGAACGTAATGGCGGGAACATTGGCGCCGTCCATTACTCGCAGGAAACTGGCCGATCCGAGCAGGTATTGGTTGTTGGCGGGATTGGTTGACGTGGCGTCAGAAAACTTAACCGGATCCGCCCCCTTGAGCGAAACGCGATACCTAAGCCGAACACCGCTAAGCGTGTTGTAGACCCCTCGGCCAAGCCGAATTGTCCCGCCGAGCTTATCCTGGAAGTAGACGCTCATCGCCTCGAATGCCGCATCATCGCTTGCGGAATCTCCAGCCACACCGCCGAAGCATTCAATTGGGGCGCCCTCCGCATCAAACATTGCCTCCCAGCTTGTCGCCCCACCATTCGCCAGCACCCGACCGCCCAGCGCATTGGTCCCCGTAATGGTGTTGGTGTGAACCGCCGTAAACCCACCACCGTCGCCCTCACCGTAGTACCCAGCCACCTCGGCCACCGTGCCCAACGGCATCCCCGAGAGCACCCGCAACGCCGCCATGTTCGGCACCTTGATTACGCCCTTGGTCGCCAGCGCCGACTGGTCGATCGTCCACGTCGTCCCCGAACCGCTGACGATTATTTCACCCTTGTCGCCGTCGGTGATGCCGCCTCCGCCGCCAGTCGCGGCCACGGTGATGTTGCCGCCCGAGTACGACAGCGAGATCCCCGAGCCAGCAACCAAGTCGCCAGCGCCCCACAGGGTGCCAGTGCCAATGGGGATTTTCCCGGCCGCGGGAGTCTTGGACGGCGTCGAGACAGGGAAGAGCGACTGTCCGAACGCCTGAAAGGCAATCAGGAAGATTACGAAGTAACGTTTCATGGAGGAGTCGCGTATCCGACTTGACCAATTTCCCACTGTGCGCCGGAGCCAACACCGAATCCGACAAGGCGGACCCGATACCAAAGGTTGTCGTCAGGGCTCTGCCACCACTGATCTGTGAAGGTGTTGCCGGCCGCTGAACCCGGAGGCCCCGGAGGACCAGCCACACCCGGCGGACCCTGTTGACCAGTGTCACCCTTCTCTCCGGGCGGACCCTGAGGACCAGTGTTCCCGGCCGGGAACGTGATGCGCAGGGATTCCGGAACACCAAGAGTGATCCGGTCAGCAACAGCCACCGTGTTGAAGGTGATGCGCAGTTGGTTCATAGTGGTCCAGTCACGCGAGGCGCGATTTCGAGCTGGAACTGGAACGACGTGTACGGGCCGAACCGGGGCGATACCCGCTCAGCCCGGATGTCGCCGAAACAAACACCTGGAAGGCTCTCGCAAACTGCCCCCGGTAGCTCGAGAAGGAATACCGCCTCAGCTGTTGCGTACGTCGGATTGATGGCGTACGTCGGATTGATGACGAAATCGTAGAGCGAGAACGGATCGCTGAAGTTCTCCTTCAAGGACGCCCGGATCGTCACAGTTGACCAATCAAACGACAGGTCCGGCGTATCCAGGGCTACCAGATAAAACCAAGCGTTGCCGCGGATGATGCGAAACTTTTTCATGTCGCGACAGTGAGGGAGGCCGGGCCGGGTCCGAGCAGGGTGGTTCGGAACGCGTAGTGCGGCACGCCGCCCAGCGTGATGATCGCACCCGTCCAACCATTGATGACAACCGGAGAGGTCCAGCCGGTGCCCATTGTGGCGCCAGAAAAGCCGTCACCCGCCCGCGGGAAGCCTTGAGCCACCGGCCACGCGATTCCGCGGTACTGGTTGCCACTTGGATTCTCAACGGAGCTCGACGAATTCCCGAGTGCCCAGGTGCCGTTGATCGTGGTTTGACCAGGATAGGTTGCAGTCCACTCCGGAAACGTGGGGTCAGTCAGGAACTCGGCCCGCCACGTCATCGCGGTGTAGATCGTGAATCCGGTGGGCGTGACCGGTTCCACCAAGAACGTCGGCGTGGCCACGTAGCCAGTAGGCTCAGGGATTCCAGAAGCCGCGGAACTGACCAGAACCAAGCGGTCAACCACCTGACACGTTCTGGCGTTCACGAACGACAGCGTGAGCCGCTCTGCATCAGCCGAACAACGGAGGTAGCCAATACCGTCCGCCCAGTAGAACTGGCTCTCCGTGAGCCGAGGTGCGGTTGCGCGAGTCTTCCCGGCGCCGCCGGTCCCGCACACCACGTAGTTCATTCCGTCGACCAACAGCCGCTCGTAATCCTTACCGTGGGCAGAGACCACCACGTCCGCGCCCCACTGCTTGAACGGCCAACGCATGACCGAGGAGCCGGGCGTGTTGACAGCATCCGAGGTGTACGGCGCCCGGTGGCAGACAACCACCTTCCACGTTGCCGTTGAGGCCGCCATCGCCGACTCGAGCCAGGCGTACTGCTCGGCGTAATTGGCGCCGGAGGTGGCCAAATCGTCGTCGTCATCCAACCCGGAGTTGAGGACGAAGAATTCGACGTTTCCGCGGGCGAACTGATACCAAAGCTTGTGGTCGGCAATCTTCGAGGCGCCGATCGCAGCTTGTTGAGCCAGCAGGATGCCGGTCAGCGGGTCACCGTAAGAAGTCGTCAGGTCGCGGTCGCCGTATGCCACAAAGAGATCCCCGGAGTTAATCCAGCTCCAGAAGTGCCGGACGAAGTTGTCGCCAAGCGTGATGGACGATCCGACCGGATAATTCGCGTCACCAAGATGAACGATCAGGCCGGGATTCAGCGCCCGGACGGCCGCCGAAAGCTCGGTCGTTTCTGCCTGGGTGGTGATGTCCCCGGAATCGCCAAACATGACCCATTCGAGCGACGGGAATTCAGTCGGGTTGGTGCAGGTTCCATCCGGCGATGCACCCGAGCACGGCAGGCATAGACTGCCGGAAACACAACCGTTTCCAGGGATGCAGTCAGCCTGAGACGGCACCGTGTTCTCCATCAGCCGTTCGCGAGCGTCGACGAAAAGCTGACTGAGAGACCTTCGGTAGTCGCGTCCGTATGACTCAGCCAGTGCCAGCTGGTCGAGCTTCCGATTGAGGTGCCAAAGGACGTAGTGCGAGACAACCAAGGCGACCTTCAGGTCGAAAGGCACCTTGTCGCTGTCCGCGAAGTTGTCCTTGGCGCCGTCGTAGGTGAGCTTGATTGCGTACCCGGCAGTGATGGCCGGAAGCACCCACATCCGCTTGGCCTGTGGATCCGTGGTGAAACGGAAGTTCCGGCGGATGTTGACCGCACCAGCGACCAAATCCCGCCGGTTGCTGTTTGGGTACCAGTAGAGCGGGCGCTCCAGGCTGGGCTCACCAAGTTTCGTGTGGTAGAGCTCCCGAATGTATGCACCCTCCGGCAGGTCCACTAGCGAGGCGAATCCGTCGCGGTCCACGTCATCCACCTCCCACACCGCTTCATGACCCTTGCGGTAGTAGTCAATGAACTCCTGAACCTCCACAGCCCCCAACCGAATCAGCTCGGAGACGTACGCCTCCGTGCCGATGCGGTTGGCGTCAACCGTGAGGAAGGTCTTAACCTTCTCGACGAATTGCGCCCAGGTGAGCATCAGGATTGGGTTTTGCTCTTGCGGCCGGTGGGTTTGGGAGCAATCACGGCGTCAACTTCAACCGGATCCCCGGGCGATGTGATCGTGATACTAGCGGATTCGGAGGGGGCCCTTTCCACAGGTTGGACAGTCAGGCCCGCCGGCGGAACCAGAGTGTGAGGTGCCGACGGGGCCATTGGTGAGAACAAGTCCGAGGGCGACTGCGTCAGCTGTTTTTTTTTCCGCGCTTCGGCGATTTGCTCGTCGCTGAGTTCGGCCAAGCCCTTGCCTTCAAGGCGGGCAATCTCCGCAGTGTCCTCAATCGGGACGACGGCGAGACCGAACCATTTGCCAGCAAACGGCTCGACCGGTTCGAAGTATTGACTGTTGGCGCCGGACGCCAGCCAGTACGTCTTGGTGGTTTTCGGGGTAACAGGGTCCATGACAGCGTAGAGTTACGATGGCTTATTTGAACACAGTTACCCGGAGCGCGCCAGATGCAATATCAAGCGGGGCGCCGTTTTTGTTGAAGAAGATGACCCGGACGGTATCGGGCGCGGAAACATTGGCGCTGATGATGCAGTTGGCAGCGCCAATGCCGGAATGGCTGGCGAGCGCGTAGTTGCCGACGACAGCGCCAGTGACGGTAACGTTTGCAAACGTCACGGCGCCATCGACGATGGAGGCCGGATCAACGGTGTTGGTGGCGCTCAAATAGGCGGCACCGAGGCGCTGCTTGACCGCCGAGAACGTGTCCGTTCGATCGATCGAGACTTGGGAGTAGAGCGACAGCGTGGCGACGGCAATAAGGCCGACGGCGCCGAGGAGGAGTCGTTTCATTGTGGTGGTTTCTTTGTGCGTGTGACGAGTTGGTGAGCGCCCACGGCAGCCATTCCAGCGATGGCGCCGTTAAGCACATTTACCGGGCTCCATGCGCCCTTGAAGACGCATTCGGCCGCGGCACCAGCAACCGGGAGGATTGCCGGGATAAAGCGATTAGGGACACGGGACTGCTTGAGGTATGCGCCGAGCACATTCAGCAGCGCGACGGTCGCGCCAGCCTGGACAAGTGTTTCCCCGATGGGCGGTTCAGGATTCATCTGGTTTCTTCGGTTTCGTGATGTCGCGGAAAATCTTGATAGCCATCAGCACCGACACGACGAAGCCGGCGGTCAACGAGGCAAGGCGGAGCCAGAGCTCGATCTCGGCCAGCAGCGAAACGATGATTCCGAAAAGCGGAAAAACGATGCCAGTAGCCCCCTCAATGATGGTTCGGTGGTGCATGGGTTTTGAAGCGGTCACATCATCCGAGAAAGCCCCACCCCTGGCCTGATCCAACCAAGGGTGGGGCGCCTAACTTACCTACCAGCTGTTACCCCACAGTGCAGCCGGTCGCGGTGATCGTCGGGCAAGCGGTCGAGAAGTTCTCGATGACGAGATGGCGGTTCGCGTCGCCCAGTCGCACGTCAAACTTCTGCGAGTTGAACGTGTAATGGGTCATGTTGTCCTCCATCGTGCAGTTGTAGAGCTTGTCGATGACATCGCTCTGCGCATCGCGCTTCTTCGAGCGGACAGCGTGGTTGTTGATCGCGACGTCGCTCCAGTCGATGATCCACAACCGGCGAGCGCGATTCTTAGTCGGGGTGCCAGAGCCAAGGGCCCGGGCCGCACCGATCGCGTCGTCGAAGTAGCGGTCGTGGATGAAGTTCAGCGTGATCCCCTGGTCGGGCAGCCAGTAGGAGTTGTAGTCGAAGTGAGCGAGCTGCTTGTCACCAACCTGGCTGGTGATCTTCTGGCCCATCTTGATGAACTGGGTAGTATCAAGGCCGTACTTCGCCTTGTAATACTTCGTCATCACATCGCGCAGGACGGCACCGGTGGTCCGATCGCCCATCACGTCGAGCTCGACCACGTCACCGCGAGTACGGCCGAGCTGGTATGCCTGCTCCATGAGCCAGTCGATGTCGAGCGCACCGCCAGCGCGGTCGACCACGCGGGAACACTCGGACAGCTGGGTCCGGATGCCCTTGGTGTTCGCCTTGAACTCGATCGGCTGCGTCGGGTTGTACGGATCAAACACCTTCTCCAGATTCGTCCAGTTGGCCTGGGTCTGGTTGAGCGAGTCGAGCGCCTGGCCGTAGAACACGGTGTTGAAAAAGTCCTCTTGGTGGAACTTCTCCTGTTGAGCGCGCTGTTGGGCCAGAGGAAGGGAGCGGAACTTCTTGAAGAAGTCGCTCATGTTCGGGTTCTCGAGCGCCTTCTTGTATTCGTCGTTCCACTTGTGAGTCCACCGGCGGGTCTGGTGCCAATACTCCACCAGATCGACGTTGACGACGGCAGGCGGCTGGTAGCACCACTGCTCGTTGTCCTTCACGCTGTTGCTCAGTTTGAGCAAGGTGCCTTGGCTGACGCGGTAGCCGTCTTTCTGGGCGGTGGTCAACGGGCCAAACGCGGTGTCAGTCGCGGCGCTCTGGGTGTTGCCGTAGGTCGGGCTAACAACCAGGGTGGCAGTGGTCGCGTCGACGTTGAGCGCCGCGTGAACCTTGTATTGAACCTCAACGAGATCCTCGAGCGTGCCGCCGCCACCGGTCCAAGCAGTCTGGAACGCGGCCCCAGTGTACCGAACGGTCGACTGGATCACGACGAACATGCCGGGCAGGAAGTAGTTCTCGATGTTCCGGAGGTTCGAGTTGTAGTTGCCACCAAGACCCACCGGGGAGGCGACGCCGTTGGTCACGGTCAACGCATAAGCGCCGACAGGGATGTAACCCCAAGTGCTGTGGGTCGTACCGGCAGTGAAGCCGCCCGGCAGGGTCGCCGTGCCCGCGGTGACGTGGAAGAAGAGGGCGTTGATGACGTTCCGGCGGGGAACAAGGCTGTACGGAGCAACGATGGAACCATTGCCGGGCGTAGCGCCGTTACCGGGAACGTGGCGGGAGAGAAGCAGGTCGTAGAGGGACCGCTGTTGGACACCAGCCATGCGGGCCTCCTTGGTCGAGGAGATCAGCTTGTCCATGCCGGTCTCAGTCAGGCCGAGAGCCGCCAGGGTGGACTTGGTGTACGGGACGATGTCGCACTTCGTCAGCGAGCCGCCCGTAGACGGCTCCACCTGGAAGTAGAACGGCGTGCAGTTATTGGCACTGAAGCCGGGGAAGTTATTGGGCATTTGTGTCGACGGTTAAATGTCAGCCACCGGAATAACACGATGACACGCGCTCAAACAGAAAACCGGCGGGACAGTGAAAGATTTCACCATCCCGCCGGCGGATAACGGCCAATCTGTGTTATCGGCGATTCAGCTCATGCCGAGTTCATTCACAAGATCAAACCCGTCCCCCTCCTCCTTTGGCGGCGAATGAAGCGTTGCGCCAGCGGAACTAACTGACCCGGCGCGAGGTGCAACAATTGGCACAACCGGCTGTGCGGGCGGAGTCTGATTTTGCGCAGTCGGCGTTGACGCAGAGGGAATCACCCTGGCCTTGCGGGTAAAGCC
>JACCDR011386793.1_pt1 | contig 11331 bp, 22 predicted proteins | sample 7446431 | NCBI WGS metagenome assembly JACCDR01 (sample SAMN15323443, study PRJNA562643) | freshwater metagenome | isolation source: river surface water | place: USA:Blue River Watershed | collected 2017-08-17
CAGGCCGTTCGAGGTGGGGGCCATGGCAGCCTCCGATGCGGTTGAGCAAGCCGGCCAGCGCCGGCAGGAACACGCCGGCCGCGGTCGGCGCGATCAGCACCGTCAGCACCACGGTCGCCATCGGCAGCGGGTGCTGGTCGAGCTCGGCCTGGATCAGCGCCAGCTCGACGCGCTCCTCGGCCATGCGGTCGCGCCAGGCGCGCTGCGTGAAGCTGTCGGCGACACCGTTCGCGCGCAGGCGTTCGAGGTAGTCGTGGCTCGCGCTTATGTTCCAGATCAGGTTCGCGGCGCGCAGGTAGAGCCAGGCGCGGCGGTGGAGGGGGAGGGTCTGGCGGGTCATCACGACTGCGCTCCCGTGGCCTTGAGGATTGCGGCGCGCTCCGCTTCGTGCTTGCGCTCAAGCCGCTCGGCCAGTTCTTCAAGGCCGTTGTTCCGCAGCACGTTGGCTGCCGCCAGCAGGTCGCCGCATGGCAGGCCGGGCGAGTCGTCGTGACCCATTGACGCGGCATCCAGCAGCTCCGGAGCGGCTGCGAACAGCCGCGCGTGATGGTCAGTCGGCGGCGCTTCGTTGAACGCCTCGGGGCTGTGCGCCACCACCAGCGCAACCACAGTGCCGTCGTCTGCGACGATGGCCTCGTAGGCGGATGCGCCGTAGCCGTCGTGCACGGCTCGCCACTGGCTAGCATCGGGACGCGCGCGCCAGGGCGTCGGGGCAAGCGGCGCGCTCACGCCAGCACCCCCGCCACGCTCTCCCGCAGCGCATCCAGGTCCGTCGCGCAGTGCAGATCCTGCACGCCGATCCACTTGCCGCCGATGAAGACGCGGCACAGGTCGATCCCGTCGTCGCCGTCCGTCTCGACCTCGACGAGCATCCGGCCGCCCGGGATCGGCACATCGACGATCCGGCACCCGCGCTGCGGCTGGGCGTTCGCGCCGGTCGCGGTGGCGAGGTCGCGGGTCAGTTCGGCTACGCGGCGGGACAGCGCGGCGTTGCTCTCTGCCAGCAGGCAGTTGCGCGTCTGCAGCGCCGCGATCAGCTCGCGCTGCTCGGCGTTGTCGGCCATCAGGAGCTGTTCGCGGCCCGACCGCGCCGGCTGCTCGAACTCCATGACCAGCAGGCCGGGGATCGTCTCGGCGGCTTCTTCGAGCCGGATCTGGTCGGCGTGCAGCCGGTGCATCAGGTCGCCCATTACGCGGCCCTCCGCTGGTGAGCGATGAGGGCGCGGGCTTCGCGGCCCTCGCGCTCGGCCCAGGCGTTGAAGGCGCTCACCACGCGGCTCTGCGCGAGCGATTCGGCGCTGGTGGTCGGCCGGCTGTAGAACTTCGGCGCGTATGTCGGCTGCGTGTCCTTCAGGTCGGCGAAGCTGCTGAACGCCGTCACGAGGCGCACGCAGTCGTCGATGGTCATCAGCTGGTCCGTGCCGGGCCAGCGGTTGCGGTGCTGCTGTTCCATCGCCCATCCCTTCCGCCCTCCGCCTGCTGGCGTTGTCGTGAGGGCATGGGTGGACTATCGCAATACTTTGCGATGGCGTCAAGCAAAACTTTGCGAAGCGTGGCCGCGCGCCGGGATCAGGCGTGGGGGTCAGCGGCTCCTAGGCCGGCACAGCTTGACCTCGACGCGCGTCTTCTCGCGATGCTCGGCCACGGTGAGCCACTGAAGGTTGTCCAGCTCGTCCCTGCCGCCGCAGATCAGCGCCTCGCGGTGGTCGACTTGGTAGCCTGGGCATGGGCCGCGCGGCTGGCCGGTAGACGGGCAGGGGTTCTGGCGCTGGAACTCGGCGCGCAGGCTGCGCGAGCGATCGGCCGCCGATGAGACTGCGGCGAAAGCCACTATGGCGATGGCCGCGAATCTCAACGTTTCGGCTCGCTGTCTCCCTTGCGGCTGCGCGCGATCTGCCTGTCTGCCCACTTTGCAAGCAACGTCATCGCCGCCAGCGCGACAAGCAGCACACATGCGCTGGCCAGCCACACGGCCCAGGCCGGGCCATGCAAGTTGCGACCCACCTCAAGCGCCACTATGAGGATCGCAACAATCCCGACTAGGGCCACCGCCACGGGATGTTTCATCGCGACGGCCCCGCGGATAAGGGGGGTGCGTCACGGCCCAGTCTCATCTGGTGAGCCACCCCCCTGGCAACCTGTATCCCGTGGCAACTGCTCTCGTTGGCAACCCGGGCCGATGGCCCACAACCACGGGAGAAGAAGATGACCCAACAAGAATGGCCGCTGGGCTCAGCTACGGCGGTTGTGTCCAGAGAATCGGACCACATCACCGTTACCTTGCGTGGAATCGTCACGGCCGAGGCCTATGACGCCCTGATGCAGAGCCTTGCAGCTGCGTCGCTGCGCGAGGCGTCGCCGCGCTTGCGAGTTTTGCCCATCACGATCCGCGCGGACGGCGCCTGGGCCGCGTCTCTTGCGGCGGCGATGGCGGCGACTCGGGAGCAAGCGGCGGAACGACTGCAGGTCCTTCGGCGCCCATGGCCTTCATCACAAGCGCCGAGATGGCCGCAGCCTGGCGCTCGAGTTCCGCGCGGTCGGTCAAGAGCGCCAGCGGACTGACGCCAAGCGCGGCCGCCAACATTTCGACCTCGGCCAGCTTTGCGGAGCGCTCTTTCCCGGTCGTCGGCATCGTCTCCGGGTCACGGTCGGCCGCCTTCAGGTAGTTGCCGACCGTGTTGGGCGACAGGCCGGCCTTGGGCCCGAGCGCGTTCGCACTGAGTCCGCGCTCGGTCATCAGCGCCCGCAGGTTCTCGCCGAGGACCTGATTCATCGTCTTGCCGGCCATCGCAAGACTTTGCGCAAGCTGCCTCGCAATGGGTTGCTTGCGCAGTTCGCAAAGTTTTGCGATACTGACCGCATGAACGACGCCCGCCTTGATGATCGAGTCCGCGCGCTGCTGGTGGCGAAGAAGGGCGACTGGCCCCGAATTGCGCTGAAGGCCGACGTGAGTCACTCCTGGATCTCGCAGTTCGTGCGCGGGAAGATCCCGAACCCAGGGTTCGCCACGCTGACGCGCCTGGAGGCCGAACTGCTGGCCGATGGCGCCCCGGCCGTGCCCACCGCGGAGACGACGGAGGCGAGTCGGTGATGGCCCGATCGCTGCGCCGCTACAGCGGCAACGACAAGCACTTTGGGCCGTTCACGCTGAGCCGCCACAACGATCAGGGCTGGCGCCCGCTGGGCGTCATGCTGGACAGCGGTGGCGATCACGAGTCCAGCCGCAACAAGGGCTGCAACCTCAAGCTGCACGGGTTCGGGCGCACGTTGATTGTGGAGCTTCCGCGGCTGCTGAAGGACTATGTGATTCGTCACAAGGCCGGCTGGGACGCGGCCACCGTCGCGCGGATGGGCCGCGATTGGTATGACGAGGTTTTCCCTTGCGAGTACGGCTTCACCATCAGTGACGGCACCGTCCATGTGCACTACGGGCCGCAGACGCACGACTCGATCACCACGCGCAACAAGGTGCTGTGGATCCCGTGGAAGCAGTTGCGCCATGTGCGAATCAGCCTGTACGGCTTGAGCGGCGAGCATGTGTGGTCGCAGTTCGACCGGAAGGACATTCGCGGCATTGACGCCTATGAGGCCCAACATCTGGCCGAGGAGGCTTGCCCGAAGGCGCGTTTCCTGATCCGCGACTATGACGGCGCCGAGGTCGTCGCAACGACCCACATCAGCGAGCGCGAGTGGCGCAGGGGTACGGGCTGGTTCAAGTGGCTGTCGCTGCTGTTTCCGAAGCGCGTCTGCCGCTCTCTGTGCATCGAGTTGAGCGCTGAAGTCGGCACCGAGAAGGGGTCTTGGAAGGGCGGCCTCATCGGAGCAAGCATCGACATGCTGCCCGGCGAACTGCACGAGGCGGCCATGCGGCGTTACTGCGATGAAGAGCATCGGGCGAAGCATGGGCGTTACCGGGTGACGTTCTTGGGTGCCGCGGAGACGACGGAGGGGGCGCGGTGAGCGGGCGCATCTGGCCGGGGGCGCTGTGCGTGATCACGCACCCGTCGATGTACGGAAAGCCGGTGGTGGCGTTGAGCGAATGCCCGATTGGCGGCGGCTCGTTCCGTTTGCCCGATGGCCACCCGAACCTTCAGGCGCCCGAGCCGGACTACTGGGTGTGCGAGAGCATGGGGGCGCCGTTCCTGGCTCCGGTGGAAGGATTCAAGACTCGCGTGACGCGCTACGCGACGATCCAAGGCCGGTTCCTGCGCCCGATCCTCCCCCCGCCCGGCACCGACTGCACCGACGACCGCGCGCCGTGCGAGGTCGAGCTGGTGGGGGTCTGAGGGATGGTCTGGAGCGAAGGCAAGATCGCCGCCGCCATCGCGCGGCAGACGCTGGCGCGGAAGTGCGTGGTTCTCGTGGACCGCTGCAACTGGACCGGCCACGAGTGCGACGTGCTGGCCGTTACGACCGACCTGCGCGTCATCGACGTCGAGGTCAAGATCAGCCGCGCCGACTTCAAGGCCGACGCCCGCAAGGACAAATGGTGGCACCGGCCGGGCTGGGGCTGGCAGGACCCGAAGCCGCCGGCCGTGCACCGCGACTGGCCGCCCCGGGTCTGGAAGCACTACGTCGCCATGCCGCGCGAGCTCTGGGACGACGCCCTGTTCGAGTTCATGCCGTCGCCGAAGTCCGGCCTGCTGCTGGTCAGCGAGCAGCGCAGCACCGTGACGCCCGTCGCCGTGCACTGCGCGCGCCGCGCCACGCCGAACAAAGACGCCAGCCGCCTGCAGCCGGCCCAGGTCATGGACATCGCGCGGCTCGCCAACCTGCGCATGTGGGACGCCTACAGCCGCAGCGAGCGGCGCGAACTGGAGGCCGCCTAGATGCAGCCCACCACACCCTGCAGCGGCGCCTCGACCGAGGTCCGCCCCAACCGGCCGGCCGTCGTCTGCACGCGCTGCCAGTTCTTCGACCCGCAGGCCGAGCACAAGCTGCCCGGCTTCAGCGGCTCCACTTGCACCAGCTTCCGGCCCCGCGATGACGCGGCGCTGCGGGGCGGGGCTTCCAACACCTGACCGGGAGCAGTTCATGGCCCGCATCTTCTTCCGCGCGCCCGCCGCCGAGACGGCAACAGACGGGAACGCGCGTTGCGGTCTGCTGCGATGAGCCAGACGACCCTCAACTTCGACCCCGCGCTGCCGGACCGCTTCCCGAGCCTGCGCGCCTATGTCGCGCATCGCTCCGTCGTCGTCGCCAAGCACCTGAAGGTCCAGGCCGCCGACATGGACATGGCCCCCAGCACGCTCAGCCGCAAGCTGAACCCGGGCGAGGGCGACACGCAGCGCTTCAACCTCGACGACCTCGAGGCCTGGATCGTCAGCACCGGCGACGCGGCCGCGGTCATCGACTACCTGGCCGCGAAGTTCCTCGACACGCCGGAGCAGCGGCGTGGCCGCGCGCTGACGAAGCTCGAGGGCCTGCTGCCGGAGCTGGCGCAGCTGGTGGCCAGCGTGCGAGGGCAGGGGTGATGCGCTTCATCAGCGTCTGCTCGGGCATCGAGGCCGCCTCCGTGGCCTGGAACCCGCTCGGCTGGAAGGCCGCATGGTTCTCCGAAATCGAGCGCTTCCCCAGCGCCGTGCTGGCCCACCGCTTCCCCGACACACCGAACCTAGGCGACATGACCAGGTTTAAGGACTGGCCCGATGCAACTGTCAATCTTCTCTGCGGAGGAACACCCTGCCAGTCCTTCAGCAACGCCGGACTCCGCGCTGGACTGGATGACCCTCGTGGCCAGCTCATGCTCACCTTTGGTGCCATTGCTGCAAGGTATCGGCCCCGCTGGCTGGTATGGGAGAACGTCCCCGGTGTCCTGTCGTCAAACGGAGGACGGGATTTTGGAGCCTTCCTCGGGCTCCTGGGGCACCTCGGGTATGGGTTCGCCTACCGAGTTCTGGACGCTCAGTACGTGCGAGTGGACGGCTACGCTCGCGCCGTTCCCCAGCGACGGCAGCGTGTGTTCGTTGTCGGATGTCTTGGAGACTGGCGAAGTGCCGCAGCGGTACTTTCTGAGCGCGAAAGCCTGCGCGGGGATTCTGCGCCGCGCCGAAGCTCGGGGGCGCGCGTTGCCGCGACCCTTACTCGAGGCGCTGAGAGCAGTGGCCGAGGCGGCTACGCCGGACGCCGACAGGAGGACGACTACAACATCGTCGCCGGAGCCCTCGCCGGCAGCGGACCCGGCGCCGGCTGGCGCATCGGAGCCGACGAATCGGCGGCGGGCCAGGTCGTCGCAGTCGACTACACCAACGGCCTGATCCAGGGCGACATCAGCGGCACGCTGGAGGCTGCGCAGAGCAAGGGCAATCGCGGCCAGGGCCTGATCGTTCCGTTCGACACCACGCAGCTAACCAGCGCCGCGAACCGCAGCAGCCCGAAGCCGGGCGACCCGTGCCACCCTCCGGCCGCGCACGCGCCGGCGATCGCGTTCGACGCGCGCCAGTCCGACGTGATCCAGTACGGCGACAAGACCGGGCCGCTGGACACGGACGGGCACACGATGGGCGTGCAGCAGGCCACCGCAGTCCGCCGCCTGATGCCCGTCGAGTGCGAGCGGTTGCAGGGCTTCCCGGACGGCTGGACTGCGATCCCGTGGCGCGGCAAGCCGGCCAGCGAGTGCCCGGACGGCCCGCGCCACAAGGCCATCGGCAACTCCTGGGCCGTGAACTGCGCCAGGTGGATCGGCATGCGGATCGCCTTGGTGGACGCGCTGCGCGCCGAGCGGAGGCACGCCGCATGACCGGCTGGATCAAGATGGGCACTGGCTTGGCCAGCCACCCGAAGGTCAAGGCGCTGCGACGCGCGCTGAAGGCCGATCGGCTGAAGGTCATCGGCGGTCTGTGGGCTGTCTGGTGCGTCTTCGACGAGCACTCGGCTTCCGGCCGCCTGGACGGCTACACCCTTGACGACATGGACGAGGAGATCGGCTGGCGCGGCTTCTCCGAGGCCATGCGCGACATCGGCTGGCTCCAGGAGGACGCCGACGGCCTGGAGGCCCCGGACTACGAGGAGCACAACGGCCCGAACGCCAAGCGCCGAGCGCTTGACGCCTCGCGCAAGGGTCGCAGCAGGGCCCAGAAGCCGGACGACGAACCGCCTCCTGATCCGCAAGACGAGCGGACATCGATCCGCAAGCAAAGCGGACACGTGTCCGCATCCGATGCGGACAACTTGCGGAACAGAGAAGAGAAGAGAAGAGAAGAAGAGAAGACAGAGACACCCCCGTTGACTTCGGTAGGCAGCGACGGGGCTGGGAACGAGCCGGGAACCCGGGAGCCAACCCCGTACGCCGCGGTCTGCATCGCCCTCAAGGCCGCAGGCGTCGCTCAGGTCAACCCGTCGAACCAGCTGCTGCGGGCCCTGGTCGACGCCGGAGCCACGCCGGCCGAGTTCACGGCCGCCGCGGCCAAGGCCATCGGCAAGGGCGACCCGTTCGCCTACGTCCTCGGCGTCGTCGAGGGCGAGCGAAAGCGCGCCGCTGCCACCGCCAGCCAGCTGCACCGCGGCGCCATGCCCGGCACGCAGGAGGCGCTGCCCTGGCACGAGTCCGTCAAGGGCATCGTCGCCAAGGGCGAGGAGTTGGGCTGCGGCACCTGGTCGCAGGCCGACTGGGAGGCCGGGCGGCTGCCCGCATGGCCGGCGTACCGCGCGCGGGTGTTCCGCGCCGCCGGCTTCGATCCCCGAGACGCGAAGGAGGCCGCATGAGGCCGAAGATCGACCAGACGCCGCACCCGATGCGCACCGCCATGTCGCCGGCCGCCTGGTGCATCCACCGCATCCGCACCAGCTCAAGCTACTGCCGGCGTGGCGGCCCCGACGACGCACAGGCCGGGCTGCTCAAGGCCTGCGAGACGCGCATCAGCGCCGAGGACCGCGAGCGGCTGGTGAAGCTCGGCCACGCCGACTACGCCCCGCGCGCCCGCGCATTTCACGCCCCCGAAGACCGACTCACGGAGCGCACCTGATGGCCAAGGACCAGACACCGCCGGATCTCGAGCCCGCCGCGCCGCCGGCCAGCATCGCCCGCCAACCGGGCTACTTCTGGACCACGACCGAGGAGGCCGTGCTGCGCGACCTCTACCCGGCCAAGGGCTCGGCGGCTGTGGCTGCCGCGCTGCCGCACCGCAGCCTGGCGTCGATCCACGCCAAGGCGCAGCAGCTGAGCCTGCGCGCGCCCCAGGTCGGCTGCACGGCAGGCCTGCGGTTCTCGAAGAAGTACCCGCAGTCCGACCACATCGACACCATGATCCGCGAGGGCTACGCGGCGGCAAAGCGGAAGGGCGACATCAAGGCCCTGGCTCTGCGCATCGGCCGGCCGGCCTGGTGGGTGCAGAAGCGCGCGACGTCGCTCGGCCTGACGCGCACCGTGCGCACGCGGCTGGACCGCTGGACGCCGCCGGAACTGGCCATCGTCGAGGAGTACGCCTCGTGCGAGCCGCGCGCCATCGCCAGGAAGCTGCGCGCGGCCGGCTTCGAGCGCACGCCCACCGCGGTCGCGCTGATCCTGAAGCGGCGCAAGATCGACACCAGCGACCCGGACGCCTGGACGGCCGGCGACCTCGCGCAGCTGCTCGGCGTAACCTCGACGGCCGTGCGCGACTGGATCGAGCGGCGCGGCCTGATCGCCAAGCGCCGCGGCACCGGGCCGACGTCGGCCTTCGTGATCCGGCGTGAGACCTTCCGCCGCTGGGTGGCCACGCACCAGCGGTTCATCGACCTGCGCAAGGTCGACCAGGTCTGGTTCATGGAGCTGGCTTTCGGAGCCGCGACATGACCCCGCTCGGCAGCGACAACGAACGCCGCAGCCGCGGCGGCACCTTCGTGGCGCGAGGCGTCGGCCTGAACCCGACGTTCCGGTGCTGGGGCTGCAGCACCGCCAAGAGCACAGCCGGCGCCAAGCTGATCGGGCCGCTGCGGCTGAAGCACTGCGCTGCCTGCGTGGCCGCGAAGGGGGCGCGATGATCGTCATGGGAATCGACCTCGGCGTCAGCGGCGCACTGGCCGCGATCGACGCCGCCGGGACAGCCTTAATCGAGGATCTGCCCATCGTCGAGGCAGACGACGGCGGCAAGCGCCTGGATGCCCGCGCGACGATCGTGCTGTTGCGCCAGCTGATCCCAGCGGGTGAAGCCGGCCTACTCGTGACCGAGGACATCCGCGTGCGCCAGATGGCCGGCCGGAAGATGAGCCACGCTACCGAAACGACGCTGGTGGGCCTGAGGTTCGCGCTGCAGGCCGTGGCCGACATCGCCCGCCTGCCGCTTCGCACCGTGCAGCCGCAGACCTGGAAGCGCCGCTACGCGCTCAAGGCCGACAAGGGTGGCAAGGGCGTCAAGGGCGACGCCCGCACCATCGCGGCCGGGCTCTACCCGCAGGTCGCGCACCAGCTGAAGCGCGTCAAGGACCACAACCGCGCCGAGGCGCTGCTGATCGCGCACTACGGAAGGACGGTGCTGGCGTGAGTCGAGACGAGCAACTTCAGCCGCAGCTGCGCGCCTTCTTCCGCGCGAACCCGGGCGAGGCCATGACCTTCGAGGACATCGCCGCGAAGTTCGACTGCACCCGGCAGCAGGCCATGCGCGCCTGCGAGAAGCTGCGCGCCGAGGGCCTGCTGGTCACGCGAGTGGTGGCGATGATCAACCCGGAGCGCGACCGCGCATGACCACCATCACCGTCACCCTCAAGCCCGTCGGCCGCGGCGGCTGGGCGCCGATCACGCTGCAGTACGACCCGCGCGTGCGCACTGAACTGCCGGCGCCGATGGAGTTCCGGCGCGGCCAGCGGGTGCCCTTGTTCGGGCGGGAGTATCGGGTGGCGAGGGTGAGCACGGCATGAGCAACATCGAGCAGTCCTACGCCGAAGCCGTCGCGCGCGGCGTCTCGACAAACGTCGTCGGCGCCGTCGGCATGGCAGGGCGCAAGGCTCCACTGGCCACCGCGCTGCTGCGCCTGTTCGTGGGAGACAACAAGGTGTCGCGCGACATCGTGCACATCATGGCCGGCATGCTTGTAGGCAAGGCCTACCGGCTTGGCCAGGAGATCGCGCGCGTGCAGGCCGAGGACATGGCGCGCGCCGTGCTGGCGTGGCACCGGGACGGCAGCTGCAAGCACTGCGGAGGCCATGGGTTCCTGAAGCTGGACGGAGCGCCTGGCCTCAGCGACGAACGCTGCCCGCACTGCCGGGGCACAGGCCGTGTGCCGTTCAACAATCAGTTCAGCATCGATCGGCTGGAGCTGGCGCGCTGGCTGGCGGCCGAGGTCGACCGCGAGCAGCAGATCGCCGGGGTCGAGGCCATGCGCAGGCTATACGAGCGGATCCAGTAGCAACCCCCAAGTTCTTGGGGTGAGCTCGCCGCCAGCGAATCGCGCATAGTCCGCTTCATGCGCGCCATGCTGATCATCGCCGCCATCGCCCTGCCCGCCTGTGCTACCAAGCCGCCGCCGAAGTGGGTCAAAGCGGGCGGCGACCAAGCCGAACAGTACGCCTGCCAGATGGACGCCGAGAAGGCCGCGGTGTCCAACGACCCGAACGCGCTGATGGCAGCCGTCGAGAAGGCGGATAAGCGGAACAAGGTGATGGAGCTGTGCATGAAGTCGAAAGGCTGGACCCTGCAGCGCGCGATGTGATAGATTCGCGCATCCGACATCGGACCAACGCTTCACCTGGGTAGGGGAAGCTGTCACTGAAGCCCGCCACTGCGCGGGCTTCGTCGTTTCTGGCGCGGGCGGGGCAGATGGCACGCCGCTGGGTTCATAACCCAGAAACACCTGGTTCGACTCCAGGGCCCGCATCCAAGCCCCCAGGCCTATCGCTCAGCACTCGCGGGGCACCGCACAGAGCACCAGGCCTATGCAGCCGGCGGTCAGACAACACCGGCAGCCGCTGACGTGGTGGCGAGCTGGCGCCGACGATCTCCTCCAGGGCGCACAGCGGCGGGCAGCGGCACGAACATGGGACGACTGAGCAACCTCAAGCCACGAGTGCAGACCGCCAGCGCATCGCGTGTCGGTCAAGCCTCGACTGGCCTGCTGCGGTTCAGCGATCCAGGCCGAGGCAACCGGCACGAGCGCGGCTACGGTTGGGCGTGGGAGCAGGCGGTCAAGCGCATCAGGGCGCGCGACTGCGACCTCTGCCAAGCCTGCATCCGTCGCGATGACGGCCACGTCGGCAGCTACAGCGCCGTGGATCACCGCATCCCGAAGGCGCAAGGCGGCACGGACGACGACTCGAACCTCGAAGTCATTTGCAGGCCGTGCCACCAGGCAAAGACGGCCGGCGAGTCTCGAGTCGGTAGGGGGGGGTGAAAAGTCTGGAGGGGTAGGCACGCCGGAC
>JACCDR011036292.1_pt1 | contig 11330 bp, 13 predicted proteins | sample 7446431 | NCBI WGS metagenome assembly JACCDR01 (sample SAMN15323443, study PRJNA562643) | freshwater metagenome | isolation source: river surface water | place: USA:Blue River Watershed | collected 2017-08-17
AGTTCCTCGACGCCGTAGTCGTGGGACGCGAAGGCGTTGGCCTGCTTGCGGTTCAGCCGGGTGCTGTGCCCCGTGGCATGCCCGCCCTCGTGGAACAGGGTCGAGTAGTACTCGCCGCTGCCCCGGAACTGTGCCTGCTTCGGCAGGTGGATGATGTCGGTGCTCGGGACGTAGTACGCCCGGTCACCACCGTCGTACACGACGACCGGCTTGTCGGTCCAGTTCTCGAAGATGGCATCCGCTGCCTCGATGGCGGCGAACTCATCGACCACGACCGGGGCGTTGCTGCCGTCGAGCGTAGCCTGCACCTTCTTGGGGAACTTGGCACCGTCCACCTGCGCCACGTTGAACACGGTGTAGTAGCGGAGCGTCATCATCCGCTTGCGCTCGGTCTTCTGCTTGGCCTCGTTGAACACGTCCTTCTCGAAGGGCTGCCAGAGGATGACGGCGGTGCCCTTCTCGCCCTTGCGGACCCGACCACCGAGGGCCTGAGCATGCTTGAACGTGAGCCAGAACGGGGACTCGTAGCCCTGCGACGCGAGCAGGAAGACGTTGATGCCCCGGTACGCGGTGCCCCGGATGTTGCGCGGCAGGTTGCCGCTCATGCCACCGGTCCAGCCCTTGCGCCACGGCACGACACCCTTGTCGAGCAGGGCGAGGATGCGGTCGGTGATGACCTCGTAGACGTTCACCTTGTCGGCCATGACTAGGACTCCTTCACGATGTCGTTGGGGTTGACGCTGGTGCAGATGCCATCGTAGCCACACTGCGAGCAGGTGTCAAACGATGCCGAGTCCGGAAGGTACTCGGTCGGGAACAGGACGCTGTAGCAGTCCTGACAGACGCGCACCCACCGACCGGCAGGTGCGAAGGTGTCGAGCGACTTGGCGGGAAGTTCCTCGCGAAGGGCTCGGGTGACCCACGGGCTAGGCATGTTCACGTTCTCCTAGTAGTCCATCGACGCGAGCGCGTCGTTGAGGGAGCGGCGAAGGTCGGCGGCGTAGGCGTACTCGCCGTCCTCGTAGTGCTCGACCACATCGTACAACTTGTCCACCTGAGCCTGCCGGATGCGGTCGTAGATGAGGGAGCCGAAGGACAGGTGCACCCAGCCCTTGCGCTCAAGGTCGGACGCGAAGGACTGGAAGTGACGCTCCGCGAACGTCTCGTGGCCGCAGTCCTCGACCGGGTAGAACTTGCCCAGCGGGTCAATCCATGCGCTGGTGCACATGACCGGCTGAGGCTTGCCGTACAGGTCCCCGTACACGGTGCCGGGAACGGGCTCCGGATGACCGCTGACGCGGAACGGGCGGCAGTTCTCGTGATTGTGAGCCATGACGTAGAGTCTCCTACTTGTGATTGCCGAGTGGATGATGCTACCCGCGCACCTTGCGCACGTTGTATGCCTCGGGCGTGTGAGGCTGAGTCGAACGTCGGAACATGAAGGTGGCGACCTCGCCGTTCCGGATGATGGCGACCACGGTATCGCCGTTCGAGCGGTCCGACCATGCCTGTCCCACCATGCGGGACATGCGCCAGACTCGTGCTGCAGTGTCCACGCCGCACTCTCGTGCGATGTGGTCGGCGTTGCGAACGATACCCTGCACGGTATCGGCGTCAAGTTCGACGCCTAGCCGTTCGGCGGCACGTTCGAGAGCGTGGATGGTGGCCACGTTACGCTGCCTTCCCGCGAGCGACGACCCACGTCACGGCCTGCACCGTGGCCGGAGTCTCGCCCAGCATGTCCGCGACTGTTCGGTAGGCTGCCGCGATTGCCTCGTACGTTGCGCCGGTCGGAACGTCCGACCGCTCGCCACGAGTAGCGACGCGATGCGCCCACCGGTCAACGGTGACGCTCGCGTAGTCGCCGGAGAGATTGCGCCGGAAGTTCACAATCTTGCGATTGTTCGGGTCCGACGTGAGCGTGGAGTCGATGTCGGCACCGGCCACGATTGCGTTGACCTTGCGCACGACCATTCCGAGGGTGCCACCGGTCATGCCACGTTCGGCAACGGCACGGCTCGCAAGTTCGACGTTCCGCTTCCACGGAGTGTTGATGCTGTTCGCAGCGTAGATGGCCGCGACTTGCGCCACGCTCAGGCCGGACTTTCGGGCCTCGCGGCGGATGGTCCGATGAATGGACGGGTACCACTCGCGACCCTCGCGGATGGCCGTCTCATCGGCCTGTTCCCAGTAGTGCAGGATGCTCGCGACGTAATCCATGATTGACTCTCCTACGGTTTCGGCTAGCCTGCCATCATCAGAGGGTGCGCGGCTAATCGCACCCTGACCGTACACCGCTCGGAGTCGCATCGCATCCGTTCGGCTCGGCACCGGTAGGCATTCCCGCTTTCGTATCTAGCGGTACTCATCTACCGTCCTACTAGCGGCGGTCTACCCGGCTACCGGTCTATGGTGACCTTCCGGTGCGCCTACTCTAGAGGATTGCGCCCTAGGGGTCCTAACCCTAGGGTATCCGCTCGGCTCTAGAGGGTTTGCGCGAGGCATTGACCCATCCGCTTTCGCGTTCCCGAATATTCGATTGTTAAGGTGGCCTATCGGCACCGGCTCGGGCCGGTCATCCGTCCTGCACCATCCGCCCGGTGGGCTCCCTGCGGTGCGTTTCGTTTGACACTGCGAACATTAGAGGGTGCCGCGCATCCTGTCAAATAGCCTGTTAGTCCTGTCTCACATAGCGCAACAGTACTACCGTTCCGTGCGTGAAACCGAACATATGTGCACCTATCCGCACCATCCGTACAGGGTGCCGCTACTGGTACAGGGTAGCCGTACAGGGTGCGCGGTAGCCGCTACTGCAGGGTACCTAGCGGTACTGTGCAGGGTGCACCCTGTACCGCTACTGGTAGGGATACCCTGCACCCTCTCTATTCCCGTTCAAATCGCCGTAGTGCCGCGTTTCTAGGGTGCGTGTCACATAGTGTCACTGCGAGAATAGCGGGCGTTCTAGGGCCGTTCTAGAGCGTCACAGAGGATATAGAACAATCGTTCACAGTGTGAGAGGGTGAACAATCGTTCGGTTTGGCGCGTGGTCGGACATTCGATACAGGGTGCGCGTGCTCAGAGGCATACAGAACGGGCGTTCTATCGTGCTCGCATCGCTGATAGCGGACATTATCAGCGTGCTCGGCTACCCCTCTAAACCGCTCCAAACCGCACCACGTACAACCCGCCTAGCGCGTCTACCAAATGCAACTAGTTTTGAAACTTCGTCCCGGTGCAGGAGCACAACTTACAGCAAGTTCCAGCATTATCAGGGAGTTATCTTCGTATCGGCTACGGCGATTGCTACTGAGGGTCACTAGTCCTACAGGTCCATATTCCTTCATCTTCCCTTATTCCTCAGTTAGGGAATATGACCATCCTGTGGAATAAGGGATGTCACCGTACCGTTACTAGTCACAGGATGTAACCGTACCTTCACATACTAGTAGCATTACTGGTAATGCTATATAGCCCTACTCGCGTACGCGCACGCGCGAGGGCAAGCGCCTGCCCGTTCCTTCCACGGCAGCCGTCCTTGGCTAACTTGGCCCATGTTGTGCTATGATGGCTAACAGCAGCCCTGCAGATGTCACACCAAGAGCAGTTGCTTGCACCGCTGCCCGCATGGCATAATGGTCCATCTTGACCCAACTTCACGGAGGAAGACATGGCTCGACCCAAGCGAGTTGCTGCCGAGGAACGGCAGACCGTCACCGTAACTTACCGCATCATCCCGGCCTTCATGGTCGTGACTGATGACCCCAAACTATCGGGGCATGCTGGTATCGGTAGGACGGCCAAGGAAGCAGTGACATCTATCCGCTCGTCTGTTCGACGGGCATACCCGTTCGCAGCCTTCGACATCATCGAGAAGGCAGAAGACCGCCAACTCATGCTGGCCACAGGCTGGAAGGAACCTACCTTTGACTGACTCGTTCGACCGTTACCGCACCCTGCAGACTCCCCAGCAGGAAACCGTCTTTCTCGACCGCTATGCCCTCAAGGACACCGAGGGTCAGCCGGTGGAGACTGACCCCAGCCAGATGTGGGACCGAGTTGGCTTTGCCATCGGGAACTCGAAGGCGCAGGGACAGCAGTTCGCTGACCTGCTCAAGAACTACAAGTTCGTGCCCGGTGGTCGTATCCTCGCTGGCGCAGGGACCAACACCGAGGTCACCTACTACAACTGCTACGTCATCCCCATCGAGACGAAGCGACCCGGAGTTGGTGCTGACAGCCGTGAGGCTATCCTCGACACCATCAGCGTCATGGTGGACATCATGTCCCGTGGCGGTGGTGTTGGCATCAACTGGTCCGTGCTGCGCCCGAAGGGTGCGCACCTTGCCCGCGTCAACGGCACGACCTCTGGTCCTGTCTCGTGGATGGACGTGGCCAGCCACGCGGTGAACACCGTGACACAGGGTGGCTCCCGTCGTGGTGCTGCCATGTTCATGCTGGACGACTGGCACCCGGACGTGCTTGAGTTCATCAACGCCAAGCGCGACCTGACCAAGATTACCGGGGCCAACGTCTCGGTCGGTGTCAGCGACGCATTCATGAAGGCCGTTGAGAACGACGAGGAATGGGAGTTCGTCTTCCCTGACACCAAGCACCCTCGCTACAACGACGACTGGGACGGAGACATCGCACGCTGGCGTGCGGAGTATTCTGAGCAGGCCGTGGTTGGCTACGGCACCAAGCCTGCCCGTGAGGTCTGGCGTCTCATCTCCGAGGCGGCGTGGGACAACGGCGAGCCCGGTATCATCTTCATGGACCGCTACAACGACATGAGCACCGCCAAGGGTGTCGAGCGCATCATCTGCGTGAACCCCTGCGGTGAGCAGGGCCTTGGCCCATACTCCGTGTGCAACCTCGGGGCCATCAACCTCGACGCCTATGTCGTGATGCGCAACGAGTTCCCCACGGGCAAGTCCTACTTCTTCGACTGGTCCCGCTTCATCGAGGATGTGGAGACGGCCACCGAGTTCCTCGACAACGTGATTGACAGCAACTACTACTTCCTGCCGGAGAACGAGAAGGTCCAGAAGGAACTTCGTCGCATCGGGCTGGGAGCAATGGGGCTGGCTGACGCACTCATCGGCCTCGGCCTGCGCTACGGTTCGCCCGAAGCAGTCGAGTTCACCGACCGTGTGTTCGCCACCATGAAGACCGCAGCAGTGCGGCGTTCGGTGGCCCTCGCCAAGCAGAAGGGAGCCGCGCCCGCGTGGACCCCTGAGATGGCTAGCCGCCCGTACTTCCGCGAGTACGTCGGCACCCCGCTTGGAACGCAGATTGCCAAGTACGGTCTTCGCAACCTGTTCCTCCTGACGCAGGCTCCGACTGGTTCGACCAGCATCCTCGTCGGGGTGAACTCTGGCATCGAGCCGCTGTTCTCCACGGAATGGACTCGTGTTGACCGGACCGGTACCCACAGGGTGCAGGCTCCGTCCATCGCGAAGTACGTGGACCCGGCACGCACGCTGCCCTCGTACGTGGTCACTGCCGATGAAGTCACGGTGGATGAGCACATCGCCATGCAGGCGGCTGTGCAGCGTCACGTGGACTCGTCGGTCAGCAAGACCATCAACGCCCCGAACTCGCACACCGTCGAGGACGTGGAGCGTGCATACACCCTCGCCTACGAGAGTGGGCTCAAGGGTGTGGCATACTTCCGTGACGGCTGCGGTCGGGCACAGGTGCTCTACAAGGAAGAACCGAAGACCGAGGACAAGAACTATGACGAGGACTTCGCGACGCTCATCCCGTTCGCCATCGACTACACTCGACCCTCTGTACTTCGTGGGGCTACCCACAAGGTCGGGACTAAGGCCGGTACTGCTTACGTTACTGTCAACCGAGACGAAGATGGAGTTGCCCGCGAGGTCTTCTTCAACGTCGGCAAGGCAGGCAGCGATGTGGGTTCGCTTGTCGAGGCACTCGGTCGGCTGGGCAGTCTGGCCCTCCGTAAGGGAGCCACGCTGGGTGGGGTTGCTAACCAGTTGCACGGAGTGGGGGGCGCAGCGCAGTTCAACATGGCAATCCCTCATGCACTGGCGACCGCGCTCGAAGCCGACATCAGCGGTCCGCAACCGGAACCCGCTAAGCCCGTCACACCCACGAAGGATGCGGCGGAACCATTCATCCCTGCGCAGCCGACGACCTCGGCTGACGTATGCCCGGAGTGCCACAACGTAGCACTCGTTCGACAGGAGGGCTGCAGTAAGTGCATGGTTTGCGCTTACTCGGCATGCTGATGTATCTTTACTTCACCGCGCCTTGGTGCGCTCCCTGCAAGACCCTCGGACCCATCATGGACGAGATGGCCAAGACCGTCGAAGTCCGCAAGATTGATGTGTCCGAGGACCCTGCTCTTGCCTCCACCTACGGAGTCATGAGCATCCCAACCGTCATCGCCATCCGTGCAGGCACGGAAGTCAGCAGGTTCACCGGAGGACGCGACCGCGCCTTCGTTGAACGGTTCATCCAATCCACATAACCTGAAAGGTTAGGTTCACTATGGCCCTCGTCACGAAGTTGGACTTCGATGACCCGACCGTGTTCGCCATCTGCAGTGGTGCGTGCTCGCGCCACGGAAACGGTCAGAAGGTTGGCAACTACTTCGGCAAGGCATATACTCGACGCAAGTGGAGTAGGAAGCCGAAGTGTGACAACTGCAAGTCGCCCATGAAGCGCCTCTACGAAGTTGACCAAGCACCCGCAACACGAAGGAGACGTTCTTGAAGCGCATTCTCGGGGGCCTGATGGCGGCACTCTTTGCCATCGTTCTTCTCTCCGTACCCACGGCACTCGCCACTCAGGGTCCGGACCACAAGGTCGGCATCTGTCACCGCACAGCGTCCGACACCAACCCGTACACCTACAACGAGGTCGATGTCGCATCGCTCTCGCCCGGACACCTTGACAACGCAGACCCCGGCCACAAGCCGACGTTCTGGAAGTCGGACGGTGTGTTCCGTGGCGTAGCCCACCTTGACGGTGACGCGAAGGACGACTACCTCGCACCGAACGGAGAAACCGATTGCCAAGACAATACGGCCACCCCAACCCCGGAGCCGTCGAGCGAGCCGACTCCTACGCCAGAGCCCTCCGCGACGCCAACGGCGACACCGGAGCCTTCTGCCACACCCACCTTCACACCGAGCCCTACCCCATCGGCATCGAGCACACCCACTCCGACGCCTACGGTGGAGCCTACACCCACTCCCACAGTGAGCCCCTCGCCCACGTTGGAGCCAAGCCCCAGTTCCACGCCGTCGCAGTCGTCCATCCCGACGCCCCCGCCGACCGACACGGAGCCGACATCCGGGTCCTCGACCGGGAGTGACATCGGTATCATCGGCCTCATCGTCGTCGCCCTCTCGGGCATTGGCGGTTGGGTCCTGATGGGACGCCGACTCAGGACTAGGTAAGTTGCAGGCCCCTGCTACCCTACGGGCAGAAAGGGGCTTGCTATGAACAAGGACCAAGCCAGAGGATGGGGTTGCGTAAACCTCGTCTTCTGGCTTATCATCTTCATGGTGGCTGCAGCGGGCTGTTCGGCCTGTCTCGCCATCTAACCCAAGGAGAACCATGCGACCGTCTGTCCGTTTGCTCACGACCACCCAGCCCGTCGAGGGTGTAGACTTCCTCACCGACGAACTCGACATCATCGAGTACAGTGGTCGCTGGGACTACGGCCCCAAGTCCATCAGCAAGATGGGCGACAGGGACATCATCGGTCGCTGGATTAAGCAGGGCCACGAGTCCATGCTTGAGATGGTGGACGCCACCTTCTTCATCGAGTGCTCCCGCGTGGTCACCCACGAACTGGTGAGGCACCGCATCGCGTCCTACCAGCAGGAGTCCCAGCGGTTCGTATCGTACACCGAGGAAGAACCCGAAGACCTGTTCGTCATCCCCGCTGGCTGGGCCGACAACGAGTTCGTCAGCACCATGATGATGATGTCCTACGAGGACGACCTCAAGCACTACCGCATGCTCATCGAGAACGGGGTCCCCAAGCAGGAGGCCCGCTACGTTCTCCCCAATGCCACGCGCACGCGCATCATCGTGAAGATGAACCTGCGTGAGTGGATGCACGTCCTCCGTCTGAGGGCACACAAGTCGGCACAGCCCGAAATGCAGGAGGTCGCCAATGCCATCCTCGAAGTCCTCGAAGCGCGGTACCCGGAAGTCTTCTCGTTCGTCCGGGCAGACCTCGAAGCCGGAGAACGTGCGGTCCGTTGAACTGAACCTCGATGACCTGTTCCGCATGATGGTCAACCCCATCGACGCGGCCATCCAAAAGGTCACCGGGTTTCCGACGCCCTGCCCCGGACCCTGCTTCCCCATCGTCCATCGTGCATGGATGACGTGGCCACCGTTCGACGGTATCTGAGCACGAATGTCACACTCGGGGGTTGAAGTCGCCTATACAAGTAGGGACTACAATCCCCAATGGGGTCAGCAAGTGCGCTTCGCGTGCACACCAACCAGTTAAGCCGGAGGCCACTACAAGCGCCCATTTACTAGCCAACGTCCCCGGCGATGAGAGACACAAGTCCTATGGAAGCAATCATCGTCGGAGCCTTCGGAGTGGCCTGTGCGGCACTCGTGCAAGGCGTCGGATACTACTTCAATCGCAAGTCTGGCCTAAGCGATGCTCAAGAGGCATATCAAGGAGTCCTTGAGGGCATGAACAAGACCATGACTAGCAGAGTCTCAGACCTTGAGAAGCAAGTTGAGAAGTTGGTATCCAAGAACGAAACACTGGAAGCCAAGGTCGATGACCTTGAGGGACAGGTGAGAGAACTCACCCGCGAGAACTTGGACCTCGCCCGCCGACTCCTTGCCGCAGGCGTCAAGCCGTAAGGTTAAGGACATGGAACTGTTCAACGCAATCGGCATCTCGTTCATCATGGCCCCTATCCTCGGCGCTATGGTTGGCGTGTACCTTGCTTCCGTCTACAAGTTCAAGAGGGTCAGGTCCCTCCGTAGGCCGGTCATCAACAACATCGTCATCACCATGTCGTTCTTCCTGCCCATCTTCATCCAGCGCCTTCTGACCGAGCAGACACAGATTGCAGGGGAAGTCGCCCAACGCTGGGCAGCCGCCGCAATCCTCTACCTCATCTTTGCGATGACAGCCGACGCAACCAACTACCTCGTCAGCGGGTACGTCACCCGCCGCAGGAGCAAGTAATGGACCTCGACGCAATCTTCACCAACATCAACGCGGTCACGCTGTTGTCCGTCTTCGCTGGTGGTGCTTCGCTGGGCCTGTACTTCGCAATCCTCAACTCCTTTAAGAAGGCCGAGAAGGTCATCGCTGGGCTCGTCACGTTCATCGTCATCGGCTTCTCGTTCTACCTTCCGTTCGCGTTCGCCTCTATGGTCACCAACCCGGAGGCTGACCCGCTCAGGTTCGTGGGCTCGCTTATTCTGTGGGTTGTCTTCACGCTGGCCACTACGGTATCCTACCAAGGAGCGGCCACTGCAGCCGCTATCCACAGGGGCAAGTTCCAGAACCGCAAGCCACAGGAGTAACACTTGAACATCGGAGGCACGCCATGCTAACTCTCTAGGAAAGGAGGGTAGAGCATGGCGAACAAGCAGACCCAGCAGAAGAAGTCGTCTCGCAAGGTGGGACGCAACTACCGCTGGGGCGGCGAGTCTCGTACGATGACCAAGTACCGTGCCAAGCATGGCATCGGCCCCGGTCGTCGCAAGGACAACAAGAAGTCCAAGTAACAGTTGCAGCCTCTTGACAGGCTGTGGTATCGTACACGAACTTCCCTCTCTTACTGCTAGGTCGGGTAGGGAAGCAATCAGGGTATAGCGTAATGGCAGCGTTGCCGCTTTGGGAGCGGACAGTGGGGGTTCGAGTCCTCCTACCTTGACCAATGGTGTTTGAAGACAAAGAGGTTGCGTCACCGGGCTGTGAACCCGGTTAACTGGGTTCGAGTCCCAGCAATCACCCCAATGGAACCTTGGCAGAATGGTAAATGCGCGTCGCTGGAAACGACGAGTCTGCAAAGGCACAGAGGTTCGAGTCCTCTAGGTTCCGCCAATGGAAGCACCTACTGGTGCAGTACGCGGCCCGCTAAGCCGTGAGGTCCGAAAGGGCGTACAGGTTCGAGTCCTGTTGCTTCCGCCATACGTCCCTAGCACAACAGGATAGTGCACCCGGCTTCTAACCGGGGGGTTGTCAGTTCGAGTCTGACGGGATGTGCCAATGGGGGTTACCGTTCTTGGGCGGTCACCCCCTTCGATGGATGCTCGTAAAGGAGCACTAAACCGCCTCGAAAGCGGTGATTGCCGAGAGGCAGTAGGGGTTCGAGTCCCTTAGCATCCGCCATCTCTCTGTAGCACAGTGGATAGTGCGAGTGTTTCCTAAACACTAGGTCGAAGGTTCGAGTCCTTTCGGAGAGGCCAATGGCTCCTTACCCAAGAGGTTAAGGGCTCCGGCTGCAAACCGGGTGTTCGTCAGTTCGACTCTGACAGGAGCCTCCAAATGATGCTCACCCTCGGCAGAGGGAAGGGGCCGGTAATCCCCGATGCCACTGGACTTGTCCTTGATGCTTAGGTTTGACCCGGCCCCGGCGCTAACTACATGAGTGCCTCCGTGCACGTCAACCGGACACCTATTAAGGCATGCTTAAAGTAGGGGTTGCAGGTATCGGACGAGTTGTGGTATGTTACATCACTCACACATCAGAGTGTGGCGCAGTTGGTAGCGCAAGGCACTGGGGGTGCCGAGGTCGCAGGTTCGAGCCCTGCTACTCTGACCAATGGGGATTTGGCGCAGTTGGAAGCGCAGGACGATGGCATCGTCAAGGTCGAGGGTTCGAGTCCCTCATTCTCCACCAATGGGGCCGTATTCCGCTAAGGACGCGGGGCTGTCTGTAAAACAGTCGTCATTCGGCTGGGTGGGCTCGATACCCACAGTCCCCACCAATAGGTTCGTATCTAAGCAGTCGGGCGACTGCGGGTGTCTCCAAAGCACCTAGACAGGGGTTCGAGTCCTCACGTTCCTGCCAATGCCTACATAGCACAATCGGTTAGTGCACGTCCTTGGTAAGGACGAGGTTCTGAGTTCGAGTCTCAGTGTTGGCTCCAATGCGACCTTGGCCAAACTGGCAAGGCACCGGCCTCTCAAGCCGGAAAGTACGGGTTCGAGCCCCGTAGGTCGTACCATGCTCTGCTAACTCAAACGGTTAGAGTGCCGCCTTTACACGACGGAAGTTGGGGGTTCGAGTCCCTCGCGGAGTACCAATGCAGGACTGTTGTTCAACGGTTAGCAAGGCTGCCTTCCAAGCAGCGAGTACGGG
>JACCDR010215022.1_pt1 | contig 11325 bp, 17 predicted proteins | sample 7446431 | NCBI WGS metagenome assembly JACCDR01 (sample SAMN15323443, study PRJNA562643) | freshwater metagenome | isolation source: river surface water | place: USA:Blue River Watershed | collected 2017-08-17
CGGATAATGGACACGTATCATTGGGCCAGTATAGGCACGTTTAGCGCTTTGTTCGACCCGTCCGTACTTGACCTTGCCCTGCTCTTCACAAAAGTCAATAGAAACAACATGGTCCATTGGCTCAATTTCCGAGATAATCCGCGGCCAGCCATAAGCTGTTTGAACCTGCGAAAAACCCGGTTGGCACTGATGGCGATCGGCCACTACGAAGATCCGGCCATCTTCAGCCTTGGCATTTTCAAGTACCAGAGAACGAGAGATGTAGGAAAAGTCCTGGCCTTCATCTGCAAAGATGATGTCATAAGGCTCAGGCGCAACCAGCTCCCATTTGACCGGTAGATAGAGCATATCGGTATAATCAATTTCAGCGTTGCTCTCTGCCGCGTTATCACCGATCCTCAGGATTTCAGGCATCCAGTTGATAACTTCTTTCATCAGTGCCGGATTGGTCCTGTCCAGTTCAATCTCATGGTGAACAACCATCTGACGAATGACGGCGGTATCATGGGGATCAACACAACCCAACCGAATGTGATTGGCCAGTGCCCGCGCGGCGGTCAGAACGCCGAGATAGGAATCGCTGCTCACACGCGGTCGAATGAAAGCCTTGACAATCTCGTAATACTTATTGTCAATCACCTTCACTTTCATCCCTTGAGCTGAGAATGTGTCTGTAAGGATACTTAGTCCTAAACCGTGAAATGTCTTCACATCCAAACGGCTCATCTGGTTGAGCACGTTTTGGGAGAAAAAATACGCCTCATCTGGTTTATTCCGCTTAAGAGCAGACACGACCGCTTCCAGGTCGAGGCGCGACTGATCGTAGCGCTTATAGGTTTCAAGGAAGGCTTCAAACCCTGAGGTTAGAGCAATGCCCTCGAACATATTGGCGCGATTCAGTTCGTTCTTGACAGCGTACTGGTAGAGTGGATTATGAAAGCGCTTAGCATAATCATCCCGAGGACCCAGTGGCAGTCGTTTGAGCAGTTCATCTTTGATGTCCTTGCTAAAAGCCACAAAACAGATATTGGCATTACGCATTGATTCTGGGAATTCTTCGGGATGCTCAATTAAATGGATGAGCAGATTGATGATGAGTGATGTTTTTCCCGATCCGGCAACGGCATCAACCAAAGCTGAACCATCACCTGTCTTGAAGAAGTGAAGGATTGCTTGTGTGTACTCGTTATGAACGAAATCGGCCATCAGTCAGATCCTTCTAGCGATTCACCAGTTGAATTGATCCCCATCAATTGGGATAACGTAAAAGATTGAAGTGCTTGACTAAGTGTTCCAATTGCCAGCTCAATATCGCCCTGCATCAGATACGCCAATGCTTGAGGCGATTTGGCGATAATCTTGATGATCATTGCCAAATCAATCGTTTCCTTTGAAAAAACGATATGTTCACCACTCTGGCCGTTGGCAAAATAACTAGCCCGCGCTTCTTCCATATCTTCCGGCATTGGGATGACATCACCCTCATCATCCAACATTTCATCGCTCCACCATTCCGTTACGTATTCGTTAATTCTCTTCACCAATCCTTCAGGTGTTAGATCGGCGTAAAAATTAACACCATACCCATGTTCGATAGCAGCCATGTGAAATTCAACAGGCATTGCAGGAGTTGAGACTGATTGTTCTGACATTAGAAACTCCTTTCAAATTCAAGGATGCGAATGAAGAAACGGGTTAGGGTTGAGAATCTTGTGATTGGCCGATAAATTCTTTGAGCGAAGACACCGAGGGAGTGAGTACATAGACCAAATGAAGACTATCGTCTTCATTTCGCCGCACTTGTGCATCATCTGTTGCCATGATTTGAATTCTGTCTTTCCAGTAATCGATCTTGATGGTCAATGGCAACCCGTCGACATTCAAACCAGGAAACTCAATATAAATACCACCTACCCCAAACTGTTCAATACGGTAAGGCACCGCCGTAGCTGCACGTGCGTCTGGGTCATCCACCGATTCGTCAGTCATCTCATGTTGAATGTGGTAATTACCTGGATAGGGCTCTTTGTTTTCAGCAAATCGAACCATACAACCTCCCTGTCATGGTCATCTTGTTGTCTTGTAGAGGCTGTAATTATATCGAATTGAAAGAGTAAAGTAAATGTACTATAAAAATGAATTTAATAAGATCGTCTTTATTTAACGAATCAACCAATCCTGAGGTACAGCTATCTTATAATACAAACCAATCGTGTAGGGAACAATTTTGCGCGGCTCGCGCGCTGGTTGGTCAATGATTAACTTAATGTAATCAGTCATGTAGTCACGCATCAAACGATCAATTGAATTACGAACAACCCCTTGCTCAAAGGCACGTAAACGTAAGGGAGCCGAAAAACGAGGATTGGTGATATAACGACCCAGATAATCGAAAGCAGCCCGATCGTCTTTGTCGGGCAGCATACGTAATAACCTTAATGCTTGGTCAATCTTACTGGGTTGTCGAGCAGTGGTTAAGGCCATATAGAACTGCTGTAAAACTGGTTGTTGACGGGTGCCCACAATAAAAATACTCCGCTTGATATCAAGCGGAGTATAGCATGGCTTACTCAGTAGGATTTAATCAGTTTCCGCGACTAATCTATCTGCATTTGAAAGAGATCGGTTTGAAAAGCAGGCCGCCCATAGGTTGACCCGCCAACCTGTACCGTGAGATTCTCAAAAAGATTGAGTGTACAAGCGTGATGGGTATGACCACATAAAACAGTAATCTTCTGTTCAGGATGGTTGAGTGCATAATTGACAAGCATCGACCCCATCGACTGACACGTGAAGTGCGGGAGGAATTCATCACTTGAAATCTCACCCTGATACAGATGCGCTTCACGAAAAGGAGGCACGTGCACCGCAATAACAACCTCACGGGCTGTTTCACAATGTTCCAATTTAGCCAACAATCGGCTTGTTTGCTCTTCCCCAATAATGCGCAGTATCTGCTTTCTGGCAATCGGCGTGGTGTTTTTGAAATCCCCGATCTCATCGTAATCACGAATGGCGTCGGGGTTCAACATGAAATTCCCGTTTTGACCGTCAGCCCAACTATCAACCCCAACAAGTGCGATACCAGGTTGAATCCAGTAGGGCTCATCTTCTGTGGTCAAATAGACCAACCGGTTTGAGAGCTTGTTCAGATCAGTGAAATACTTTCTGGCTTGCTCGATCTGGTTGCACCCATAAAAATCATGATTGCCCGCCACCCAGAACAACATGCTGTCAATTTGATTTACCAGCATACGAAGATGATCAGCAATTTGCCGATAATTCGATATGTCTCCTGTAATCAGCAAAGCAGTATCGGGCTGGATCTCTTTTAGGAATTTCTGGATTTGCCAGATGTCTAGCAAGTCAAAATGTGGATCGGTTAACCACTTCAGTTCCATGTTGTACAGACTCCTTTAATCCATTGTTTACGCGAGTTAAATTATATTGTATAATATGTAATGTATAATACAATCCGAAATAAATTTTCAAGACATTCAGGAGGAAAATATGGTAACTATAGCAGGGGATTCGCTTGACAAGATTATCGCCGACACCATTCAGTCTGCCACTCCGAATGAGCGTATAGCGTTAATCGAGGCTTTTAGCCTGCTTAATCCGCTCGCCCCTAACGTGGAAGCTATGGCGTTATCTTTCATGGAAGCACTCCCAGAAGCGAGCCCAGCCATGTTCACCAATACCGGCTGGGCAATTAGCCAGGATTTACTGGACAGCATCGAGGAAGGTCTCACTACTAAAAATGGTGTCATCCCCGATAAAGCAGTGGTCGCCCAGCGTGCGGCTTATGACGCCTTGGTGATTGTACGCTGTCACCGACGTCAGCTTATTCACCCTAATCTGGGTGAGTGGCTGAATGAGCAAAACATCGATCTCGATCAAACTGAATGGTTCGCCATTCGCCATGAATACGGCTGTTTTGTGACAATTGACATACAAGGTTGTCGCGGCAACCGATACAAGGTAGTCGGCATGCGCAACAATCTGCCGTCGCTTAAGAGCGATGTAGCAGTTGTTGCTTACCAAATCGATCGCGATCACAGTTTTATTGCTGGCATCAGCAAATAGGTAACAAAAAAGGCCGGGTAATTACCCGGCCTTTTTTGTTACTTGTTCCCATCAATTAACTGCAACAGAGCTCCTACCGAATTTCTGATCCCAACATCGCTGGTTTTTTCGAACACCAGCCGAAGATTTTTGATGGTTGTCTCTGAAATATTCGGATCAACCCATGATCCGTTCTTGTCGACGGATTTGGCCAAGATGGCATTGACCGCCACCCTTATTCCTGCCCCGCCAAAAATATTTCTACCAACCAATGCGTTGATGATCGCTTCGACATCATTCTGTGTGTACATTTTATTTTGTGTCCTTTGTGGTTACAATGTTACATATATTATATCATATAATATTATATATGTCAAGTATTCATAATCACATTAAGAATAACATTGGCTATTTTCAGCGTAATCAATTAATGGATGATTGTCCATTCATCCTGTCTTAATTTTTTGTGAAAGATTAATGAAATACCGATGTTAGCCCCGCTATAATCGGACTAGCCAATCGACCAGTCTTACATAGAAGGGATTGAATATGTCAGAAGAACACGGAAATACCCGACGCATGTCAGCCAATGATTTGCTGACGGCCTGCTCGCTGGACTTTGGACTGCACAGTTTCGAAGCAATCTACGAACGCCTGTGGGAGCTGTCACAAACCAACGAGACCTTCCAGAAGGAAATGACCAACCTGGCCAATCGTGTACCCCCTGAAATCATTGATTGGGCACTCACTGAGGAAAATTTATCGACTGTCACAATTTCTTGAGAAAAACCAGCATGGAGACATGGGGAACAAAACAAAAGGGCTGCGACACTGTGTCGCAGCCCTTTTGTATATTAGATCGACGCGAAGATTACATCCAGCGGCATCATCTCTTTCCAGGCATCGGTGATGGTCATCACGGCATTACCGTAATGCTCACTGGATTCAACCAAAAATCCATACAGCCTATTCAGGCTAATGGCTGGACGCTCGGCTGTGTGTGCCTGTAGGGCTTTCCAGTGCTCAACCGCTTTCTCGTATTTGTTAATGGTCAGGGCCAATTGACCTTCTCCCAAGTTGTCAATCCGCTTCTGACGTTCGGCACTGATAGCCATAGTGCCACCATCACGAATGGCCGCGGCTTCAACGATGCCGCTTTGTGCAAAGACATTCATCATCACCAGCGCCATATCAACATAGATCGGCGAACGATTGTCATAGCCGAAACGAACAGCGTCCAGCCCCCAGCAGATCCAGCCGATATTGGCGATGCATTCATAAGCATCCTGTAAGCTGGACTGACTTTTAAGCCAGCCATAGATGTCTGACGGTAACTTGTCACCGTACTGCTCAAGTAACGTTTCTTTGCTGATGCGTTCCATGTTCTTTTTGTTGTCTCCTTCTTTAATTGATAAAACCGATTAGCTGTTCTGTTCTTGCTTCAAGCGCTGGATGATGGCAAAAGCCCGCTGGCTACGATTGGCATCCGCATCCGCCCAGATGAAGCGTTTATCGCTTAAAGCAGCCTGGATCGTTGCTTTATAAAGCGACTCAAATGTGATCAGCTCTGATCGCTTCCATTCAGTCACGATCTCAGCCAATGCTGCATTGGTTGGCCGAGACACACCATGATTCAATAAATAGCCGTATAAGCTATTCAGTTCATTGGCGGGATTTTCACTTGTTTGGTCACAGATGCGTCTCCAGGCTTTTACCTGCGAATCGTAGCGCACATAGAACAAGCGACAATCATCGTTGCTCCAATATTTCATCTGCCGTTGTAAGGTAACACCCGGATAAACCGGTTTCCCGTCACGAATTGTTGCTGCTGAACCAATATTGCATGTACTTAGTTGGTTCAGCATGATAAGACCCATGGAAATATACAGGTCTGTATCATTGGCATAACCAATACCGGATAACCATGTTAAAACCCATGAGGGATTATCGACCAAATCGTAAATGGCTCGTAGGTCTTTTTGTCTTGAGAATAACTCGCGTGCGTTATTGCAAACAAGCCGAGGAAAAAGATCGATCAATTCTTCCGGTGTCAACATTTCCATATATGATCCTTTCTTATTATATAGATTTACAATATATAGTATACATCTTATTAAAAATAATGGCAACCAATAGACAACGAAAAAGGTCGTGGGAGATACCACGACCTTTTCTCTACCGGTTTTCTTTCCGGTTGCGAGCACGCCGCTCGCGAGCTTCATCGATTGCCACGGCGATCATACTCCCCGTGACAATTATGCCTGCAAATAGCAAGATGGCTAACGCAACCTTTGCTTGGACCAACTCTTGTTGTGCGACCATTTCAATCGCTTCCTCCAGGGAGGAGGCAACCACCTGGTATCCCTGACCAGCTGCGTTCTCCACATAGAAGACGTTTCCGCCTTTGTACATTTTGTTCTCCTCAATTTACAGTTACATATATTATATCATATTATTTATTAAAAGTCAAACAAAAAAGAGACCCGAAGATCTCTTTTTTAAACGACATTTGTAGGTATTCTAACTACGGAACAGGTTCAACCGCATCCCAGGCTGTCCAGGCGGCAACCACATTACCTGGTGCGCCGACGGTTGGCTCAACTGAGAATTGAACAAAGTAGGTCGTATCGGTTTTGGTCGGATCACATTCTTCAATGATACCGCTTGTGCCTGGGGGTATGGCATAACCAACATACGTGCCAAAAGCATTCTCGTAGCTCCCCATAATGATCTTCTTGGAGATCACAACCGTTTGATCAGGGATTCGCTCGAATCCACTCCACTGGCGAAAGGTAAGATCTTTCAGAAGGTCAAATCCATGACTAGTAAAACGATCGAGTCCCAAATCAGGATCAATGAGATGATAAACCTTGGAGAGATAGGTGCGAACACCCTCAATGCTGTGGAATACATCCTCATAGTTGACGTCCCCCTCCAGGCTCGGCAGTGCATGTGACAAACCTTCATACTGCTGCGGGGTTTTAGACTCAAGTTTATGGCGAAGGGATGTATTCTCAAGTCGATCAATAATCTGATCGGCCATATAGAGATTAATCAGCCTTCTCTGGTCATCGATAGCTGTATCTGGATTACTGATCGCATCCCTGAGTTGTTTGGCTAAATGAATAGCGTGCGCAAGGTCATTATCCACTAGAATCTCCTTTATTGTTTATGATCTGGCGATAATCGATCTATCAAGACACATCAAATAATTCATTCCGAAGGGGAGAACTATCCAAGAACGCACGCAGCCAGCGTACAGCGCCATCATGATCGATGAAAGCGCCCTGCTCTTGGGCGAGTAACGCTTTCTTCAGGATATAAGCAAATGGTGCCATCTCCAGTCCTTCATCGCAGATGATCCGCACATGCGACAAATGATGTGGATCAAGCCCAGCATCGATCAAATCACGGCCTCGCAGCAAAGGATCGACATGCACCCGATCAAAGATGCCCTCATCATTCAATCGGGAAAACGTGTTCATCATGCGTTCCATCCCGGGCGACGGTTCCGTGTCACGATAGATTGGACGATTATGTTGTTCAGCCCCCGGATCACGTGCAGCTTGATCGGCCTGTACCAAACGATGTAAAAGCTGCATGTCTCCACCCGCTTTCACAAAATTCACAACCATCCGGTCGCCCCCCGCATAACTCAAATGGTCCATGTGGTGTTTGACCAGCAGCAGCACTTGGTTGATCCAGGGGTCTTCTGCTTCAAATCCCATACGTTCAAACCAATCCCGCGCAGGTCTTACTCCATACACAGCATGTTTCGGTGAAGTGATTCGTCCATTTTTAACGAAGGTAATGAAGTTACCATCTTCATCCATCTCAGCCTTGCCAACATCGTGATGAAGGGCTGCCAATAACAAAATTGCTCGACGATCTTTATCCAGATAACGCATACGAGCAAAAGCCTGATCGACCGTTTGCAGCGTATGCGACCAGACATTCCCTTCAGGGTGATAGAGTGGGTCTTGGACGATGAATTTTAAGCGATCAAAAATCGGATCGAGTAATCCATGGCGTTCCAGAAAACGTAGGCTTAAACCAGGAAAACGCGCAGTTCGGGCCCAACGTGCCCAGACCGCCCAGCGTTCAACCGAATCAAGTTCGGTAAGTGCTTGCCGTGTGGGTTCGTCAGCTAAAAGTGCATCCAGCATCTGATGCATTTCTTCAGTAAACTGCACACCACGATAAGCCACCAATAGAAAAAGATCGTAAATGTTTCGCGTTCGGGCCGATACCCTCGCAGAAAAATCTTGAGGTGTCATATGTTAACCCCTGTTCGACTCATTGGACGAAGTGCTTGTATTGATTGAGTTTTAAGTGAAAAAGTATTATAATATAAAAGCATAAAAGAATAAAGGATAAACCCGCAAGCATATAAAACAAAGGGGGATCAAATGTTTAAAACGCCGGTTTGTAATCCACTTCATGTATTAGCGCGGCTGCCAGAACCTGGCTGGTGGATTGAAGCAGTAGCAGCAGAATCCGATTCGACTGGAGCAGATAAACCCGGGACCTGGATGATCATCGACCAGGTAACAGCTATCAAGCCGAAAATGGATTCCGATTCGGATGAAACGTCGCTCGACACCAATACCTATCAAGTAATCGTTCGTCAATTTGAAGACGATCAGCCCATCACGCTCATCCGCGATGGATTGACACCTGTGTGGAGTACACCGCACAGAGAGCATCTACAGCAGCGATTCTATGACAGTGCAAAACAGCATAATCGCGCCCAACAAGTGGGCAGCACGGTGCAGCTGCAATTTCCTGATCAAGCAGCGGCTGTACAATTTTACAAAAGTTTAATGGCGCTGGGCGAACTCGATCCGGCACTGAAAGGTGGTGCATATGTCCCAAAGACAGCAGACATCTCCGGGATCATCCCAAGCGGAGGCTGATGGCGAACCGGCAAGTCCGTTAAGCCTGCGCGAACGATACGAGTTCCGTCGGGCTGGGATCGACGGACAACAGCTTGTGGTGAGGAACAACAGCAGCATCATGTTATATTCTTATGGTGTTGACCCTCACGTTCTGAAACCGGTCATTGTCGTGCGTGAAGAACTCGAAACACTCCAGCAAGCGTTCGATGAAGGCTGGAACATCAGCATGCAATACCCACTGCCTGATTATATTGATGATCAAGGCAAACATCACGCAATGATTGGCGTGCTGCTCACCCGACCTGTCATCAAAGAAAAAGACGAGACTAACTAGTCTCGTCTTTTTTTCTACCTTCTGTCCGGAGGATACCAGGGCTCGGCATAAATCCCGTAACGTTTAGCCAGTTCTTGGTCGCGTCGGATGCGGCGCTCTTCGGGCGTCATACGGAGATAGGTCTTCTCAGATGGGGGAATATCTTGATAAGTCCAGTACTTGGAACGAACGAAATCGCCCATCCTGGCGATATCAACCCCCTTCTGATTGAGTAAATACAACAAATCACGGTCATCACTCATCACCAACCCCTTTTTGCTGCTGATCAGTGAAGCAGCTTGCAGCAAATAATCATCGGCTTTTTGCCAATGATCGGCATAAGCCATATAGACATTGCTGCTCACTTGAGACACAATTGGCGGACGGCGGGCGTTGCGGTTATCAAAAACCACAACCACACGCATAACATGTCCCCAACGATTACTGCGTTTGGCAATTTCATGAACCACATCGGTGATCGCCTCGCCCATACGCTGGTGATTGTCGCGCACATAATAATTGAGCGCACCCAACAAATTATGTCCGTCAATCCACCAATAGCGGTGATTCGTCAAAGCAAACTGTGTGTATTCACCTCTCGCTCTGACCAGCTTATCATCGAGTGGAGCGTGATAAAGATCAGGTATTTCACCTGGATAAGATACTGTGCTGCGGATGATGATCCGATCATCCGTGTTTTGATGATCGTGTGCAGTTGCTGCATCCGATACATCCGATAGGATCGGCGCGGGAGGATCGTTTTCCCGTTCACCTTCGTTATCGGTCGGGGACATAGTATTCTCCTTTCAGGTTATTCAACGAACATTAAGATAAAAGCCGATCTTTGCCTTCTAACGATGGTGTGCTGTCTGGCATCCCATCCGCATACAATCCCCGCAAACCTTTGAAACGTTTAGCCATCATCTGATAAGGGACCGTATCGACCGGTTCATCAGGCGACAAGGACTGTTCGACTTTTGCCGCCATGATCGACAGCGTTTGCATGGTGACCGCTGAATCATGGATGGCATAACGGTCTTCATGGCTTTTGATATAGGGTGCCATGACCCTTAACACAGCCGCTGCCTGCATGCGTATCCAAGGCGATGCGTTTGGACTGCGCATCAACCCGATCAGATTATCAACCAGCGGCAGGAAGGTTTTTAAATGCTTCCCGGATTTGCCCGTCAATCTTAGCAGCCCCGTGAGCGCCGTTCGGTTGTTCTCTTCTAGAAGACTGCGCAGCGTTTCAACCTCACTACCCGGCTCAACTGGAATAGTCGCCGACCGTTTGGCTGACGATTTTTTAATAACAGCCGGTTTTGACTTGACCGTTTGTTGGGACAAATCCGTTGATACGTCGGGTGTATCCAGATTATTCTTAACTGGTGCTGACGATACTGACGATACTGACACTAACCTGCCAAATAAACCCTTTAGACTTCTTAGGCCTCCCAAAGTATTTGCCAATTGCTCACCTCGCTTACGTTAAACAGGATACTGATCGTTTACACGAATATTAGATATTCTCTATTAGTATTATAACATGTTATCAACAAGAATACACCATCGTTTAAATTATCTCAAAATCCTAATGGATGAAAACCAGAAACCCCAACACCCCCCATGAGCCTGATCAGGCTCATGGCGTAGCCTCGTTAGTTGACATTTCATATAATTTATGATATAATAACTTAAATGAAGCTATAAAACATGAGGACAATCATGAAGAATTATGTCAAAGGCGTCACTGTTCGAGCAACAGTTGTGATCGTCACGGTTGCAGCTATCTGGGCAGTACACACTGTCCAGGAAGCGCGGGCCGCCTACAAACGGGCGACAGACACAAACGTCTAGTTGCAGCTTCAAAACAAAAAGACCAGAGGATACCCCTCTGGTCTTTTTTTGCGTTCTCTTCGTGAATCAATAGATACTAATAGATACCAAACACCCCATCCCAATTACGAAACTCTCCATAATCGGCCAACTGACGGGCAAGCCAGGGCGGCGCATCTGCTTTTGGACGCATGGTCTGCTCGCCTGAGAAGA
>JACCDR012605047.1_pt1 | contig 11324 bp, 16 predicted proteins | sample 7446431 | NCBI WGS metagenome assembly JACCDR01 (sample SAMN15323443, study PRJNA562643) | freshwater metagenome | isolation source: river surface water | place: USA:Blue River Watershed | collected 2017-08-17
CAGGGGTTGCCGCAGAAGGGTTATCTACGGTCTGCCAGCCTCGCGTTGCTTTTTTGATTTTGGTAATCGTATGAGCCGCTGCTGAAATATCGCCTTCCGTCTTCGCTGTCGCAGTTACGGTAATGCTCCCGCCGATAGGAATAACAACGGGAGAAGGCAAGAGCCAATCAGTGAGCCCCGCTTGGTCTCCCACCACCCCATCCGTAATCGTAGTGCCCGCTTGACCTACACACACTACGTCTACTGTGCTATTGGTTGGCACTAGTCTTTCGAGGCCATTGATCTTAACCGCATTGGAGAGCATAGCTCCTTGAGCCGTAGCCGGGCTATAGGAATTATAAAGCTGGATAAGACGACTGTTACTATCGTGCTGAGCTGAAGCATAGATAGCAACCATCTGTCCATCTTGGCTATCAGGCTCAAGATAGAGGTCCTCGCCATAAATACCACGAAGGCTTGCTTGCATAGAGCCGAGAATGTCCTCATAGGGAGGCGCAGTAATCCCCGAAGCGGAGATAGTGGGAGCAAGTGTGGGAAGCGGGTAAGTAGTCACGGCAGCACCTGTTCAATCGTTGTCTGGCCATAGATGGTGGTGATTTCAGCGGTGATAATGAGTGTCCGGTCTTCAACCCGACTTTGGTAGTTATTGATCTGGACTACTCCGGGAGTGTCAAGGATACGCTCACGAATAGCCAAGTCATAGGTAGCCTGTGTGTGAGGACCAAGCACCTTAGTGGCATAAGGGGTGCCCTCTGTAATATCAAGGAACCACTCGGCCGTAAGTAAACGCAAGCGGGTCTTAACAGCCTGACCAACCGCTTCCGGACTATTCTCAAGAAAGTCACGAAGCCCATGACCAAAGGAAAAGTCGTCTTGGCTATCTAAAGCACGGTAGAGCATTAGGTCACCTGCGGCGGGGTGGGCTCACTATGAGCTGTTGGCACAGTATCCGTAGTAGTTGTCACCAAGTTGGGCTCAAACTTTATCCCTGTCCCGTTGGCGTCGAGCACGGCTTTATTGCGCCCGTGGACGTAGACTTCATCGGCCACAAGCCGAATAGTCGACGCGGAGAGGTCTATGTAAGTCTGGCCATTATCGGAGCGAATTTGAGTCGAGGTAATAGAGACGTTTGACAAAATGCGAGGCTGAGACCGAAAACCCAAGATGGCAAAGCCATCAGATAAGTCATGCGAGCGAGACTCCATAGGTGGCTGGATCCCGCCTTGTTGCCACCAAGCATCAATACAGCGGCTGGCGAACACCACGAGGCACTCGTCTCCCTGAGCCACAGGCCAAGTCTGCGTAAAACCCCCGCCGCCAAGAAATTGACAGGGAACATCAAGCAGCAGCGGGTAATCGACAAACCGAGCAGCGCCCGTAACGTCCTTAATCACGCCTTGAATTGACGGCTGGACGGAAACGGTTTGGGCATCGCCATTATAGGATTGAATAATGCCGGGAAGGGCTGTCCAAAGCTGTGAGGATAGCGACTCGAAAACGGACCGCAATAATTCCTCGGGGTCTTTGATACGTTCGCGCCGATCCATTAGGCTCTCCCTTGTGCGGCCAAGGCCATGGGGACTGTATCGTCCAAAGCAATGCAGATTAAGTCAGAGTACCAGTCGTTGCCCCGTGTGTCCCCCGTATGCTGAGCTACCAAGATACGGTAGAAGCCATCGTCAGAGATTTTGGGGACAAAATTAATCGCCGTATAGGCAAGGCTGATTTTATATTGTTGGATGGACTTATTATCAATCTTGACCCGTCCACCAATCACGAATTTTGAGTTCAGAAGGCTCCTAACTTTAATGCCCTCGATTGTCTGCTCGGGTAGTCCAATCATACCAGTCTTCGCCGTAAGCACAACCGCGTCTCCCGGAAGATAGGCATCGTGAGGCACCATCTGAACCCTTTCATTTTGGATGCTCCAAGACGTGCCATGCGATTGAGCAACATTCCGAAGAACATCACGAGAGAGCCCGTAGACTGCTTTGCCCCGAGGTAACTGTTGCTGAGGAAGCGCAGGCGTGTAGCCTTGCGTAATGTTGTAAGGTGACATAGCTTTAACAGCTAAATCTACCTGGTCCTGTGGCTTTGACCCGGCGGCGAGGGAGGCGTTGACTGTTGCAAAGTTGTAGGCCTGGTCACCATCACCGGCAAGAATATCAAGATAGGTATCCGTAGCATTCTCGCGACCCTTGCGGATCTGCATGATATTGCCGCTAAAGATTGTCCCAAAGCTTTCGTCTGAGTAACCCGCTTGAATAACAACGCGAGTAAACTCCTTCTCAATAAGAGCCTTCGTTTGATCCGCTACGTTATAGACCCGAATGTCCGCAGAGTTGGGAGACTGAAGGTCGAATTGCCGCGTAGTGAACTTGAACCGCAAGTCACCCAAGTCCAACCCTTGAGTACCGCCCGCCGGGAAGACAATCAGTTTAGCTTGGCGTAAGTAAAGCTGAGTCATGGCTCGGTCACAAAATACAAACGCCCGGGGCCGCCAAGCGTAGTGAAGGAAGGAACCTTGTCCACTTCCCCATCGCTTTGGACGATAAGCTTGCCCTTAAACCCCAAATAGGAATACTGAGCTAACAAGTCAGACCCCGTAATCAAAGGTAGCCCCGTTAGAATATCCAGGTCATTTTCATCAGCAATGTCCAAAATCCAAGACTGATTGAACCTGTTCCATTTTACTGTAAGCCGATAAGCCACCCCACCGAGAACGATGGAGAGCTTTTGAGGCTCAGGGCTGAGCGGGATCTCATAGGGCGTGGTCATGGGTTCACAAAATTAAAGAGGGCGCTTCGATTAGGCTGCTGAGTTCCTTTATTGAGCACAGGGGCTGTCTGCTCAGGTGACCGTTGCTGGCTTTGAGGCGGAACCGTGACGATACGGCTTTGCACGATAATAATCTGGCGACAGGTGGCTGTAATAATCAAACAATGCTCTGTCTCCTGATTAGTTGTGGTAGTCAGGCTCCTTAAAAGCATATTCGAGTACTTGCGTTTGCCCGTGATTATGTCAAAAGGAATACGGCCCTCCTGAAGCGCCAACAGAGATTGGTAGATCTCAGCAATGTAGTTTGGATTTACCCATGAGTTGAGTAAGGATTGTGGGTCTAGAATAGAGCCGCTATTGCTCCACCCCGTCTTAAGCGTTACTTCAGCCGGACGCTTAAAAGCATGATCCGTGATAGCCGCTCCCTGCTCGACTGGGTGTTCCGTAATCTGAAGCTCATCAATATGGTGCTCTTCAATCGTCACCGCCGCCTGGATCTCACCAATGGCTCGACGCGGGCGAACAACAGCTGCTTGGAGGTCGCTGAGAAAGCTCACTTCACCGCTCCTGTAAAGTTCCTTACCAGTCCGCCATTGACCTGAGACTGCTCGCCAGCAATCGCATTAGCGGTGGCCTGAGCGTCTGTGGCTCCGGTGACGTTAATATGGGTAGTTTGCTGCAGCGATTGATTATAGAGCCCTGCAGCCGAGCCGCTACGCAATGCGGCTTCCCCTAAAGTGTTTGCTGGCCGTTCGTAGAGCCGAGAAACGATATTGCCGGCTTCCTCAGGGCTTTGGGCCATACTAAGCGCACGTCCTGCCGCCGCCTCAGAGCCTCGGGTCAGCTCATGGTTAACAAAGGCCAATTGGTCGGCTAAAGACGCCTGTCGAATATCATAGCCGGCCCAATCCTTGAAGCGTTGCTGCCTATCCGGGTGCCATTGAGCCACGCCGATAGCTTGGCCGTTATCGCCGACGGCCTGAGGATTAAGGTTGCTTTCACGCTGTAAATTGGCGACGATACCCGCCGCTTGTGCCTTGGTCCAACCCATCTTCTCAAAGAATTGCATAGCGTCCATAGCTTGACCGAACTCGCCAGCCCCGCCGGGCTTCGTGAAGTAGTCATAGACACGCTGGAACTGACGAGAGACCCAAGAGTCCTTCATATAATCGCTAATCTGCTTCAGTAGGTCCCGCGTGGTCTTTAATACCCCATTCCAAAGCTTAGACCAATTAATGAGGCTTTGACCCCCTTCCATGAAGGTTTCAAAGTCATCAATGAGGGCTAGGATAAGGAAAGCCACAGTGGTGAGAGGGAAGAAAAGCATTCCGAGGGCAATCGCAGCCTCAGCAATGAGCCCTTTCCATTCCCCTAAAGCGGGATTGAATTGAAGAACCAGCTCAAGCCCGCGCATGATGAACTTGAGAAAGCGCTCAGCAATAGGGGAGAAGAATACGGTAAGCTTATCAGCAAGCGCGTCCAAGTAGACGCCCAGCTCTCGCAACGTGCTCATAAACTGGTGAGCCTGTTCAGCCGCTCGGTCTTGGTCCACACCAGCAGCGCGATAGATCCGCTTGTATTTCTCGCCAAAATCCTCCATGCCGCTGGTAAGCGCCATAAGGGTCTTTTCATCAATTCCTAGAAAGCTCGCATAGACCTTAGCCCGATAGAAAGGCATTGTCTGAAAGATCTTGCCTAAGCTTCGAGCTGTGCTTACGGTATCCTTGAGCGCTTCCGGCGATACGCCCAACGAGGCTAAGAAGCGGCCAGAGCCAGGATTAGATCGCATGAAGCTAGCAAGGCCCTCCAGTGACCCTTGAGCCGCTTCAACTGTCGAGCCCATTTGACTGGCAGCAAAGGAGAAGGCTTGGATATTTTCAACTGACGACTTCGTCCGCTGAGATACAAAATACAGCTTCTCTAGTCCGTCTGATACCTTAGCGACAAAGGCTTCCATAGCCGTGGCCGCGCCAACAGCAACAGCGCCAAGCTTCGCTGCTGATTTTGTGGCCTCCGCAATCTTACCATTGAACTTGTTATACTCGTCTTCCTTTACGCGGAAACCGAGCGCAACAAGAAACTCGCGGATGGTATCAAAGTCGCTCATTTATTCGCCTGTCATTCTCTTCTTGGACGTCAAGGGCTTCATTGAGAATATCAATGTCATAGAGATCAAGAGTCCCGTCCTTAAGTTCAGAGTAAGAACAAAGACCCTTGATTACGGGGCGAAGTAGAAAGTCGAGGTCCTCAGACATATGAGTGAGCTCAACCCCCGGTCCGGCTATGCGTCGGGCTTTTGGGGGAGAGCGTCCGTAAAATTTGCCAAGTTTTCCTGCAGAACAGACCAAGCAATCTGGATCATCTCAGCAAGCTGAAGGTCATCAAACATAATTGCCCCTGTGCTCGTGCAAAGAGGAACCCATCGCCCTCCTTGCTCGACTTGGCAAACTTTAAGACAGGTTTTCAAGACATACTCTGAGTCCTGGTCAGACATTCGGCTCAAGGCATCGGCCACAGGGCCGAAGATCTCCATGGGGTCAACCTTTTGCCCTTTCTCCTTGAAGACGTGACCGATTTCCTTGATTACGGGCGCAATTCTCCGCACGATATGGAACTGTTCAATCGCGCTTAACTTACCCGAGCGATACTTCCGGTCTTGGACAGCGAACTCAGACATGGCTTATAGTCCCTTATACAATGTTAGAGGCTACGCTCAGGGCATTAGCCAATAGGCCGCCACCCAAAGTCGTATCAATCACGCCAGCGTCAAAGACCCATTCCTGGATCCCCGCTTCCTTGCCATAATTTACATCTGGCAGCTTCTTGAAAGCACACTCCTGGGCCGTAATCAAGTCACCCGAAACGGGATTACGGATGGAGATTACATTTTGCCCATGAGCGCTGCTGGAGATCGTTTGCAGGTCATATAAAGCTGAGAGCTTGGCGTTTGCTGGAGACGTTTTAAGCAGCCTCACCGTAATCATGCCCGACTTATCAGCATGGAGCGAGTGCATAGGCTTACCATCTGCGCCGATTGTCATAGTGTTCTTGTCACCCGACATGGCTACAGTGATACCCTCCTCAGCGTTGGCATTGCCAGCACCAAGTTGGAAAGAGCCGCCCGGGCCGGTAATTGAAGCCTGGACGTCAAGAAAAGAGTACGTTCCCATTGTTGGTCTCCTTAGCGGTTAACTGTGATAACGGCGTCGGCTTCGTGGATAGCACCACCCAGCTTGACGGCAATTTGGAAAGGTGGCGCCTTGCGGGCTTCGCGGTCAGGCTGAGCCTGTTGCGAGATCGGCATGACATAGACATAGAAACCCGTTTTCAAGAAGTCACCTTGCTTGAGCTTACCAAAGCCGCCTGAGTTCCACTGTCCTGGTGCAATCAGGCCATTATTGACCCCACGGATACAGGAGGCTTCAATAATGGTAAGAAGCTCATGGACGCCAGCGTCGGTCTGTGGAACCTTGGTAGTTGACAGGTAGAGACGATTGTAAAGACTTGTCTGAACATCATCCGACAACCAATCAAGGCCATGAACTTCATCGAAGTAGGCCTGGCCGCTCATCATGCCGTACTGTAGGATAGCGGTATTGTTGTCATAGTTCACAAAGACATTGCAACGCTTGGACTTCAGAGTGTCCGCTTGCGTGTCGGTGAGGTTCTGCGGAACAATACCGGGCTCCTGCTTATACATGAGAGTAATAGTCGAGTTGTTCGCCGCAAAGTCAGTGGTAAGCCCGCGACCAAAAGCGGAAGCAATCGCATAGGCGTGATCACTATACTGGCAGAAGGTGCGAGTATAGTTGGCTGCCTTGAGAGAGCTGGCCAAATCATTGGTCACTGTGCTGTCCAAGACATTCGTGTTGGTAATCGTAACGCCATAGATATGCTTGCGAGTGGCGCCTTGAACATAGGCGGCAATCGCCAAGTGATCCGTATTAATCAGAGCTGCCGTCGTGGCCAACATCAAGCCATAGAAGGCTCGTGGCATATTGTCAATCACGGTAACCGCAGTGAGGGCCGACTCAGCTGCAATGCCATTGACCACAGGGGCAGCCAATGCCGCCGTCATTTTGAGCAAGGGGCCGATATCCGTGCCGCTGCCCGGTGCCGTCGCTGCCGAGACAGTCGAAGACGTGCCAGAGGATTTCGACGTAATCACAAACCGGCTGCCAGTCCAGACACAAGTGGCATAGGCCGTGATAGCGGTATCCACCAAGGCAGCAACGCCGTTAAGGTTAGTAGCTGTGGACAGATTGATAGCCGTAAAAGTGCGGAGAGTGCCATCAATGGTCATCTTGAAGCCACCACTGGTGACAGCGGTAAAGTTGCCCAGCCCCTGTTCCGTGGCTGTGAGAATACCGCCACGAATTAAGCCCTGAGTAGCTGACTGCGCCCAACGCCCTAAGAAAACTTGGGTAGGCTGAGGATTTTGCGAGAAATACAGCTGAGCGGCCAAATACTCGGGCGCACTGGTGCCATAATCGGAAGCAATGTCCGACAAGCTGGCATAGGAGCGAATGCGCTCAGAGACGTCAATGACGTTGCTGTCTCCAAGGATTAGCAAGCTCTTGAGGTTGGCGAATTGCGCGGCAAGCGGGGCCAGGACCACTGACGTCCGAATGAGCCGAGAGACGGGAAGACCTGCGGTCATGGTGTTACTCCTCTACGTTAAAGACAACTTTGCCCGGGCCGAGATTGACCGGGGCTGACTGAATATTGAGAATTGAGTAGGCGCTTGCTACTCGTCTCCGGAACTGAAGCATTAGGTCCAGCTTCCTGGCCCACTGCTCATTGACTAACTCGGGAACAGAAGTGATATTCCCAACACTGATAAGGGACAAATCAGTAAGCCCCTCACGATTTTGGGAAAGATAGAGCCCCTCCCGAACATAACGAGCAAAACGCCCGGCTTGTGGTCCATAGAAACTTACAAGCACCTGCAACTCTTCATGTCTTTGAACTACGTCTGACTCGACCACCGGAGCATCATAACGAGTTCCTATATCATAGCGCAAGCCCGAGTCGTAGGTGTTAGAGCTTTGGTGTGAGATATAGGGGTTATCATCAGGCTGAGAGTCGACAATCCCAAAGGAAACCCAATCTGTGGCCAAGTTAGGGCGGTTAGCGGGAACAACTTGCCAACGCGGGCGAATGGCGGGGCCAGTGAGCCCTGTTAGCCCTGTGATAAGGACTTGGATCTGGCGGTCAAACTCAGCGTCTTCTGGACTTGGTTGAATAAGACCAAAGCATAGTCCGGAGTCATTCTTAAGGCCGCTGTCATAAGTCAAGCCCGTATCATATTGCTGACGAAGCCCACCGGGCTCATCAATCGGGGTAAGGTAACCGCCTGTAGCGCTTGTATTGCTCATGACTTCACCACGTTAATCATCTCAGCAATAGCAGCGCACCACCCGTTCCCATAATCAAACCAATCATAGATCTTTTTGACTACATAGGTGTTGCCCCGATAGAGAATATGGTCGGGCGCATTGCTTTGCTTGAGGCCAATTAAAGCCACAGGGGAATAGACAGTTATATCGTCGTGAGTCATCTCATAGTCTGGATCTCGCGTCAGCGGGGACACGGATCCGGCTTGAATACAGCCGACTACGTCAAAATCCGTCTCCGTATGGCTGACTTCACCATAGTCATTGACGGATTGAACTCGACGCCGGACAGTGAAGGTCTTGGCAAAGTCCGGATCGGTTATAAGTTCTGAGACGTCAATCATCGTATGACATAACTAATGGAGTTGCGAAGTTGAGCCGTATCAATCAGCGGCTTTACAAGATCAGTACTAGGAGCCATACCAGCACGGCGATTAGCAAGTTCCTGAATAGCGCCTTGTCTACCTTTAGCTGCCCGGCGCGCAACTGTACTGTCTGCCAATGGAGTAAATGGGCCATCGTTGATCTTCCTTTTTACGGCTGTTTGAGCGATAAGGCCAATAGCATGATAGGTCTTTGTTATGGCTTGCGTGTTACCCTGTAAGGCTAACTTGCCGGCGCTAACAAGACGTTGAGAAATCTCTCCCTGAACTGATTGAACACCCGGGACTAAAAAAGCACGGGGTGGGATACCTAAGTTGGGAACCCCATAAGTGTGGATATAGCCAAGAGCAGCGTTTGTGATTTCACCGTCTCGTCTATCCGTCCGCGTCGAAGGGATACCAACATAGACCTTAGTCGTTGTCAGTATCTTGACCGCTTTGGCGATTAGGCCAACACGGTCGATAGTCATCTTCATCCCCTTAAAGTTGGACGCCACCGGTGCCCGCCATTCTCATGAGCTGTAAAAAACGGGTGCCATAGATCGTCAAGTTCCAATGGCCAGCGTTAGTCACGATACCTGCGTTGGTATCATAGCTAACAGAGACCTTGTCTATGGATTTTGACGCTACGGCACCCGTGCTTAATCCCGGTACCTGGCCAGCGCTCGCCCCACGCTGGGCCACAGCCTCTAGAGCCACGTTATGAGCAGTAAACAGCTCAATGCCCGTGTCAAGGAGCGACCCCCACCGAATGGGACGCAACAGCTTACCACCGAGTGTCAGGTAAAAATTCACCTGTGACTCAGGGTACTTTGTTACGTCCGCAAACTCGGGGTAGTTTGCTCTAAAGGTTGTCGAGGACATTACCGGTTCTTCCTTTTCCGACGAGTTGGGGCCTCTTCCTCGGAAGACTCTTCAGAGCTTTCCTCTTCAGAGGTTTCTTCATCAGAAACTTCTTCCTCAGTTGGGGCCTCTTCCTTAGCGGGTTCTTCCAGCTCGCGTGAGTGGGCTTGGGCATACCAGTGCCCCTCATGCTCCGTTGGGAGAATATCACCCGCCTTAAACTCGACTTTGGAGTGGTCGTTCTTCGTCAAGATGAAGTTGGTGTGAATGATCCGCATTAGATACCGTCCCGATAAGCAATGGTTTCAGGGTAAGGCACTTCCACCACACCCATGCGACCAAAGTAAGTCGTGAGGTGATAGATGCTCCGATATTCCAGCGGGGTGCGCTGCAACGGGACCAGCGGGTAGCGGACACGATTGGACTTCTTCGTGTAAGCAACCATACGGTCCTTGCTCGACGCACCGCGACCGACCAGCCACTTGCTGGGGTAGATCTGGAGAGCCGAGCCGTTGTTGGCCAGAGCAATCGAATTATCCTGGACATATTTCAGGATAGACACGTTGCCAGCCGAGCTTACCTTCGCAGTGACGAGGTAGCCAAACTGAGCCGGAGGCACCAGCAAGCGTTGCGGGGTAACCGCATAGCCTGAGGCAGCCCAAGCAGAGGTCAAGATCTCATTGATATCCGCCAGGATTTCGTCAGGAGTCTTGGCCGTCCACAGGCTCGAGGTGCCGCCTGCGTTGTTTGCTACGTTGGTGACGTTGGTCACCGCTGCGTTATTGACGAGACCGGTCTTGCCCAGCGTGGTGTCGCCGATATAGACCATTTCATCAATGTCCATCTGGTGCTTGAGCTTCAAGCCTTCCAGCTTTTGAGCGTCGACCGGACGTCCCATCTTCTGCGCGCTTTCGAGCTCAGGGATGGTGTAGGACACTTCCATGCCCCACAGATACAGCGGAGCAGCCGTTTTGCCAATATCCAAAGCAACGCCAGGAATAGCATTGGCATTCTTGCCGATCCAGGCCTTGCCGTTCGGCGTCAAGCCACCATTGGCAGCAAAGGTGCTGTTGGTGAAGCTTGACGTTTCATCAGCAATGGACACGTCTTCGCGGAGGTCAATGTCACGCGACCACTGGACGTCAACCAGCGGCTCGTGCATCGTTGGATCGAGGCGTTCAAGCTCCCCGATAAGGAAAGCGCCCGTGCTATCAATCGTCATACGGTCGAAAGTCAGGGCAGCGTCCCGCGTAAACAGCTTACGCCGCGGGATGGTCAAAGATTGAGTCATGTTGTTCATCTCCTCTGATTAGATATTGTGAGCGATTTCGACATTGCCGGCGCTGTCCGCAGGACCGGTGAAGGTCGTGCTCGCAGGGAGGGCCAAGGTGTTGGCCGTCACCGTAATGTCAAAGCCATCGCCCAACGCAAAGTCAGTGCCACCGTCAGTCAGGGCAAACTTGACCTGATTGCTGAAGGTAATGCTGCCACCGGCGCCAGCGGGGATAATGGCAATCCCAAGGACGCGGCCCAGAGGGTCTCGAACTTCGAATTTGCCACCATTGGTCACCACTTCAATGTTCCGCACCGTATAGACGCCGGCGCGAGCATTGGCGAGCACAGGGGTTGTTGCATCAAGCACCAAGGTGCCATTGCCGGTATTGCCGCCCGACTTAGCAGCCGAAGCCGAGCCCCATTCTTGGGCTGCTTCAATGCCACCAATCGGCTTACCCGCCGAGGCGTTTGCCGTGCGGACATAGACCAGCCCGTCTTGGGCAGCAGTGCCAGCGTTCAGCTTGACCATCATATAGCCGCGGCGCATACGATTGCCAATGCCGGAGGTCGGGGGCGTCGAAGTGCCCAGACCATCGGTGCCATTGCCCTGCAACGGGTAGGGGCGAACGTAGAAGGCATTAATGACTTC
>JACCDR010186839.1_pt1 | contig 11323 bp, 10 predicted proteins | sample 7446431 | NCBI WGS metagenome assembly JACCDR01 (sample SAMN15323443, study PRJNA562643) | freshwater metagenome | isolation source: river surface water | place: USA:Blue River Watershed | collected 2017-08-17
ACCGCTGTGGTCGGCTGTTGGAGTGCTTGAAGCGGTACAGGCGGCAGATTCACGCAACGACCAATGAGCCGGGCAATCCGGTCCACGACGAGTTCAGCCACGGGGCCGACGCTTTCCGGTATCTGGCGCTGACGGTGGATCAGATGTCTAACGATGAATGGGGCGGCTCGCTGGCTTACCCGAAGATGTACAACGCATGAGGCAAAGCCGTGAGGCTTCCCAAAGATGGCACGAATGACTGAAGACGAACTGCGGGCGGTCACCGATCAGGAGATGCGCGCCGCCGTGGGCTTCTGGTCGGGGCGCCTGGCCCAGCAGCGCACAAAGGCGATGATCTACTATCTTGGTGAAGCCAAGATGGATCTAACGCCGCCTGAGATTGAAGGCCGGTCGTCGGTGGTTTCGCCTGATGTGCGGAACACCATCGAAAGCATGTTGCCGCAGTTGATGGTGAAGTTCAGCGGCTCTGACCGAGTGGTCGAGTTTGAGGCGAACAAGCCAGGCGATGAGGTCAAAGCGGATCAGGCTACCGATTACGTCAATTACCTGTATCACGTCCGCAACCGTGGCGAGCGGATCACATACGCATGGATGAAGGATGCTCTGCTGTCGAAAAACGGCATCATCAAAGTCTGGTGGGACACGCGCAGCGAAGAGAAGCGCGAGGAATACAACCGGCTGTCTGATGTTGAGTTGGCTCAACTGATGGACGACCCGGAGATTGAGGTTACTGAGCAGAAGTCCTATCCCGACGAAGAGGACGCGGATCAGCGGCAGGAGGCGATCCAGCAACTGACGATGCAAGCCCAGCAGGCGCAGCAAGCCGCACAGATGGGCGATCCGCAAGCCGCGCAGGCTGTGCAAGCCATCATGCAGCGCATGGCAGAGATTCAGGCGCAGCCGCCTGTGCTGCTGTATGACGTTGTGTGCAAGCGCAGCAAGGAAGGCGGGCGGGTTCGCGTTGAGAACGTGCCGCCTGAAGAGTTCCTGATTAGCCGCAAGGCAAAGAGCATCGAGGATGCGTCCTTTGTCGGGCATCGGCTGGCGCGCTCTAAGTCCGATCTGAAGTCAATGGGCTATCAGAACGTTGACAACATCAGCGGAGACGATCAGAGCGCCAACTTCAACATGGAGCGCATTGAGCGGCTGTCGTTCGATGACGAGATGGCGTACCTCAACGCCGACCAGATCACCAGCAGCGACGAATCGCAGCAGATGGTTTGGGTGACTGAGTGCTACATCCGTTGCGACTTCGACGGGGACGGCATCAGCGAACTGCGCAAGGTTGTCCGCGCTGGGAATCAGATTCTGGAAAACGAGGTGGTTGACTGCGCCCCGTTCATCAGCATCACCCCGGTGCCGATGCCGCACAAGTTCTTCGGCTTGTCGGTGGCTGACCTCGCGCTAGAGGGCCAGAAGATCAACACCAGCTTGCTTCGTGGCGTGCTGGATAACACTTACTTGCAGATCAACGGGCGTTATTTCGCGGTTGATGGGCAAGTGAACCTTGATGACCTCCTAGCCTCCCGGCCTGGTGGCGTTGTCCGCATGAAGGCGGCCGGCATGGCTGGCCGGCTGGATCAGGGCGCGGGCGATTCCCAACTCGGCATGGGAATGCTGGAGTACATGAAGGGCTTCCAAGAGGACTCGACAGGCTGGAGCCGCAACAGCGCAGGGACGGACGTTAACGCTCTAAATAGTCAGGTGACGGCAACTCAAGCCACCATCGTGACGAACAAGGCAGATATGCGGGTTGACCTGATCGCCCGCAACTTTGCCGAGGGCTTCCGCGACCTGTTCAGGATGATCCTGAAGCTGGTGAGCCAGTACGGGGCGAAGGAAGACGTTATCAAGCTCCGTGGGGAGTGGGTGACGATCAGCCCGCGTGATTGGCGGAACGGCTTTGAAACCACGGTCAACGTGGGTCTGGGCACGAACAACAAGGACCAAGCCCTAGCGCATCTGAATCTGCTGCTTCAGCAGGCAATGGCGGGTCTGCAAGATGGCACGGCGACCCCGGAGAACATCTATCAGATCAAGGCCGAGATTGTTAAGGTGATGGGCTTCAAGTCCACCGACAAGTACCTGAGCGATCCCAGCAAGAAGCCGCCTAGCACCCCGCCGCCTGGCCCAATGGACTTGGAACAGGTCAAGGGGCAGGTTGCCACGCAGGTTGAACAGATCAAAGCTCAAGCGCACAAGGATGTGGAGCAGTTCAAAGCGCAACTGCAAGCGCAGGTTGACCAGAACCGGCAGAAGGTCGAGGCGCAGCAGAAGGAACTGCAAATGCAGTACGACATGCAGCGCGAGCAGTTCGCGGCAGAGTTGAAGGCGCAAGCCGACGAGAAAGACCGCGCTCTGAAGAAGTACGTCGCAGAGCTTCAATCGCAAACGTCAATCTACATTGAGCAGATGCGGCTTGGTCAGAAGCGGGAATCTGAGGCGCTGGGCATGCAGAAGCACGCGGACGCTAGGCAAGATGCCGCCATGATGGCGCAACAGGAAGCGAATGAGTCAGACGACGCTTGAGCAACGCCTGTTCCTTGGCGACCGCGCTAGGGAAGTGCTGGAGAACGAGGCATTCATTGCCGCGTTTGAGGCGACAGAGAAGGAAGTGATCGAACAATGGACGAGCAGCCCAGCAAGAGACGCGGAAGGCCGCGAAAAGTTGTGGCAGTACCTGATGCTGCTTCGGAAGGTCAAGGCGAATCTGCAATCGACTCTGGAGACCGGGAAACTGGCTCAATTGGAGTTGCAGCACCAGCAGAAGATGGAAGAACTGCGTGGGCCGCGTTTGTGGCGCGGGTGATTGATGCGGCTGCACGGCGTGGCCGTGGCTTTGCGGTGGTTACTCACCCGGCTCCTGAAGCCTCCGTGATTGAAGCGGAATGGCCGATTCTGGTTGAGGTCGGCGAGGAACTGATTTGAAGCGTTGGTCAGGCGCTTAGTACCTGATCGTTTGGCGTCCGCAGTGATGCGCCGCCGGGAGAGTAACCTTGGATAATCCGGCAACGGAACCCAGCAATAGCGCCTTGGGCGCAGACGATGCCGCAAGCCTGTTTGCGGCGATGCTTGATCCTGTGGCGGCTGAAGAGCCGAAGGAAGACGCGCCTGCTGTCCAAGCCGAGGCAAAAGAGCCTGAAGCGGAGACGGAAGCAGAGGCAACCGAGGATGACCCGGTTGTCACGGTCAAGATTGACGGCAAAGACGTAGAAGTCAAGCTGTCGGAACTGAAGAACGGGTATCAGCGGCACGCTGACTACACCCGAAAGACAATGGAAGTCTCGGAGCAGCGCAAAGCAGCCGAGACGGAAACCGCGAAGGCACGCCAAGAGCGCGAAGCCTACGCACAGAACCTGACCCGACTGCAAGCGCAGTTGGAAGGTGTGCTGCAAGAGCAGCAAAACGCAGTTGATTGGGAAAAGCTACTTGAAAGCGATCCGGTCGAGTACCTGAAGCAGCAGCACCTTGCGCAAGCGAGACAAGCAAAGCTGCATCAGGTCTACACCGAGCAGCAGCGGGTAGCGGCCCAGCAACAGGCAGAAGCCGAAGAAGCGCACAGCCGCCACATCCAAGCGCAACAGCAGGAACTCCTTGCCAAGTTGCCGGATTGGAAGGACGCGAAGAAGGCAGACGCCGAAAAGGCAGCGATCCGCGACTTTTTGATCCGCGAGGGTTACGAAGCCGATTCGCTCAACAAGATCACCGATGCACGGGCTGTTGTCCTGGCGCGGAAGGCAATGCTTTACGACCAAATGATGAGCAAAGCCCAAGCCGCCGCCAAGAAGGTAGCGAACCTACCTACTAAGGTGGAGCGACCCGGAGTTGCCGCAGAGGCGCCGGGGCTGGATCGGCGCGCAAGTGCCTACCAGCGGCTGACCAAGAGTGGCAAGGTTGAAGACGCCGCCGCAGTGTTTGCATCAATGTTTTGACACCCCTAATGCCGAGAGGCACCGGAGTTAAAAATGGCTGCACCTACCAATACCTTTCTGACGACCGCCGCGATTGGTAACCGCGAAGACCTGACGGACGTCATCTACCGCATCTCGCCGACCCAAGTGCCGGTGTTCAGCATGGCCGCCAAGTCCAAGGCGACCAACACCCTGCACGAGTGGCAGACCCAAGACCTTGCGAACGCTTCTTCGAGCAACGCACAGGTTGAAGGCGATGACGCTACGGCAGTCGCTGCGACTCCGACTGTTCGCCTGACCAACCGCACCCAAATTCTGAGCAAGACTGTCAGCGTTTCGGGTTCGCAACAGGCGATGAACTCGGCCGGCCGCAAGGACGAGCTTGGCTATCAGGTCTCCCTGAAGTCGCTGGAACTGAAGCGCGATGCTGAGACCAACCTGACGCAATCGGATGTGCTGGCGACCTCGCCGCGCTCGTTCCGTGGCCTGCGCGGGTGGGTGGTGGACAACGTGAACCGCAACGGCGGCACGCTGGCGAGCTACACCGGCAACACCGGTTACACCGCTGGCACGCTGCGCAACTTCGCGGAGTCGCAAATCCGTGATGTGCTGCAACAGGTGTTCACCGCTGGTGGCGAGCCTGACACCATCATGCTGCCGCCTGCTCTGAAGCAGACTTTCTCGGGCTTCAGCGGCAACGCGACCCGCATGGACAAGTCGGAAGACAAGAAGCTGTACGCATCGGTCGATGTGTACGTTTCGGACTTTGGCGAACTCCAGTGCGTGCCGAATCGCTTCATGGCTACCCGTGATGTGTTTGTCCTGCAAAGCGACAAGCTGGCGATTGCCTACCTGCGCCCGTTCCAGACCATCGAACTGGCGAAGACGGGCGACAGCGAGCGCCGTCAACTGCTGTGCGAGATGACGTTGGAATGCCGCGCCCCGAAGGCTCACGGCGCTGTGTACGACGTGCAGTAATGTGAGGGGGGCTTAGGCCCCTCTCCTTTTGGAGAACACACATGACTGTGAACATCAAGCAGAACGCCGATATGTCGATGGGCCTGCAAGGGACCGACGGCGATGACGGCGGATTTCTGACCGTCAACATTGAGTACCTTGCCGCGAGCGTGGACAAGGTGGCCTTTGTGGCGACCCGTCGCTACATCGTCAAGGCGATTACTGCCCGTCCGACTGTGGCGGGCACGGACGCCAGCGCGGTGACTGCGGTTATCGCAAAGGCGGCGAGCGGAACGGCCATCACTTCGGGAACGGCGCTGCACAGCGGCACGATCAACCTGAAGGGCACGGCCAACACGATTCAGTCGCTCACGCTGTCCACGACTCCGAGCGATCTGGACATCGCGGCGGGAACCTGCATCGGCATTGACTTTACCGGCACGCTGACCAGCGCAACCGGTGTTGTCTCTGTCGTTCTGGCTCCGGCCTGACTTGCGCGGGGCTTCGGCCCCGCTTCCTAACGCCGCGAGGCGCTGGAGAGAAAATGTCCCAAATCTACGGGGGCGGATTCCTGTCCGTTTCCACTGTCGGCTTCTCTGCTGCCACTGGCGGCACTTCTGCGCGCACTGCAATCCCCGTCAATGGCTCCGGTCAGGTGCCGTCGTTCATTCGGGTGGCTGCGCGAAACGAGTGCTACATCAAGGTTGGTGATTCGTCGGTCACTGCCACGACCAATGACATTCTGGTGCAGAACGCTGACAGCGTGATCCTGCAAGTGGGCCGGGGCAATACGCACATTGCGTATATCCAAGGTACTGCGGCGGGTCAGGTCAACGTCACGCCGCTGGACAACTGCTGATGAAAACCGTTGTGCAGCGTGGCGACGGACTGCAAGCAGTCGTTGCCCTTGAAGACGGCAACCTCCATACCGGGTCGGTGCAGGACTGCACTCCGATTGCTGAGTATGCAACTGCCAGGCGCAATGAAGGGCTGCACGGGCGGTCTGACATGAAGCTAGCCGCCTCGTTGCCGTTCGTGATGGTCGAGAAGTACCTGAACGACAAGCGAATCACGATGGCCGAGTTCATGCGAGACCGGGCGCATATCCGGGCGATGCTGAACGACCCGGCTCTAGCCCATTTCCGGGTGTGGCCCGGCAAGGTGTAAACGATGGCGCTGGCGACATACACAGACCTGCAAGCGGCTGTCGCAGGGTGGATGAACCGTACCGATCTGACGGCGGCTATTCCTGACTTTGTGGCGCTTGCAGAGGCTCGCATTTCACGCGATCTGCGCATTCGCAAGCAAGTAGCAACGACGACCCTGACCTGTGTTGCCGGTACTCAATACGTCACTCTCCCGAGCGACTTCCTTGAGATTGAAAACATCACGCTGACCAGCACAAGCCCGCCTGCGAGCCTGTCGGTTGTTACGCCTGAGATTCTGGATAGGAAGTACCCGGCAGGGTACCAAACAGGTCAGCCGCAGGTTTATGCGCTGCTCGGGGACTACATCAACTTTGGCCCGACGCCTGACGCTGCCTATACGGTGGCTCTGGACTACTACGCACGTTTGGCTGCGCTGTCGGTGACGCCGACTAACTGGCTCCTGACCAATCACCCGATGGTGTATCTGGCTGGTGCTTTGTGCGAGGGCTGGCTTTACTTGCAGGACACCGACAAGGTGGCGCTATGGGATGCCCGCTATCGGCGCGAGGTTGACCAACTGCAAGACACCGACGATGCATCTTTGCGCAGTGGTTCTGAAATGCGCGTCCGCACTCTTTAGGGACTGAAAATGCCTAATTTTTCTGGAACCGTCACGTCTTCGCAGGGTGTTCGGACCATTGATGTCACGCCAAATGACGTTGTGACATTTACGCCGTCGAGTGCAACCTACACGGTTGAATATCCGATTGGCACGGTTGCAATCAATGCGTCAACTAGCACCGGAAGCGTTACGGCGAATTCGTCCGCAACGCAGATGCGGATTCTGTGCGCATCCGGTTCGGTCGCGTTTTCGTGCTTGGATAACACTGATGGGTACGACTTCTCACAGGCCCAGCGTGCTGCGATTCTTCAGGCGTTGCCAGTCACTAGCACTTGGGCAAACCGTGCTTCGTTGGTTTTGTCTGGAAGCTATACCGCGTTCTTCACGGATGTCGGTGTCGGCGGTGGCAGCGTTTGGACGTACAGCGGCGGCCGGTGGCGCCCTTATGCTGGTCAGGTGGTTTTGAAGAACCTGACGGCCAGCGTGACGCAGACCACAACGACCCGTGCGGTGATGGACTTCTGCACGCTTCCTGCTGGGCTCTGGCAGGACGGCGACATTCTTGAATGCCGGTTCTACAAGGCGATGACAACCGGCACCGACACGGACACTACCGAGTCAGCCATCGGCACCGGCTCTGGCACGTTCGGGACTTCGCTGGGCCTGTCAACTGCTGCGCTGACCAACACAAACCCGGTGTTGTCTGCAATCTGGCGCTGGCGCAGGGTGTCAAACACCACCATCCGCCATGCCGGCATTGGCGGCGCGACGGGCCTTGGTTCGGCTGGTTCGCTGTTGTCGGACATTACGGCCAGCGTGCCTGACATGGATGGCATCACCACCTATCCGCAATTGTCCGGCGTGCTGACGACTGGCGCGGGCGCTGTGTCTGCGCTGCGCGCCTGTACTTGGACTCTTATTGCGGGCGCCTGATGCCGTTTGGACCGACTCCCCGGACGGACCTGGCGCCGCTGCGCAATCGTGAGCCGGCAACCGCTCCGTCTACGATGACGGCTGTACGCGACGAGACGGTATGGATTCAGTCGGGGTCTGTGCTTGATTTCAGCGGCTGGCGACAAACGGCGGTGCCTGCTGGTTCTCGCGGAAGGGTGACGATTAGCGGTCGGCAGATGCTTGAGGGTGGAGTGGCTAGGCGTTTCAACGTCTGTCACATGCAGCCGGAAAACGTCTTTCAGCCGATCCCGGCTGACCGGGCCACGGTTGATGCCGCAATGGATTACCTAGCCCGGCAGGGATTCAATGCCGTTCGGGTGATGGGGATTGAGCATTGGCTGATGCGTGCTCAAGTGGGCGCAACTACGTTTGTCGGCGATTGGTGGGATCGCTATGAATACATGCTTGCCTCTGCAAAGGCACGCGGGCTGTATTGGGTGCTGACGGTGCAGAGCTATAACCTGTTCATGGATTTGAACGGGCAGACAAGCCGGTATGACTACACGGCAGCGACCAATTGCAAACAGCGGATTTTTGTCGAACAGGACGTTCGGGACAACTGGCTAGCCGGTGTTCGCAAGCTGTGGGACAGGGTGAATCCTTACACGGGAATCCGCATCCTTGATGATCCGGCCTTGCTGATGCTTGAGATTTACAACGAATCTTCGGCGCAGTTCTGCGGAGAAAAGGAAGTGCCGCCAACATGGCTGGCAAGGAACTCCGGGGCAACGCCTGCGGCTAAGACATGGGTGGAGTGGTTGAGCGATCCGGCGCAATCGCACGGGTACGCAAACGTTGCCGCTCTCAATACGTCTTGGGGGACGGCGCACGCATCGTTTACAGCAGCAGCGGCGCAATCTCTAACGCTGCTTGAGTTGTCGGCAATCGTCAGCAGTCAACAGACGATTGATTGGATCAAGTACACGATCTACCTAGAGGCTGATCTAGCTACTTTCTACAGCAATTCGCTTGATGCCTTGGGGTTCACGGGGATTCGCAGCCTGCACACGATGTATCCCAGCATGGGAGAGATTCGCAGCCTGCAAGAGTTGCCGAACGTCAACCATGTCAGCAACTGGCACAACTATGACAACCTTGCCAACGGGACAACTGCGCCGATTGACTTGCAGCGGGCAGAGACTCCACTTTGGGAGTACGAATACCCGGCACTGATGCACCTTTGGGCCGGCGGTTCGCTGCCTTTGTGGCCTGGCGAGGGTGGTTCGGTGACTTGGTGCACTTGGCGAGAGGCATGGCCCCTTGTCGCGGCGGCTAACGCTTCGGCTGGTGGTGTGTGCATGACGAATTTTCTAGAGGGCGATATGTACACAAGCGCCCTCAGCAATGACACCAGCGCAAAAGGTGACCGCATCCGCAAGCTGCACAACTTTGCAGCGCCGGCACAGCATATGCGCGATTTTTGCCGGGTTGCTCTGGCGGCGATCCAACTCCGGGAGGATGTTTCGGAGCTTCCCGAAACGGGCGCAATCTCGATACCGTTGAATGATCGCTATTTCGGAGTCAGCCCGCGCAACACGGGGCGGATCAAGCGTTTCCTAGAGGGGTTGTATCTTCCCCTGTACCCGCTTGCCGGCCTCATCAAGACACGACTTAACTACACCAGCGACACAACCGACGACACACTAGTTTCAACGTGGTACGCAAAGAACTGGTACACGATGGTTAACGAGGCGGCAACGGCTGGCGCAATCACCACCTCGCATCCGACTTGGGTTTCTGCCAATGCAAATCGCGGCACTGTCACTGCGATTGCAACGACCGGCACTGTGGGGGGATTGGCGGCAAGCGTGACGCAGCCTGTTCTAACGCTGAGTGCATCGCACACTCTTGTAGACAATGACGTTATCCACGTTTCCAACATCAGCGGAACGGCGGGCAACAACCTTAGACACAACCGGACCCGCGTAAAGGTGGGCACCGGCAACAACGTCCGGGCCGAGTCTGGTCTGAACCTGACGGGGTACACGGGTGCGGCGACTGCTGATTGGTGCGAGGGCGCAAACGTTCTGCAATCAGCGCATAACGAGTGGGGATGGTCGCGGCGCGATAAGTGCGGATGGATCAACACCAGCCGGCTCAAGTTCTTTAGCTGCACGACCGGTGTAAGCCTGTCCAAGACCTACGGATTTATGACGGTCGAATCACTGACGGCTGATTGCAGCGTTTTAGCATGCTCTGCCGATGGTTTGGCATTGACAAGCAGCAAGCGCATAATTCTTGGACTGTGCGGCGTTGCCGAAAACACCGGGCAAGTGTTCAGCGATTCGACGCGAGAAATCTGCACGACTGTGGGCGACTATCCGGTTTTGCAGAAAGACGCTACGGCACAACTTCTGTTCTTTGTCTCTGGCGGCACGGATTGGGAGCTTTACAGGCTAAACCGTGATGGCTCAAGAGGAAGCCGGGAAGACATCACGCAGTTCAATTCCGGTAATGCTTCTGTTCGCGTGACGCTGCGAACTGGCGTAACGCATCCGGCGATGCTTTGGGAAATGGTCCGTCCATGACACCGCTGCTCGGCTACCTTCCTGACGTTGACCAGGCGACCCCTGGCGCGATAATTGCAGCGGAAAACATCGTCCCTGCCTCTAACGGCATGGCCGGCGCTCCGACTGCGGTGACGGTGGCGGGTGTTCCTGCTTTGGCTGCTGAGTGTCGGAACGCTGCGGTTGCAACCCAGCTTGACGGGACGCGGCGCATCTTCGCGGGGACTGCCTCAAATCTCTATGAGCTGGTGTCCGGCTCGTGGACTTCCCGCGCCTCTGGCTTCACGCTGTCCTCTGATGCCCGCTGGGACTTCGCGCAGTTCGGTGATGCGACTCTAGCGGCTGCTGCTGGTGAGCCGATCCAGCGAAGCCCCAGCAGCACGTTTTCCGCGATTGCTGGTGCCCCTGAAGCGATGGCGATTGAAACGGGCGCGGGCTTCGTCATGGCCGTCAATACGGATGCCGGCTCGGACGTTTGGATTTGCTCTGCCTATCTGGATGAGACAGATTGGACGCCTGATCTAGCCACTCAATGCACGACTGGCCGGCTTGTCTCGACTCCGGGCGCGATCACGGCGCTTAAGTCGTTCGGCGATCAATTCGTTGCCTACAAAGACCGGTCAATCTACCTCGGTCGGTATGTCGGCTCCCCGGTGGTGTGGCAGTGGGACTTGATTCCCGGCGATGTGGGCTGTGTTGGTCTGGATGCTGTGACCGATCTAGGCGGGCTGGGGCATCTCTTTGTGGGGCGCTCTGACATCCTGCTTTTTGACGGTACCCGGCCCCAGTCCATCGCTGAAGGCAAGGTGCGGCAGTGGTTCTATTCCAACGTGTCGCAGGAGTATCTGTACAAGACCACGGTGGTCCACGACAAGCAAAACGGCGTGGTGTGGATCTTCTACCCGTCCGTGTCCTCGACCGTCTGCGACAAGGCTCTGGTCTATCACCTCGGCACCGGTCGGTGGGGCATCGTCACGCAGACGATAGAGGCGGCGCTTAACTACGTTTCTGCGGGCGCAACGATTGGCAGTGTCGGCGGGAACATCTCTGACCTGCCGGATGTGTCCTTTGGCTCGCAATACTGGCTGTCTGGCGGCCGAATGATGACGGTGATGACTTCGGCGCATCAGCTTTCAACGATGACGGGCAACACCTCGTCCAGTTCGATGACGCTGTTTGATGCCGGGGACGATCAGATTGTTTCGCAACTCAGCCGGGTGCGTG
>JACCDR011330069.1_pt1 | contig 11323 bp, 15 predicted proteins | sample 7446431 | NCBI WGS metagenome assembly JACCDR01 (sample SAMN15323443, study PRJNA562643) | freshwater metagenome | isolation source: river surface water | place: USA:Blue River Watershed | collected 2017-08-17
ATGCGAGGGTGCCCGCGTTCTCCATGGCCGCGTCGAGCGCCTTGCGCACCTTCTTCGCGTCCTGCCCACGCTTGATGAGCATGGTCGCGTTGGTGGCGTACTTCTTCGCGGCGCGAGTCACCGACTGCCCCAGCGGGGACGTGAAATCCTCGCTGATGCGGTCGTAGCTGGTGGTGACGTACACCGCGTCCCTCTGCTCGCCCATGTGCGCCACCTTCGTCTTGCACATGACGTACTGAAGGCCGTCCGTGTCGGTGCTTTCCCCGACGAGCTTCTGCACGGCGCTTGAGTAGTTCGGGTTGACCTCGCTCCACACTGTTCGGAGCAAGCCGTCCCACACCGCGCTGCCCACCGGGTCGTCGGCCGTGTCGTCCACGTTGGGGAACACCGCCTTGGCAAGTGCGCCCTTGAACACCGGCTGGGTCTTCTTGTCGGCCTTGGTCTGGACCTTGGCCTGCATGACGTGCTGAAGGATGACCTTGCGGAACTTGGCCTGGTCTACCTTCAGCACCGACTGGCCGTCCTCGATCACCTTCAAGGTGAACCCGGCCTGATCGAAGGCGCGCAGGATGCCCGCCTCGATTTCCTTCGTCAGTTCCGCCAGAGCGGACTTGTCGTCAGCCATTACGGCCAACCTCCTGTGATTCGTCAGCGCGTCGGGCGGTCACGCATTTGTGAGCGCACTCCTGCGGCGACGGCAAGAAACGCTAGCAACTCTGAGTTGTCATTGGCAAGCTGGTGTCAGCCAACGGACCAAAGCCTCTGGTGACGGCGGGCAGATCGAGCCATAGTACTTGCGCGGGCGCACCGAACACGACGAGAGCGGACGGGAACGGCGCAGGCTTGATGTGGCCGTTGAACTTCACCCGGCCCTTGAGAAATCGAATCTCGTTGCCGATGACGTTGCTCCACCACCAGCGCGTATCCGTGCGGGCGGGTAATAGGCCGACCACCATGGAGCCATGCCGTCCCGCTTCATCAGCCTTCTGGACCCAACGAGGGATTGCCTGGCCATACGGTGGGTTCATCCAACAGGTTCCTACCCACGCTTGAACTAATCCATCATCTTCTTCTGTGAAGTAGCGTTCACACTTCGCATTCGATGCGTCAGCACAAACGTCTAGATCAAAATGAAACTCCGCATCAAGGTATTTAAACAGTGATTGCGGAGTTTCCCATTGATCTGTCAGTGAAGACCAGTGGCGCTTAGATACCGCAGGCTCCACCGACGCAACGTTCCTCGGACTCTTCAAAGACCACGCCCTCCTGGCCCGCTGCAACGGCGTATGGGACCATCGTCAGTGGCTGGCCACCCCTGGCTCCATCCGGGTAGCAGGTGACGCCACGGAGGCTTGGAAGGTACTGATAGAGCATGTCTGAGAAGTCCTCGACTTCGGACGGCTCAGTGATCTGGTACGGGAGGTTGACGGTGGACGAGATGCCATGGTCAACGTAGCCTTGTACCCACGCCTGGAAAGCAATTCTCTTCTCGACGTTGTAGGCCAAAGAATAAGCATCCTCGATGGCGTCTGGCTCCACCCCATCTTCCTCGATCAGCCGCTTGGCGGTAGGATCGACCACGTATTGGTACTTCCAACCATCCTTACCGGTTAGATACCTACGTTTGTAAGCCACGCAGAAAATTGGCTCGATGCCAGTGGTTGTCTCTGCAATGATTCCGATGGTGCCGGTCGGAGCGATGGCCCTGGTCTTGATCGGGCGTGACAGATGGTGCTTGTCAGCCCAGGCATGGGCGTAGGTGGTGGACTGAGCGTACTCTTCCAGCCACTCTCCCAACTCGTCGGTTGGCTCATAGCCATAGCCACGCTTGAGCAACCATTCGTGAATACCCATCACACCCAAGCCAAGACGGCGATTCTTGGTGCGTGTCTCATCTACGGCGTCGTACGGGACATGGCTGTAGACAGTTCCCGCCGTGAGGAACAGCGTTCCGTAGTACACGGCTTCGGCAAACTCTTCACGAGTATCAAAGCGGCCCATGTTCAGTGAGCCAAGGTTGCAAATGTCTGAGTCGTCGTGTGACGTTACCTCAGTGCAGGCATTACGTAGTGTCTCACCTGCATTGTCTCCAACGTCAACAGAGAAGCCAGGCTCTGCTGTCTTGAGCATCCGCTTCATTGTCTCGTTGTAGACCTTGTGAGCCAACTCATGCTTCTCATGAGTGTCATTCTCGTAGGCCACGAAAAACTCATCGTTCAACTGCACCGACACGTTGGTCATGTCGAGGGCTGCCGGGAAATTGAAGTCCTTTTCCTTCAAGTCACGGACTTCCTTGGACCAATCCTTCACACGAATGAACGCAAAAACGTCAGGGTGATCCCAACGAAGGCCAGCCCAAATAGCAGAACGGCGTGAACCACCCTGCATGATGTGACGACCACATTCATTGACCATCTGCATCAGTGACAGAGGACCGGAAGCAAATCCACCAGTACGAGCGATCACAGAACCAGCAGGACGTACGTCTGAGTAGTCAATACCAATACCAGCACCAGTCATGAGAGCCATGGATGCCTTGTGGAGTAGGTCAGACCAACCCTCACGGGAATCCTCTGCCCGCAACAGCAAACAGTTCTGTGTCTGGTGTAGAGAGCGACCTGCTGCATACAGGTAACGCCCACCAGGCATGAACTTACGTTCAGTGATTAGCTGAGTGATGATGCGAACTTCCTCGGAGTCTCCTTCGTAGCCCAAGGCTCCCAGGACGTTGGAGGCCACACGGAATGCCGTGTCCTCCCATGTTTCGATGACGTTGCCATCGTCATTCTTGAAGGCATACTTCTGTTCGTAAATCGCCTTGGCGAAAGGCGACATTTCCTGGCTCTTGGATAGAGCCTGTAGCTGTTGCGGTGTCACTTGTCTCCCTGTTCTCAATCGACCGTGCATGTTACGGGTCGGTGCTTACGCGATGAGAGTGGCAAGCCAAGTTGTGGCAACACTCGCTTGCGCGATACCCTTTGGACGGCTGGGTGGGGAGGGGGTTGAGAAGATGTTCTATGTAATCAAATAATAGATGTGAAACTAGAATCATCTACCGGGGTATAAGGTATGATGAATACAGTCATCAAGTCACAGATAGGACGAGTAGTAGCTTTCGTTCTAACACCAATCCTCCTACCAATCACTGCTGCTGTAGCAAATTGGATTCAGGACGTAGCTGGATTGAATCTAAGTGGTGCAGACCTTACTGCGTATGTGATTGCTGTAGTGTCAGGTGTAATCCTGGCTGTATACAAGTGGCTATCTAATCGTGGTGAGTGGGAACGTGTTGTTGAATACATCAACAAAGTGCATAACGCGGGCGCGGAAGTCGTGGACCCGGTTGTGGACCCGGCTCCCGATGCATCCTTGGAACCTTCAGTCCCTGCCCCTCGTCGTGGCCCTCGTCGGCCCTTCTAGAGCAAGGCAATATGGCAGTGCAGATGGCTCCCTCCGGGGAGCTTTTCTGTGCCATACCGACTTGCGTGGTTTCATGTCCTCATGGCAACCCAGGAGGCCCCACTGAGCATCGTTCCCGCCTTGCAATGCAACAGCCTGAACGGGTGGTACCCAGCCAGGATTGCCAGTGCAAGTGACCCTGACCGGCAGTACGTGGTCCACGTCAATCCGTGGGCCAATCGTTCGGAGCAACACGTCTGCGAATGCAAGTCCTACCAGTACCGGGGGCACTGCAAGCACCAGAAGGAAGCCCATCTCAACCACTGTGGTTGGAACGCCATCGAAGGCCCTGAAGAACCTCTCGTAGACCCCGCTGAGGGCGTGCTCAAGGAGTGTCCTAGGTGCCATGGCCCCGCCACATGGGCGATGTGGGAGGAAGTATGACGACGTTGGCCCGTGATGGTGAGTATTGCCCTGGATCTTTCAAGAAGGCCGTCAAGGCTGGCTCAAAGTACGTCGGCGGAAGGCTGAAGTACCTGTGCCCGGACTGCGGAAAACACTACACGAAAGATACCATGGGCAATATCACCAAGCATGGCTACAGGATCGTAGCCCCGCCAACCTTGCACAAGTGCTTCTGCGGGCAGTGCAAGAAGAAGTTTGAGGCAGCAGAGTTTGACTATCTCTGCGAGAAGTGCAGGACCAAGCAATGGAAGACCTAAGCGATATAACCCAGCGGCTGGGCGAGGCTCACCGCAGATGGAAGGAAGCAGAGAAAGCCAAGAATGACGCCCGTGATGAGTTTTTCAGGGCCATCAAGGAGTCGGCTGGTCCCGACATGGTGGCGCAGGGCGTGGAAGAGATTGAGGCGGTCAACGAGGAAGAGGCGCTTCGCGTTGCTCAGCGGCGATTCCATCGACACAAGGTGTTGGACGTAGTTGAACAGGACGTAGGACGATGGAAGGTGATCCTTGAAGAAGACTTGGACTATCGACCGTACCAGTACGTCAACCCCATCGACGGGCAGGTCTACTCCAAGATCATTGCAGAGAATGCTCCGTCCCTGGACGACGAAGCCCTGCAAACCGATCACCCCGACCTGTGGAACCGGATCACCAGGGAAGTCTATTCACGCGAGTTGCTGCCGTTGGAGGAACTAGACCCGGAGGACGTTGAGGCGCTTCAGCCCTACATCACCATCCCAAAGCCTTCCATCCGCATGGGTAACCCCCGTAAAGCTACAAGCGAAGAGTTGGATGGAGCAATATGAAGACGACAACGGATGCGGCCAACTTCACATTCAGTTTCACGGTTACTGACCTTGCCCGGTTTTTGGGAAAGTCTCCGGTTACACTGCGACACTGGGAAAGACAGGGTTTGGTGGTGTTTCCAAGAGATGGTAATGGTGACCGGAGACTCACCACCGATCAGGTAAGGCAGATGGCTCGTATCGCCCGAAGCCTCCAACGCATTGACGAACAGCGCCTGAACATGGTGGAGGCTGCCGTGTTCCTACTAGAGACAATCGAGAGAAAGAATGACACTGAGAATCGCCCTCATCGGAGCGCCGACAAGCGGCAAAACGGAACTGGCCGACAAGTTACAAACGTCCCTGTTGCCGCGTAGCCTTCAGATCATTGACGATTACGTAGAACCACTTAGCAAGCGCACCAACCAGGCGTTCTCACACTACGCCAACTACATCGGTAACTCGCAGATTGCGTTGGAGCGGTTTGCTTGTGAGTTGGAGGCCGAACACGGCAAGAACAACGACGGTGGCCTGGGCGTAAGAATCACTTGCGGCACGGTGGTCGAGACAACGGTCTACACCGCCCTCTTCTCGCTGTACATGGCCCAGTCGGAGAACCGCAACTTCGTGGACAAGCGCAGCCAGACTCACATGAACTGGCTGGGCGTGCTGTCTCACGATACCTGGGATTACGACTGCGCCTTCGTGCTGCCCCTGGCCGACGACGCCGAAGCGTGGAGTCAGGTGGTCGAGGAACACATTCCTGAGGCTGTGGAGAGTTTGGGTCTGAAGGTCACGTATCTGCCTCAGGACAAGGACGAGCAACTGGCGAACGCATTGGAGGAAATTCTTGCGGTTGAGGAAGCTAACGGATCAGGAGTACGACAAGGCGGAAGCCCTGGCGAAGATGACTCCGATTCCGTTGGAGACATGCCCGACGTGCGAAGCGAAGCACCTTGAAGGTGAGTGGGTAGGCGAGCGACACTACCGCTTCCGTGGTCAGGAGTTTGGCTGCAATTGCCAGCTTCAGTATGAACTGCGGAAGCGGTACCTACTCGCCAACATTCCCAGTCAGTATCAGCATCTCGATTTCTCCGAATACAGATACAGTGGCGTCCGACACGCTGTTGAGAATTACCTCACTGGTTGGCGGCACGCCGCCAAACTTGGCATGGGAATGATGTTTTGGTCGCAGGGGGTCGGAACCGGAAAGACCTTCGCGGCCACCCACGTAGGGAAAACGCTGATAAAGCACAAACAGAATGTTTACTTCGTTGGCTTTGAGCAGCTTATCAACAACCGCGATGTGAGTGATGAGTGCGTAGTTGCCAGTTACCTCATTATTGATGAGGTCCGCAAGCCATACACTGAGCGAAGTGGGGTGGTCTTCGCTGATAACTTTGAGCGGGTGATACGTCATCGCAACCACTATGCCTTGCCAACTATCTTGACCACGAACCTCACCCCGGAAGAGTTGGCAGAACTGTACCCACGGACTGCCTCGTTGCTCATGCCCACCACTGTAGAGATTCCCATGCCCGGTGACTCCTATCGCACCAACGCCTACGCGATGGAGAACCTAGAACTGTTTGCCAACAAGGAGACTCGCCCACTGTCATGACCGTCTTCGCCCTCGATCTGGACTATGACTTCATCCTGCATCTGGCGAAGGCTGACTCTTACGCGGTCATCAGGGAAGAGAAGTTCAGTCCCGAACTGTTGGAGGATCAACTAGCCAAGGACGTGCTGACGTTCCAGCACGAGCATTATCGCAAGCATGGCAAGCCCGCCTCTGCGTCAGTCTTGGAACACGAGTTTGACTCCCTCGTGGTCAATGAGCCAGAGGCTGCCATCTCTGACCTGATAGACCGTCTGAAGCATCGGTACGCCCGTAACGAGGGACGGCAGGCCATTCTTGCGCTGACTGCGGCTCACGTCAGTGATCCCGACAGACTCGTCGGGGCACTTCTCGATGAGGGACGACGTTTGCACGGCCTTCTCACCAAACGCGGTGAGGTATTTACCGCTAGTGACTATGACAAGGCGGTCGCCAGGTACCATAAACACGTAGTGGCTGGCCGTGGACCGTCGATGGGCTTCCAGCAGCTTGATGATTACTTCTACGGCCAACGCGGACTGACCTTCATGGTGGGTGCCCCCAAGTCCTACAAGTCGTGGGTGACGGTCAAGGCTGTCTACGAGAACATCATGGCAGGTCGCAAGCCATTTCTCTACAGCCTGGAACTTCCCGCCGAAGAGACAGACATGCGCTTGCGCTGCCTTGCAGCCAAGGTGCCCTACTGGAAGTACCTACAGAACATCTTGGACAAAGACGACTTGGAAAAGCTGAAGGAGTCGTCTGAAGTACTGGAACAGTTCGGGACGTACTCAATCGAAAAGCCTCGGAGCGGGATGCGTTCGGTAGCGAGCCTGGTGCAACATGCCCGTGATGCTGGTGCGGATTGCATCTTTGTGGACCAGTTGCAGTACGTCGAGAATCATAAAGGTGTAGCTGTCGGTGCTACCAATGACACCAAGGACTATTTCCAAGTCATCAACGACTTGAGGGACTTGACTGACGAAGGACCCATATGGGTCGTACATCAGTTCAATCGTTCCATCATGAACAGTGATGCTATGCCTGAGATGCAGCAGATCAAGGGGAGCGCGGCCGTTGAGGAATGTGCCACGCTCGCGCTTGGCTTGTGGGCATCCAAAGAAATGCGTCAGTCCAACCTTGTGCAACTCGGGACGCTGACGAGCCGTAATTATGGCTTGAAGAACTGGCAGATCCAAGTACGTATGAGGACAAGTACATGGATCGACCTGATTGGCGAGGTTGAGGACGAGTGAGGGCGTGTCGGCGTCCAGGCCAGAACTGGCAGGAGTTGTACCAAAACCTTGACTACGACGCACTGTACTCAGACCTGGGGTGGGAGCCAACAGAACGGGTAGGTACGGAAGACAAAGGCTTCTGCCTTGATCCGTGGGGCCTCCATAAGAACGGAGACACCACGGGTAAACTCGCCATCAACACAGATAAGGGAGTCTACAACTGCTGGGTCTGCGGAGGCGGGACACTTCAGCAACTCGTCATGGAGGTAAAGCATGTCGGATATGACGACGCCCTTCGTTACCTTACGCGATTCGTCAGCGCATTCCAAAAAGAATCTGACGATGAATTCCGTGTCCGGATTGACCGGCTTCTCCAAGAGGAATCCAAGGAGAAAAAGCCACCGCCGATCTTCAACCCCGGTGTTCTCGACCGTTTCGTCATCAGCGATCCAAGCGAAGACTGGGTGTCGGATCGACGGATTAGCCCTGAGGTAGCCCAGTTCTTCAAGGTGGGGATACATGGCGAACATCGAAGGTACGTGTCCGGGCGAGGGGAGTTTGTGGGCCAAGCGGTAATTCTACCGCATTTCTGGCGCAAGAAGCTGGTCGGCTGGCAGGAGCGATGGCTGGGCCAGACACCCTCCTGGCTGCCCAAGTACACCAACACCACCGACTTCCCTCGTGAGACAACTCTGTGGGGCTATGACTTCTCGCTACCGCAGACCAAGCGGCCGGTCATCTGTGAATCGGTTCCCACCGCTCTGAGACTCATCAGCGAGGGCTTCCCGGCCATCGCCACCTTCGGAGCCTCCGTCACCACCGACCAGATCACCCTGCTGCGGGTCTTTCAACAGGGGGTGATCCTCGCACGCGACAACGACGACGCGGGCGTGAAGTGGCGAGCCAAGCTGGTGGACGGGCTGCACCGTTTCATCGACTTGTACGAGGTTCCCGTGGTCGATGGAGAAGGCAACGACCTGGGCGACGTTGACGATGTTTACCCCTACTTCTTCGGCGTAAAGAACACCCTACCTGACACATAATAGGAGAGCAATATGTTTCGTAAGTACCAGAAGGCAGAAGGCTTCCAGCCCCTCTCAAAGCAGGAGCATGAAGTCGTAGACGATCAGCTTCGCAAGGTCGGCAAGAAGTCCATGGCTGACCTATCCGACAACGAACGGTCGCAAGTGACAGACGCACTTGACGATCAGCACCGCTCGTAAGTCACGGAAGCACACGTCTGTAGTCTTTGTTCAGTCGGATACGCAACAGGCTCTAAGAGCCGCCGCACATCAACTACAAGGAGAGCATCATTCCTAATTTCCGCAAGGGCTTGCAGCCCGAACCGGATCGCCAGGCGAGCAAGAATCCGTTTCCTGGCTTCGTTCGCAACATCCAGTGGACCAAGGATAAGGAAGAGAAGTACATCATCTTCCTCAACCCTGTGTCTGAGATTGTGGACATTCAGCTACACAACTTCATCCCGGTCGGGACGTGGAAGAGTGGCAAGCCTCGCTACGAGGAATTCATCAGCCGTACCGACCCTGCGATTGGTGAGGCGACCGACGATCTGACCGACAGGTTGGGACGCCGCGCTGCCAAGCGTGACATTGCCATCGCCGTGGAGTTGGAGCCAACTTACACCACGGTCAACGGACGCAAGCGACCAACGGGCTTCGTCGTCAAGACGGAATCCTACGAGCGCAAGACGGCGGACGGTGGTACGGAGGAAGTCGAGGCCCCCATCGTGGGGCCGGTCGTACAGAGCCGTCGCAACTTCTTCGGCTGGGTCGGCTCCTTCGACGCCAACACCAACCCCATCGAGGACACACCGCTTCAGGTGATCCGACGTGGCAAGGATCAGGACACGGCGTACGACTTCACACCATACCTCGATCAGAACGTGGATTACTCTGCACTGATTGAGAACATCGGCAATGTGTCGTACCTATCCGGCATCAGCGATGACCTTGATCTGACGGGTGACGAGACAGAGGTAGCGCGGGCCATTGGTCAGTACTACTTGGACAAGCGTCTGAGCGAGTTGGCTGACGGAGAGCGTTACGAGCGTCTGGTGACTCCCATCGACCACATCGAGGATCGGTTCGGGGGAGGACCGGACAAGCCCTCAGAACGCCCGGAAAGGCCCTCTCAGAGGCAGCCAGTGGGTGAGCAGTCGTCAGGCAACAGCAAGTTTGACGAGTTGCGGAAGATGCATGAAGTCACAGCATAATGCCAATCACTGAGGAACATGTCAGTGAGGCGTTCGATCACCTGAAGACGATTGCGAGCCTGCACTTCCAGAAGGAATTCTCTGACCAGTTTGAGGCCATCAAGAACTACGGCCAATACCTGGGGCTGACAGAGGAAGCCTTTGATGAGTTGACAGCGCAGACCGACTCGTTTGTGTCCGTACAACGTGCAAGGGGTTGGGTCATCATTGGGTTCCTCATTGGTCTACAGACCGCAGTCGGGTCGTCTGAATCCTAGTAGTGGTCTGCTCGTCTATCTAGACGGGGCATATTCCCCCAATGGGCCAGGGGGATGGTCGTGGGTGGCAGTCGATGCATTCAACGGGTTGCAGTACGACTCGGGATGGGTCGCTCCACCCACGACAAACAACCGGATGGAGATGCAGGCTGGCATCCATGCCCTTCTTACCCTTCATGAACAGTATGGGCCATGTGAGATGGAGCTTGTGTCTGACTCCGCGTACGTCGTGCTGGGCAATCAGAACATCGCCCGAAAGAGAAACGCCAACACCGACCTGTGGATGAGTCTTGAGATGAGTCAGGACATTCATGCGCACGTCCAGTGGCGTCACGTCCCTGGTCATCAGGGAGTCAAATATAACGAACTGGCCGATCAACTGGCCGTGGAGGCAAAGCGAGCAGCATCATGGTGAAGGTAAACAAGACACGCAAGCAGAAAGTCTATGACTACCTCAAGAAACGTCGCAAGTACGTACCGGGTCACGAACTTACTACGCCAGAAGTGGGTGGTACTGAGGGTCTACGTCGCGTTCGTGAACTTCGCGCTGAAGGTACGTCTATTTCCGTACGTCGTAGCGCGACGACGGGCCAGTGGGAATATCGGTTGGACAGGTGACGCTGATCGACCTAACACCCGACCAGATCAAGTGGGCGGGAGCGTGCGGGGCCATGCGTCGTATCCGGGCCATCGAGTTGAACCGCAAGCACAAGTACGGCGCGAAGAAGACCGGCATCGAAGCGATCTACATGGACATGGAGGGATGCTTTGCTGAGTTGGCTGCCGCCCTAGCCCTGGGACTGATCTGGCCGGGAGAACACGACACACCGGACTACCCCGGCGACTTGATCGACGGTCTTCAGGTGCGGGGAACCACCTACAAGTCCGGCAAACTCATCCTGCATCCCTCAGATCGGGATGACCACACCTTTGTTCTTGTGTGTGGCAAGTGCCCAACCTACAACGTCGTGGGCTGGATTGCCGCTGAGGATGGCAAGGACGAGCAGTACTGGTGTGATCCAACCGGACGTGGCAGGCACGCCTACTTCGTGCCACAGAACGTCCTCCGACCGATGTATGAACTGAAAGACCAATTGGAGCCACAACCTGCATGATCTTCTGCCCTCTCCATAACCACACTGAGTACTCAGCCCTCGATGGGCTATCCACTCCCCGTGAGGTAGCGGAGAGGGCAGTCGAACTTGGCTGCCCCTGCTGTGGCATTACCGATCACGGCACCGTCGCCGGTCACCTTGAGTTTGCCAAGGAGTTGACCAGCCTAGGCGTCAAGCCGATCTTCGGCGCTGAGTTGTACCACGGAGTCAAGCCGAAAGGTTTCAGCGGTTGGAG
>JACCDR011999633.1_pt1 | contig 11323 bp, 7 predicted proteins | sample 7446431 | NCBI WGS metagenome assembly JACCDR01 (sample SAMN15323443, study PRJNA562643) | freshwater metagenome | isolation source: river surface water | place: USA:Blue River Watershed | collected 2017-08-17
CCTGTGGTCGGCGTTGGCAAGTCAGCGTCGGCCGAGACATACACCGCCGTAGCGCGTACCAGAACAATCTGATGGTCCGATCGCTTGCGCTGTGCACCATCGGTTCCGACGTCGAGGATCCGCAGCGTGTCGCCCTTTTTAATGCCAGCTGATAGCCAGTTGGCCACGGTGGCGTCGGTGAACTTGCCGCCGACGTCAACATCGAGTGCTCGGCGCGCGAAACCATCGAGAGGCACGCCGGTCCCCACGGGGTCAGTAGGATCGACCTTGAGCAAGAGGACGCCGTCCTCGATTTCGAAGTCACGCTGCGTTTCCAGCGATGCCGTCGGTTCGACGACTCGGTTGTCGAGCATCGAGAACTGCACGACCGGCTCCGGCAGATCAAATGCCCATCGGTTGGCGTCGACGCTGTCACCTTCGACGAAGCGCATCTCGTCTTCACGCATCACGATCAGCTTGTAAGCCTCGCGATCCAGCACGAGCGCATCACGAAGCGACACGCTGAGCACCGACGACATGAGATCGAGGTATGCCTGGCCGAGGAGGATCGCCGAGCCTTTGTACAACGACGAGAGTTGCGCCGAATCGGCGAAGAAGCGCTGCCAGAAGTCGGACAGACCCTGGAGAAAGCTGTAGGGGTACCCGATCGCCGGCATTAGGCCCCCTGGATGCGTGCGACAACCGTCGCCTGGTTGGCCACGTAGCGAAGTGTTCGTCCAGACACGCCGTAGTCGGATAGCGTCAGCGTCGGGCCTGACGTCTGCTTGGCGGCGGTGACCTCGACAACGTCAGTGGTGGTGTAGCCGAGCACATCGCCGGTCGGCGCACGCAGCTCGTAGGTGATCGTCAGGAGCGGACCATTGACGACCGTCGGCACGATGTTGGCGATGGTCGGAAACTGCGTCTTCACCATCGTGATGATGCTGGATGCGTCGATGGACTCCGCGGCGGCGTCGAACGCGTTAATGTAGTCGATGATCACCTGCGCGATCGTCTCGTCGTTGAGCAGTTCGGTGGCGGTCGCCTTCAGCGTGTACGTCAGGTTCATTCCGACGACGACTGGGTGGTGACCGCGTGGCAACTGATAGGCGGCCAGCACGCGCTCGCGGCGCCCGCGAACGAACGCATCGATGACCTCGAAGCTCTCGAGCGTTCGATAGCGGACGCGGAGCTGCAGCCCGTCGAAACGTGTCGGATTAACGTCGGTTCCGACAACGATCTCGATCCACTGACCGGCGCTCTGTGCGTACAGCGGGTTGTGTGTGACGACGCGGAACTGCAGGCCGTCGGTCGGCGTCGCGAGGTCGGACGGGGTGTCGTTGACCTGGTTGGGGAAGTGCACGAAGCCATCGAGCGTCGACTTGAACGACGACTCCGCGCCAGGCGGGTTGATGACTGCGATGTCGAGGATGTCCATGACCGGACCGCCGGGCAGCGTAATGCGGCCAACGGTGGCGGTCTGGCGCGACGTAACACCAGTCGTAAGCGGCTGGCTTCCGATGTCCGACAGGGCGTCTGCGTAATACGGGCCGACCCGACCGATCGTGTAGCTGACGGTCGTCGACGGAATTGCCTCATCTGTCGCGATAGGAAACGGCGTGCGCTCGCCGACGACGAGATAGTCGCCGCCATTCTCCATGACCAGGAATTCGGCGGGCACCGACGGCAAGCCATCGACGACGCGGATGATGTCACCGACCAACACGCTGGCGAACGACTCGGATCCATCGCGGAAGATAGTGACGATGCCGTCAGGCCGCGCGAACAGGTCGCCGACCGCGCCCGTGAACGTGGTCTCGACCAGCGCCGTACGCAGGTAGATGTCGACCATGCCGCCGACGTGGAAACGCAGATGCTCGGCGACCGCTGGAATGATGTCGCGCTGCATCTCCGGGTCACCCATGCCGACAACGAGCACCGATTCGATGCCGTCGAAGTTTTCGTCGAGTGTCGCCGGGATCGACCGATCGTTGATGAGGTTGCGAACCGAGACCGCGTTCGGCGCCCGAGCGAGGATCTCATCGACCGTCTCCGGCCCGCGCCCGCCCGAGAACTTCACCGTGCTCTCGACGCGCGTCACGAATGGGTTGAACCGGTCGAACGACGCGAACATCGCTGGCTCGACGTTGTAGGTCTCGCCGGTAGCAACGGCGACCAGCGGCACGCGGAACTCGTAGTCGAGCACGGTGCCCCCGGCGTCGACCACCGGGGTCAGCTCGGCCGCGGCAATGAGGTAGTCCTCCGACGAGTCGACGACGAACGACACGCCGTCGGTGTGCGTGAACCGGATGGTCGTCGGGATGTAGATGTCGACCTGCTGCGTGGCGTGCCCGATGACGAACCCGCGTGCCTTCACGCCGTCCTTCGGCGCGACCAGCAGGTTCGAGAGGATCGCGATCACGCCGTCTCGCAGAGCCTCCGGGTCGCCGCCCGTGGCCTCCTGGATGGTCTTGAGCGAGCGCATCTGCAGGCCCTGCGCGGCCTCCGCGCGGATGAACGCGGTGACCGCCGCGATCGCCTGGACCGTCAAGTCCCGGAGCGCCGTGCCCTTGGTGAAGTCGCCGTCGGGCACCTCGTCGGTGAGGAATTGCTGCAGAAAATCTGCTGCGATGGCAACATCCTCCGCGTCGATCTCGACAATCGTGCTCATGGCGTGCTCCTCACCTCGAGGGTAGGCAAGACCAGCTGCAGTCGCTGGTTGGCGACGTTGGTGATCAGGATCTGCGCTGCGAAGCCTGGCCCCTCGGGAATCTCGATGTAATCGGTCACCGTCATCGTGGCCAATCGCTCATCGTCCGGCACCGACGCTTGGCCCGCTTGCCAGCCTTGGATCGCGGTCACGGTTTTGTCGACGGCGATGTCGAGGATCTCCTGTGCGTCGGACAGGATGACATTGGAGCCGATGAGGCTCGTCAGGTAGGTGCCGTACGTTAGGTCGAGCGGGTCAGAGCCGATCGGGGTGAGCAAGTACTTCGCGCACATGTTGATCAGCTTCTGGATGCCGCGCACACCGAGCGAGCGCTTCTGGCCGAACGAGTAGAAGCCCATTCCGGTGTAGCGGTCGGCAGGCACGATCTGGATGTTGACGTCGTACGCCGGCATCAGGTCACCTTCCCGTCGTTCCAGGTGCCGGTCGTGAAGTCGAACGTCATGGGCGTCGACACCACCGGCGATTTGCCTTGGAAGCCTGCGGCGGCGGCATACGTCGCCGCCTGCTGAACATCGGTAATTTGTGCGATGCGCTGACTATGCGCGGCGCTGCGGGCGCGTAGCGTCGCAAGATCTTGGTTCTGCAATGTCGTAGCGCGATCGAACCCGTTCACCATGTTTGCCGCTTGGCTGTTGGCTACCTGCATGCCGGCGGTGGCAAGTGGAGGCAGCAGCACGCCGCGGGCGCCGACGGAGTTCGTCGAATCGGTGTGACTCGGCCAGTAGTTCGGGACGAGCGCGGTCGGGTTGATGAGCGCCGCGCTCTTGCCGGCGACGAACGAGACCTGGTAATGCAGGTGCGGACCTGCCGACGTGCCGGTGTTGCCGACGTAGCCGATGACCTGCCCCTCGGTGACCTTCTGGCCGTTGGTCACCGCGACCTCGTCCATGTGCATGTACTCGGTGCGGTAGCCCTGGAAGTCGCCGTTGTGGACGACGTAGACGATGATGCCGCCGTGCCCGACCTCGGCGCGCGTCGCCACCAGGTTGCCGTTCCGATCGAGGATGTTCTGCCCCTTGTCGGCCTTCGCGCCGTCGAGCGTCGCGGATCCCGAGCGCTTCTGGTAGCCGGCGAACGTGACGACGCCGTCGGCGCCGGCCAGGATCGGCTCGCGCATCGGCGCGAAGAAGTCGAGCCCGGTGTGGCGCGACTGCGTGTTGACGTGCGGGTCGTAGGAGAAGTTGCGCGGGTCGCCCCAGCCGCCGCCGATCAGGCGCTCGCGGTTCGGGCCGCGCGCGTACTTGCCGACCTGCGCGAGCGGCGAACCAAGCAGGCGGCGCAGCGGACGCGGCGCGGAGTCGTAGTACCGTCGGCCCTCCTTCGTGTACTGCACCGTCGGGACCTGCGTGTTCAGGTCCGCCTGGCTCTGGCGCACCTGGCTCGCGCTCACGCGCTGCAGGCGCGTGGCGATCTCGTCGTGCGGCTGCGCCTTGGGCTGCCGCGGGTCGACGTCGCCGTCAGCCATTGACCTTCTCCAGGTGATTGATGAGGTTCTTCTTCGCGTACGAGTACTGGCCCTGCGTCAGGCCCAGCTTCTTCTGGATCTGCTGGTTGGAGAGCACCTCCGCGCCGCCGTAGCCGGTGAGATGCTCGAAGATCGCCTTGTGCTGCGCCGGGAGATCGTGGTGCACGAAGTCGACAACGTGGCTCTGCTTGTCGTCGTCGTAGAGCCCCGCGGTGCTGCTCTCGAACAGGCCGCCGCTCTCGAGCAGCTCACGCCGACCGATCGACTTCCGGTACTCCTCGACTCGCTTGATGGGCCAGCCCAGGCGGTCCGCGATCTCGTCCGTCGTCGGCGCGCGCCCGTGCTCGTCCGCCAGCTCGGTGTGGGCGAGGTTGTACGAGTGGTACAGCAGCATCTTGTTCTCGGGCAGCCGCGCGACGTTCTGGTTCGAGTACGACAGGCGGCTCATGCGCTGCAGCTGGTTGACGACGTGCGTGCCGAGCGCCGCTCCCTTGCTCGGGTCGTAGCTGTGGAACGCCTGCATCGCGAGGCGCTTCCCCTCGGTCTCGAGCAGGGGCTTGGCCAGCGTGCCGGCCCACTTGTTCGCCTCCTTGTGGATCAGCGGCTCGACCTGCTTGAGCAGGGCGCTCGCGTTGGCGTCGGTCGGGGACTTCTTCCACGCCTGCCACGCGGCGTGATCCTGCTCCTGCCGGCCGGACGAGGCCTGCTTCACGAGGTTGCCGAGCGAAGACAGCATGACCCTCATGCTAGGTCCTCGGGGCCTTCACGGATAGGACGTTCTGGCGATAGGCGAGCAGCGCGCGATCCCAGTCGTCTCGAATCTGGGGGAAGTTGGCGTTGGTCAACCCGGTGACCGCCGCCGAGTCCCCGACGTTGGTCGACGGGGCGACGAAGTTGTCGGCGGGCGGGGTCATGCGGCGGATACGATCGAAGTAACGCGCGCCGGTGCTCTGCGGGTGTCCGAATGCAGAGATCGCGCCCTCACCCGCCGCCTCGTAGAAGATGATGTACTCGTCGAGCGTGCAGATCGGCCGCCAGTTGAATCGCATTGCAGCGTCGTAGCTGTCGAACAACTCGCGCGCCGACGGCAACGGCACCAGCTCACGCCCGCCGTCGAGGTTATGGCGCACCTGCCGCAGCCCCGACGTGTTCTGTGAATCCTGAATCACGGCGACCGCACCGCTGATGCGTTGGTCGAGCGACGCGATCTGCGCTTTGAGCGTGTCGCGTTGTTTGGTCAACACGTTGATCTCGGTCTGACGCTGTTGGATCGACGTTGCGGGCAAGAACGGCGTAGGGTCGATGCCGGTTGCCTCGCTCGCCGTGAGAATCGCGTTGATCTGATCCTGCGTGGTGTCGAGAAGTGCCGAAATCTCGTTGTTCAAGGTCGCGATGCGCCCGGTCAGCTGGACCATCTGAGCGTTGGCGGTCTCGCGTGCTTGGACCAGGCTCTGCGCAGTGGAAGTGGCCGACACTAGCGTGTCTTGCGTTGCCTCGTCGGGGCCATCGATGAAGATCGGCTCGGGTGCTCCCGAGTCCGTAGCCGACGCGTAGCCGATCACCTTTCGGAAATCGAACGCCGCGTCCTTGTCGTATAGGCGCTGCGCACCATGAAATAGCCGTTGGTAGTAAGCCTCGGCCTGCTCGAACGACTGCACGATCTTGCGCACGTCACGCACAGGCTCAGCAGGCGAGCTGCCCGCTGCAGTTTCGCCACCGTCGAACTCCTGCCGGAGCAGGTCGAACATCTCCTGGAACTGGCGGCCGTAGAGAAAGCTCAGCGTGGTGGCACGCGAGCCCTCGTGCGACATGTTGTGTTGGACCGTCGTGATGTAGCAGACGAGATCCACGCGCGTTGCCCGCTGGTCGAAGATCGCGGCAGGGAATCCAGGCACAACGTACGGGTTCCACGCGATCTGCGCCGAACCCGAGCGCTTGGCGTAGCGCTCGCGGAAGTACTCGTACTTTGCGTAGAGCTGGTAGACGGTCAAGTTCGAGCGCTGAATGTCGTCGAGCGCGGCCGGCGTGATTGTTGACGTTGGCGCGGCCGTCGGAGACTGCGTTCGCGTCGTCGATGCATCACCAACAGCGGGCGCGGCCTGCTGTGCAGGCGCGGCGATCGGGCGCGGGTCGCTCTGCGTCGTCATCTGGCCGCTCGAACCGGCGACTACGCCACCAACTGCAGTGGCGTTCTGCAGAACGCTGGATTCGAAGCTCGAGAGTCCATCCTTGATCGTGTTGTGCATCTCCTCCCACGACTGAGGAGGCCGCCCGAGCGTCGAGACGGCTCGTGCAACGAATGAGTTCGGAACGCCGAACGCGTTGTGGAACAGCTTTGCCATGCGCCACATGTCGCCTTCTGGCCAGGAAAGACCGAAGCGCGCGGCGACCTTGTTGGCTTCCTTGCGATACGCCTGTACCAAGCGCACGCCCTGGAGAAACGAGAAGTCAGCATCGCGCGAAAGCCGCGCGAACGCGTCCTTAGGATTGGTTCCGGTGTCGTCGGTCGACAGGCCGAGAATCATGCCGGCTTCAACATCCTTGAGCGTCTTGGCGACGCCGTTCTGAACATGTGGACCCATGATCTGGAAGTAGCCGCGTTCGTTGAGTCCAGTGACCGTGGTCAGCTCGCCGTCGGATTCCTGTGATACCCACGCAAGCAACAAATCGGCGGGAATGCCGGTGCTCGCCTGTGCCTTCGTCGCACGGTCCCGTAGCTTCTCGACCCGTGTCGAGTACACGCGCCCGCTCGGCGTCATTTGCCCAACGCGGCCCTGTGTCTGCATCGTCGACGCGGGGACCTGAATTGCGGATTTCGGTGCCGGCGTCGTTGCGGTTTGTGCAGCGGTCGTTGGGGGCGGCACAGAGCCATCGGCAGTACGCGCGGTTGGGTTGCCCTTTGCGAACTGGCTTTGCCCCAGGAAGTACAGCCACGGCGGCACGTCGCGGCGGTCCATCACCGGGCCCTTGAAGAACTCCTCGGGGTAGAGGAGGAAGTTCTTGCCGTTGAAACGAGGGAACTTGTCGTGCAGCTTGTTGCCGAGGTCGGCCTCGAACGGGAAGCCGGTCGACAGCGCGTTGTGGATGGTCTCAGCCATACCAACTGACGTGATTTTCAAGATCTTCGTCATCGTCTCGTCGTTGAAGTAGAGCCGCGTCGGCTGCGTCGCGTAGTTCTCCTGGTACGCCAGCGTCTTCACCTGCGACGGGAAGATCGCGTTGCACGCGGGCGGCACGCTGAACAGCATCTGCGGCTTCGCGAAGTAGCTCGGGATGCGCTTGGGTTGCGTCTTGCGGCTGTCCGATCGGATGCTCGACACCCACGCGCCGCCGGAGTCGACGAGCTTGTGCTCGGCGAAGTTGGTCGGCTGGATGAGGCTCGACGCCAAGTCGACCGTGACCAGCGGCATCGACGGCAGCATCACGACCTCCATCAACATCGTCTGGAAGACGAGCTGGATCATGTCCCACAGCGACCCAGCGTTCTGGATGTTGGGCAGGAGGTTCTTCGCGATGACGTCTACCGCGCTTACATTCTGCACGGCACGTAGTACCGGAAAAACGTTGGCGTTGTCGATGATCTCGTCGAAGAACGGAGAGGCCGCGAACCGATTGTGAAAGTTGGTCATTCGCGACCAGCGCGCGAAAAAGTTCGCTGCCGGGATCGTCCGCTGCGCCTCCGGGATCTGCGCGCCGATCATGTTGCGCACGACGTTGTAGAGGAAGTCGAATGGCCGCGTGATCGTGGACGCGTCCTGGCCCTTGCCCGGCACGACGCCCTGGATGAACAGCGAGAACGGGTAAACCAGCTGGTCCGTCGGGTTCGCGAAGCCGGTCACGTCCGCCGGGCCCGTCGCGTGGCCAACCATGTCATCGAGCGTCGTCAGGAACTGCACGAACAGCTGCGTGAGCACGGCAATCTGGCCGACGACGGTGAACGAGATCATCCGCCCGCCCGACGTGTTGCGGTAGCCCCACCCGGTGATCTCGCCCTCGCCGAACAGGCGGTACTCGGGCTTGACCTCCGCGCTGACCTCGACGTCGTCGAGGTAGAACACGGCCACCTGCACGCGGTCCTCGGCGCCAAGCCGCGAGATCACGGGGTCGGCGACCATGTCGATCTGCATCTCGGGGATCTGCCAGACGCCGAAGCGCAGCGAGACGTTCTTCGCCGGCACCTCGACGCCGTTGACGTACACGATGAACGCAGCCTGCCGCGGGCGACTCGCCGCGTACGTGGTCTTCGCCATGTCGCTCACGGGACCAGCACCGCCGTCGCGAGACAGAGCGCCGCCGCGATCGCGCTCATCCGGTATCGCGGGTAGTCGGCCGTCGAGTAGCGTCGGATAAGGTCGACGTACTGCGTGGGCACGCCGGGGATCTCGGCGAGCGCGTCGAGCGCTGGCCCGACGAGGAAGCGCATCAGGCGCATGTCGTTGTCGACGTCGAGGTACCGGCGACGCTGGCAGACGTTGGAGTCGACGACGTCGACGGCGAGATCGAGCATCTTCAGCAGCGCGACGCGCAGCTCGGTGTCGACCGCCATCTGCAGGGTGGCGCGGACGCCGTACTTGGGCGCATGGTCGCTGACGACGACGAACAGGAACCGCTGGCGCAGCGCCTCGAGCGGGTACGACGGGATCGGCTGGATCATGCGCAGCTCGAACGCCGACGGCGTGCCGGACCAGCACGTCGACACGACGTCGTCGACGTCGACGACGCAGGTCGCGGTGAGCGCGGGGCTCGCGTTCGTGGCGGTGACGACGGCGCTGCCCGCCGCGACGCCGGTGACAAGGCCGGCGACGACGCCGGCGACGCTGCCCTCGCTCGAGGACCACGCCACGCTGCCGGTGAGGTCGACGGTGGTCCCGTTGTCGTGCCAGCCCGTCGCGACGAGCTGGGTCGTCGCGCCCGGCGTGATCTGCGCGGCGTTCGGGGCGATGGTGAGCAGGACGAGGGTCATGGCGGGGTCACCAGGAAGCCGAGCGGGTCAGCGGGGCCGACGGTCTTCGGATCGATCACGCCGCGGATGTTCGGCGCGTTGCTCGTGCTCGTTGAACCGAGGCGCTGGGCCGTGTCGACCAAGCCGATCAAGGGCTGCGTGGGCGCGATGAACTCCGTCTGCAGGAATTGCGGGTTGACCTGCCCGACAAAGCTCTGATCGGGTCCGACGCTCGACACGGCGGCCTGCGTCGGCGGCGGCACCGCCGTCGTGCGCACGCGCGTGTCGGACGCGGTGCCGACGGGCCCGAGCGCCGCCACCGCGGCGTCCGCGGCGAGCTTCACGTAGTCCGCGGGCGACGTGCGCGTGAACTTCGGGTTGTTGAGGATCACGTACTCCTTCACGAGGAAGGAGAACGAGAACGGCACGGCCAGCTCGTTCTCGGCGTTGATCGCCTGCGTGTGCGCGGTGAACACGCCGGACACGATCACCGAGTCGTAGCGCAGGCGCGCCAGCGCGCCGCGACGCGCGAGCTGGGTACCGCGCAGCATCTGCAGGTACGCCTTCGCGAAGCCGGACCGCTGATCGTCCTGCATCGAGTTGAGCAGCATCCCGCTGTACTGGAAGATGGGCGGGTTCTGGCCGTAGAATAACGCAACATAGTCGTCGGCCAGGACCTTGTCGACCTGCATGATCTCCTGGAACTGCTCCTGCGCGGAGGTCAGGAAGAAGTCGACGAAGCCGGTGCCGCCTTGCGAGTTCGCGCCGAGCAGCACCTTCGCCAGCGACTGCGTCGGCTGATCACCTGGCAGGCTCGCGAGGTACGCCGAGCGCACCGTGTCGCTCGCGTCGGCCAGCGAGATGTAGATGCGCGCGAGCGTGTCGCGAAACTCCGCGTCGCGCAGCCCGCGGTTCTTGGCGTACTTCGGCGTCGCCAGCGGATGCAGCGCGAACACGCCTTGCTGTCGTGGATTGTATTCGTTGGAAGCGGAGCCTTGTGCCTTGGTGCTCTGACCAATGTTGCGACTGCCGGCGTTGACTGCTTCGAAGTTGCCGTAGGGTCCCGCCATCAGGCACCACCCTTCCACAAGGAAGCGTTGTTGGCGTTGGCTCGGTCCAGCATGGTGCCTTCGCCGGCGCCCGTGAGATCAGTGACGAACTTGCCAAAGCGCTCGACCGACGAACTGAACAACTGAGACGACGCGGCCTGCAGCTGTGCAGGGTCAGCGTCGTCCTTCGACACCTGGTCGCGCAGCTCCTTGATGTCGGCGATCTGCTTCTCGATGGCCGCGATGCCGCCGCCCTCGCCGCCACCGTGGCGCGACTCCATCGCGGTGGGGCTCGAGTACATAATCGCCTCCTCCATCGCGGTCTTGTCGCCCTTCTTGGCGCGCGTCAGCATGTCGGCGCACCGCCTGTCGTCGTGGCCAATGCGTTCGATCGTATCCCAGTGAAGATCCTCGACTGCCTTTGCGGCATTCCGCGAACCGCCGAGCCCCTTCTGCTTGTCGTCGAGCTTTTGCAGAAATTCATCGGTAGCAGCCAAGCCCATGTCCTTGCCAAAAGCGGTCTTGGCCATACCCACTTGCCGTAACAACGTGTCCTTGGTGTAGGAGCTACGCGATATATTGCCGAGCAAGTCGCGTGTACCCTCATCCATCGAATTGAGCAGTTTGTCAGCCGCCTCTCGTGTTTTAGAGGCCTTTTCGGTCCCCATCGACTGCTCAAGGTCTTGAAGCGCTTTTTCCGCCCCCACGTCGCCCTGTATGGCTGCGTTTCGCGCAGCGGCGTACGCGATGACGTCGTCGTCGTTCGCGGCCATCGTCGATTTCAATCGCCCAAGTTGCTCGTCGCTGGCGTCGCTGAAGCCAAGAATTCGATAGTCGTCCTTGATGTCGTCCTTCACCTCGTCGCGCGAACGCCCGAGATTGACGCCGCCGGCTTCCGTCGATAACTCCTGCGACTTGGCGAATGTTTCGATGAAGCTCTTGTCGCCTGTCGCGTAGATGTCATTGGCCATCGACGCGTTGATTTTGGCTTTGTTCTTCTCGTAGGACGCGTTGGCCTCGCGTTCATCCATACCAGACTGCTTCGCAGCCTCGATATATGCGGCCTTGAGGTCGTCGCCCGATACTGCAGACGCCGACTTGATGACGCCCGCCTTGAGGTCCTTGATACGCAACACCAGATTGCGCGAAGCCTGGCG